>Ga0182745_1002047_pt1 | contig 18570 bp, 13 predicted proteins | sample eDN3rd30CKraftBY_FD_128523 | JGI IMG/M metagenome (GOLD analysis project Ga0182745, IMG submission 128523) | Enriched backyard soil microbial communities from Emeryville, California, USA - eDNA 3rd pass 30_C Kraft BY (version 2) (version 2) | ecosystem: Environmental > Terrestrial > Soil >...
AGCGCTTTCGGCATCCGCGCCATCGCGCGCTTGATCAGGTCGGCGCTGGTGCCCTGGATCGGCGCGTTGATCGCGGCGCGCTCGCTGCCCGCGCGTTCGTTCTGGCTCGCCGCCTTGATGCGCGGGAACCAGGTTTTCCGCCCGAACAATGTCTCGGTATACCCACGCGCGCGCGCGGTTTCGAGCGTGTCGGTGATATAGTCGCTGATGCCCGGAAAGCGCTCGAAATAGCGGCTGATCAGCGCCTGCGCCTCGTCCGGCGTGATCTCCAGCCGTCCCGCGAGGCCCCAGCGCGAAATGCCGTAGAGGATCGCGAAATTGATCGTCTTGGCCTTGGCGCGCGTGTCGCGGTTGACCTCTCCGAACAGCTCGATCGCGGTCGTGGCGTGAATGTCCTGCCCCTGCGCGAACGCCTGCTTGAGTTCGGGTACGTCGGCCATATGCGCCGCGAGCCGCAGCTCGATCTGGCTATAGTCGGCGGCCATCAGCACATGGCCGGGCGCGGCGATGAAGGCGTCGCGGATCTGGCGACCGACTTCGGTGCGGATCGGGATGTTCTGAAGATTGGGGTCGGTCGACGACAGCCGCCCGGTCTGCGCGCCGACGAGGCTGTAGCTGGTGTGGACGCGGCCGGTCTTCGCGTTGATCTGTTGCTGCAGCGCATCGGTGTAGGTCGACTTGAGCTTAGCGAGCTGGCGCCATTCCAAAATCTTGCGCGCGATCGGCACGCCGTCGCGTTCGAGGCGTTCGAGCTCGTTCTGGTCGGTCGACCAGTCGCCCGACTTGCCCTTGCGCCCGCCCTTCAGTCCCAGCTTGTCGAAGAGGATTTCGCCGAGCTGCTTGGGACTGCCGATCGCGAAGGGCTGGCCTGCGAGCGCGTGAATCTCGCCCTCCATGCGCAGCATGTCGTTCGCGAACTCGCCCGACAGGCGCGCGAGATAGTCGCGGTTCACCATGATCCCCGCGCGTTCCATCCGTTCGACGACGGCGGCGAGCGGGCGGTCGACCATCTCGTAGATGCGCGTGCCGCCCTCGATCGGCAGGCGGAGCTTGAGCAGTTTCCAGAGCCGCCATGCGACCTCGGCGTCCTCGGCCGCATAATGGGTCGCGCGATCGAGCGGCACCTCGGCGAAGCTGATCTGCGACTTGCCGGTCCCGCACATCTCCTTGAAGGTCAGGCAGACATGATCGAGGTGGAGCTTCGCCAGCTCATCGAGCCCGTGCTGATGCTTGCCCGCGTCGAGCGCGAAGCTCATCACCAGCGTGTCGTCATAGGGCGCGATCGTCAGCCCGTGCTGCGCGAGGACGCCGATGTCATATTTGAGATTGTGCCCGACCTTCAGCACCGCCTCGTCGGCGAACAGCGCGTGCAGGCGGCCGAGCGCGTCGCCGATCGGAATCTGATCGGGCTTTTCGGCGAACATGTCGGTGCCGCCATGGCCGAGCGGAATGTAGCAGGCCTTGCCGGGGCCGGTCGACAGGCTGACCCCGACGAGGTCGCCGGTGACGCTGTCGAGGCTCGCGGTCTCGGTATCGACCGCGACGACATGCGCGGCGCGCGCGGCCTCGATCCAGCGGTCGAGCGCTTCGATCGTCGTCACCGTTTCGTACAGCGTGCGGTCGATCACGGGCCATGCCGGGAGGGTCGGCGTCGAAGGCGCGGCGGGCGTTGCAGCGGGCGCGGCGCCCGCGCGCGGCAGCGTCGGCGGGCCGCTCGGTGCGATGCCGTTGTCGAGCTTCGCCGAGAGCGATCGAAAACCATGCTCATCGAGGAACAGCTTGAGCGGCCCCGGCGGGATCGCGCCGAGCTTCAAATCGTCGAGCGCGTCGGGCAGCGGCACATCGCGCTTCAGGTCGACCAGGACGCGCGACAATTCGGCCATCGCGCGATGCTCGATCAGATTGTCGCGCAGCTTGCTGACCTTCATCGTCCCGGCGCCGTCGAGCGCGGCGGTCAGATTGCCATATTCCTGGATCAGCTTGGTCGCGGTCTTCGGCCCGACCCCGCGCACGCCGGGGACGTTGTCGACGCTGTCGCCCATCAGCGCGAGGACGTCGCCGACGAGGTCGGGGGCGACGCCGAACTTCTCGTTCACCGCCTCGATCCCCATGCGGACATTCTTCATCGTGTCGAGCATGTCGACATGCGGCGAGCCGTCCGCGGGCTCGCGGATGAGCTGCATCAGATCCTTGTCGGACGAGACGATGGTGACGTCCCAGCCCTCGCGCACCGCAGCCTCGGCATAGGAGGCGATCAGGTCGTCGGCTTCATACCCCGCCATCTCGATGCACGGCAGCGAAAAGGCGCGCGTCGCGTCGCGGATCAGCGGGAACTGCGGGCGCAAATCCTCGGGCGGCTCGGGCCGGTTCGCCTTATACTGGTCGTAGATGTCGTTGCGGAACGAGTGGCTGCTGTGGTCGAGAATGACGGCAAGATGCGTCGGCCCGTCGGCATCGTGCAGGTCTTTCGCGAGCTTCCACAGCATCGTCGTATAGCCATAGACCGCGCCGACCGGCACCCCGTTCGGGTTCGTCAGCGGCGGCAGGCGGTGATAGGCGCGGAAGATGTAGCTGGAGCCATCGACCAGATAGAGATGATTCTTATCGGACATGGCGCGGGGTGTAGCAGGGGGATGCGGGGCGGCCTAGCCATCCGTCGCCCCCGCGAAGGCGGGGGCCGCTGCCGGCCTCGCGCAACGTTTCCAGCGGCCCCCGCCTTCGCGGGGGCGACGGCGGTTATCGGTAATCGATCTTCAGCTTTCCCGCCGCTGCCGCCGCAACCGCGCGCGCCTCGTCGGTCGTGCCGCCTTCGACGCGGGCGAGCGCGATGCCCATGCGGCGGTACGGGCGGGTGGCCGGCTTGCCGAAGATGCGGACATCGACATGGGTGTTCGTGTTCGGCGGAACCAGCGCCTCGGCAAGCCCGGTGATGGTGAAGTCCGCCGCATCGCGATCGGCGAGCAGCACCGCATTGGCGCTGGCGTGCGGCACGGTGACGGAGGGAATCGGCAGGCCGAGGATCGCGCGGGCGTGGAGGTCGAATTCGGACAGCGCTTGCGACACCAAAGTCACCATTCCCGTATCGTGCGGGCGCGGCGAAAGTTCGGAGAAGATCACCGCGTCGCCCTTCACGAAGAACTCGACCCCGAAGATGCCGTGGCCGCCGAGCGCGTCGACGACCTTTTTCGCCATCTCCTGCGCCGCGGCGAGCGCTGCTGCGGACATCGCCGCGGGCTGCCAGCTTTCGCGATAGTCGCCGCGGTCCTGCCGGTGGCCGATCGGCGGGCAGAAGCTGACGCCGTCCTTGTGCCGTATCGTGAGCAAGGTGATCTCATAGTCGAAATCGACGAACGCCTCGGCGATCACGCGCAGCCGGTCGCCGCGCATTCCGGCGGCGGCATAGTCCCAGGCGGCATCGATGTCGGCCGCGCTCCGCACCGTGCTCTGGCCCTTGCCCGACGACGACATGACGGGTTTGACGACGAGCGGAAAGCCGACGCGCTCCGCGGCGGCGGCGAGTTCGTCGCGGCTCGTCGCATATTCGAAGGTCGAGGTCGCGAGGCCGAGTTCGCTCGCGGCGAGGTCGCGGATCGCGTCGCGGTTCATGGTAAGCTGCGCCGCGCGCGCCGAAGGGACGATGTGAAAGCCCTCGGCCTCGAGCTCGACCAGTACCTCGGTACGGATCGCTTCGATCTCGGGCACGACATGGTCGGGGCGATGCTTCTCGATCGCGGCGTGCAACGCGTCGCCGTCGAGCATCGGAAACACCTCGCGTTCGTCGGCGACCTGCATCGCCGGGGCGCCGTCATAGCTGTCGCAGGCGACGACATGACAGCCGAGCCGCTTTGCCGAAATGGTGAACTCGCGGCCAAGCTCGCCCGAGCCGAGCAGGAGGATTTTCGCGGTGGGAGTCATTGGCGGCTTGGTCTCCGGCATGGTTTCGCCCGCTCTGGCTTTGTTTGCGGGGCGGGGCAAGTCCTCAGCTTTCTGGCGAACCCAGATGGACGAAGCTCATTTTGTTGCCCTCGGGATCGCGGGCATAGGCGCCGTAGAAGTCGGGGCCGTAGAGCGGGCGCGGTCCGGGGTCGCCCTCGTTCGTTCCGCCACTCGCGAGCGCCGCCGCATGAGCGGCATCGACCGCGGCCGCGCTTTCGCACCGGAAGCCGGGCATGATCCCGTTCCCGGGCTGCGCGGGGCGTCCGTCATGCGGCTTTCCGATCCAGACCCGGCCGCCATCGCGCAGCGCGTAGCAACAGGCCTGATCGCCGAATTCGACCTCGAGCGATGCGCCGAGATGCGGCATCACCGCGTCGTAGAAGCGTCGCGACCGCGCCATGTCGTTCGTGCCGATGGTGATATAATCGATCGACATAAATATCTCCGTTCAGGCGCCGTGAGGCCAGCTGTCGGTATCGTGATCGGGGTGCTGATGATTGCTCGCGGCGATCTTCGCGGCGGCGTCGGGCATGGTTTCCTCGGTCGTGCCTTCCTGCGGCAGCGTGGGCAGCGTGTCGATCCACGGCAGGCGCGCCTCGATCCCGAACTGCATCTTCGGCGGAAAGCGCGCGGGGTCGTCGAGCGAGCCCGTGGTGACGCTCAGATGCCGGCTTTCGGTGTAGTCGTAATAGAGCGGTGTTCCGCAATCGCGGCAGAAGCCGCGCTCGACCTGGTCCGAGCTTTTGAAGGTCGCGGGTGCGCCGCGCGTCCAGCTCAGCGCATCCTTGGGCACGCCGACCAGCGCCGCGAAATAATGTCCCGCCGCCTTCTGGCACATGCGGCAATGGCAGATATGCGACGTGTCGAGCATCGCCGACGCGCGATAGCGCACAGCGCCGCACTGGCAGCCGCCCGAGGCCTGGGTTTCGATCCGGTTCATGATCCGACTCACCTGTCGATTTCGGTGGAGCGGCAGGATAGGACGGCATGTGTTCGGCCGTCGAGAGGTTCGGCGGTCAGGGAGACGGATGATGGCTCAGGACAAGGGACCGGCGGGTATAGCCGCGCGCTTTGCGGATGCGTGGAACCGGCACGATATGGCGGCCTTCGCCGCGCTGTTCCATCCCGACGCCAGCTTCGTCAATCGCTTCGGCACCTATTGGCGCGGCGTCGGGCAGATCGTCGCGGGTCACGTTCCCATCCACGAGACGATCTACAGCGATTCGACGCTGACCAACGAGGTCGCCGACGTCGATGCGATCTCCGCCGATGCCGCGATCGTGCATATCTGGTCGCGGCTGGACGCAGGGGCGGCGCATCCCGCGGGGCCGCACCGGGTCGACACGATGATCCTCGCGGTGGTGACCCGGCGTGATGGCGAATGGCGCATTCAGGCGCTGGAGAATGTGACCCTGGTCAACCCGCGAACGGGCGAGCCGATGCTGCGGGATTGAACTCTCCGATCCTTCGTCAACCAGCAACGAATGGTTCCGAACGCGGAGGAGGGACAGTGCGGCGTACCGTTTGCGGAGGCGGCATCGCCGGCAAGCCGATCGCGGCCGTATAGGCGAGATTGGCAACGGCAAGGTCCTGCACGACATGACCGAGTGACTTGTAGATGGTCGTCTCTTCCGCATTCTGGCGGCCAGTCACTCGTCCTGTCAGAACCTCGCCGATCTCGCCCGAGATATGGTCTTCTCCGAGCAAACCGCGCTCGATGGCGTCTCTGAGTTCGCCGGCCTGACTGATGGCATGGCTGCGGCTATCCACGAAATAGCGTGATCTGGCGATCGTCGCGCCGTCAACCTCGCGCGCCTCTGCGACGCTGGACCCGACGAGATTGATATGCTGCCCCGGCCGAAAATCCTCTCCCGACAGGATCGGAGTCCGCGCAGACGTAAGCGTGCAGACGACGTCGGCATCGCGCACCGCATCGGCCGGCGTGTCGCACAGGATGAGGTCCATATCCTTGCCGTGATGCTCGGCGAATAGCTCGGCGCGCTCGCGGGTTCGGTTCCAGATGAAGACGCGGCGCCGCGGAAGAATCGACTTCATGGCGGCCAAGTGCGGTTGGGCCAGATCTCCGCACCCTATGATCGCCAGCGTTTCGGAATCGGGCCGAGCGAGCGCGCGGGTGGCGATCGCAGTCGCGGCAGCCGTGCGTAAAGACGTCAGCGCCGCCGCATCGAGGGCGCAAAGCGGCCGACCGTCTTTCATGTCGAACAGCAGCATCACACCCTGATGCGAGGGCAAGTCGCCGCGGCTCGAAGCATCGAACAGGCTCAGCACCTTGATCCCGAATTGGCCGACGCTCGGCAGCGCTCCCGGCATGAAGCCCATTTTGGCCGTCCGATCCAGCGCCATCGTCCAGCGCTGCGGCGCGATGCATTCGTCCTGGCTCAGATCGCGCATCGCCTGTTCGATTGCCGGCATCGCGGCCTCGATGGTTACCAGGCCGCCAAGCTCTTCCGCCCCGATAAGAAACATCGTCGATCTGAGTTGTTGTCTGTCTTCGTCCCGAATCATGCTGATGTTTCTCCACGCTTCCCCTCTCTTAGGCGTGAGAGTGTTGTTGACACAATTGTCGTTTTGGACGATCTGTCTAAATAATGAAATGAGACGGAGTCGGAGTCTGCCAGCAGGCGACCCGAAATCAGGGAGCAGAGTTATGCGGAAATCAGCAGCCATGTCGCAGATTGCCTGGGGCCTAAGCCGCCTGGCGATTCTCTTGCCGGTAATCGCGGCCGGGCCTGCGTTCGCGCAGAGCTCGACGGCTTCCGCCGAGGCCGAAGCCGGGAACGGTTCGAGCTATGGCGATATCGTCGTCACCGCCGGCAAGCGCGCCGAGCGCCTGTCGGAAGTCGGCGGCGCCATCTCGGCGCTCAGCGGCGACACGCTTCGCGAACTCAACGCCAACAGCGTTCAGGATTATCTCGGCTTCACCCCCGGCGTATCGCTGACGTCCTATGGCCGCCCGGGCCAGACCGAAATCTCGATCCGCGGCATCGCATCGCAGAGCGTCGGACCCGCTGCCGCGGTCTATATCGACGAAGTGCCGTTCGGTCAGTCGAGCAACGAGTCGCAGGGCGCCGCCTATGCACCCGATATCGACCCTGCCGATCTCGAGCGGGTGGAGGTTCTGAAGGGGCCGCAGGGTACGCTCTATGGCGCGTCTTCGCTCGGGGGGCTGCTCAAATTCGTGACGCGCGCGCCGAGCCTCACCGATACGTCGGTCGAGGCCGGCATGGAAATGTCGAAGGTCGAGAAGGGCGGCTATGGGACGAAAGTGCGTGCGGCGGGCACCACGCCGCTCATCCGCGATGTCGTTGGCCTGCGACTAAGCGGATTCTATCGTCTCGATCCGGGATTTGTCGACAATGTGACCCTCGGCCGCCGCGACGTGAATCGCGGCCGTGCGTGGCAGACGCGCGCCGCCTTGCTGATCAAGCCGACGGACGCGCTTGAAATCAAGCTGGGCGCACTCCTTCAAAACACGCGCGGTGACAGCATGAACGAGGTGGATTTCAATCTCGCGCCGGACATGCCGCCGCCGTTCACGCCCCATTTCGGCGACCTGACCAATTCGCGCTACATCGAGCAGCCGTCGCATGTGAACAATCGGGTCTATTCCGCCGAACTCCATTATGATTTCGGATGGGGCAATCTCGTGTCGGCGACGGGCCTGACGCGGCAGCGGATTTCCCGCGTCCTCGATGTCACGCGCAGCTATGGCCTGCGTTATACCTATCTCGGTGTGGTGCCGGGGGGCGGCCGCACGATCGGGCTTGCGGCAGATTACAACGTCAACAAATTCACCCAGGAAGTGCGCCTTCAGTCGGCGCAGAACAAGCGGTTCGAATGGGCCGTCGGCGGCTTCTATCAGCGCGAGACCTCGAACACGCTTTCGATCGCGACGGCGCGCGAGGCCGACGGAACGCGGCTTGCGTCGCCCAACGGCCAACCGGCCTATTCGGCGGGTCAGAACGAACTCAAGGAATATGCGGGCTTCGTCAACGCGACCTTGTACATCACCCCGACTCTCGATGTCAGCGGCGGCTACCGCCACAGCCGCATCGAGCAGAGCAACGACAAGCAGACCACCGGGATCGTGTTCAACCGCGCCGAACCCGATTTGCTCGTCTCGCGGACCGATCCGGCCGAGGACAGCGTCGATACCTATTCGGCGGCGATCCGGTGGCGGCCGTCCACTGCGTTGCTGCTTTATGCCCGCGCCGCGAGCGGCTATCGCCCCGGCGGCAGCCGCACCCTGCCGCCCGCCGGCGTTGCCGCGGGGCTCGACCCGACCTACACTTCGGACAGCGTGTGGAGTTACGAGATCGGGGCCAAGGCGAAGGCCTTCGACGGCCGCGTCACCTTCGATGTCGATCTTTATCAGCTCGACTGGACGGACATCCAGAACCTGGCGCTCGTCGAGGATTTCTTCGTCCAGAGCAATGCGGGCAAGGCGCGGGTGAGGGGGATCGAAACCGAACTGCAGACACAGCCGGTCGAGGCGCTGACGCTCGCCGCCTCCTTTGCCTATACCGACGCGATCTTCACCGAGGGCAATGACGGTCTTGGCATTCTGCCGGGGGACAGGCTGTCGGGCGTCGCGCGCTACACGGCGTCGCTTCGCGGCGAGTTTCGCCAGCCGATCGGCGGCGAATGGGATGCTTTCATCAGCGCCGACGCGCGCTATCGTAGCAGCATGATCGATGCCGCCGGACTTCAGCTCCCCGACAATACGCTCGTCGGCCTTCGGATCGGCGCCGAGACGCCGGATCTGCGCCTGAACCTGTTCGTCCAGAATCTGACCGATTCGCGAGCCTTGCTTGGGAATACGATCGGTCTGCCGCGGCCGGGCGTGTCCTATTCGGTCGCCGTCGCGCAGCCGCGCACCATTGGTATCAGCCTGACGAAGCGGTGGTAGGGCAGGCGGCATGAAGCGGTTCGCTTCGCTCCTTTTGCTCGCCGGCCTGGCCGTCCCTGGCCTGGCCGGCGCGCAATCCGCGCAGGATGTCGACGCGAGCGCTCCGGACGAATTCACCTGGCTCGAGAGGGCGGATGACCCGGCCGCGCGCGCCTGGGCGGCGGACCAGACGGCCAAGGCGATGGCGCGGCTCAAGGCCTCGCCCGCATTCGCGAAGGTCCAGGACGACATTCGCGACACCCTCGCGAAAAGCCGGCCGCAGCCATCCTATTATCCGCTGGGCCGCAAGTTGCTTCGCTTCGCGCGGGACCGCGATCATCCTCTGGGTATCCTCTCGGTCGCCCCGATCGACGGTCGGGGCGAATGGCGCCAACTCCTCGATGTCGCGGCGTACAATCAGGCGCATGGCACCGATTTCCAGATCATGTTCCTCGATCCGGCGGAACAGTGCCGGGCCCCTCTATATGACCGCTGTCTCATCCCCTTTGCCGAAGGGGGTTCCTCACTCCTGCAATATCGCGAATTCGATGTGGAGAGCGGTGCCTTCGTTGCGGGCGGGTTCGAGACACCGCCGATCCGGGCCGGCGTGGCCTGGCTCGATGCGGACACGTTGGTCGTGGGGCACGCGCTCGGCGATGTCTCGGCGCTGAAGAGCGGTTTTCCCGGCGCCATTTACCGGTGGCGGCGCGGAACGCCGATCAAGGAAAGCAGTCTGCTGTTCCAGGCGCATCCCGGCGATGCGCTGATCAGCACGACCCCCGTTCCCGGGCCTGCGCCGCTCGTCATCTCGCTGGCGCGCGATTACCAGACCTTCGAGCCCAATATTCTGGATGCCTCGGGCAAGGTCGTGCCGCTCGCCTTGCCGAGCAGCCTTCAGAAATTCGGGGCGCCGGTCGCTTTCGGCCGCTATCTGATCTTCCAGCTCGCCAAGGCCGCGACGCTGGAGGGCGTGGCCTATGCCGCCGACAGCCTGATCGCATATGATCCGGCGGCGGCGGAGGGTGCCCGCGTCTCGCTGGTCGCGGCGCCCGGCAATGGTGCCTACATCAATGACGCTTACGGCGGTCTGGCGGCGACGCGCGACGGGGTTGCCTATGTCGAGAGCGTCGATCTGCAGAAGACGATCAGGCTGGCGCGCCGGAATGCGGCCGGAAAGTGGGTCAGCAAGCCGTTGTTTCGCGCGGACCCGGGGGTGGCGGTGACCATTCGGGCGACGGGCGCGGAAGATGGCGTGCTGGTCCGGATGGCCGGATTTCTGAAACCGGCGGAAATCCGTTTCCTTTCAGCGCGCGGCAAGTCGACGATGATCGATGTTGCCGCGCCGGTGATCGATGCGAACGCTTATGTCAGCGAGATCAGGACCGCCCGTTCGAAAGACGGCACGATCGTCGACTATTATCTAGTGCGACCGAAGGCGGCAACGGGTCGGCCGGTGCCGACGATCATCACGGCCTATGGCGGCTATGGGGTCAATCTTGATCCGGATTATTTTTCCAGCGGACTGGGACCGGCGCTCGTACCCTGGCTCGAACGGGGCGGCGCCTATGCGCTTGCGGCGGTTCGCGGCGGCGGCGAGCGCGGATCGGGCTGGGCGGACGCGGCCCGGGGAACGCGCCGCCAGCGATCCTATGACGATTTCGCGGCGGTTGCCGAGGATCTCGTCCGAAGCGGCTTTACCGCGCCGCGCCGTATCGGGGCCTTCGGCCGATCCTTTGGCGGCCTGCTCGCGGCCAATGTCGCGGTCCAGCGCCCCGACCTGTTCGGGGCGGCGCTCGTCGGGGTGCCGATCGTCGATCTCTTTCGCCTCGGACGCAGCGGCAGCGACATTTCGGCCGGGCAAAAGGTCGAGGTCGGCGACTGGGATGATCCTGCGCAGGCCGCTATCATGCGAGGCTATTCGCCGTACCAGAATATCCGGCCGGGGGTCGACTATCCCCATATCCTGACGGTCGTATCCGAAAAGGATGGACAGGTCGGGCCCGGGCATGGACGAAAATTCACCGCGAAGCTCCAGAGCGTCGGCGCGGATGCGCTGCTTCTGGAAGGGCCCACAGGGGGGCATGGCTATCCCGACCAATTTGCGGACCCCGAAGAATTCGCCGCGCAGATGGTGTTTTTCGTGGATGTGCTGATGAAAGACGATGTACGGCCGCAATAAGCCGATGGCGCCACTCGAGGCCCTGAATAGGAGCAAGCTGATGTCGATCGATCGCCGGGCGCTGCTGCGCGGTGGGGGCGGAATGGGCCTGTCGGCCGCGCTCGGCCTTGGCCCCGCATCGGCATTGGCCGCTTCGGCGTCCGCTGCAAACTCCGCTTCGCTGCCCGATCGCCGGAATTTCGCGCCGAAGGGCATCGATCTCAATGCGGCCTATACGCATGTGATGGGGCGGTTCGCCGTCGCCGCCGCTCAGGATTATCTTGGCATCAGGGCTACCGACCCCACGCGCAACTGGCCGGCGCGCAATCCGCGCGACGAAGCGGTGGCGCATTATGCCGCCCTGATCGGAGCCGATCCGACCGAAATAGCCGTCGTTCCCAGTACCCTTGAAGGCGAGAATCTGATCGGTGATGCGCTGGGGCTCGGCCCCGGCGCCGGTGTCGTGACCGACGCATTGCATTATGATGCGGCGCTTGCGTGGTATGGCGAGCGCGCCAGGCGCGATATGCCGCTCACGGTCGTCGCGCCGCGCGACGGGACGTTCGATTATGCGGATTTCGACCGCGCCATAACCCCGGATACGCGCCTGGTTGCCGTGTCGCATGTCACCAGCTTCACCGGTTATCGCCACGACCTCAGAAAGCTGTGCGAAATTGCCCATGCGAAGGGCGCGCTTGTCTATGCCGATGTGATCCAGTCGGCAGGCGCGATTCCGCTCGATGTCCGCGAAAGCGGCGTCGATTTCTGCTGTGCCGGTACATATAAATGGCTGATGGGCGATTTCGGCCTGGCCTTTCTCTATGTGAAGGCCTCGGTTCTCCCCCATTTGCGGCGGGTCCAGTTCGGTTGGCGGGGCCTCGTCGATTATCGGTCGCATGTCCTGCCGGGCGATCCGCCGGGGCCGCCGATCGGGAACTGGGCGTTGGACGAAACGACGGCCGGGATTTTCGAGGTGAGCACCCCCAACTGGCAAGGACTCGCCATTGCTTCGGCGGCGCTTTCCTACATCCGGTCGCGCGGAGTCGAGGCGATCGAGCGCCACCGGCTCCCGCTGATCGAGCATTTGCGCAAAAGGCTGGCGGACGCGGGTCATGTGCCGCTCGCTCCCGCCGGCGCCCAGGGGCCTGCGCTCGTCCTGGCGAAACCCGGGATGCGCGCGCGCTACGGCGCAGAGCTTGGCGCGGCGAATATCCAGGCCACGCTATATCGCGATCGAATCCGGATATCCCCCTCGGTGCACAACGATATGGACGACGTCGACCGCATCGCCGATATTCTCGTTCGGCCCTGAAGTCGGTCGTCGGTCGCTATGGTTGACGCGGCGCGTCGCGAAGGAAGCGGCGCACATCGGCCAGGAACGATGCGCGCGCGCCGTCTTCGCGAAAGACGATATGGCCGCTCTCATAGCAATGGTTGGTGATCCGCCTCGACAGGTCGGGCGTGAGGGTTGCGGTCGCGAGGACATTGCCTTCGCACATATTCAGGGGGTCGAACCGGCCAGTCGCCACGAACACGCGGAGTTCGGGATCGCGCTTCAGCGCATTGACGATCCAGGTCGGGTTGGCCCGGGCTAGCGGCGACACTTCGCCCGACCGGCGCATTTCGCTGAGGACCGCCGGGGTGATTCCGGGTTGATTATACTCCCAGCGATCGCCGATCGTTGGAAGCTTCGGCCCCGGAATCGGTGCGTAACCCTTTTCGAGACCGGCATAGACGAGATCGGTCGAATAGCCGAGTTCACCGCGGATATAGCGATCGACGAGAAGCGGATCGCCAAGATTGTTGCCCGGGTCATCCTCGCCGATGCGGGTGTCGATGTCGCTGAGCGGCTTGCTGCCGTCGTCGGCGAGCGCGAAGCGCAGATAGTCGGCCGCGCTGACCACCAGCGTGTCACGATTGATGCGCGCAAGCGGGAAGGCGGTATAGCGCGCCAGCGCTTCTGCGATCGCCTCGCGCTGGTCGGGACCGAGCGAATTCACCTGCTCGAGCGCGGGCATGTAGACGTCGCGGGCCCATGCGACGGCTTCGTTCATCGCCGTCTCGCGGTCGCGCATGAGCGCCGGATCCAGCTTTTTATAATGATAGGCCGTTGCCGTGCGGGCCGGGACGTGCATCGCGTCGTAGAAAGCGGGGGGCTGGGGAATGTTCGGAATGTCGCCCGATATGAAAATGGTGCCCGCGAGCGGCGATTTGCGTTCGGTCATCATGTCCGCGACCGCGGCGGCGCGAAACACGCCATAGCTCTCCCCCAGGAGAAAGGTCGGTTGCGCGATCGTGCCGAACCGTGCCCGATAGGCGCGGATGAACTCTGCCGTGCTATTCACGTCTCCCAGAAAAGACATGAAGTCGGCGGCGAACTCGGGCTTCGCCGGCCGCGAAAAGCCGGTTTCCACCGGATCCATGAACACGAGATCGGTTTCGGTCAGCACCGTATCCGGATTATCGACCATGGCGCCGCCGTCCCTGCGGCGGGGGCCTAGGCCCTCCATGTGAACGATTGCCGATGAGATCAGCGGCCCTCCGTTCCAGGCAAAGGTAATCGGCCGTTTCGGCCCGTCGGTCGGCACCACATAGGCCGTGAAGAAGATATGGCCGCGAATTTCCCCGGATCGGTCTGTCCTGATCGGGATGCGCCCGGTGCGGACCTCATATCTCAAAATGCCGCGCTGCCTCTTGAGGCTGCGCCGGACCGTCACGACCGGCTCGTCGCCGACCACCAGCGGTGCGATCGTGCCCGCGTCGGCAGGCGCCGCGGCCATCGCCTGATTTGCGCTGGCTGCCCCGAAGCAGAGCAGCGCGGCGGCGAGCGCCGGCCGCAGCATGAAGCGATCATATGGCCCGTTCTGCACGCTGATTTCCTCCCGGTGGCTTCAGGAGCGACCATGGCAGCCGCATTTATGAGATCAAGTCTAAATAGACTGTTTGTAAAAATATTCGGCGACGCGGTGGCTTCAGCCCCTTATGTCGGCCAGCAGATTATAAACGCTCGCCCGGCTGATCTTCATGGCCTTGGCCACGAGCAGCGCCGAGTTGCGCGCCTGGAAAAGGCCGTCATTATCGACGAGGGCCACGAGTTCGACGCGCTCCGCCCGGGTCAGATTGTCGATCGGCTTGTTCACCCGGATCGAATAGTCGCGAACCAGATAATTGATGTGTTGCTGAATATCGTTTCGATAGATCGGCTCAGGCCGCTTCAACTCGGGCGACGCAAAGGCCGCAACGACAGCCTGAAGGCGGTCGAGCATGGTAACGTCGAGATTGATGCACAGAAAGCCGATCAGCTCATTCTCATCGTTTCGGAGGCCCGCGGTGATGGACTTCGTTCGTCCCTGCGACGTCAGCGCTTTTTCATACGGACCAAGGACAGCCTGGTCGTCGGGGAAAATATCACCCGCGCCATTGAGGTTGGAAGGGTCGCCGGCCTTGCGTTCGGTGAAGCTGTTCCAGATGCGAACGACATGGCCTGTTCGCAGATCGTGCAGCACGACTTCGGCATAGGGGTGCAGCAGCGTTGCCACCGCTTCGGCGGTTGCGAAATGCGCGCGAAACGGATCGATATCGTCCGCGCGGCCGTTTGATTTCGTGCTTTTGGTCATTGCCTATCCCAGCTCAACTGCGGCGCCGTTCGCGCCGATTGTTCGAGGCCAAAACGATGCCGTTGATTGTTGGTTCATATAGACATATCGTCAAGACGTTGATTTTGTAACCCGCTTTTCGGCTCGCGACGGAGAATGTCCCTTGCGGCCCAATCCAAACTTCACGCGCGATCGGACTGGCCATGTGGAAGATCATCATCCTGTGCTTTCTCGCCGCCGTGTTCGAAGGCCTCGACATTCAGTCGATGGGGGTCGCCGCGCCGCATGTTGCCCCTGCGCTCGATCTCGATGCCCAGCGAATGGGAATGGTTCTGAGCGCGAGTATTTTCGGTTTGATGATCGGCGCCGCTTGGGGCGGCTGGGCATCCGACCGATACGGCCGAAAAAATACCCTGATGTTTTCGCTCGTTGTTTTTGGGTGTTTTTCTTTGCTGACCGCGCTTGCCGGGAGCTTCGGCGCGATGATGGCAATAAGGATCGCGACCGGGGTCGGGCTCGGAGGCGCGCTGCCGAACATCATCGCCATGGTCTCGGACGCGGCTCCTCCGAAGCTGCGGGTGACTCTTCTTGGTATCGTCTACAGCGGGCTCCCGATCGGCGGCGCATTCGCGGGCGTCATCGCCGGCTTTGTCGGTTCGACCGGGTGGACGCATGTCTTTATAGTCGGGGGTGTCGGGCCGCTGCTTTTGGCGCCGCTGATCGCTCTCGCCATGCCGAACGGCCGACCGGCTCATGCGCAAAGCTCGCCTCCGCCGGCGCATGCCGAGCCGTCCGAGACCTTATGGCGCGGACGCGTTGGTCCGACGCTGATGCTCTGGATGGCCTATTTCTTCACGCTGCTCGCGGTTTATCTTCTGCTGAACTGGTTGCCGACCCTCATGCTGGCAAAGGGCCTCGATCGCGCTGTCGCTCCGCAGGCGGCCATATATCTCAATGTCGGCGCTATCATCGGTAGCCTGGTGCTCGGCCAGCTCGCGGATAGGGGGTCGATGCGGGCGATACTCCTGACGACCTATTCCGGTATGCTCCTGTCCTTGATCTTCTTGAGCCTTGCCGATCGGGATCTTGCGATGCTTGCCTGTTTCGTCGCCGGCTTTTTCATCATTGGCGGGCAGCTTGTCCTCTATGCGTTGGCGCCGATCGTTTACCCGCTCTCGATCAGGGGAACGGGTATCGGGGCCGCCGTTGCGGTTGGCCGGATCGGCTCGGCACTAGGGCCGTTGCTTGGCGGGATTGCTCTCAGCGCCGGGCTGGGCGGCAACGCGGCCTATTTGATTGCCGCCCCCGGATTGGTTCTGGCCGCCGCCGCCGCCTTGTTGCTGACCAGGGCGATCGAAAATCGCGGAGCGGGCTCGTTGTAGGCGGACTCGTTGTAGAAAGAGATCAGGCGGACGCTATCCCAGGAACATGGCGATCGGGCTGGCCGCCAGGCCGGCAATGAACAGCCCTTGCAGAAGCCGCTTCGGCCGCGGTTCGGGGCGGATCGCGGCGGCAAGCAGGATCAGCGCCGTGAGGGTCCAGAAGATCGGGGTGAGCGGCGCGAGGTTGCCGGCGAGCACCCGTGCGAGAAAGGTGAGCGTCAGCGCGAGCGGCACCCCCCACAGCACCGCGTCCCACAAGCTGCGCAGCCGCGGCTCGTGGAGACCGCGGCGCGCGCGCTTGCCGAGCCAGATCGAGGTGCCGGTCGCGACGACGATAGTAAGCGCGAGGCCGAGCCCGAAATAGGCGAATTTGACCGGCAGCCCCCCGAAATTGCCGAAATGGAGATTATAGGTCGAGGCGGCCATCTGCTGCCCGAGATGGCCGTCGGCGAGGCCGACGGCGCCGAGGAAGCGGCCGTTCGCGTCGAAATTATAGCTTTCGCCGTAAATCAGCCGCTGCGGATGCTCGGCGAGCAGTTGGACATGCTGGCCGCGCGTGCCGGGGTCGTGGAGGATGATGTAGGTAGGGCGCAGCTCGGGATGGGTGGCGGCGATCCAGGCGAGCGGCGTCGCAACGTCGGCGAGCGGAGCGGCGCGCGGGTCGGGCTTGCCCTCGCCGCCGAAGATCGGCGCATAGGCCGCCTCGACATCGCCCTTGTAGAAGCTCGCCGCGAGGCCGTAGGCGCCGATCGTGCCGAGCCCGATCATCGCACCGGTAAGCGCGATCGCGAGCGCGAAGGGCAGCGACCAGACGCTCAGCCGATTGTGCCAGTCGGCGAGCCCGACCCCTTCCTTGTCGCGCGCGCGCAGGCGAAAGGCGTCGCGAAAGATGCGCGGGTGCGCGATCACGCCCGACAGCGACAGCGCGACGATCATCACGCCCAATATGCCGACGAGGATCAGGCCGATCAGGCCGGGGATGTTGAGCCGGTAGTGGACGGCGAGGAGGAATTCGGACCAGGCGTTTCCTTCGGGTCCCGCGATCGCGCCGGCCTGGTCGACGTGCACCGCCTGGCTGTCGGTCGTGATCGTGGCGCGCGGCAGATCGGGGACGGGGAGGTGGACGTAGAGGTGCGTCGTCGCGGGCTTGCCCTCTTCGGTCGCGAGGACCGCGGCCACCGCCTTTTGCACCGCATCCGGCGCGATGCGTGCCAATTCGGGCGCCGCCGGCTGCTCGATCCGCTGCCATTCCTGATAGAAGACGACGATCGTCCCCGTCAGACAAACGAGATAGAGAAGCGCCGAGGCGAGCAGTCCGATCGCCGCGTGCGCCGAAAGGGCGCGCTGGACCATCCCCTTGTCGACCGGTCCGGTCATGCAGCCCCTCCGATCCAGATCAGCCCGAGGCTCGCAGCCGCGGGGAGCAGCAGCCACAGAATCTGTGTGCGCCGCCGCGGCATCATCAGCAGCGCGAAGGCGAGGATGCCCCAGAGGAGCGGCAGCAAGAGCAGGGTGAGGCCGTTGCTGTCGGCCTCCGCCCAGCCGCCGAGTCCCGCGAGCGTGCGTGCGGCGAGCGCGAGGAGCAGCGAGGCGAGCATCGCGAGCGGCACGGTGACGAGGAAGGTCAGCAGGCGGCGCCCGATCCGGCGCGGCTCGCCCTTTGCGGGGAGCATATGCGCCTTGCGGTCCGACGCGCGCGTCTTGCCCGGTCGCGCCGTCGCGGCGGCCTGCGCGAGGAGCAACGCCGCTGTCCCCATGCCGAACAGCGACACCATGGCCGCGCCCCACGCGCCGTTGCCGGCGATACCGAGCGCCGCGCTGACGAAAAGCAGCGCCCACGCCGCGCCGTTCAGTGCCGCCGAGCGCCGGGGCAGACCCCAGGCGCGGCGGAGCAGCAGCACCCCGAGTACCGCCGCCGCCGCGCCGGCCCAGACGAGGGACGAAGCGCCGTTCACCGGAAGCGGAAACCGACCGTGGCCATCACGTTGCGCGGCGCGGCCATGAAACAGTCGCCGCGCGCGAGGCAGGAGGCGAAATATTGCTTGCCCAGAAGGTTGGTCGCGTTGACGGCGAAGCGCCAGCTGCTCCAGTTGATTTCCGCCAGCGCGTCGATCGTCGTGCGCGACGGCGTGACGATCGACCAGACCGGACTGGTCGAGACGCTCTTGCCGCTATAGACGACGCCGGCACCCAGGCGCAGCTGCGCTTCATCCGGAAGGCCGAAGGTCTTGGTCGACCAGAGCGACGCGGTGTGGCGCGGCATATAGTCGAGACTGGTGTTGGTTTCGGACCTGAGCTTCGCATAGCCGTAATTGGCGAGCAGCTCGAAATGGCCGGGCAGCGTGTGGCTGGCCTCGATCTCGAACCCCTTGGTGTTGAGCACGCCCGACTGGATGGTGCCGCCGGCCGCCAGATAGAGGACGCGGTTGCGTTCGCTGATCTTGAAGGCGGTCGCGGTGACCAGCGTGTACGGCGTCGGCTGCCACTTCACGCCCGCTTCATATTGCGTGCCGGTCTGCGGCCGATAGGGATCGCCGAAGGTGCCGTCGCCATTGTCGATGCGGCCGGCGACCGGCAGGAAGCTTTCGG
>Ga0182745_1002048_pt1 | contig 18562 bp, 31 predicted proteins | sample eDN3rd30CKraftBY_FD_128523 | JGI IMG/M metagenome (GOLD analysis project Ga0182745, IMG submission 128523) | Enriched backyard soil microbial communities from Emeryville, California, USA - eDNA 3rd pass 30_C Kraft BY (version 2) (version 2) | ecosystem: Environmental > Terrestrial > Soil >...
CGAACCGGAAGACCAGAGATGATTTCGCGTGCAAGCATTGCGGTTTTGAACTCCCCGCCGATTGGAACGCCGCTCGAAACATCCGTGACCGGGCCGAAGTCGTGCGGCCTCATGTCGGCGTTGCTGACACCGGGGGTCGGATCCCGGTCGAGACGACTGGCAAGCCTGTTTTGGCAAGCCTACGTGCTTTAGCCGTGGGTTCATGACTCATCCCTTTGGGGAATCTCGAGTTGCTCTTGTCGCGGCGGGGAAAAATGGAACAATAAAGGTTGCGTGTAGACGAAGCATTGACGGACAGACAGGCGTTCGGCAAACAATCCAACTCAAGTGGGTTTCTCCTGCGCCACGTTAAAAACAAGGATCGCCACACATGAACGCTCCCATCACCACCATCGGTACTATCTCCGACGTTGACATTTACGAGGAGATTGAGGCCCTGAAGGTCCGAGAAGACGCTGCGATTCTCGCCCACTACTACCAGGACGGCGAGATTCAGGAACTGGCCGACGTGACGGGCGACAGTTTGAAACTGGCCCGCGCGGCGACCAAAGTTCCGAATCGGACAATCGTCTTTTGCGGCGTCCACTTCATGGCCGAGACCGCGAAGATGCTCAACCCGGAGAAGCGGGTCCTTCTGCCGGATATGGGGGCCGGTTGTAGTCTCTCCGATAGCTGCCCCGCCCCAGCCCTCGCGCGGAGGCAACAGCAGCTTCGCGCGGAGGGCCGTCGGATTCAGACGGTGACGTACATCAATAGCTCGGCCGCGGTGAAGGCCCTGTCGGACTGGGTCGTGACCTCGGGCAACGCGCGTGAGGTGATCGAGCGTGTCCCGCAAGATCAGGAGATCCTCTTCGTCCCGGATCGCCACCTGGGCCAGTATCTGGTGGAAGTGACCGGCCGGCCGATGATCCTCTGGGACGGGTCATGCATGGTCCATGAGCTCTTCAGCGTGAACGACATGCTCCGGATGAAGCGGAAGCTGCCGGCCGCGTTGACCGTCGCTCATCCGGAATGCCCAGCGAACATCCGCGAGCAGAGCGACTTCGTCGGTGGTACCGAAGCGATGATCGACTACGTCACCCGCTTCGAACAACCAACCGACTTCCTGGTCGCGACCGAAGCCAACATGCTCTGGCAGCTCGAGGCCAAGGTGCCTCGGCACCGCTATCACCCGGTTCCGGGCATCACCTGCGCCTGCAACAAGTGCCCCCACATGGCCCGCAACACCCTGGAGAAGCTGCGCGATTGCCTGGCCAACGGCACGCCCGAGATCGTTTGGCAGCAGCAATTCCAGCGAGCTTCCGAGGTCCTAAGACGCAGCCTCATCGACCCGACGGCCACGGTCTCGGAATTGCCTGGAGACTAACTGAGCCGATGCCGGTAAGGATAGGTCGCTTACGACCTGACCCTGGTACCCTTGATTCGCCCTGTTCGCCTCTCGCTCGCCTTGTATCGCGCATGGCGAGCGGGAGGTTTTCCATTTCGTTCCTACCGCTAAGTGCGAATTATTCCAGCCCTTCCACGGTGACGGCCACCACGAGCGGCGCCGTGGTATCGTTCCCCTTGACGAGCTCGATGCGATCCAAGGGGGCCGCCTTGCGCGGGTGGACGGCCAGGTAACGGACCTGTCGGCCGTCGAGGTCGAAGGCGAATTTCGACTCCGGCACATCGACCCGTCGAATGTAGTCGGCGAAGTGAATCCCGTTCCTGAGCGGGTGGTCTTCCACCTCCCCCGACTGGTAATGCAGGCGGACAATCAACGAGACCGACCCCTTCCGCCCGCCCGGGAAGCCCCAACCACTCACGCCGCTGAGCAGATGGACCGCCTTGGCCGGCCCTTGGCAAGCGAGTGCGACCGACCTGGGCATCTCGGGGGGGATGCTCCCCAGGGGGCCGTTCAGCAAGATTACGTTGGGGACCTGGCTCCCTTGCGGATCGACGAGCCGGAATGGAATACCTTCGAAGGTCTTGGCCGACCAATCCTTGAAGTCGAGCCGCTCTCCACGGGCCTCCTTGCTGTAAAACATGCCCTGGGTACTCACAACCGTGGCCGACTTCGCCAGGTCGAGAGGCAAATACTTTCCGCGCTGGGTCAGAAACTCGAGCAGGTCGCACAACTCTTGCGGGGCAAGCTGTTTCTCGAACCCTTCGGGCATGATCGACTTGTTGGATGCCTGAAGCTCCTCGATCTCGGCGCGTTGGACCGCGTGGGTCTTCCCCTCCGCGTCGGCCAGCTCGATCGACGTGCGCGACTCGGAAGTGAGGATGCCGATGAGGATCTGGCCGTTGTTGGTGGCGACGGTGTATTGACGGAAGTTCCCTTCCACGCTCCGGCTCGGGTCAAGAATATGGACCAGCAGCTCTTCCTTGGGATGGACCGCCATGCCGGTCAGGTCGGGACCGACTTTCCCCCCTTCCGACCCGTGGGTATGACACTTCGCGCATTGCTGCTGGAACAAGGTTTTCCCCCGCGTTGGGTCCCCCTTGCGCAGGACCAGCGGCGAGAGTTCCTCGATCACTTTTTGCCGATCCGCATTCGGTAACCCTCCACCGCGTGCAAGCAAGGCACGGGCTCGCCGGGCAATTCCCTGGTCTGGATGGGCCGAGAGTCCCTGGGACTGGTCGAGTGTCAGGTCACTTAACGGGATCTTGCCCCCTTCGATCCCATCCAGCAGGGCCGAGGTCGCCGTTGGTCTGCGCAAGAGGATGCGAATGGCTGCCTTTTTCGCCTCGGGGGTAAGCCGGCCGCTCAGTTCAACCAGGGTAGGACCAACCTTGGGCGACTCGCTTTCACCGATGGCCTCGAGGATTCCTACCGCCAGCGCGGGGGAGGTCTGCGGACTCAGGTCGCCGCTCAGCGATTCGATCACGTTCGGGTCGCTGGGCTGAAACGAGACAAGTTGGCGGGCCGACTGGACCCGGTCGGCTTCGGACCGCTCCGGGTTCCGTACGTCCTTGAGCAATGCGTCGGCCACTTCGGTCGCCGCCGACTCGAAGGCCTTGCTCCCCCAGTCGCGAGCGAGCCGGATGACGACCCCTTTGGATCCCGGCCCGACCTTCCTGAGAACCGCGCCGAGCGCGGCTTCGGAAGCGGGGTCCAACTTAACTTCCCGCCCTGATCGCCAGCCCTTGGCCAGCCCCTCGAGAATGTTCTCAGCCACCTGGGCACTCGCTGTTCCGAGTCGACCGATCACGTCGTTCAGCCGGTAAATCGGGCCGACGCGCGCGTAGTGTTCCGCGACCTGGCGGGTCGTCTCACTTAGCGCGGGAGTGAGGTTGGGAACGTTTGCGATGGCCTGGAGAAACTCCGTCGAATGGGTGGCGGCAGCGACGGTCAGAGCGTCCTTGATCCCCCGGTCCGCCACGTTCGACGGGGATTGGAGCGACTTGATCAGGAGGCCGGCGGTCTCTTCGGCTCGGGGCAGATCCGCGAGGGCGAGGATCGCCTTGAGGCGGACCAGCGGCTCCCGATCATCGATCAGCCCTTTTGCGAGGATCGCCCGAGTTGACTCCAGGGTTTGGGGCAAGACCTGGACGGCGTTCATGCGAACCCCCGCCGAGGGATGTTCGAGCGCGTCGAACGCGGCCCTGGTTGTATTGGCCGCGCTTCCATCCAGCAGACCCAGTCCGTGCAAGGTCCAGAGCGCGTGGATCGCGCCTGGGTTCAGGCCGAGCTCATCGACCCTTTCGTCTTGAATCAGGTTTAACAGGGCGGGCACAACGTCCCAGTTACTCTGTTCGACGAGCAGTCTTTGAGCATGGATGCGCCAGAACATGTTGGTGTGGCGGAGTGTGGCGACGAGCTTCTCCGGGCTGGCTCCGGCAAGCGACTCCATCGGCTCCGCCTTACCCCCTTTATGCACGATTCTGTAGATTCGTCCATGTGTCTTGTCGCGCAGATCGGTGACGTACGCTCCTCCGGGTCCGGTCTCGAACCCAGCGGGGGTGGGGTTGTGCTGGACGATATAGTTGTACCAGTCGATGATCCAGACCTGTCCGTCCGGGCCGACCTCGGCCATGGTGGGAGCGGTCCATTCGTCGTCGCTGGCCACCATGTTGACCGGGTTGCTGGAGCGGAAGTCGGTGCCCACCTGCTCAAGCACGAACGTCCCGACCAGGTGTCCCGTTGGCTCGGCCACGAACGCCGTCCGGTTCCAGTAGAACCTTGGGTACGCCCTCGCGGTATAAAGCGCGTGCCCTGCGGCCGCCGTATACCCCCCATGATGATCGACCTGACGAACTCGGTCCGTGACCGCATGAAACAGGTGGGTATCGGCGATCATTCCGAGCGCCTTGCTCGACCATCCGCTCACACGTTCGTAATACCGGTTGGGAATGCTAAGATACATGCTTGGGTTTCGATTGGCCGTCGAGCCGAAGATCAACCCCTCTTCGCTCAGGCCCACTCCCCACGAGTTATTGCTCGTGCTGCGGAGAAACTCCAGGCGCGAGCCGTCCGGTTTGAACCGGTAGAAGCCTTGTGAGAAGCGATGCCGATCGGGTCCCACCGCGCCGGCGAACCCGGAGTAGCCCACCATTCCGATAATCCAATTATCGAGCCCGTACCGCATGTTGCTCGGGCCGGCGTGCGTGTCTCGCGTGCTCCATCCCTCGAACAACACGCGCCGTTCGTCCGCCTTGTCGTCGCCATCCAGATCCTTGAGGAACAAGGTCTGAGGGGCCTGGTGAACGATCACCCCTCCGCGCGAAAAGGTCAGGCTTGTGGGAATGCTGAGCTTGTCGGCGAACACCGTGAACTTGTCGGCCTTCCCATCCCCATCGGTGTCTTCGCAAATCTTGATCTGGTCACGCCCTTCCCCGGCCGGTTGGAGTTCGTTCGGATAGTCCTTGGTCTCGGCGATCCAGAGTCGGCCTCGTTCATCCCAGTTCATGCACAGGGGCTTGGAAATCTCGGGCTCCGCGGCGAAGAGTTCGGCGACGAATCCTTCGGGAACCACCAGGTGCTTCTGAGACTCGTCGGGCGAGACCGGCCGTTGCATCTGGTTCCAGGTACCGTCCCCGTTCCTCGACCCCCCTGGGGGATAAAACGCGATCTTCGCCTGATCATATTCAAACGGTTTGAGGCCCTTCGCTTTCGGGGTCATGACCGGCAAGGGGAGTCGCGCGGGGTCGTCATAAAGGCCTGCGTCGCTCGGGTCGAGCTGTGTTGCCCAGCGGATGCCCCGTTCGAGCAGGTTCGCGAAACCAGGATGTCCCCAGGTCCGTTCGTCGTGTCCCCACGCCGTATAAAACACGCGCCCCTTTCCCTCCAGGCGGACCCATGTCCACGGCTCTCGGCCCGCCTCGTCTTGCCGATAAGCCAGGACCGTCCGACCTTCGGGGTTGTGCTTGTGATGCAGGTAAGTCTCGTCCCAGCTCCGGAACCCCGAGTACCCTTTCATGACAGGATGGTCGGGCGCGTTGATTTCGTCCGCCATGATTCCCGTCCCATGCCGCAGGAACTGGGCCCCTGTCAGCTTGACGAGGTCGTCCGAGTTCCGGAAGCAATACGAGGCGCAGTGCAACGGGATGAACCCACCCCCTCCACGCACGTAGTTCAGGACCGCCTCGGCGGGTTCGGGTTCAATCTCATCGATATTGGCATAAACCAGCAAGCCTTGAAACTTGGCCAAATTCGCTGGATTCAGGTCCGCGAGCGCTTCGGTGTAGGTGAGCTCAATACCTCGCTTGAGCAGAATCGGCTTGATCTGCTCGAAGCGATCGGCCGGATGATGATGGCCGCGATCGCCCAGAAACAGGACCCGGACCGGCTCGGCCGCGCGGGCTGGCCTGCCCATGAGTGGGTCGAAGCCACACATGCTGGACAGGATCAGTAAGAATCCGAGGGATTTCAACTTGGTCGGCATCGCGTTGGTTCCCAGGCGATCGTGCACGGATCTCGAGCGAGGCCGGGCCGGTGCGCGTTGATGTTCAAGATCAATGGGGTGCTTTGAATCTTAGAGAACACGCCCTCTCCCCAACAAGAGTCTCCCCCCCCTTGCTTCACGGCAAGACCAACGCCTCTCCACCCCGACCCCCATTTTCGGCTCTCACAAATGGCTGTTCGCGAACGACCTCGCCCCGACACGTTCCTCCTCCCTCGCTTTAACTTCAACACAGATGACACGTTCGTTCCGATCGGATATCTTACAACCACCAGACCCTTTCTTGCTTTTCCACCCGCGAGTGCCGAGGTCTTGAAAACGGCCTCACCCCGTCGATTCGCTCCAAGCTCTTTGACAATCAGGATTTAAACGCAAAACCCGCTCCTAACCCCTCTCGCGTGCCCGAAACCCTTGTGCCCGAAACCTTTCGGGCAACCCTTCCGCATGGCGCGCCAACTCTGAATCGTTTCGGGGGGCCACCTCTCGCAACCCCCCCCTTAACCTGGTATTCTGACTGAAGTTAATCGCCCGGCCCTCTTCCACGACCTCAGCGTCGTGGCCCCATTGAAGTTTGGCTTCGGTCACAATCGGCCTCGCGTCAGGATCTCTTCCACGACCTCAGCGTCGTGGCCCCATTGAAGCGCAGCCGAGATGCTGGGACAAGTGTGGTATCGCGCTCTTCCACGACCTCAGCGTCGTGGCCCCATTGAAGCCATTCAGGGCCATCAAAAACATGGTGGCCCGCAATGCTCTTCCACGACCTCAGCGTCGTGGCCCCATTGAAGCGTGTAGATATCTTGCACATCTCGCTCAAACGTCGCCCTCTTCCACGACCTCAGCGTCGTGGCCCCATTGAAGCCGGTACCAGACTCTCAGAGCGAAGGCGACGGCGGACCTCTTCCACGACCTCAGCGTCGTGGCCCCATTGAAGCTGCGCCGCGTACTGCTTGCGAGCATATTCGAGAGCCTCCTCTTCCACGACCTCAGCGTCGTGGCCCCATTGAAGCAGGGCGAACGAGCTTCGCTCACTTCGGATCCGGGACTCTTCCACGACCTCAGCGTCGTGGCCCCATTGAAGCAGCAAGTAGTCGGAGTTCTGATTGGTCGGTTCACTCCTCTTCCACGACCTCAGCGTCGTGGCCCCATTGAAGCCCGAGCTGGGACGCGCGCAGCTTGCGAGCGAACTCCCTCTTCCACGACCTCAGCGTCGTGGCCCCATTGAAGCCTCATACGTACCGCCGTCGAGCTTCCACAGCCCTTGCTCTTCCACGACCTCAGCGTCGTGGCCCCATTGAAGCCCTAGCCACGGATCGGGCAGGCCGGGCAATGCCCCCTCTTCCACGACCTCAGCGTCGTGGCCCCATTGAAGCGGCAACGTGATCGGAACCTCAACCGAGTCCTGGCCCTCTTCCACGACCTCAGCGTCGTGGCCCCATTGAAGCCCTGCGGTTCAGGACATTCACGAGGAAGGAGGACTGCTCTTCCACGACCTCAGCGTCGTGGCCCCATTGAAGCATAGTCGGCGGCGGCGGCTTCCATTTCCCGAACCACCTCTTCCACGACCTCAGCGTCGTGGCCCCATTGAAGCCATCGGCCCCCGCTCTGCCAACCGCGACCACTGACCTCTTCCACGACCTCAGCGTCGTGGCCCCATTGAAGCCATTCGAGGCTGCGACACCGCCCCGAAACATGACCCCTCTTCCACGACCTCAGCGTCGTGGCCCCATTGAAGCACGATCATTTGCATTCGCTGCCAGGCTGTTCGGTCAACTCTTCCACGACCTCAGCGTCGTGGCCCCATTGAAGCTTGATACGTTTCGGCACTCCGTAACGGGCGAGCGCCCTCTTCCACGACCTCAGCGTCGTGGCCCCATTGAAGCCCTCTTTGGGACTTGGAGTTCGAGCGAAACGGTTCCCTCTTCCACGACCTCAGCGTCGTGGCCCCATTGAAGCGAGCGGACTCTTGCGGGGGTGGCCGCCCCCGCGATCATCTCTTCCACGACCTCAGCGTCGTGGCCCCATTGAAGCTGTCGCGCCTTGGCCTCGGCCGATAGCCTGGCTTCCTCTTCCACGACCTCAGCGTCGTGGCCCCATTGAAGCCACCGAAGAACTCGGCCAACTCGCCTACGCCGCGCCCTCTTCCACGACCTCAGCGTCGTGGCCCCATTGAAGCCGCGCCGCGTTCTCGACCAAACCTGGCCGATTCTTTTTCTCTTCCACGACCTCAGCGTCGTGGCCCCATTGAAGCCGCGCCGCGTTCTCGACCAAACCTGGCCGATTCTTTTTCTCTTCCACGACCTCAGCGTCGTGGCCCCATTGAAGCGAGATCAGCGGCCACGGCCGTGATGCTCATCAGTCCGCTCTTCCACGACCTCAGCGTCGTGGCCCCATTGAAGCGCAATCGTGTAGGTGGGAGCCTTGAACCGAATCATGCCTCTTCCACGACCTCAGCGTCGTGGCCCCATTGAAGCTTCAGTTGGGGCCAGAAGCTGATTCCCAGGTTTTCCTCTTCCACGACCTCAGCGTCGTGGCCCCATTGAAGCGTTGGCCAACTCGGCGATCGTGGACCGCTATTTTTCCTCTTCCACGACCTCAGCGTCGTGGCCCCATTGAAGCTTCTGGAGGCACGACCCCAACACCGGCGCGTCGTGGCTCTTCCACGACCTCAGCGTCGTGGCCCCATTGAAGCCCCGCCAACTTCATCAAAATGTTTAAAAGCTGTGACACTCTTCCACGACCTCAGCGTCGTGGCCCCATTGAAGCTTCTGTCGCGGCTCCGATGACGCTTCTCCCTCTTTCCTCTTCCACGACCTCAGCGTCGTGGCCCCATTGAAGCGCGTGCAACTCTCGGAGTTTTAATTTTTCCGCCACCTCTTCCACGACCTCAGCGTCGTGGCCCCATTGAAGCGAGGGCTGCCGGGGCGACGTCCATGACACAGGTGATCTCTCTTCCACGACCTCAGCGTCGTGGCCCCATTGAAGCCACGATTCTCGCTTTAGCATCACGAATACCTTGGGCCTCTTCCACGACCTCAGCGTCGTGGCCCCATTGAAGCCGCTTTACCGAGGTCACCGGCTTCGGCGAGGGTCCGCTCTTCCACGACCTCAGCGTCGTGGCCCCATTGAAGCTCATTCAAATTCACCACAATTTCCTGGGGATTACCATCTCTTCCACGACCTCAGCGTCGTGGCCCCATTGAAGCGGATCGCGGATCTCGAGCTGCACCAGCCGCTGGCCGCCTCTTCCACGACCTCAGCGTCGTGGCCCCATTGAAGCAAGCCCTAGCCTGTTTTCACCAAGCAAGATAGGCGTCTCTTCCACGACCTCAGCGTCGTGGCCCCATTGAAGCCACATCGGCGACATCGACAGGGCGAAGTATCAGCGCCTCTTCCACGACCTCAGCGTCGTGGCCCCATTGAAGCGCCCCCAGGTATCGGTGGGCGTTATCCAGGTCTTCGCCTCTTCCACGACCTCAGCGTCGTGGCCCCATTGAAGCGGTCATTTCCGCACGCAATGTCTCGTAGCCTGCCTCTCTTCCACGACCTCAGCGTCGTGGCCCCATTGAAGCCCTGATTCAACCCCTTCGTCGATGGCCTGACGAACAGCTCTTCCACGACCTCAGCGTCGTGGCCCCATTGAAGCACCAGGGAATGCCTCACGTATTTCAGCCGCAATCTGCTCTTCCACGACCTCAGCGTCGTGGCCCCATTGAAGCGTGGAGGCATAGAGGGCAGCCATGCGCAAGCGACGACCTCTTCCACGACCTCAGCGTCGTGGCCCCATTGAAGCCTGGATGGATCGATCATTCCGGGACTCGTTGATACCTCTTCCACGACCTCAGCGTCGTGGCCCCATTGAAGCACTTCAAGGATCTCAAACAGTTCGCGGGCCTTTGATCTCTTCCACGACCTCAGCGTCGTGGCCCCATTGAAGCCCGCCTCGCTGTGTCCTCGTCTCACTCTATCCAAGTCTCTTCCACGACCTCAGCGTCGTGGCCCCATTGAAGCGTCAATGACTTCGATACGCCTCCCCTCAAGCCCCACCTCTTCCACGACCTCAGCGTCGTGGCCCCATTGAAGCAATGAATAGGTCCATGCCGTGTTTTTCATGGTTTTACTCTTCCACGACCTCAGCGTCGTGGCCCCATTGAAGCGCCCCTTCCTTCTCTCGGCACTCCCAGGGCTTCAGTTCTCTTCCACGACCTCAGCGTCGTGGCCCCATTGAAGCGCTTCGGCCTCGCGTTGCTGCTTAACAACGGGATCATTCTCTTCCACGACCTCAGCGTCGTGGCCCCATTGAAGCTCTACAACGGCCAAACCTTTCCTGTCAGCTTCAAACTCTTCCACGACCTCAGCGTCGTGGCCCCATTGAAGCACGTTTAACGATCAACCACCGCCGCCACCTCCCCCTCTTCCACGACCTCAGCGTCGTGGCCCCATTGAAGCGATTGGGCGGGCGTATTGCTTTTGATCGGCCCGAAGCTCTTCCACGACCTCAGCGTCGTGGCCCCATTGAAGCCAACTTTTGGCTGGAATGATTTCGGGGGCAGCCGCCTCTTCCACGACCTCAGCGTCGTGGCCCCATTGAAGCGCTAAGAGACGATGCGGTCGGCCCGCAGCAATTTTCCTCTTCCACGACCTCAGCGTCGTGGCCCCATTGAAGCTGTGCGTCTCGGGGCTGGTCGCCGGGAGACGCACGGCTCTTCCACGACCTCAGCGTCGTGGCCCCATTGAAGCGTCGTCACAATGGGTTCATGGCGCGACCCGGCCCACTCTTCCACGACCTCAGCGTCGTGGCCCCATTGAAGCCACTGACCCTGCAACTCTTGCGAAATACGATAATGCCCTCTTCCACGACCTCAGCGTCGTGGCCCCATTGAAGCCCAATGTGCTTATGGCACACATCCGCCGCATCGGCCCTCTTCCACGACCTCAGCGTCGTGGCCCCATTGAAGCCCCTCCTGTCGTTTTTTGGTCAATGGTAGTCTCCCCTCTTCCACGACCTCAGCGTCGTGGCCCCATTGAAGCCTCACGCTTCGTGGGCCGAAGTTCTTTCGTCTATCCTCTTCCACGACCTCAGCGTCGTGGCCCCATTGAAGCCCGATCACCGCCTTGATCGCCTCGGTGCCGAGGCAGCTCTTCCACGACCTCAGCGTCGTGGCCCCATTGAAGCGCATTATGGTGTGGAAAGGCAGCGTCAGGACCGCACTCTTCCACGACCTCAGCGTCGTGGCCCCATTGAAGCTCCATTGGCCAACCTAATGCAACAGCCAGCAGCAGTCTCTTCCACGACCTCAGCGTCGTGGCCCCATTGAAGCGACCCCTTGCACGCCGTCGACTCGGCCATCCGGCGGTCCTCTTCCACGACCTCAGCGTCGTGGCCCCATTGAAGCCTTTATGCGCCTCGTCCCGACGCAATTCCGCCTTCGCTCTTCCACGACCTCAGCGTCGTGGCCCCATTGAAGCCGCCTACACGTCCAGCCTTGCTGACGCAGGTCCCAGCTCTTCCACGACCTCAGCGTCGTGGCCCCATTGAAGCGGCCCTTACGAGGCGGCTGCCGACGCCTACCTAGAGGCTCTTCCACGACCTCAGCGTCGTGGCCCCATTGAAGCCGGGGTTAGGGTTGCGGGCCGACCCAGACGGGGGGCGCGCTCTTCCACGACCTCAGCGTCGTGGCCCCATTGAAGCGATATGCTGTCTCTTCGTCTGTGTACGCGCGATTGCACTCTTCCACGACCTCAGCGTCGTGGCCCCATTGAAGCGGTTTCTCGCTGCCGACGCTCCTGGGCGGCGTCGACTCTTCCACGACCTCAGCGTCGTGGCCCCATTGAAGCGGGTCGTCCGCGTTGCGATATCGCGCTCCACCGACTCTTCCACGACCTCAGCGTCGTGGCCCCATTGAAGCGGGACACCGATCAACGCATTCGAGGCCCCCTTCCTGCTCTTCCACGACCTCAGCGTCGTGGCCCCATTGAAGCGAATCCGTTGACCCAATCGAGCCCGGCCCAAGCCACTCTTCCACGACCTCAGCGTCGTGGCCCCATTGAAGCTGGGCGTCGTCGGGGTCGTCATACTGGTCGACCTCATCTCTTCCACGACCTCAGCGTCGTGGCCCCATTGAAGCCGTTTGTCCCCATAACGCACGGCACACCCTCCTTCTCTTCCACGACCTCAGCGTCGTGGCCCCATTGAAGCGTGTGAGAAGATTGGACTTGATCTTAAGCACGCAAATCTCTTCCACGACCTCAGCGTCGTGGCCCCATTGAAGCTCGTCATCGGAATCGGCGCTATCCGCGTCCTCTGACTCTTCCACGACCTCAGCGTCGTGGCCCCATTGAAGCCCGTTGCCCGCGGGCACCTCCACGATCGTGTACTGCTCTTCCACGACCTCAGCGTCGTGGCCCCATTGAAGCCCGGCTTTGCGCCTTGCCCGCGGCTGGACCGTCAACTCTTCCACGACCTCAGCGTCGTGGCCCCATTGAAGCAAAACCGAAACTTATATGGTAACCACAGAATTGTTCTCTTCCACGACCTCAGCGTCGTGGCCCCATTGAAGCCAGAGCCACTCCATAAGCACGGCCCCATCAGGAATCCTCTTCCACGACCTCAGCGTCGTGGCCCCATTGAAGCGCAATAAACGTATGGTCGTCCTGAACCTCAAGGCAGCTCTTCCACGACCTCAGCGTCGTGGCCCCATTGAAGCGCCTGCTCCACGCGGTCCGTCTGCACGCTCGGGACCTCTTCCACGACCTCAGCGTCGTGGCCCCATTGAAGCATTCTCACTCCATGGTGCCAATATTCAACTGTTCCGTCTCTTCCACGACCTCAGCGTCGTGGCCCCATTGAAGCCCGATCAACAGCGAGACGCGGGACATGATCGAGCGGCTCTTCCACGACCTCAGCGTCGTGGCCCCATTGAAGCTTCTCCGGCAACACCTTGCAGAATTATGTTCTGTAAGCTCTTCCACGACCTCAGCGTCGTGGCCCCATTGAAGCTCGATATCTTCGGGCGCGTTCGGCTCCCGTCCTGTCCTCTTCCACGACCTCAGCGTCGTGGCCCCATTGAAGCAGGGGCTGGCCTCGAAGCCTGAACCGCCGCGGCGTTCTCTTCCACGACCTCAGCGTCGTGGCCCCATTGAAGCGTCTCGCTCCTGGATGTCCTGGCGAGCTTTGAGCAACTCTTCCACGACCTCAGCGTCGTGGCCCCATTGAAGCCTTGCCAACGATGGAGCTGGCCCGCCTGCTTCCTACCTCTTCCACGACCTCAGCGTCGTGGCCCCATTGAAGCCTCGTATCGCTTCGGCTGAGCTGCCTGCCGTCGCTCATCTCTTCCACGACCTCAGCGTCGTGGCCCCATTGAAGCCTCAACCCGATTCAGGCATCGACGACATAGCGAGTTCCTCTTCCACGACCTCAGCGTCGTGGCCCCATTGAAGCATGAGCCGAAGCACAAGGTCTTCAAAGTCCGAATCCTCTTCCACGACCTCAGCGTCGTGGCCCCATTGAAGCTATTTAAATTAAATTTCCATTTAGCCCACATATTTTCTCTTCCACGACCTCAGCGTCGTGGCCCCATTGAAGCTATATATGGATAGTTGAGTCCATATTTAGGAGATTTCCTCTTCCACGACCTCAGCGTCGTGGCCCCATTGAAGCTTCGTCAGTCATGTTTCATTCCTCAGTGTGATTGCAGCTCTTCCACGACCTCAGCGTCGTGGCCCCATTGAAGCGCCTGTTCTGGCGTGTAGGCAACACAAGTGAACTGAACTCTTCCACGACCTCAGCGTCGTGGCCCCATTGAAGCCGACCGTCCTTGGTCACGTTGTCGTCGCTCGCCTTCTCTCTTCCACGACCTCAGCGTCGTGGCCCCATTGAAGCTGGTATAGGCCCCCTGATTGCGGAAGGTGCATTGAACTCTTCCACGACCTCAGCGTCGTGGCCCCATTGAAGCCTTCTCCCAACCTGCTCCTTCACAGGTTGAAACGTCTCTTCCACGACCTCAGCGTCGTGGCCCCATTGAAGCACGCAAGCCAGGAAATGAAAGAGATCATCGCCAGCATCTCTTCCACGACCTCAGCGTCGTGGCCCCATTGAAGCGCGCGTCTGTCCCGTCTCGCGGAAGAACTTGGCGGCCTCTTCCACGACCTCAGCGTCGTGGCCCCATTGAAGCCCAATGGCGACCTGGCCCTTGGCGGATACGCCAGCCGCCCTCTTCCACGACCTCAGCGTCGTGGCCCCATTGAAGCTCAACGGCAGGTCCATCAGTACGATGAAGTTTATTCTTCTCTTCCACGACCTCAGCGTCGTGGCCCCATTGAAGCCGCACGCGACCGCACGATGATATCGACGAAATCAAGCTCTTCTACGACCTCAGCGTCGTGGCCCCATTGAAGCACCGCGTATGCACGACGAAGTCGGAGCTCGACGCGGTCTCTTCCACGACCTCAGCGTCGTGGCCCCATTGAAGCCATCTTGGCGCTGAAATGGATCATCAGCCCGCGATCCTCTTCCACGACCTCAGCGTCGTGGCCCCATTGAAGCATAGTCTGGCCGGTTGTGGTCGCGGCGATCACGTAGCTCTTCCACGACCTCAGCGTCGTGGCCCCATTGAAGCCGATCCTCGCAATCCTGAAGCTCAGCAATGGCGACCTCTTCCACGACCTCAGCGTCGTGGCCCCATTGAAGCGCTTGTCGCGCCGGTTCCGTATTGATCACAGCGACGCTCTTCCACGACCTCAGCGTCGTGGCCCCATTGAAGCCGGCCAGGATCTCGCCAACCGTCCTCCCGGCCCGAGCTCTTCCACGACCTCAGCGTCGTGGCCCCATTGAAGCCTAAAAAGGGATCTCTTAATAATTTTTTACCAAAAGAACTCTTCCACGACCTCAGCGTCGTGGCCCCATTGAAGCGAAGAATTCCAATTGATGAAGCTTTTTTCCATTTTTCTCTTCCACGACCTCAGCGTCGTGGCCCCATTGAAGCACTACCGGCTATCAATGGAGTGATGAAGTCCGCCAACTCTTCCACGACCTCAGCGTCGTGGCCCCATTGAAGCCGCGATGGCGACCGGCCGCTCATAGTCATAGATCAGCTCTTCCACGACCTCAGCGTCGTGGCCCCATTGAAGCCCAAACTGGCCGATCCCGACATGACCCCTCTCATGCTCTTCCACGACCTCAGCGTCGTGGCCCCATTGAAGCCCGTGGAGTGGCGCGAGAAGAACCAACGGCGTCCCCTCTTCCACGACCTCAGCGTCGTGGCCCCATTGAAGCGAGATCGGTCGGAGCGTCCTCGACACTTGCCGAAACTCTTCCACGACCTCAGCGTCGTGGCCCCATTGAAGCTGGTATGACGCCTGAACTTCCCTGCCCCCCGCGATAGCTCTTCCACGACCTCAGCGTCGTGGCCCCATTGAAGCGCATCATAGACAAGAATGTTACGGTCGGCTCCAGCTCTTCCACGACCTCAGCGTCGTGGCCCCATTGAAGCTATGTATGTTCTGGAAGAGGAGATCCACTCCCCTGCTCTCTTCCACGACCTCAGCGTCGTGGCCCCATTGAAGCATATTCTTCAGGTCGATGAGGTCGGCACGTTTCTCCTCTTCCACGACCTCAGCGTCGTGGCCCCATTGAAGCACGGGAACAACCGCATAGCGGTGATGATTTGTTCCGCTCTTCCACGACCTCAGCGTCGTGGCCCCATTGAAGCCTGTGTTGCCGTTCTGTAGCTCCACTGCTACCATGCTCTTCCACGACCTCAGCGTCGTGGCCCCATTGAAGCGCCATTCACCGCAAGCTTTGCTTGCCTAGTCTTTAACTCTTCCACGACCTCAGCGTCGTGGCCCCATTGAAGCTCATTCCGGCTGCGTAGGACAGTTCTCGGGAATCAGCTCTTCCACGACCTCAGCGTCGTGGCCCCATTGAAGCACCACTGGGGTTCGAGCAGGGTCTGTATATATTGCCTCTTCCACGACCTCAGCGTCGTGGCCCCATTGAAGCTACATGTCGCGCTTTCGTCCGTCGAATCCGTATCCTCTTCCACGACCTCAGCGTCGTGGCCCCATTGAAGCTCGTTCCGCTCATATGCGACTCGGCTCATTGAATGCCTCTTCCACGACCTCAGCGTCGTGGCCCCATTGAAGCATGAACTTTTCGGCCGAATGGCCCCTTTCCGGCCCGCTCTTCCACGACCTCAGCGTCGTGGCCCCATTGAAGCTCTTTATGTCGCGTCGGGGCGACATCTGGTTTCAGCTCTTCCACGACCTCAGCGTCGTGGCCCCATTGAAGCGAATAGTGGCCGCGACCAGAGTCGAGATCTTGACGAGCTCTTCCACGACCTCAGCGTCGTGGCCCCATTGAAGCGCGTTCCCTTGCTGGCGAGATAGTTTCCGTCAAGATCTCTTCCACGACCTCAGCGTCGTGGCCCCATTGAAGCGTTGTCAGTGTTAGGCTTGGGCGGACGTGCGACTTCAATCTCTTCCACGACCTCAGCGTCGTGGCCCCATTGAAGCGTGAGTGTACAACTGGCCAAACGTGCGGGTCTTCCAACTCTTCCACGACCTCAGCGTCGTGGCCCCATTGAAGCCTGCCACGTATTTCTCAAACGTCGAGATGTCGTATCCTCTTCCACGACCTCAGCGTCGTGGCCCCATTGAAGCCATATTCAATTGCAGGACCATCTTCTCGATGAAGAACTCTTCCACGACCTCAGCGTCGTGGCCCCATTGAAGCGAGGCAATGGTTGTGGCGAACCGCAAACTAACATCGCTCTTCCACGACCTCAGCGTCGTGGCCCCATTGAAGCCGGAACTGATTACGCGTTCTGACGAGATTGCTCAGCTCTTCCACGACCTCAGCGTCGTGGCCCCATTGAAGCCAGGCCCGCTCGCTCTCAAACCACGCCAGGATCGCCTCTCTTCCACGACCTCAGCGTCGTGGCCCCATTGAAGCGATGCGTGAATGATTGCGTCCAGAAAATAGGCCATCCCTCTTCCACGACCTCAGCGTCGTGGCCCCATTGAAGCCGTGTCTGCTCGTCGTCTATCAGGTTCGCGTCCATCTCCTCTTCCACGACCTCAGCGTCGTGGCCCCATTGAAGCTATCGTCCACGTTGTACGACTCTTCGCTCTCACCGTCTCTTCCACGACCTCAGCGTCGTGGCCCCATTGAAGCCGTGGGGCCGTGGTCGCCTCGATCGCGTGGTCCGCGCTCTTCCACGACCTCAGCGTCGTGGCCCCATTGAAGCCGTGGAAGTGTCGCTCACATTGATCCGCAACGCTCCACTCTTCCACGACCTCAGCGTCGTGGCCCCATTGAAGCTGTCATGGCGACGAGCTCCGCATGAGCGAGTATTCTCTTCCACGACCTCAGCGTCGTGGCCCCATTGAAGCGCCTTGGCCCGCTCGACCAAGGCCCGCCACCGCGAGCTCTTCCACGACCTCAGCGTCGTGGCCCCATTGAAGCTTCAGGTCAATATCGGGAGCCCCCGGAGCGGCCCACTCTCTTCCACGACCTCAGCGTCGTGGCCCCATTGAAGCTTCCACGTCGGCAGGCAAATCTTCGGGCTGGATCTCCCTCTTCCACGACCTCAGCGTCGTGGCCCCATTGAAGCTGGTCATCCGGGACGGTGAGCGTCCACTGACGCCCAGCTCTTCCACGACCTCAGCGTCGTGGCCCCATTGAAGCGGGCGTCATGGTTCAAACTTGGTTTTGACATGGTTTACTCTTCCACGACCTCAGCGTCGTGGCCCCATTGAAGCGATACGGTCAGGACTATGCCGACCGACTCGATGAGTCTCTTCCACGACCTCAGCGTCGTGGCCCCATTGAAGCCCAAAGACATGGCGAGATGGACACCATTTTTATTCCTCTTCCACGACCTCAGCGTCGTGGCCCCATTGAAGCCAGCGATCGATCCTCACGTCAAATCCTCGACGGTGCTCTTCCACGACCTCAGCGTCGTGGCCCCATTGAAGCGTCCGATCGGGATTCTTTGGGGGTTTTGCGGAACCCTCTTCCACGACCTCAGCGTCGTGGCCCCATTGAAGCCACTCGAAGAACCACGAGCTCAACGCCAAGTGACCCACTCTTCCACGACCTCAGCGTCGTGGCCCCATTGAAGCTTGTGTGATGGTGGAGTGTGATGATTCGCAATTACCTCTTCCACGACCTCAGCGTCGTGGCCCCATTGAAGCTACGCCATTCATCTCGAAGCTCAGCCCACGCTTCGCTCTTCCACGACCTCAGCGTCGTGGCCCCATTGAAGCTGCTCGATTTTGGGGGGAATGGCGACCGCAAAAGGGATCTCTTCCACGACCTCAGCGTCGTGGCCCCATTGAAGCCCCTTCGGGCTCGGTCGGCTCGCTAGGATCTTCAGCTCTTCCACGACCTCAGCGTCGTGGCCCCATTGAAGCCCGCGACTGCCGGGCCCGAACTCTTCCACTTGATCTTCTCTTCCACGACCTCAGCGTCGTGGCCCCATTGAAGCCAAGGGGGTTCGAGCTGATGCCCCGATCCCGCCGTCAACTCTTCCACGACCTCAGCGTCGTGGCCCCATTGAAGCGCCAGGTCGCCTAAAAGCGCCAGGTTCTCCGGGTTCTCTTCCACGACCTCAGCGTCGTGGCCCCATTGAAGCGCCGCCCAGGCCGGTTGCGATGTCACCGCTGGCGTACTCTTCCAC
>Ga0182745_1002054_pt1 | contig 18539 bp, 14 predicted proteins | sample eDN3rd30CKraftBY_FD_128523 | JGI IMG/M metagenome (GOLD analysis project Ga0182745, IMG submission 128523) | Enriched backyard soil microbial communities from Emeryville, California, USA - eDNA 3rd pass 30_C Kraft BY (version 2) (version 2) | ecosystem: Environmental > Terrestrial > Soil >...
CGTACCACTGGTTCATGAGGTCGATCGTGGGGGTCACGACCAGCGTGGGCCGTTTCGCGGCCTCGATCGCCAGGTTCGCCACGTGCGTTTTACCGGTCCCGGTGGGGAGGACGATCACGCCTCGGCCGAGTCGCCCCCCATCCCACCACGCCCGTAGCCCCTCAATCTGGTGTGGGAAGGGCTCGCGGGTGACGTTCAAGGTCCAGGGAGTCTGAGCGTAGGCCCGGGCCTCGTCCACGTACGGGATCCCTCGATCACGTAGATAGAGCACGAGCTCGCGATAGTGGAGAGCTTCGGCCCGAAACTGGCGCGTTCGGTGGTCGAACTCCACATGCGGAAGCCCCTGGGTGTCCGCCTCGGGGAGCCCGTCGACGAGCAAGGTCCCTTCGTCGTAGGTCAAGCGAAGGTACGGACGTTGTGGCGGTCCAGGTTCGGCTCCGGACTCTGAACCTGGTTCACGCGGTTCCGTCTGGCTCATGCGCGGCGAGCTCCCATCGCATGACCGTGCATCCAGGGAAGTCCGCGCGAGGTGAGGACCTGGTGGTCGTACAGACCCAGAAGTTGGGCATTGTCAAACGCGTCGGTCAATTCAGTCCTCAACCTCGGTCCACTGGAACGTTAGGCCTTGGGAAGCAACCCGCGGCGTCTCGTCCGAAGCGAGCCTCTCCAAAGTGGTGCCCATACGCGGACGTTCCCGCGATGGAATTCCCTATTAAAGAGGTTTCGGCTCTTGAGTTGCATCGTCTCAAGGGTTGAGTATGCCTCTGGACCGCAATTGCACGGGGAGGTCGGACGGATTCCGTGCAACCGTTCCCTCCATACCCATCCGGCAGAGTTCCGCGAACCGAGCCGATCGAATCACATCCAAGCTTCACTGTACTCCAGTTTAGCCGATGAGGCCGGGGCCCTACTAGCCGCGCGTGCGCCGAAACGACAAGGAACCTCGCTCCTGATCGGTCAGCTCGCGCCAGGCCCCCGGCTCGAGACCATCCAGCTTAACCGAGCCAATAGCGACCCGGACCAGCCGGAGCGTGGGGAACCCGACGGCCGCCGTCATGCGCCGAACCTGCCGGTTGCGACCTTCCCGTAACACCAGCTTGATCCAGGCCGTCGGCACGGTCTTGCGAAACCGGATCGGCACCGATCGGTCGGGGAGGGGAGGGGGCTCCTCGAGCAACTCAACCTCGGCACGCCGGGTCAGTCCATCCTTCAACATCACCCCTGCTCTCAGGGATTCGAGCGCCGAGGGGTCCGGGACGCGTTCAACCTGGACCAAGTAAGTACGAGGGTGAGCGAACCTGGGGTCGGTGAGCCGATGCGCGAGCCGCCCGTCGTCCGAGAGGATCAAAAGTCCTTCGCTATCCCGATCCAACCGCCCAACCGGATACACGCCTGGGTGCGGAAACAGGTCTTTGAGCGTGGCCCGCCCTTCCTGATCCGTAAACTGGGTAAGTACGTCATAAGGCTTGTGAAGCTTGTAATACCGATGCATCGCCATCGCCGTCCATCCATCTCGCGACCCTCTCCCGCCCGAACAACGAACCCGCGTTAAATCGAATTCAAAACGGGCCTTCCCCTTTAGCTTGACCACACCCCAGGCCGATGTTACAGTCTGAATTCAAATTCAGCATATTCATTCACCATGACACAACAACCTTACAACGACGACCAGTTGATCCTAGCGGCCAGGCTTTACTTCCTGGACGGACTGCCGCAGGCGCGGATTGGCCAGTTGGTCAATGTCTCGCAGTCGAAGGTTTCGCGCATGCTAGCTCTGGCGAAGGAGCGGGGGTTGGTGCGGATTACCGTGCCCGACTACAACTCCCGGTGTGAAGAGCTGGAGGAACGGCTGCGCGAACGGTTCGGGATCGAAGCGGTGGTGATCCGGGTCGTGAGCGGGCTCAAAGCGGATGAGCTGCGTCATACGATCGGGTACTTCGCCGCGCCGATCGTTTCGGAGTGGATCGGCGAGGCGCGCACCATTGCGGTGTCGGGCGGGCGCACGATGCAGGCCCTTGTCGAGCAGTTCAAGGCGGCCCAACCCCGACCCGACCTCGTCGTGGCCCAGGCCATGGGAAATATCGACCCGAGCCCCGGCCCGTTCGACGCCACCGAGTTGGGCCGAACGATCGCCAAGCGTTGGGGAGGCACGTTCCTGACCTTGAGCACGCCCGCCATCTTGCCAGACGCGGAGACCTGCCGCCGGTTCCTCGAGATCGAGCCGATCCAGAACGTTTTGAATTGCCTGGAGCGGGCCGACCTCGCCCTGGTGGGCGTGGGCACGTTGAGCAACTCGGTCTTTCTCGACCGCCGGATCCTGGGCGCGGGGGAGTTGGCCCTGCTCGGCGACGCGGGGGCGGTGGGCGAGATGCTCGGGCGTTATTTCGATCGGAACGGCAAGGAATGCGAGACCCGTTTCCGCCAGAGAGTTGTCAGCCTGGGCTTGGACGCGTTACGGCGAATCCCTCGGCGAGCGGGCGTGGTCGCGGGTGCTGACCGCGCGCAGGCGGTAAGATCAGCGATCGAAGGGGGGCTGTTGAACGCCCTCGTGACCGACGAACGCGGGGCGACCGCCCTGTTAGAGGAAGCTTGATGAGCCAAACGAAAGAAGACGCGATCCTTCTGGAAGCGGCGCTGGAAGCAGCGCGCGACACCCGATCGTTACGGGTTGCCCCGGGCGCCCGGCACGAGACGGCCGAGGTCTTCGCGAATCACTTCAGCGACGAGCCCCCCTTGATCGTCACCGACAAGGCGACCTTCGAGGCGGCAGGCAAGGATGTGCAGGCCTCGTTCCAACGGGCAGGCCGCTCCTGCGACCCTCCCTTCGTCTTCGGCCCTGACGTTTACGCCGAGTCCGCGTTCGTCAACCAGCTTCAGAAAGCGTTGGCGGACCGACCGGGCATTCCTGTCGCGATTGGCTCGGGCACGATTAACGACCTGACCAAACTCGTGGCGCATCGGCTCGGCAAACGCTACCTATCCGTGGCCACCGCGGCGTCCATGGACGGATACACCGCGTACGGCGCATCAATTACGCACGAAGGATCGAAGCAGACGTTTGATTGTCCGGCCCCCCTGGCCGTCATCGCCGACCTGGAAGTCATCGCCCGGGCACCCAAGGGCCTGAACGCCTCGGGCTACGCCGATCTCATGGCCAAGGAAGTGGCCGGCGCCGACTGGATCCTGGCCGAAGCTGCCGGAGTCGAACCGATCGACCCGTCGGTCTGGGAAACGGTACAAGGCCGGCTCCGAACCTGGCTTGGCAACCCTTCGGGCATCGCGCGGAACGATCCGGCGACTCTCCACGGCCTGGTTAACGGCCTCATGATGAGCGGGTTCGCGATGCAGGCCGCGCAGACGAGCCGCCCCGCCTCCGGAGCCGATCACCAGTTCAGCCACCTCTGGGACATGCAGCATCATACCCACCACGGAGACGCCCCTTCGCACGGCTTCAAGGTTGGAATTGGCACGCTCGCCTCCTCGGCCCTGTACGAGGAGCTCCTGCGCAGAGACCTCGGTCAGCTCGACGTGGATCAAGCCATCAGCCAGTGGCCCGATACCGACCAGGTCGAAGCGAGAATCATCGCCGTCTTCGGTCCAGGCGAGCTCGCCTCGAAAGCGATTGAAGAAACGCGAGCCAAGGAGACCGACCCCGAATCCGTACGTGCCCGCCTCGAGCGGATCAAGGAACAGTGGCCCCAGGTCCGATCTCGGCTGGTAAAACACCTCACGCCTCTCAAAAAGGCACGCGAGGCCCTGCGCGACGCGGGGTGCCCGTATGAGCCGGAACAGATCGGCATTTCTCGAGTCCGCCTCAGAGACAGCTTTGAGCAGGCCTATTACATCAGGCGCCGGTATACCGTGCTCGATCTGGCACGCGAGGCCGGCCTGTTCGACTCGGCGCTCGGCCACCTCTTCGGCTCGCGCGGAGCCTGGCCCATCACCTCCCAGGAGCCGGCTCGATGACCTACGACCTGGCCCGGATCAAGCACGTCGTCCTCGACCTGGACGGCACCCTCTATCGAGGCGATCGCCTGTTCGACGTGACCATCCCGTTCCTCGCGACCCTCAACCAGCTTGGGCTCGGCTATACGTTCTTGACGAACAACACGTCGAAGAGCAAGGTTGATTATGTATCAAAACTAAAAGCACTTGGCATCGAGGCCACCCCCGCGCAGGTGACCACCCCCGCCGACCCGACGATCACGTATTTACGTGAGCAGCTCGAGGGGGTCCGCTCGATTGGTGTGCTCGGCACCGAGTCGCTCCAGACCCAGTTCCGGGAGGCCGGGTTCCTCGTCACCTGGGAAAGCCCGGACGCCGTGGTCGTGGGCTTCGACACGACCTTGATCTACGAAAACCTCTGCAACGCGGCCTACTGGATCGGCGAGGGGCGCCCATTCATCGCGACCCACCCCGACCTGGTCTGCCCCACCGACTTACCCACCATCCTCGTGGACTGTGGTGCGCTCTGCGCGGCGTTGACCGCCGCGACGGGGCGCGAGCCGGTCGTGCTGGGCAAGCCCGACCCGGCGATCCTGCTCGACCTGTGCCGGCGGCATCACCTCCAGCCCGTCGAAGTCATCATGGTGGGGGACCGGATTTACACCGACATGGCGATGGCCAAGCGAGCGAAGACCCCTTCCGCCCTGGTCCTGAGCGGAGAGGCGACCCGGCTCGACGCCGAAGCGATGCAAGACCCACCCGACCTCGTCGTGGAGCACGTTGGCGAGCTCGGAGCAAGACTCACACAGGCCATTTCCGCGGGAGCCCAGCGATGACCGAGGCAGAGAGGACGGAAAAGGGGGGGGAAGAGCGTGTCGGCATCGGAGCGTTGGCTGGCAAGTCGTTCGACCTGTTGATCGTGGGCGGGGGGATCGTCGGTTCGGGCGTGGCCCGCGACGCCGCGCTTCGAGGCTTGCGCACGTTGCTGGTGGAGCAGTCCGACTTTGCCTCCGGCACCAGCAGCCGGTCCTCGCGTTTGCTCCACGGGGGCCTTCGCTACCTGGCGCAAGGGCGGATCAAGCTGGTGCATGAGGCGAGTGTCGAGAAGATGCGGCTGAGCAAGATCGCCCCGCACCTCTGCCACCCCTTGGCCTTCTTGTTCCCGGTCTGGAAAGGGTCGGGCTGGTCGCGCTGGCAGCTCGCCATCGGGGTCAAGATTTATGACTGGCTCTGCGGGGGGCGGAACCTAGGCAAGTCTCGGTCGTACGGAGCCGACGAGCTCCTGAAGCACGCCCCCGGCCTGCGCAAGGAAGGGCTCAAGGGGGGGACGTCCCACTTCGACGCCCTGACCCAGGACGCGCGGCTGGTGATCGACACGCTCCGATCGGCCCGGGAGTCGGGGGCGTTGCTCCGCAACTACACATCGTTCGTCTCGGCCGAGCTCACCACCCAGGGGGGCTGGAAATGCCTGATCAGCGACCGAGGCACGGGTGAAACGGTCGAGGTTCGATCCCGAGCCGTGATCAACGCCGCGGGGGCCTGGTCGGCGGAAATCCCGCACAGCACCGTCAAGCTCCGGCTGACCAAGGGAATTCACGTGGTGATCGACCGCGCCCGGCTCCCCGTCTCCGAGGCGGTGGTACTTGCCGAGGGGGACCGGATCCTGTTCGTGATCCCCTGGGGCGACCGGATCATCCTGGGGACCACCGACACCGAATACCTCGGAGATCCCGCGGCGGTCCGCACCGAGCTCGCGGATATCGAATACGTCTTGCGCGTGGTGAACGGAGCCTTCCCCGACGCTCGGATCAGCCTGGAAGACGTGATCTCGTCGTGGTCGGGCGTCCGCCCTCTCATCGCCCCCCGGCATCAGAAGAAAGACGCCCCCTCCGACGTCTCACGCAACCACGAGATCCGGATGGGGGACCCGGGTTGGTTCGACGTGGCCGGAGGCAAGCTGACAACCTATCGCCTCATGGCGGAGCAGACCGTGGATCAAGTCGGTCGCTTCCTGGGCCTCTCCCTCCCCGCCTCGAAAACCGCGGAGATCCCCCTCAACGCCGGCGCCCAGAGCGGCGTCCTTCCGCCGCCGGTCGAGCAGAGCGTGGTAGCCGAATGCTGCCAGCGCGAATGGACCTACCACCTCGACGACCTCCTGCTCCGACGCACCTCCTGGCACTACTACCATCCGAACCAGGAAGAGATCGCCCGACGGGCCGCCCAATGGATGGCCAGCGAGCTCGGTTGGGACGAGGAACGGACCGAGCAAGAGCTTCTGCGATACCGCGAAGCCGCCGAACATCCCCAGCAACTCGCCACCAGCGCGGCCGAGGCCCGACGCTGACGCGCAAGTTCAATCAACAGTTTCCGACATTCTGATTAACAGCTACTCTCCAAACAGCGGCGATATCTCGGGAGTCCTCTCCAGATGCAGCTCACCGAAGACGCGAACGCAACCCGCTCCTCGCTGGTCGATCGGATCGGGATCTATCCCCCACTTTTATGGGGATATGTTGGCCTGCTGTTGTTCATGATCGGCGACGGCGTCGAGTCGGGGTTTCTCTCCCCTTACCTGGTCGGCCGAGGGCTGCCGGAAGACCGGGTCGCCTGGATCTTCACGGTCTATGGAGCGGCCGTGGCGCTCTCCTCCTGGCTTTCGGGAGCGTTATCCGACCTGTGGGGGCCGAGGCAGGTGATGGCGGTCGGGCTCTTGATCTGGGCGACCTTCGAGATTCCCTTCCTCCTCTTCGGTGTGATCCCCGCCAACTATCCCGCTCTCTTGCTCACCTACGGCCTTCGCGGCTTCGGCTATCCCCTCTTCGCCTTCGGGTTCCTCGTCTGGATTACCGCCGCGACCCCACGCAGAAGGCTCGGCACGTCGGTCGGCTGGTTCTGGTTCGCCTTCACCGGCGGGCTTCCCACCCTCGGCTCGCTCCTGGCCAGCGAGTTGATCCCGAGAATGGGGCATGTCCAGACGCTCTGGGCCTCGCTGGTACTGGTGGTCTCAGGCGGGCTGATCGCCCTGATCGGCCTGCGCGAACCGACCGGGATGCGCCGGCTCGCCCCTCCTGGCGAGAAACCAATCTCCACCTTGCTCTCCAGCATCTCGATCGCCTGGCATAAGCCGAAGCTGGCGATCGGTTGCATCGTCCGGATCATCAATACTGCCCCGCAGTTCGGCTTCCTGGTTTTCTTGCCGATCTACTTCACGAAGGTCGTCGGCTTCACGGAAGATCAATGGCTCAAGATGCTCAGCGCCATCTTCCTGAGCAACATTATCTGGAACCTCTTGTTCGGCATCATCGGCGACCGGTTCGGCTGGCGGCAAACGGTGGCCCTGTTCGGAGGAGTTGGTTCCGCGATCACCACCCTCTTGATCTACTATGTTCCACAGGTCTCGAACGCGAACTACCCCTTGGCCGTTCTGGCCGGCATCCTTTACGGAGCCACCCTGGCCGGTTACGTTCCCCTCACGGCGCTGATGCCGTCGCTCGCGCCCGAGCACAAGGGGGCGGCGATGTCGATCCTGAACCTGGGGGCCGGTGCGAGCCAGTGGGTCGGTCCGGCGATCGTCGGACTCTTCCTGAAACCGGCGGGAGTGCTGGGCGTGATGTGGATTTTCGCGGTGCTCTATCTCCTGAGCGCCATTATGACCCTCTTCCTCACCTTGCCCCCCGACCACGGGACCGATGAATCCCGCCTGGCCCGAACCACAGGGGAAGTCGCATGAGCTTGGTCGCCGGTATCGACTTCGGTACGCTCAGCGTTCGTGTCTCGATCTTCGATCGCGCAAAGGGCAGGCTCGGGTCGGGGACCGCGTCGTACCCGTTACACCGCCCCGAAGGGAACCCGGAGCACGCCACGCAGAGCCACTACGATCACATGTCCGCGCTCGTCTCGGCCATGCGCAAGGCGATCGAAGCGGCCCAGGTCGATGGCCAACAGATTCAAGCCCTGGCCATCGACACCACGGGGTCGACCGTCGTCCCGCTCGGCGAAGGGCTGGACCCCTTGGACGACTATTACCTCTGGTGCGACCATCGCGCCTGGCGCGAGGCCGACCAGATCACCCAGGCCGCTCACCAGGCCTCGCTCGAAGCCCTCGACTGGTCCGGTGGTTCCTACTCATGCGAGTGGGGCTTCGCCAAGCTCTTGCACTGGCTTCGCGAACACCCTGAGCAGCGGTCCAAGCTCGTCACGGTGATGGAACACTGCGACCTCGCCGTGGCGGTCCTCTGCGGCGTCACCGACCCGAGCCAGGCGGCCCGGAGCGTCTGCGCGATGGGCCACAAATGGATGTGGAACGAAGGGTTGGGGGGACTCCCCAGTGAGTCGTTCCTCGCCGGGATCGACCCGTTGCTGGCGGGAGTGCGCGCCAAGTTGGAAGGCCGGTACGCCCGTTCGAATACCATCGCTGGCCACCTGACGCCCGCCTGGGCCGAGAAGCTTGGACTCCGCCCCGGCATCCCGATTCCCGTCGGCGCGCTCGACGCCCACTGGGACGCGATCGGGGCGGGGGTCCGCCTGGGCGACGTGGTCAACGTCATCGGCACGTCCACCTGCGTGATGGCGATCAGCGAGCGGCCCGACCTGATCCCCGGCGTGGCGGGCGTCGTTCCCGGCTCGATCCATCCGAGCTATACCGGGATCGAGGCGGGGCTCTCGGCCGCCGGAGATATCTTCGACGCGATCGCCCGGCGCGCGGGGACGACGCTCGCCGAACTCTCGAGCACCATCGCGAACTACCGATCAGGCCAGACCGGCTTGCTCCGCCTGACCTGGGACAACGGCGATCGGAACATCCTGGCGAACCCTCACCTGCGCGGGGCGACCTTCGGATGGAACCTCGGCCACACCGCAGCCGACGACCTGTTCGCCACCATGGAAGGAACTGCCTTCCATACCCGGGTGATTCTGGAGCGAATGGGAGAGTACGGCATCCCCGTGCGGAGGATGATCAACACGGGGGGCGTTCCGCGCAAGAGCCCGGTGATCAACCGAATTTATGCCAACGCCCTCAATGTCCCCATCCTCGTCCCCAAGGGAGACACCACCAGCCTGGGCTCGGCCATCTTCGCGTTCCTCGCGGCGGGCGACTTCCAGACCGTCGAGGAAGCCCAGGACGCCCTCTGCCCCCAGTACGAAACCGTGGAACCCGACCCACGCGGCGTCGCCCATTGCGCGGAGCTCCACGACGCGTTCCGAACCCTCTACCTCGCCCTCGGCCAGCCCACCTCCCAGCCCGCCACCCTCGGCCAGGTCATTCCCACCCTCGTCCGCGTGGCTGAGTCCGCCAGGGCGACTCCACCCTGAGAATCACCTATGGGAAGCCTGTGAGTTGTGAGAATCCGAATAGGACTCGGCGGAACCAACGCCGACGTCCTTCCTCATCGCGAAACCCCCGTCGTGTACGGTTCCGGGGTGGAACACGATTTGAGATTCCTGTCCCTTCCCCAACATTCTGACCAAACGTACAATGCAATGCTTGTACGAACTGACCCGAAGTCGAAAAGTGGGCTGCTCTCTCCGACTTGGGTGCGAGCCGCCGATACTACCTTTGGAGGGGGGCCCGCCAGGCCCACGCAAACGGAGAAACCGCGACCGACCCAACCAAGAGAAGAGCGTGCAACATGGCCGTCAGCGCGACTAATCCAATGGCTGACCTGTATCGCCGGCTGAAATCTGTCAGTCTGACGAAGCAGATGGTCCGCAAGTACATCCTTCCTGACTGGTGGGACGATCGGATAGCGGCGAATCCGGCTGGCTTTGCCGAGGGTATCAGCCACATTTCGCGACATCTAGGACTGGAGCTTGCATCGCTACGCGACCCCACTCGGGAAATCGCCTATCGCGATACCGGCGTATGCAAATTTAAGAAATCAAAGGGCACAACGGAAAGTCAACTACTCCTGACTCGGTCACTTTCCACTCGCGTTGCCCATTTAGTGAGTGCGGCGACGACAGAACCGTGTGCGCCGCTGCCGAAGACAGCGGCACAGGCTCGCGCGGAGATCCTCGGACAAGGGCAACCGTGGGTGAACCTGTCCAACCTGGTTGATTACTGCTGGTCTCTCGGCGTGCCGGTTGTGCATCTGACCTCTTTTCTGAGCAGTCGTCAGCCCGATGGGCTCGCCGTGAAGGTAAGCGGACGTCCGGTGGTGGTACTCTGTAAGAAAGCCAAGGCCCCAGCCTGGCTGCTGTTCGTCCTCGCGCATGAGTTGGGGCATATCGTTCTCGGGCATATTCCCGATAATGGCTCACTGATCGATGATGACGTCGATACGAACGAACGCGACGAGGAGGAAGTCGCCGCCAATGCCTTTGCGATCGAGTTACTCACTGGCAATAAAGAAGCCCGGTTCCATGCGGGGGGCCGATGGCCGAATGCCAACATGCTGGCAAAGCAGGCCAAGGAAATCGGCCGGGCGCTCAAGATCGACCCTGGCCATCTCATTTTGAATTACGCCGATAACATGGGCGGCGGATTTTTTCCGGTGGCGACCGCCGCGCTCAGCAAGCTTGATTCGACCGAGGCCATGGTGATTGTGCGGCGTAAATTAGCCGAGCATCTGGATTGGTCTCGATTGCCGGAAGATAGTAGCGAATTCTTGATGCGGGTCAGTCAAGCCGAGAAAACAAGTGATTTACCTCTCGGACAATGACATCGTCGAGAAACTGGCGATTTGTGATCTGCTGGACGATGCCCTGAATGCCTTCGACGCGACCCGCGCCGATGTTCTGGTCCTACCCACGCTCAAGAATCGCATCGGGATCGGCACGCCGCGCCCCAAGGTGGTCAAACGCCTTGGGGAAGTGGTGACAGCCCGGCTCATGGATTTCCTCGCCACAATCCAGGAGATCGATGAGTACTCGGTGGAAGAGCATGAGATGCTGGAAGGTTTGGACGACAGCGTGGAGATCGACGCGGGCGAGATCATCCTCCTGTCAGCGACCGCCAACCTTTCAGACTATCTACTCATGACAGGCGATAAGAGATGCCTTCGCGCGGTAGCCACCCATCCGGAATGCGACCAAATAGCTCGCCGCATCCAGGGTCACGTAGTCTGCTTTGAACAGATCATCTGCCGCGTCATCGCCAGAGCCGGTTTCAAGGCGGTCCGGGCAAAGGTTGTTCCGGTCTTACAGAACTGCGACACAGCACTACGTGCCGCGTTCGGCTCGGGTCTGAGCGCGACCGAACCGAACACCATCGAGTGCCTGCGAACCTACATCGACGAGATCCGTGGATACCCAATCGACCTACTCAAGACCTGGGATTGATCGACTTCGCGGCTCCTTTGACAACACGACTCCCTTCACCTCATTTCTTCACCACTCCATCGTAGCCAACCCCACGACTTTCGTCCGGCCCTCTGCCTTCAGGTCACTCCTAGACCAATCCAATTAGTGATCACGCCATAAAAACAACATATCACGTCAACCTGAGTGAACTCTTGAGCGCATTTCCACCGACTAAAAAGAGCTGATTTCTAGCTAATTTCAAAACAACGCATCTTGTGGCGCCCTTGGTCAGCCGCCAGCACCGGACACGGCTGGCTGCTCCGAAAGCGTGGTGGCGCGCGCCTCGAGTTCGAGATCGGCGGGGCCGACGCCGACATCCTTGCCTTTCTCCAGGAGCCCGCCGTCATCGACGCGGTCCGGTCCAACCGAGTAGACGAGCCAGCCGTTGGTTTTCCGCTGTATCCGCAGAGGCTCGCCATCGAAGGGGTCGCGGCCCACGTCTCCCTGGAGCCCGAGTTGCTCGAGTGAGGGGACCGCCTGGTTTCCTTCAAAGGAGTCACGGGACTCGATCGCGTTCAGGACTCGTAGCGAGCGAGACAGGGCTCGCAACCGCTCGGAGGCCGATCGACCGGCCGAGAGCGCGGGGTCGAGCGACTTCGGAAGCGTCGAGAAGGGGTTAATTAGGAGGCTCGCTTGCCGAACCGAAGGGCCTTTCGTTGACAACTGGTAAAACGGCTGTGATAGGTTCTTCAGATGACGGTCATAGAGATCGAGAAAAGCGAGTGCTAGCTGCGGCTTCACTCCGACAAGGGACCAAAACCCATTGGGGAACTGCTCGTCCAGCCAGGATAAAGTGAGAGCCCGTTCGCTGATCAGGCCAAGTTGGAAGGAGTCGAGCGAGTCGTGAAACGAGAGTTCGATGTTCAAGGCGTCCCTCGTCTCATCCGAGATCGAGCCGAGGCGGATGATCTGGTTGGCGGACTCGATGGCCGAGGAAGCGCAGGCCACCCCTGTCAGGTAGGCCATTAAGAAGGGGGCGCGCTGGACCAGCCGAGACAGCTTCAGGGACAGGACCTGCACCTTCAACGCCTCGTCATTCCGCCCCTGCGAAACCAGAAGCGCCGTACGTGCCCGAAGAACCCGGTTCAGCAGGCGATGAAGCGCAACTTCATTCAGATACGTTGAAGTCGATAATGTGGGGGAGACCGACACATCCACCCTCGGCAGGTATTCCGGCCGGCTCGCCGCTTCCTCCAGCACGGCCCAGATTGAGGCATGGCCAGCGAACAGCCCCTCCAACCGCTCGCGTTCGAGCGATGGCAACGAGCCAGTGGGATACCCTTGCTTCGGATACCACGACTCCAGGGCCGAGGCCACGTCCTCCACTTCCGGGGCCAGTTCCCGGAAGATCGGCGCGGCGTTCATCCCCGATGGGATGGGTCTGCGCGCGACCTCCAGGATCGTTACGGGGTGCCCCTCCTGGCGTAGTTTGGTCAACCGACGTTCAAGCCGGCCCGCGGCACTCCAGGCCCCCCATCCCAGCAGCACCAGCCCACCGACCAGGATCAAACTCCCAGCGCCAAGGGTACGGAGGATGGTTTTTCGCGAAACTTTGATGGGGAATCCCACTCACTTGTCCTCATTAAAAGGATCTAGATTCGGTGAGTCGCTGTATTCCGATTCGCCGGTGCCCGCTCCTCATTGTGTTCGATCTCCAGATTCTTCTGGATCGAACACGTGGAGTCGGTCGCGGAAGGCTGGGCCGGCGAGCTCAGGCTCGCGCGGGGAAGGAGAAAGAGGGCGGGGGAGGAAGCAAACGCAAATCCTGCGTCGGGCTTCCCAGTCCTGGGCTCTATGGCCTTCAGGAGGCGGGTCTCGAATCAGAGCAAGTCTCGATGCGATACGTCACGTTGCAGCCGAGTCGACTCAGTCGTCCTAGCTCGCAACCACGATCGATCCCCTACCCAGATCCCGAAGGATCACATGGACAGGTTTCCACCAAAAATCCGGTCTTTCGTGGATCAACAACGACTCAACTGGCTGGATGCTCAAAAAAAAAGCACCTGGAGCTCAACAGCTCCAGGTGCATCATAGCACGCAAGCATCAGCCGTGTCCATAGCCTCGATCGAAAGCATCGAGTTCGCGGAGGTGGGCGGAGAGGGTGGTGCGGAAGGTGTCGCTGTCCACGGTCCACTTCGGATTATCTTCGGTATGGCGGTGACAGTGTTCTTCCACCAGGCGATGGAGGAACTTGAAGAGTTGGCGGGGGGTGCGGAGGTTCGCCAGCGAGTCCTTCAGGACGTCGTCACCAATGGATTCATCAATCAGTTGGCGAAGCCGGGGGCCGTCGCCGTTGTTGGACGGAGTCGAGCAGGCGCGGAGACGGTCGCCCGCGAGGTCGTACAACGAAGGCCCGGTCCAGCGCAGGGGCTTGACCAGGTTCAGCTTATCGGGGCGGGCCCGGTCGTAGAACTCCTTGTCTTCCTTCTCGAGGTAATAGGCCAGTTCGATCGGCAAGAGCAGCTTGAGCCCGATTCCTGGATGTCGCAAGAATTTGTTATCGAGCATGGGCCAGATGAGAGCCCTCATCTTGCGCGGGTCTCCCTCCACCTGCTGCGGCTCGTCCACGCGATCGACCAGGACGATAATGCCCGCGTAGCCAAGCGGCTTCAGTACCCCTTGAAACTTGCGCAGGAGTTCATAGCGTTGTTCGCCGCCGGTGTTCGAGGCGGTGGGCATCGGCTGCCCTCCCAACTCGCTCGGCTTGAACCAGAGCAACTCCCAACGCAGGGCGGAGGGGTCTCGGCTAAGGACGCGCAAACCTTTGCGAATATCGCTGGCGAACCACTCCGCGCGGGCGAGCCGCCAACCCCAGTAGAGCCAGCTCAACAGGATGGGGACGAGCAGCCAGGGGAGAACCGACATCGACCGCAATGCGGGGAAGAACGCGATCAGGGCGATGACCAGGACCGTGGTGCCAAAACCGACTTGCAAGTCGCGCCGGCTCCAGAGCGGGCGGAAGCCTGAGCGGCGGCGGAGACGGCTCCAGCGCTTCTCGATCGGCTCGCCGGTCGACTGGTCGTAGAGGGCGGCCAGCAGGAGAAGATCCCGCCGCTGGTCGAGGCTCAGGGCCGAGAGATCCACGTGGTTGGACGTCAAGGCATCGACAAGCTGCGTAACCCCCTGGGCCAGGATCGCGTCCATGTGATCCTGGAGCTTCCAGCGCGACAGGGCCTGAGCGGCGTCCTTGGCCTTCACAGCCGTCCGGAAGTGGTCGATGTAGGGGTTGAAGTCATCATAGGAGATGACAAACACTCGGTTTTCGGGATTCTTCTGGTTATGGGCCTCCATCTCCGCGGTGGCCTGGAGCCGGAGGGCGGTCTTCCCGCTCCCCTTCTCTCCGAAGATGAGGGCGGTCGACGGGTCAACCGGGCTGCCGAAGAACTTGTCCCAGGCAGGGTGGTGAATGTTGGCCATACAACGCCGCTTGAAGACGGTATCAGTCTGGGCGTCTTCTTCGCTGAACGGATTCCCGTCAATTCCGTGGTGGCGCAGAAACTGCTCGGTCTTCATCGTGTACGGTGTTCTCCAGAAACGACGTCGGGCCTCCGACAGGCGGATCGTTCCGTCTTAACCGATCCAACCCCGATCCTGCAATCGCAAGGGTCGGGTCTAGCGCCGGTTTGCAACGTTCGATCTCGAGTCGGGTACACACTTTACACCACTTTGTCGAGCTTTCGGACCAGCGCCCGATGGATCGACCGATCACGGTTACCAGGATTCGTGGGCTTCCCCTATCTCTAGTCACTCTCCCAATGATGCAGCTTTCCCATTCTACTAACTTCTCAATAGACGGAGGGGTTTGGGACGAGTCCGGTTGCAAAAGGAGAGACAGAGTCCCACTCACTCCTGCCCGTCGGCTGGAACCTTTGGAGCAATGAAAACGTCTTGACGCGGAAATTTTTCGAACAGTTCGACGGGTTTGCCAAAGTTGGTCGCAAGCACGTCGGCTGGGTTTCCGGCGATCCATTGCGAAAGGTCGATCGTTTCATACAACCCGGTGTTGAAGCCAATGAGCACGCGACAAGGGCGGTCGCCAATGTTCTCGATCGAGTGGCCATACCCTTGAGGGATGTAACCTACGTCCCCTTTTCGAAGGGTCTCGGTCCGGTAGCGGCCGTGGGAGCCGAACATGGTGACGCTGATCTCCCCGTCGATCACGTATTGCCACTCGTCGGCGGTCGGGTGCCAGTGCAGCTCGCGGAGCCCGCCTGGATCGAGGTCGAGAATCACGCCCGTGACGGTCTTCGAGATCGGGAATTCCAAGGAATCCACGCGCCACTCGCGGCCCCCCGCGAAGGTCCGATGCGGAGGCCGTTTGAGAAGCTCATACTTATGCGTGAGCGCGGGCGCTTTCCAACCTTGAAGCGGAGCGGCGGCCGGCTCGGGAGGCTTCGCCCCTTTCGCGAAATAGACCTCGTCGCGAGGAAACCCATCAAAGGCCGACTCCGGCAAGCCAAAGTTCTTGGCAAGCAAGTGCTTTGGAACGTGCCCAATCCAGTCCGAAATGCTGAAGGTGCCGAACTCGGAAAAGTACCCGTTATCGAAGATCAAGATAAAGTGAGTGGGCTCATCTCCAAGACACTCGAGCACATGACCATGTCCTCGAGGGAAATACCAAACATCGCCGGGTCCAAAGTCGTTCGTCTCAGCGCCCCCTTGGGGGTCGATCACGGTGGTCCGGGTGCGCCCCTCGATCACAAAGGCCCATTCGGCCGCGGTGGCGTGCCAGTGCAACTCGCGCATGGCTCCAGGCTCGAGCTTCATTGAGACACCGGCAAGCCCCTTGGAAATCGGCAACTGCGTGACGGTGGCCTCCTTGCCAAAGCTCTCGCCAATCACCTTTCCCTCAGACTTCTCCAGCTCGAACTTGAACGTGGGCAGCTCCTTGCCCGAGAGCAAGGGGTCCGGCACGTTGTTCATGAAGCTCGGGTCGCCCGCCTCGGCCTTCCCCGGCTGTGTGAGGGCGGCCGCGGCCGCCAGGGATGAGATGCCCGCAACCGTCATGAACTCGCGTCGTTGCAAATTCCCCACGAAAAATCTCCTGTACGAGACCAGCAAAAAGGGGGTCGGCTCTTAACCTTCTAACACGTTATCAATCCGAATAACCTAGTCGATTCCCAAGACGCCCGCCAACATCGGCCGAGCCAGCCGGTCGAGTTGGGATTCGCGGTGAGAACGAAGCCGGCCCCCATTTAATGAAGCGGCGATCGGCACGTTGACGGCCACTGGGCCCATGTCCTAACATGGCTCGACGCAAGTGAGATTTGAAAGTGGATTCGTCGATCGGTCTATACCTATAAATTCTTATCAAAACATTATACATGCATATCAAATCACGTCTTGAAACGAATCCGCGTCATCTCGCATGGATCACTGGGGTGGTGGTTGTACTACTGGGGGGGTGGGGGTGCGCGAACGATCGCGATGATTCCCCGGCGGACGCCAAGCCCGCCCCTTTAAGGATCGCGGCGGCGAGCGACCTCCAGCACGCCTTGCCGAAGATCGTCAGCCGGTTCACTGAGCAATCGAAGCGGGAAGTGAACGTCACGTTCGGGTCGTCCGGGCAACTCGCCGAGCAGATCAAGGGAGGGGCACCGTTTGACCTGTTCCTCGCGGCGAACCGGAGCTTTGTTGAAAAACTGGCGCAGGATGGACTCATCCAACCCGAGTCGCTTCGAAACTATGCCCAAGGGTCCCTCGTCCTGGTCGTGCATGACTCGGCGTCTCGCTCGATCCAGTCGCTCAAGGACTTAACCCGAGTCGAGGTCAAGAAGATCGCGCTCGCCAACCCCGAGACCGCTCCCTACGGCGCCGCGGGGAAACAGGCGCTCGAGCGGGCCGGGCTCTGGACGGAGCTTCAAGCCAAGGTCGTTCGGTCGGAGTCGGTGGCGCAGGCGCTCCAGTTCGTGCGGACCGGCAATGCCGAAGCAGGGTTGGTTGGCCTCGCCTCGGCACGGGTATCAGGCCTGTCCATCGTCTCGATTGAGACTAGCCTCTATGACCCGATCGTCCAGGGGCTTGGCCTGGTGAGCCGATCGAGGCGGGCCGATGAAGCCAGAGAATTCATGACGTTCCTACTCGGCGACCCTGGCCAATCGATGCTGCGAGACTTCGGCTTCATGCCCGCCGAAGCGAGGTCGGCGTCTCATCCACGCGATGAAACGACCCAATCGAAGTCGAGCGAATCCAAGTGATGTTGGCGTCTGATGAGGCCCAGGCACTCTGGCTTTCGATTCGCGTCGCCTCGCTGGCCACCTTGCTCATCGTGGCGCTGGGCACGCCCCTAGCGCTTCTGCTGGCCCGCGCCAGGTTTTTCGGCAAGAGTTTCCTCTCGGGAGTTTTGGCACTCCCCCTGGTTCTTCCGCCGACGGTCTTGGGCTACCTGTTGCTTCAGGTCCTCGGTCGTCGCCAGTGGCTCGGGGTCTGGCTCGAACAGACCTGGAACATCACGCTCGTGTTCCACTGGACAGGGGCGGTCCTTGCCTCGGCCGTGGCCGCCTTTCCCCTCTTTCTCCTTCCGACCCGAAGCGCGTTCGAGGGGGTCGATCCCGCGCTCGAGGACGCCGCCCGGCTCCTGGGCCGGCGCGAGGCCTCGGTCTTCCTGACGATCACGCTTCCACTCGCCTGGCGCGGGCTTGCCGCGGGCGCCATGCTCGCGTTCGCCCGCGCCCTCGGCGACTTCGGAGCGACCCTCATGGTCGCGGGGAATATCCCCGGCTTGACTCAGACCGCGTCGCTCGCCATCTACGACGCCGTGCAAGTTCCCGACGCCGCTCATGCCGCGAAGGCCGCCCGCTTGACCTTCTGGATCTCCGCCCTCTCCATCACCGCGCTGATGGTGGTCCAGTGGTCGATCCGCCCCAGGGAGCGCCGGTCTTGAACTTGACCAACCCGGTCTCTCCCTCGCTGGAGATCCAACTGGCCCGACGGCTCCATCACCAGCTCAACCTGGATGTCGAGTTCACTCTCGGCAAAGAATGCGGAGTCGTGTTCGGTCCCTCCGGATCCGGCAAGACGAGCTTGCTTCAACTGATCGCCGGGCTCCGCCGACCGGACCATGGTCGGATCAGGATCGACCGGGACGTCATCTATGACAGCCAACGCAAGTTGAGCCTTCCACTCCGATCAAGACGGATTGGAATGATCTTCCAAGAAGATCTTCTATTTCCACACTTCAATGTTTGGAACAATATCGCGTTCGGCCTGAATGGGGAGAGACGGGTCCAGATCCGAGCGAGAGTCGAAGAGGTCGCGGCCTTGTGCGGGGTCGGAACGCTTCTGGCCCGGC
>Ga0182745_1002055_pt1 | contig 18538 bp, 17 predicted proteins | sample eDN3rd30CKraftBY_FD_128523 | JGI IMG/M metagenome (GOLD analysis project Ga0182745, IMG submission 128523) | Enriched backyard soil microbial communities from Emeryville, California, USA - eDNA 3rd pass 30_C Kraft BY (version 2) (version 2) | ecosystem: Environmental > Terrestrial > Soil >...
CCTGACCGTTAATACGGACGTAGGGAGCAAAGTACATATTTCTTTTACTGTACTTACTATGGCTCCGCGTAATTTACGTGGAGCTTTTCTTATGCAAATACTTTAATTGCGGGGGGACACATTTGTGTTGAGAAGGTTAAAACCTGACCCTTAGAACCTGACAGTTAACACTGACGTAGGGAGCAATTATAGGTGTAGTCTACACTTTTTTGGCGTCTCTATATAATTAGAGACGCCTTTTTGCGCTTCCCTTCTATCAAGTGAGGAGGACAACGGATGAAATTTTGTGAAAAAGTGCGAAAAGGGACAGATCGTTATGAAAAGTCAAGTTGGATACAGGAGGTGTACTTCATTGAGCTTACGAAAAATTAATGAAAAAAAGCCACTTGTCCATTGCATTACAAACTATGTTGTTGCGAATTTTACCGCAAATGGCTTACTCGCAATAGGTGCTTCCCCTGTGATGGCGGATGCTATTGAGGAAGTTACTGAAATGGCAAGTATCGCTGATTCTTTGTTACTGAATATCGGCACGCTCAATGACCGGACAATTGCGTCCATGCAAGCAGCTGGCCAAAGTGCGAATGCCCACCAAGTGCCGATAGTGTTAGATCCAGTTGGTGCAGGGGCAACTGAATTTCGTACGCGTACAACGCTTGCCTTATTAGAACAGTTAAAAGTGAGCTTAATTCGCTGTAATATGGGAGAACTTGCAGCCATTGCCGGTGTCAATTGGCATTCAAAAGGTGTGGATAGTGGCTCAGGGGAACTCGATGTTGTTCAAACGGCCAAAACAATTGCTAGGAACTATCATTGCTTGGTCATTGTTACAGGAGAAACAGATGTATTAACAGACGGTGTTCAAGTGGAACGGATCACGGGCGGTCATGATAAGATCACGAAAGTGACAGGCAGTGGCTGTTTATTGAGTGCGATTTGTGCAGCTATGCTTGCAAGTAGTAATGATCCATTTACTGATTTAGCGAATTTGTTACGTGAATATAAACAGGTAAGTGAATGGGCTTATGGGCCGATTGGGACGTTGCATGAAAATTTTCTCAATCATTTAGAAAGATTCGCGGAGGGAACAGAATGATTGCATGTACAATAGCGGGTTCAGACAGTGGTGGTGGAGCTGGTATTCAAGCAGATTTGAAAACATTCCAGGAATTAGGGGTGTTTGGCACATCGGTCATTACGGCTTTAACTGCACAAAATACAACAGGTGTACATGGAATTTTTCCAATCACTGCATCATTTGTACAAGCACAGTTAAAGGCAGTACTCGATGATTTTGATGTAAAAGCAATTAAAACAGGTATGTTGTTTGATGCAGCAATTATTGAAGGGGTAGTGGCGTTGCTGAAAGAGCAGCAAATTCAGTTAATAGTGGACCCTGTCATGATTGCAAAAGGCGGCGCTAGCTTATTACAACAGCAAGCAGTTCGAGCAATGAAGGAACAGCTATTACCAATAGCAACAGTTTGTACCCCCAATATTCCAGAAGCTGAAGTATTAACAGGACGGTCGATTCAAACGAAGCAAGATATTGAACAGGCAGCGAGTGATTTACTAGCATTGGGTGTACAATGTGTTGTCTTGAAGGGTGGGCATCTAGACGGGGCATTCGCGACAGATACTGTGTTTTGGAATGGTGGGCATTTTACGATGACGACACCACGTGTACAAACAAAAGATACGCATGGCTCAGGCTGTACATTTTCAGCAGCCCTTACTGCACAGTTAGCGAAAGGTTTACCAATGAAAGAAGCCATGATTGAGGCAAAGAAATTTATATATTTAGCCATTTCCACCCCTTTATCGATTGGTCTAGGTCATGGTCCTACCAACCATTTTGCGTACAAGCGTGCAGCAGGAGAATGCGAGGTACTGATTCATGAATCGTAATATGTTAAATGTTTATTTTATTATGGGATCTCAAAATAGCGAGAAGCCTCTTGAAACACTCGAAAAGGCATTGCAAGCAGGTATTTCTTGTTTCCAATTCCGTGAAAAAGGAGATGGTTGTTTAACGGGTGCAGCTTATGAGGCATTTGCCTTAGCCTGTCAAAAACTTTGCAAAGCGTACAATGTGCCGTTTATTGTGAATGATGACATCGAATTGGCCATGAAAATTGGGGCGGATGGGATTCATGTCGGTCAAGATGATGTAGCTATCACAGAATTTCGAACACTTGCCATCGATAAAATTGCTGGGGTTTCTGTACACAATGAACAGGAATTAGATCAAGCGATTCGAAGCGGAGCCAATTATGTAGGGATTGGGCCAATATATCCAACGAAATCAAAGCATGATGCAAAACCACCTGCAGGACATGAATTTTTACGTGTGGCGAGAACGAAGTATCCTGACTTTCCAATTGTCGGGATAGGTGGCATTAATGAAGAGAATGCATTAGATGTTCGTTTAAGTGGAGCAGATGGTGTAGCTGTTATATCAGTCATTTGCGAAAGTTCAAATATCCAAACAACCATTCAAAAGTTAAGTAAGGGGAAATGAAGATGGAACTACATGAACAAACCGTTTTAGTTACAGGTGGAAGTAGAGGCGTTGGAGAAGAACTCGTTAAAGCATTTGTCAACGAAGGGGCTAATGTCGTACTGAATTATTATAAGAGTCAGGAAAAAGCGCAACATTTAGCACAAAGTTTAGGTTCTCAAGTGATCGCTTTGCAAGCAGATATACGTAATCAACAAGAAGTGCAACAAATGGTCGATACGGCTAAACTACATTTTCAAACACCGATTACAACAATCGTCAATAATGCGTTGATTGATTTCGAATTTAATCCACTCACGCAAAAAAATGTGTTTGAGCTTCAATGGACCGATTACAATAAGCAATTTGAAGGAACGATTCAGGGTGCTTTGAACAGTATTCAAGCATGTATACAGGATATGAAGGAACTAGGATTTGGACGTATTATCAATATTGGGACAAACTTATTTCAAAATCCGGTAGTAGCTTATCATGAATATACAACAGCCAAAGCAGCATTACTCGGATTTACACGTAACATGGCGAAAGAATTAGGTGCGTATGGCATTACAGTGAATATGATGTCTGGTGGACTCTTAAAACAAACGGATGCGAGTAAAGTGACCACAGCAGAGGTATTTCAAATCATTGAAGCCACAACACCTTTAGGTAAAGTGACAACCCCAAAAGAGCTAGCAGACGTGGCTTTATTCTTTGCCTCACCTTGGGGAAGAGCGATCACTGGGCAAAATTTGGTCGTGGATGGCGGTCTTGTAATGGATTAGCTACGAACTTAAGATCTGATATGGTAAGTTAATTAAGGTTGACATACTTCAATATAAATCTATTTAAAAGCGTGTTTGGGACATTTTTCTCAACGCGCTTTTTTGGTTTAACAAGATTCTGAATAAAAATAACACAATGTTGAAATACTCACGATTATAACGTACTGAGAGGAATTTATGATGTACATAAACAAAAATTTGTCTGAACAACTTAAGGGTAGATTCGATGATTGTGATGATTTAGTAACGAAGACATTTCCAGAGTTAGAAATTGAGGTATTATTTTTCGGGCATTTGGTAGGGGAAGAGGAATTGAGAAATAATATTATACAACCATTTTCAAATATAAAGATTGATGAAGTGAACAATATATTAAGAAGAAAAGAATTTAAAGAAGAAGAAGATCTTAACTCAATGGCTAATGGGATTTTGGAAGGAAAAGCATTAGTCATTTTTAAAAATACACTAGCCTATACAGTTGATATTTATGTTCCAAAAACAAGAAGTGTTTCAGCAGCAGAAATCGAAACTGTAATTGTAGGACCTAAAGAAGCTTTTATAGAGGACATTGGAACGAACCTATCTATGATTAGGAGAAGAATAAAATCAGACCGTTTAAAGGTCCTTAGTTATAAAATAGGCACGTTAACTCAAACGAAAATGTATTTATTGTATATTGAGGGTATTACATCCTCTGTGTTAGTGAAAGAATTGCAAGAAAAAATCAGTGAAATTGACATCAAAGGGATTAATGATTTAAATCAACTAGTACAATACTTAGACAAGAAGCCACTTTCTATTTTCCCACAATATTTTACGACAGAGCGACCAGATGTTTCAACATCAAAGTTGCTTGAGGGAAGAGTTATATGTCTGTTAGATGGTAGTCCCTATTCATTATCAACCCCTACTAGTTTTTTTGAATTTTTTCAATCTCCAGATGATTACAACCAAAGATGGATACTTGGTACTCTATCCAGGGCATTAAGATTTGCTGCATTAGCAATAACCTTATTTGCTTCTGCATTCTATGTAGCTGTCTCTATGTTCCAATATGAGATTATTCCTGTTAAATTACTGCATGAGTTTATTAAGTCAAGAAGTGATGTGCCATTTAACCCACTAATAGAGGCATTAATTATTGAGAGTATTATTGAGTTGTTAAGAGAAGCAGGAGCAAGACTACCGTCTAAAATAGGACAAACAATTGGTATAGTAGGAGGTATAGTTATTGGTACTGCTGCAGTTGAGGCTGGTTTTAGCAGTAATATACTCATTATCGTTGTTTCTATATCTGCTATCTCTTCATTTGTAGTTCCACACATTATTATGACCGCTTCTTTAAGGATTGCTCGATTTATTTTTATTATTCTTGCATCAATAGCGGGATTCTTTGGAATCATTTTCGGATTCATTATTTTATTAATTCATCTTTGCAGTTTGAAAAATATGGGAGAGTATTATTTTAAACCTATAGCACCATTATCTTTGAAGGACTTAAAAGATACTATTATTCGTGCTCCTTATCAGTTCTTTAAGAAATAAGTTAAGGAAGAGCCTAACTATGCAAAATGAAACATTTAAACCGTTCTATTTATTTTTTATTACCTATATGACTCAAATGGGTATAGTGTTCTTTAGCTTACCAAATAGTATAGCCACTCACTTTGGATATAACGGTTGGATCATGATTATACCTATTTCAGTTGTTGTTTGTATTCAAATTGGATTGATTGCTATAATTTATCGTTTTAATAAAGGTGAGTCAATTTTTCAAACCATTGAGAGTTTAAATTCAAAGGCAAAGATGATCGTAATGCCTTTATATATTTCTTTAAGCATATTCTGGTCAATTCTTTCGGTTACAATCGCGAAACACTATGTACATGTTATGAAGTTTTTATATTTTCCTCAAACTGATATGCAGTGGTTTGTACTTTTAACATTAATTCTTACTTTTTACCTTGTTACAAGAGGAATTATCACAATAGTTCATATCACTACGATATTTTTCTTTTTATCTGCTCCAATAATATTTCTTTTATTTTATTTTGTTCCTGACTTCTCTTTTTTGCAATTTTCTACATTTTTGTTTAATGAAAATACCGACTTTTATGGAGGGATTATCGAAGTATATACTGCATTCCTAGGGTTTGAAGTCATCCTATTTATGTTCCCGTATATAAGTAAAGAGAAAAGCGGTTTTAAATATGTTTTTTGGGGTCACTTATATACTTCTTTTGTATATTTAATTGTTACTATATTTTGTTATGGATTTAACAGTATACAACAATTAACTCGTCAAGTTTACCCAGTAGTCACTTTAATGAAATATATAGAATTTGAATTTATTGAACGATTGGACTCTATCATTTTTATATTATTTTATTTAAAGGTGTTAATTACTATTACGATGTATGTCTGGATTAGTTTAATTACCTTAAAAAGGGTGGTTAAATGGAGTGATAATCTTATTGTTTTTGTATTATTGGCAGTTGGATATTTAGCAACGCTCCCTTTTGTAACAAAAAAAGAATCAATCAGTTTGTTATCTGCCTTAACAAACGTTCAATTGTTCATTTCAGTCATCTTACCACTATTATTATTGATGATTATTTTTAAAAAGAGGCGAAGTAATGGCTAGAATTTTAATGATTAGTCTAATCTTGTTGATGCAATCGGGATGTATGGACCAAAAAATTGTTGAGGAGTTAGGATTTATTCATACAATAGGTTATGAGTCAATTGAGGAAGGAGAGAATATCGGAAAACTTAAAGTAACCGTCTCGTTTCCAATAGCAGAAACCTTAGAACAGCAAACAAACACTACTGTTGTTGATACTCCTAGGGAATCAATGTTATTTTTGAACCAAAAGACAGATAAAAATCTCGTTTTGGGTCAAGTAAGGAGTATTCTAATTGGAGAGAAACTTGCAGAAAAAGGAGTATGGGATTTAATCGATACATTTTATCGTGATCCAGTTTTAAGACCAACTGTAAAACTGTCTCTTGTAAAAGGCAGCCCACAACAAATGCTATCTAAAGACTATCCAAATTATCAAATGGTTGATACTGTTATAGAAGAGCTTTTGACAAAAGAAGCAAGGTTAAATACCATTCCTGAAATGGATATACATAAGTTTGCGAAAGATTACCTAGATGACGCTATCGATCCTATTGCTCCAATTATTTTACAATCCGAAGATGGAATCATGTCAGAAGGTATTGGATTATTTCGTGATGATCAGTTAGTAACATCACTACCAGAAATAAAATCAAGAGTTTTCTTTCTTTTAACTGGTGAGTTTAAAGAGGGCAAATTATTAATTAAAACAAATAAAGAAGAGAACGTATTATTTAGTTTTTTAAAGAATAAAAGAAGTATAAAGGTTGCAATAAATAATAATCAAGATATCGATGTGAATTTGTCAATTGAGCTCAAAGGTTTCTTACTGGAATACCAAGGAAAAAAAGATATTAATAATGAAAAACAAATGGCAGAGATGGAGGGAGACATTCAAGAATATATAGAAAACCAAATAAAAGAAATATTAGAAATTATGAAGGAACACAAAATAGATAATCTCGGTATAGGAAAGTATATAAAAAGAAAAATGGATTATCAGACATGGAAAAACCTAGACTGGCCCAAGTCAATAGATCGAATAAACATTCACCCTACTGTAACCGTAACCATTATAGATACAGGATTGGTTAAATAAAGGGGGATTCCTTCTTCTAACTATATTATGTAGTTGCGTGTAATTTCTAAAATGGCACATAGCTTTTGAACGTTCTTTTCCATTGCTCAAACATTATCTACAATTACTTAAGCATTTCCTCTCCAATTCTGCTTACTTTTTTTGAACTTCAATTTGTTGCACTAAAATCTGATGTTAAATAATAGATGTAGGTAACTTAAACACTTTGTGTAAAGGTGTATCAAAAAAGAGGTTTAAAAAATAATAAGGGGCATTTCGATTTGGTTCTTTTGATGTTCATTCAATAAATCATCTAACTCCTTACTTAATTTAATCGTGTCAGGATGAGTTAATCCTTTTAATTGTGCTGTAGCAATCATATCGCTTCTTAAGACTTCAATTTTTAATTGCAACTCTTCAGGGGGAAAAATTGTTGTTTTCATAATTTAACTCCTACTAATGTGTGATGGAAGTACAAAAAAGGGGGAAGTCCCCATAAACGAAAATTCCTAAAACAATAATAGTTTTGATAATTAAAACTTAATTCACAAAAGATTTATCAACGTTGAGTATCATTCAAATGAGAAGAATTTTGTAAATTGAGAGTAAGGGGGATAAAACAAATAAAATTTGTATTCGATTGCTCTGTTATTGGGCGCATTCAGGAATTTAGAATGCGCCTTTCTATTTTGGACCATATTGTTGAATAACATCTTTTAAGAAATATAAATTGTATGATCTCTTTTAAGAGTGTAGAGGTATTGACTAGAAATCTTCAAAAGATGTTAGCGTTAGTTCTTTATTCAGTATTTTACTGAAAGGGAAGGATGGTTAATTGTTTACTCTTTTTGCTTCGGAGGCACAATGAATATTTTCGCATCTGAATCTAGTAATTTATAGACATTTGGATCGGATAGTAATTGATCATGAAATGAAGCATAACGTTTAAGAGACATTAAGTCTCCTTTACGTGCAAGGTTATTCATATATCCAATGATTAGCTGTGTTTTTCTTGAATGAGTATCATCTTTGCTACTATCATTATATTGAACAACCATATTTAAAAGCGTCAGGGCTTCCATGCTTAATTGTTTACGAATTCTAGGTGTTGTTAAGTGCGTAATATTAAGTTCAATCATTCTTCTCGCTTGTACAAGGTCTCCATTTTTTATAAAGTTCTCTAACAAGTGTAAATCTCTATTTCTCTTCATTGTTTCACCATTTCTATCTTTACTATAAATAAAAAGAGGCGCGATTCTGGCACTCCTTGGATATTTGATTAATTATTATAGAAAATCAGCCCTAAACTTTTATTTTTAACTTACATCCTTTGATCACACTAGTACCCCTTGTGTAACCTCGGGGGAATTAGAGTCCCCATCGCTTGTTCTCCATCTTATGTTTGTAAGATACATAAAACCGAGTTGAATAATTTGTACTAAAGTGATGTAGGTTCTCCGAATCAAATATTTGATAACAAGATGTATCATAAGGTTTATTTGGTAGGTTGTCTAATTGCATTCAAACATAAAACTTAGTATTTTATTCACATCAGCCAATAATTTGAATCCAAAAATAAATCATTTGAAACAAATTTTAATCAATTATTTAGAAATTATTAAATATAAAAAACTCAGCCGTTTATGCTGAGTTTTAGTAGGATTTATATTTTTTTAATTCTAGTAACATATTGACAGATATTTTAACTGTTTTATCGTAGTTTTTAAAATGTCCTACATATTTTTGACCTATCTGTTCAATCATCTCTAAATAATCAACATTTACAATGTAGGATTTATGACATCTACTAAAGTTAGTATCTAGTTGTAGACTTAGGTTGAAAAGTGATTCATAAGTTTCATATTGTTTATTCATTGTATGAATGACAGATTTTCTATTCAACCTCTCTATGAAGATAATCTCCGTTAATGGTATAAAAATAATAGAGGAATTATTTTTAAGCGTCAAATTATTTTTAACAGAGATAGTAGGCTGTTTCAACGTTTGATTAATCATTTGTGTCGTTCTTTGCAACGCATCATACAATATATTCTCAGATATTGTTTTTGATAGTGATTGGTTTAAGTAGTCTTCTGGGGATAATGAATTATTTAATTGTCTGGTTAAGTTAATACAAGAACCTACCACCTCAACAACTTCGTCATTTAGAAATATTGGTCTTAACGATGCAACAAAATAATTTCCGTTAACCTCACTTTCATAATGTACAAAGTTCCCTTCCCAAGCTTCTAAGTAGTATTGATGTTTACTATTTGCATAGTCTTCTGGAAGGAAGTCTTGTAAGGTTTTACCGATAATATCCACAGGTGTAAACCCAAGTTGATAAAGTAAATCTCCCTCAATCATTGTATGGATAAAAACATCATTTTGTTTGATAAACTTATATACCATACCCGTTTGATGAGCGTGTAATTGTTTAAGATATCCGAAATCACTCATTATAATCACCCCAATACTATGAATCTAAAGGTCTCTTACAACCTGAAATAGATCACTTGATAATTTTATAATAATTCCTAGTAATTAGTAAATTTAAAAATAAATTTACATAAAAAATAGGGAAAAAATTAGTATCTAATGTAAATGAAACTGTGAAAAAAGTCTATAAAGATACTTTATCTATCAATTTAATAAGTATCTGTAGGAGAAGACATATTTTCTTATTGGTAAAAATAGTTGAAACAATTTTTAGTATCCTCTCAAACTGACCCTAATAGTATTTAGAAAATTGACTCTTTTTACGTGGCCAATTTTCATTATACTAAGAGTTATTACAGGAATGGAGGTTATTTATATGGTACAAGTTGGAACTGATAGAGTTAAACGCGGAATGGCAGAAATGCAAAAGGGTGGCGTTATTATGGATGTTATTAACGCTGAACAAGCAAAAATTGCAGAGGCAGCAGGCGCAGTGGCAGTGATGGCATTAGAACGTGTTCCATCAGATATTCGAAAAGCTGGCGGTGTTGCTCGTATGGCTGATCCTCGAATTGTGGAAGAAGTGATGGATGCAGTGACGATACCTGTGATGGCAAAAGCACGAATAGGTCATATTGTAGAGGCACGTGTTTTAGAGTCAATGGGTGTTGACTATATCGATGAAAGTGAAGTGTTAACTCCAGCTGATGAAGAATTCCATTTACTTAAGAGTGATTATACTGTGCCATTTGTATGTGGTTGCCGTGACTTAGGAGAAGCAGCACGACGTATTGGAGAAGGTGCTTCGATGCTTCGTACAAAAGGTGAACCAGGGACAGGCAACATTGTAGAAGCAGTTCGTCATATTCGAAAAGTAAACGCTCAAGTACGTCGGGTCGTTGGAATGAGTACAGATGAATTAATGACAGAGGCTAAAATTTTAGGAGCACCATTTGAATTACTTTTGGAAATTAAACGTTTAGGTCGTTTACCTGTTGTGAATTTTGCTGCGGGTGGAGTTGCAACACCTGCAGATGCGGCGTTAATGATGGAACTAGGGGCAGATGGTGTGTTTGTTGGCTCTGGTATCTTTAAATCAGAAAATCCTGAGAAATTTGCACGCGCAATAGTCGAAGCAACAACTAATTATAAAGACTATAAACTCATTGCTGAAATTTCGAAGGAACTTGGAAATCCTATGAAGGGAATTGACATTGCTACCCTAAATGTAAATGAACGGATGCAGGAGCGTGGCTGGTAATATGATTAAAATAGGGGTACTTGCATTACAAGGTGCAGTAAGGGAACATATTCAACAAATTGAAACTCTTGGTTGTGATGCTGTTGCAGTAAAGACAATTGAAGATTTGAATGGTCTTGACGGTCTTATTCTACCTGGTGGTGAAAGTACAACAATGCGTAAACTGTTAGAACGCTATGACTTATTTGTTCCAATACAGGCACTGGCACAGCAAGGGATTCCAATGTTTGGGACATGCGCTGGTCTTATATTGTTGGCAAAAAAGATTACGGGTTACGAAACACCTCATCTTGGCTTGATGGATGTAGAGGTAGAAAGAAATTCTTTTGGTCGACAAGTAGATAGTTTTGAAGTGGAATTATCGATCCCTTTAATTGGTGACGATATACCAGCAGTTTTTATTCGAGCGCCTCATATTGTGTCCATCGGTGATAATGTAGAAATACTAGCAACTTATGAAAATCGTATTGTTCTTGCAAAAGATGGCCAATTTTTAGGATGTTCTTTTCATCCTGAGTTGACTGAAGATGTTCGAGTGCTGCAGTATTTTATTGACATGGTAATTGAATTTACAAAGACTTCACAAGAAAAAGCAAATAGCATATAGTAAATTGTTAAATCGTTAACTTGTCACCCAACTTAATAGGATGTGATATTAAATGAATTTTAGTGTCCACGACAATGAGATTATTTCATATGAAGTACATCTTAAAAATGGGGTGATTATTATTCAAACCATTTCTCATTGGGAGAAAGCGCGTAATGTAACCATTACTTTTTCTGGAGTATTAGCACATTGGTTTGAACACCCTTTACAAGGAAGTATTATTCTAGATTTAGAGAAGCGGGAGCTAAGTGAATTTTTTCAATATAATAAGGAATTGTTAGAGAGAGGCAGACTATATAACTGGCCAACTGGTTACAAGGATATAAAAGAGTTAGAAGAGAAATTAAGAAATGAAAAATATCATTATTACTTAATTTCTGCATCCTATGGTCTTAATGGCTGGGTTCTTGCAAAGAAAGTAGAGCATTTCTAAATGTTAAAAAAACGCAAAATCCTGATAAACAAGGATTTTGCGTTTTCTCCCTTTTATATATTCTCCCTCTTTGCTAACAATGCCTCCGAAACACCCTCTACTCCAACCAGACCCAAAACAGTAAGAAGCAAGTTCTGTACCCCATAATAAGCATCCTTAGGATCAAAGTATTCATTTAAAGTGTGATAGCCTCCAGAATCTCCGCCGCCGCCAAGGGTAACTGCTGGGATTCCTAAAGAAATCGGAATATTGGAATCCGTACTTGATGCTGGAGTTAAATTAGGATCGAATCCAAGAGTTGATGAGGCAGCTGTGGCTGCTTGGACAATGATTGAATCAGGACTTTGTGAACCAGCTGGGCGATTGCCAACTTGTTCAATATGCACAGTGATATCGTCCGTTCTATTCCAGCGACGATTCTCTTCATCTTTTGCTTGATTGATCATATTTAATACTTTCTCTTCTAATAAATTTAGCTCATCATTCGAGTTTGAACGTAGATCAATGAACATCTCAGCTTTTTCTGAAATAGTATTAATGGATGTTCCACCTTCAATCACACCTACATTAAAAGTAGTCTTTGGATTAGCAGGTGTTTCTATATCGGCGATTTTCGCAATGGCTCTACCCAATGCATGAATCGGGTTAGGTGTTCCAAATGCCCCAAAACTATGGCCTCCTGGACCTTGGTAAGTGACTTTGTATCTTTTACTGCCCGTGCCTAAATAAGTAATTCGATCGGGCTCTCCAGGTTCAATTGAAATAAATCCGTCGATATCGTCTCTATTTTTAAATAATGATTTCACTCCACGCAAATCTCCGAGGCCTTCTTCTCCAACTGTTGCACCTATAATCAAATCGCCAACTGTTTGAAGATTGACGTGCTTTAATGCTCTCGTAAGTGAAAGCACAACTGCCAACCCTCTACCATCATCGGCAATTCCAGGAGCATATATTTTTCCATCTACTCTCTTTGCAATTACATCCGTTCCTTTAGGAAAGACGGTATCCAGGTGGGCGCATACCACTAGTTTTGGACCGCCACCACTTCCTGGTCGTATTCCAAATACATTTCCTACTTCATCGACTTGAATATCTTGTATACCAAGTTCCTCAAGTTTTTTTCTGTAAGTCTCACCTTTTACTTCTTCCATAAAAGTAGGTGCTTCAATTTCTGTCAGTTGGATTTGTTCTTCCGTTGTATGATCATTATCATCCTTCAAAAAAGCAAGTGCTTTCTCTACTTGAGCATTAGAAATGAGCACATTATATAGACTCTTAACTTGTTCACTAACGACGACCTTTTCTGTAGTGGTTTCTTTAAACATGGTTTCTCCCCCCATATTCAATCCAATAATGGATCAAAAATTATCCCCAATTTATTACTTAGATAGCATACTATTACACTTTTAATTAACAGTCAATTAACAATTATCAGAAAAATATATTGGTAGGTTGATAGTAATGAATAGAAGAATCCTCCAACAAATGCAGGTGCAAAGCCTGTACTTCGATTTAATACAAACCTTTTTTGCAATCTATTAATAAAGTGTTAGGAGACCAACTCAATAATTAAATAGTAAATATTATCTAATTATTCAAAATAATTTGAAAAATCGTTGAATAAAACTTTCTAATTGGTTACTATTAAAAGAAATATTTTTGGTAAATGTCCAAAAAAGGGAGGTTTTTCACAGAATGGTGAAAACGATGAATGAAATCATCTATGAAAATCGAAATCTATATAAACAATGGCTCATTGATTTTTGTTCAATACCGAGTGTTGCAGCGCAGAATAGAGGGATGGAAGAAAGCAGAGTGTTTCTTCAACATTTATTTGATACCTACATAAATGAAAAAGTCGAATTTATCGAAACCAGTGGATATCCGGTTGTTTATTCACATATTGAGGCAGATTCACCCTATACGATTAGTTTTTATAATCACTACGATGTGCAACCAGAAGATCCGATTGAGTTATGGCATTCACCACCTTTTGAAGCGACAGAAAGAGATGGGAAAATTTATGCGAGAGGGATTGCGGATAACAAAGGGAATTTAATCGCTAGACTTGCAGCTGTTCATGCAATGAAACAACAGAATCCTAATCTACCAATCAATGTAAAGTTTATCTTTGAAGGGGAAGAAGAGATTGGAAGTATTAATCTAGCAGAGTTCGCAGAGAATCATGCAGATAAAATTCAATCTGACGGCAACGTTTGGGAGTTTGGCTATCGTGATGTCGATGGACGCCTTCAAGTTTCACTTGGAGTAAAAGGCATGCTTTATGTTGAACTTTCTGCTGAAGGCGCAAATACAGACCTTCATTCAGCTAACGCGACCATTATAGAAAGTCCTGCATGGAGACTTCTATTTGCCTTAACTAGCTTAAAAGACCAAAATGATCGAATTCTAATTCCAGGTTTCTACGACGATGTAATTGATCCAACAAGTGAAGAAATTGAATCTCTTAATCGTTATTTATTTGATGAAGAGGCAAATAAAGAGCAGCTTGGAATCGCTCGGTTTGTGAATGATTTAACGGGATTAAGTTTAAAGAAGAAGCATTTGTTTGAGCCAACATGCAACATTTGTGGAATCAACTCCGGTTATACAGGGGAAGGATCCAAAACAGTCCTTCCGAATCATGCATTTGCAAAATTAGATTTTAGATTAGTACCTGGGCAAGATCCAAATCGTATTTTAAAACAATTAAGAGAACATCTCGATAATCAAGGATTCCACGATATAAAGATAAAAGAAATGTCTGGTGCGTATGCAGCGAGAACACATCCAAATGAAGCAATAGTAGAAGCTGTTATTGAAACAGTAACTGCAAGCGAGGAAATGGCTCCAAATATTGTGCCAAATACACCTGGAACAGGGCCAATGTATGACTTATGTCAACGATATGGCATTCCATCTGTCTCATTCGGTGTCGGTCACTATGCATCCAATAATCATGCACCAAATGAAAACATTCGTGAACAAGATTTTTATAAACATATTGAGCAAGTGGCAGACCTCATTGTGCGATTCGAACAAAAACTAGCAAGTAAAGGAGTAGAGTAATAGTATGCAATTAACTCATAAGGACGCATTTCATATTGTAGAAGAAAAATATCCCGAAATTAACAAAGCGATTTTACGGAATATAGATCAAGTTATTGAAATTCGTAGAGATTTTAGACAGCATCCCGAATTATCATTACATGAAAAACGAACGTCTCGTATTGTAGCAAACTATTTAAGAGAATGGGGATACGAGGTACAAGAAGGCGTTGGTGGTACAGGTGTTGTGGGTGTATTAAAGGGGAAAAATCCTGGTAAGGTGATTGGGCTGAGAGCGGATATGGATGCTCTTCCGATGAATGATGAAATCTCTGCTTCGTATAAAAGCATCAATGAAGGTGTTGCACACACTTGTGGACACGATGTTCATACTTCCAATCTATTAGGAGTTGCAAAGGTTTTTAGTGAAATTGGTCTTGAAAAAGGAACATTAAAACTAATATTCCAACCTGCTGAGGAAATCGGTAAAGGTGCAAAGGCGATGATTGATGAAGGAGTTTTAGAAAATCCAAAAATGGATTTACTTGCAGGCTTACATGTTGCGCCTGTTCTTGATGTCGGTGAGTTTTCAGTATCCAATTCAAAATATGAGTGTGCGGCGGTTGATATTTTTGAACTTGTCATAGAAGGAAAAGGTGGACATGCTGCGCACCCTCATAAAGCAATCGACGCAGTGATGATCTCTGCCCAAGTATTAGTTGCTCTGCAGCAAATCGTTAGTAGACAAGTCGATCCTCTGAAACCAGTAGTCTTAAGTTTTGGACAAATTGTAGGGGGAACGAAAGGAAATATATTACCAAGTACTGTAACAATTAATGGTACAGTTCGCACTTTAGATGAAGATGTTCGAAACCAAGTACCCAAGTCAATGGAGAAAATCGCTAGTGGAATTGCCGAGTCTTTTGGTGGAAAGGCCCATTTAGATTATCAAAGGGTGACGCCTTCATTAAGTACTAATGAGCATGCTAAAAATGATTTCAGTGAGCTCGTAAAGGAACTGTTTGGCGAAGAGTCAATGCACTGGGTAACTCCTTCAATGGGAGGCGAGGATTTCGCTTATTACTCAGAACTTGTTCCATCTTTATTCTTCAGACTAGGTACTAGATCTAGTGAAGAAACATCTTTTTCCATTCATCATCCGAAGTTTAATATTGATGAACAAGCAATTCGCTATGGCATGACGTTATTTAGTGTTTTATCATACAAATTTTTAACTGAATAGAGGGGGAAAAAAGATGAAAAAGACGTTCCTAGTTATGGTTGCAGTATTACTATTGGTACTATCTGCGTGTAGCAACAGTAGTGAAGGTACAAGTACAGCTGATAAAGGCAATACAGACCAACAAAATGATAAAAAAGTATTGGTGATTGCAAACGGTACGGATATGGTTTCATTTGATATCCATAATCACAATAACACGAGTACAGAAGCAATTCACGTCAATATGTTTGACTATTTAGTTAGAAATACTGGAAATGGATTTGAAGGTGTATTAGCTGAGAGTTTTGAAAATATCGACGGTACGACTTGGAAGTTTAAATTAAAAGAAGGGGTAAAATTCCATGATGGTTCCCCATTAACAGCTGAAGACGTGAAATTCTCCCTTGAACGTGCAGCGAAAGATAACACACTGCTTGAAAACGGTAGTTATAAGCAAATTAAAGAAGTCGTAGTAAAAAGTGATTTAGAATTTGATATTGTGACTGAAAACCCAGAACCTGCACTTTTAAACCGTATTTCGCGTATTGGTTCAGGGATTTTACCAAAGAAATATATTGAAGAAAATGGTTGGGATGTATTCTTACAAAAACCAATAGGTACAGGTCCATACAAATTCAAAGAATGGAAAAAAGATGACCGTGTCATTCTTGAGAAAAATGAAGAGTATTTTGGCGGCACACCAAAATGGGACGAAGTTGTCTTCCGTTCAATTCCAGAAGATTCAACACGTGTATCTGAAGTAATTACAGGCGGTGTTGATATTGCGGTAAATATTCCACCTACTGATATCGACCGTATTAATAATACGGATGGTGTATCAATTGCTACATCTCCGACACAACGTGTCATGATGTTAGTTGCTCGAACAGGTGGAGATGGTCCAACTGCCGATCCAAAAGTACGTGAAGCAATTGATTTAGCAATCGATAAAAAAATCATTGTCGATACACTATTACAAGGTATGGGAACTGTAACAAGAACTCGTGTTACGCCTGGTAATGTTGGAGCAAACGAAAGCTTGTATGGTGTTTCCTTATATGACAAAGAACGAGCTCGTGAGCTACTTAAAGAAGCTGGGTATGCTGATGGATTAACAATCACCATGTCATCTCCTAGCGGACGCTATTTAAAAGATAAAGAATCCGCAGAATTAATCTCTGCGATGCTTGCAGAAGTAGGTATTACTGTGAAGCTTGAGTTTTTAGAATGGAGTAACTTTAACGAGAAATACCAAGGCAAAACGTTTGGTGACCTATTTATGATCGCTTATGGAAACTCGATGTTTGACGCTTCGCTTGGGTTAGACCGTTTAAAGCTTGAAAAAGCAAAAGGTGAAACAGATTACAATAATCCAAAAGTAGAAAGTTTACTTCAAGAAGCTGAGAAAAACATGAACTTAGAAGAGCGTGCACAGCAATATATGGAAGCACAAGAACTAGTTGCAGAAGACCGCCCATACATTTTCTTATATCAAATGGATTCTGTTTACGCAGTCAACGATCGTATTCAATTTAATCCAAACTTAAATGAAATGTTATATGTTGATGAAATTACATTGAAATAAAAAATAGATAGGAAGAAAAAGACACCTGCCACTGTACCCGCAACGGCGGGTGTCTTTTTCATGCATGTGTCCATTCTCTAAAGTACTTTGGGAAATACGGAAGGAAGCCAAATTTACAAACAGGGTCAAACAAATAGCAAAGTGAGGGAGAGTATAAAAGTTGAAAATCAAAATTGGTGCAATTGGAGCAGTGGATTCATTAGAAAAATTAAAAGAAGTTGCATCGAAAGACGACCGGATACAATTAATCGGTTTTTCTTATGACAATTATGATGAACTAGAAACCATATTAAGAGCGAATAAATCAAAAGTAGATCAATGGATTTTCTCAGGTCAGTATCCATATGATTATGCGGTCAGAAATCAATTAATTGATGAAAACGATGGAAGTTTCCCACCACTACATGGAATTAGTTTTCTAGGAACCTTTCTAAGAATTAATAAAGAAAGAGGTCATTTTGCATCAAAGATCAGCTTAGATACGATTAATCAAAATATAGTTCAACAATTGTTATCTGAGTTTTCACTAGAGGACTGTTTCATTTCGTTTTTTCCATATGATTATCATAAATCCTCGGAAGAAATTGTTGATTTTCATGTAGAGCAACATAGATTAGGACATGCTGAAGTTTCAATAACAGGCTTTTTATCCGTTTATTTAGAGCTTACAAACCGAAACATTCCTTGTTATCGTTTAGTTCCCTCCGAGCTTGCTATTCAAAAAGAGCTAGACTTATTGATTACTAGAGCGTATTCGCAAATGTATGAAAACTCGAAGGTTACGATTATTAGTATTGATGTAGTGGAACAAAACGAGCAGTACACGATCTATGAAAAACAAAAACAAAATTTAGAATTAGAACGACAATTAATAGAGCTCACCGAAAAGTTGAATGGTAGTTTAAGAAAAGAAAATGGTCATATTTATATCTACACAACACATGGCGATTTCGA
>Ga0182745_1002056_pt1 | contig 18536 bp, 17 predicted proteins | sample eDN3rd30CKraftBY_FD_128523 | JGI IMG/M metagenome (GOLD analysis project Ga0182745, IMG submission 128523) | Enriched backyard soil microbial communities from Emeryville, California, USA - eDNA 3rd pass 30_C Kraft BY (version 2) (version 2) | ecosystem: Environmental > Terrestrial > Soil >...
CCATATAGCCCGCGACCATCATCGCGAGGATCGGCAGCATCTGCTTGAGCAGCCCCGAATCGAGCCCGGTCTGCCCCGCGGCATGATCGGCGACGGTGCGGCTGACGTCCTTCGACCCGAAAATCTGGCCGAGTACGTCGTTGCCCTGACTGACGGGCGTCGCCTGCGACCCGAGCACCGCGTCGAGCAGCCCGCCGCCGCCAAGCTGGCCCAACAGGCCGCCCAGCCCCTCGACCCCGCCGGCGCCCGCCGCCTGCTTCTTGAAGCCGCCGAGGATCGCGGGCAGCAGCGCTTCGGCGCCCTGCTTCGCGACCGTCGGCGATACGCCGAGCTGGCTCGCCATCGATTCGATGCCGCCGGCCTGCGCGAGAATATCGGTCAGATTCATCATCAATCTCCCACTTCGGCGCGGGATCGAAACGCGCCGGACGGCGTTATCATAGTCCGGCGGCGAGCGAAGGACGAGACGTTCATTTCGCTGTCATTTTCAACTGCCTAAGTCCATCCTGCGGCCATGCGACTCACCCTAGGGGAATGGCCGCGCATTTTAGTGGGAGCAAAGAAATGAGCATTTTCGGCAAGATCAAGGACGCTATTTTCGGCAAGGCGCAGGCTGCCGAACCCGCGGCTCCGGCGGCGCCCAGCCCTGTCGGCGCGGCACTCGACGCCGCGACGAACGCCATGGCGGCGGCGGCCGCCGCTCCCGTCGATGTCGACGCCATCCTGACCGCCGAGGCCGCGAACGCCGGCCAGGCGCTCAACTGGCGCACTTCGATCGTCGACCTGATGAAGCTGCTCGGCATCGATTCGAGCCTCGACAACCGCAAGTCGCTGGCACAGGAGCTCGGCTATACCGGCGTGCTCGACGGCAGCGCCGAGATGAACATCTGGCTGCACAAGGCGGTGATGCGCGAGCTCGCCGCGAACGGCGGCAAGGTGCCCGCCGACCTGACCGACTGACAAACGGCAGATATTTTTCGATGGGGGTCGGACGAGCGGAAGCTCGCCCGACCCCTTTTCGTTGACCGGCGCGCCGTGTCCCCTAGACAGGTTTCACAAGAAACGAAGTCGCGAGGGAGTCCGTCCGTGCACCATCCGCTTTCCATGCCCCTCAGCCGCCGTCAGTCGCTCGCGACTCTCGGCGCCGGCGCCGCCGGTCTCGCCATCGCCGGCCCCGCCGCGGCCTTGCAGGCCCCGCCGCAGAGCGACGCCGCAAAGCTGCTCGATTCGGTCGCCGACAATCTGCTCGCCCTCTCGCCCGAAGGCGCGACCGCGCTCGGCATCGACACCGGCGCGCGCGCCGCGATGCGCGGTCGGCTCGGCGACCGCTCGGCGGCGGGAATGACGGCGGTCGCCGACACGCTGAAGGCCGACCTCGCGCGCGTCCGCGCGCTCAAGACCGACGGGCTCGATCACGCGACGCGCACCAGCCTCGCGGTCGTCGACAGCGCCTACAGCGTCGCGCTCGACGGCTTCGCGCAGCCCTATGGCGACGTCGCGGTCGGCGGCTGGCGCAACACGCCTTATGTGGTGATCCAGAATGTCGGCGCTTACCTCGACGTGCCGAAATTCCTCGACAGCGACCATCCGGTGAAGACGTCGGCCGACGCTGAAGCCTATCTTTCGCGCCTCAACGATTTCCCCGGCGTGCTCGACGGCGAAACCGACCGGCTGAAGTCCGCCGCCGGTCAGGGCCTGATCGCCCCCGGCTTCCTGATCGACAAGGCGGTGAAGCAGATGGAGGCGACGCTTGCCGACGCGAAAGCGGGCGGGTCGATGGTCGAAAGCCTCGCCCGCCGCACCGGCGAGGAAAAGATCGCGGGCGACTGGCGCGCGCGCGCGGCGAAGATCGTGCAGGGTCCGGTCACCGCCGCACTCGACCGCCAGCTCGCCGAACTCAAGGCGCAGCGCCCCAAGGCGACGATGGACGCGGGCATGTGGGCGCGCCCGCACGGCGATGCATTCTACGCCTGGGCGCTGCGCGCCTCGACGACGACGCGCATGACCCCCGACGAGGTTCATGCGATGGGGCTCGACCAGCTCGCCGAGCTGCACGGACGGATGGACCCCATCCTCCAGAAGCTGGGCTATACCAAGGGCTCGGTCGGCGCCCGGATGATCGAGCTTGCCAAGGATCCGCGCTTCAAATTCCCGGAGGGGGACGCGGGCCGCGCCGAGATCGTCGCCTATATCCAGACGTGGCTCGGCAAGATCCGCGCGCAGCTTCCGCGCGCGTTCCGCACGCTGGTCAAGGGCAATGTCGAGGTGAAGCGCCTGCCGCTGGCCGAGGAACCCGGCGCGCCCGCGGCCTATGGCGGCGCGGGCTCGATCGACGGCAGCACCCCCGGCCGGATGTGGCTCAACCTGCGCACCACCGACCTGCACAGCAAATATTCGCTTTCCGATCTGGCGATGCACGAAGCGATTCCGGGGCATGTCTGGCAGGGCGAATATGCGAACAAGATGCCGCTGATCCGCACGATGCTGGCGTTCAACGCCTATTCCGAAGGCTGGGCGCTCTATGCCGAGCAGCTTGCCGACGAACTCGGCCTCTACGACGATTTCGAGGTCGGGCGGCTCGGCTATCTCCAGTCCCTCGCCTTTCGCGCCTGCCGCCTCGTCGTCGATACCGGCATCCATGCGAAGCGCTGGACGCGCGAGCAGGGGGTCGACTTCTTCGTGCACCAGAACGGATCGAACCCGCTCGAGGTCGCGAGCGAGGTCGACCGCTATTGCAGCTGGGTCGGCCAGGCGTGCGGCTACAAGGTCGGCCACAGCGAGATCGTCCGCCAGCGCGGCCGTGCGCAGGCGGCGCTGGGCGCGAAATACGACCTGCGCGATTTCGACGACACGGTGGTCAAGGGCGGCAACGTTCCGCTCGACGTGCTGGCGCAGAATGTCGACGAATATATCGCGGGGGCAAAGGGATGATGCACCATGCCGGTACCCGCGCGCTGTTCGGCGCGTTGATCCTCGCCAGCACGCCAGTCGCTGCCGCCGAAAATGCGGCGGCGTCGCATGTCGACATCACCACGACCGACGTCGATCGCTTCTTTCGGCTCTATGACGATCCGGCGCTCGCCGCTGCGCCCGACCAGTTGGCGGCGCGCTATCTCGCCACCCCGTCGCCGGGGCTTTCCGAGTTCATGGCGATGCGCCGGATCACGCCCGAAAAGCTTGCCGCCGCGCTGCGCGCGAAGCCGCAGGTCTTTGCGGACGCCCGCGCCTGCGCAGCGAAGCTCCCCAACATTCGTGCGCGCCTCGTCGCGGCGACCGACCGCCTCGCTGAAATTTACACCGCCGCAAAATTCCCGCCGATCACGATTGCCATCGGCCGCGCGACGAGCGCCGGCACCGCCAACGCCAGAGGCGTCTATATCGGGCTCGAATCGCTGTGCGCAGCCCGCTTCATCGAGGCCGACGACGAAGACCGCTTCGTCCATGTCATCGCGCACGAATATGTCCATGTGCAGCAGCCGCTGGCGCAGGTCGAGGACCGCGAGGAATCGGTGCTGCGCGCCGCACTGGGCGAAGGCGCGGCCGAATTCATCGCCGAGCAGATGACCGGCTCGGTCGCCTATCCGCTGCTTCACCAATGGGCGAAGGGGCGCGAGACGGAGCTGGAGACGGCTTTCCTTGCCGAGAAGGACGAAAAGGCGATCGGCTCGCGCTGGCTCTATAACCAGCAAGGCGCGGACGGATGGCCGGGCGACCTCGGTTATTGGGCGGGTTATCGTATCGTCAAAAGCTATTACGACCGCGCGCCCGACAAGACCGCGGCGATACGGGCGATCATCGAGATGCGCGACCCAGCCGCCTTTCTGGCGGCAAGCGGCTGGGCGCCGGGCACCAAGCCCTAGGACCGATCGAAGTCCGGCAGCGGAGCAAGGTCGGCTTCGACGAATCCCCGCCGCGCCGCGACCGAGAACAGCAGGTCGCGGCTGTAGAAGCGCAGCGGCCAGTCGCGCGCGCCCATCGGCGAGAGCAGCAGCGCATTGACGCGCGCCGCGAGCCCCGTCTCGACGGTCTCCGACAGGAACAGCCGCACCCCCGCGACATAGGCGCGGGTGATGCTGTCGTGATAGCCCTGCGTATCGTCGTTCACGCCGCCGACGCTCTCGTTGAAGCGGCGGATGAGGTCCGCGATCTCGGCATCGACATCGATGTCGGGCCGCTCGACGAGCAGCCACAGGCACGCGCCCAGATGCGCCTCGTGCGTCCACGCCTCACGCGGTAGAGTGCAGGCGAGCAGGCCTTCGCCGATCGCGCGGACATCGACGTCACGCCCGAACAGGCGCGGGGAATATTCGGTGGTCATTGTGTCCGGTCCTTCCGGGTGACGGCCACCCGGAAGATATCCGGGCGAATTATGCGGCGACGGGCGCCTGCGGCGCGGCCTGGCGGACGCCTTCGTCGACATGGTCCGCAAACTGCGCGAAATTGTCGATGAATTGCTGCACCAGCGCCTCGGCGGTGCGGTCATAGGCCGCCTTGTCGGCCCACGCTTCGCGCGGGTCGAGCAGCGCCGTGTCGACCCCCGGCACCGCGACCGGAACGAGGAAACCGAAATTCGGGTCCTTGCGGAACTCGGCATCGTTCAGGCTGCCGTCGAGGGCGGCATTGAGCAAAGCGCGCGTGGCCTTGATCGGCATCCGCTTGATCCCGTCCATCGTCGCCATGCCACCGGTCCAGCCGGTGTTGACGAGCCAGCACTGGACGCCGCCCTTCGCGATGCGTTCCTTGAGCAGATTGCCGTAGACCGACGGGTGGCGCGGCATGAACGGCGCGCCGAAGCAGGTCGAGAAGGTCGCCTCGGGCTCGGTCACGCCGATCTCGGTCCCCGCGACCTTTGCCGTATAACCCGACAGGAAGTGATACATCGCCTGATCGGGGGTCAGCCTGGCGATCGGGGGCAGCACGCCGAAGGCATCGGCGGTGAGCATGATCACCGTGCGCGGCACCGGCCCCATATTCGCTTCCGATGCATTGGGGATGAAGTCGATCGGATAGGCGCCGCGGGTATTTTCGGCGAGGCTGTTGTCATCGAGATCGAGGTCGCGCGTCGCGGGGTCGATCACGACATTTTCGAGCACCGTGCCGAAGCGGCGAGTGGTCGCATAGATTTCGGGCTCGGCCTCTTCGGACAGGCGGATCATCTTGGCGTAGCAGCCGCCCTCGAAATTGAAGACCGCGGTGTCCGACCAGCCATGTTCGTCGTCGCCGATCAGCGTGCGCGAGGCGTCGGCCGACAGCGTCGTCTTGCCGGTGCCCGACAGGCCGAAGAAGACCGCGGTGTCGCCCTTCGGCCCGATGTTCGCCGAACAGTGCATCGGCATCACGCCGTCGACGGGCAGCAGGTAGTTGAGGATGCCGAACACTGACTTCTTCATCTCGCCGGCGTAGGCGGTGCCGCCGATCAGCACGAGCTTCTCGGCGAAATTGACCGCGACGACGGTTTCGGTGCGTGTGCCATGCTTCGCGGGATCGGCGCGGAAGCTCGGCAGATCGATGATCGTATATTCGGCCGCGAACGCCGCCAGTTCAGCGTCGGTCGGGCGCACCAGCAGCGTGCGGATGAACTGGCTGTGCCAGGCGAGCTCGGTGACGACCTGAACCTGGACGCGATGCTCGGGCTGCGAGCCGCCGAAGAGCTGCTGACGATAGAGGCGCTCGCGGCCCGCGAGATGCGCGAGGAAATCGGCCTTCAGCGCCGCGAAATGATCGGGGGTCATCGCGACATTGGTCTTGCCCCACCAGATGGTATCGCGAGTCTCGTCGTCCTGGACGATGAACTTGTCCTTGGCGCTGCGCCCGGTGTGCTTGCCGGTTTCGACGACGAGCGGACCATCCTTGGCGAGCAGGCCTTCGCCATGGCGGAGCGCATCCTCCACGAGCCGCGCCGTGCCCCAGTTTTCGGCCACATCCGCCTTCGTCTCGACGGTGTCGGTGCCGATCGCAATCTTGGTCATCGCCTTTGCCTCTCCATTGTCCGGCGGCGTCGTTGCATACCTATGCAATGCTTAGCGTGCTAATGGACAGGCCCGCATTTCCATGGGTGCCGACGGGAGCGCCGATTCCGAAATCCCGATCGCGTTAGCGACGATGCGAAGACAGGTCAAAAGATTAAAGGGTGAATCGCGGGCCAGCCGTGCGCAGTTGTCGCTGGGCGGCAGATCGGCTAGTTGGGCCGCCGGGGTCCGCCCAATGGAAAGAGCATGACGGCAACCATCGCGCTGGTCGACGACGACCGCAACATCCTGCAATCCCTGTCGATCGCGCTGCAAGCCGAGGGGTTCGTCACGCGTGTCTATTCGGACGGCGAGGCGGCGCTGAAGCCGCTGATCGACAATCCCCCCGACCTGGCCGTCTTCGACGTCAAGATGCCGCGCATGGACGGGCTCGAACTGCTGCGCCGCCTCCGCGAGAAAAGTCAGCTTCCGGTGATTTTCCTGACCAGCAAGGACGACGAGATCGACGAGGCGCTCGGCCTGGCGATGGGCGCCGACGATTATATCGCCAAGCCCTTCTCGCAGCGGCTGGTCATCGCGCGCATCCGCGCGATCCTGCGCCGCGTCGAGCTGAACCGCGCGGCCCCGAGCGAGGATGACGAGCCCGTCGCCGAACCGATCACGCGCGGCCGCCTGAGCATGGACCCGGCGCGCCACAAGGTCGCCTGGGACGGCAAGGACGTCACCCTCACCGTCACCGAATTCCTGATCCTCGAAACGCTCGCGAGCCGCCCGGGCATCGTGCGCAGCCGCAACCAGCTGATGGACGCGGCCTATCAGGACGATGTCTATATCGACGACCGCACGATCGACAGCCACATCAAGCGCCTGCGGCGCAAGTTCCGCGAAGTCGATCCCGATTTCGACGCGATCGCGACTCTCTATGGCGCCGGATACCGCTTCTCCGATGACGGCTGACTCCAAAAGGCCCGAAGGGAGCATTGCCGAGCAGGAGGAGGCGCCGCTCGTCTGGTCGGCGCGCTGGTCGCTGACGACGCGCATTCTCGCGGTCAATATCCTCGCCATCGTGCTGTTCGGCGGCGGCTTCTTCTATCTCGACACCTATCGCAGCCGCCTCATAGATACGCGCATGGACGTGATGGGCGACCAGCTCGCACAGCTCGACGAAGCGCTCGAGGCGGCGCGGCCCGACCAGCGCCGGCACCTGATCGGCGAATTCACCCGCGCGACCGAGTCGCGCCTGCGCTTCTACGACGCGGACGGGCGCAAGATCGACGACAGCTTCGCGCACGCCCCGCCGACCTATACGCTGCGCGATCCCGAGCTCCAGCCGTGGAAGCGCGACGCCGCGCGCGCGATGGACCGCGGCATCGACTGGATCGTCGGCGCCCCCGCCTACCCCGATTTCGAGGAACCGCGGATCGACCGCGGCAGCGCCTGGCCCGAGGTCGTCGAGGCGATGAAGACCGGCGCGGCGGCGAGCCGCTTTCGCTATGCCCCCGAACGCACCCCCCTGCTCAGCGCGACGCGCATCGTCGACCTCGACACGCCCGAGGTGATGCTGATGACGCTCAACGCGCGCGACATCACCAAGACGGTGCGCGCCGAGCGCTTCCGCCTCGCGGTCGTCGTCGCGATGGTGCTGATCGCTTCGATCCTGCTGTCGCTCTTTCTCGCGCGCACGATCGTCCGGCCCTTGCGCAAACTGGCGCGCGCCGCGGTGCGCGTGCGCCTCGGCCGCGCGCGCGAGGTCGTCGTCCCGCGCCTGCCGAGCCGCCGCGACGAAATCGGCACCCTTGCCCGCGCGCTGTCCGACATGACGCAGGCGCTGCGCGAACGCATCGACGCGGGCGAGCATTTCGCCGCCGACGTGACGCACGAGCTCAAGAATCCGATCGCCTCGGTGCGTTCGGCGATCGAGGGGCTGGGGCGCGGCACGACCGACGAACAGCGCGCGCAACTGCTCGCCATCGCCGACGAGGATGTGCGGCGGCTCGACCGGCTGGTCACCGACATCAGCGACGCGAGCCGGATCGACGCGCAACTGTCGCGCACCCTGTTCGAGCCGATCGACATCGGGCTGATGATCGAATCGATGCTCGCGGGCCGCGCCGCGCGCATCAAACCGGGCGTGCCGACCCCGCGCATCGCCTTCGCCCGCCCGCGCAAGGGCACGACGCAGGTGATGGGCGACGGCCACCGGCTCGAACGCGCGATCGACAATGTCATCGACAATGCGATCAGCTTCTCGCCCGAGGGCGGCCTTGTCTGCATCGCCGCGACGCGGCTGGGCGACGAGGTGCATATCCGCGTCGACGACGACGGCCCCGGCATCGACCCCGCACAGCGCGAAGCGATCTTCCGCCGCTTCCACAGCGAGCGCCCCGATGGCGAGGCGTTCGGCCGCCACAGCGGCCTCGGCCTCGCGATCGCGCGAACGATCATCGAGGGGCACGCGGGAACGATCTCCGCCCGCGACCGCGACGACGGCCAGCGCGGCGCGAGCCTGCTCATCACCCTGCCCGCGCGCGAGGGGCATGAAGCGGAGGGCTGAGCCTTTCCTTCCAAAACCGTCTATCGCCTTGCAGCCCCGCTTCGTCGCCGGTAAGCCCCGTTGATGTTTCCGAGCCGGACCAAGCCCGAGATCCAGAATATCCACGCCAGCTGCGTCGCGGCGGGCAGCGGCGGCGTGCTGATTCTCGGCAACAGCGGGCAAGGCAAGTCCGACCTCGCGCTCAGGCTGATCGATCGCGGCGCGCGGCTTGTCGCCGACGACCGCTGCGACATCTGGTACGACCGCGACCGGCTGTGGTGCCGCCCGCCCGAGAATCTCGCCGGCAAGCTGGAAGTGCGCGGCATCGGCATCGTCGAAAAGCCGTGGACCGCGCCGGTGCCGCTCGCGCTCGCGGTGCGGCTGTCCGACCGCTACGACCGGATGCCGTCGGTGAATCAGGTCGAGACGGTCGCCGGGCATCCGCTGCCCGCGCTGCTGCTCTCGGCTTTCGAGGCATCGGCGCCGATCAAGATATTGCTCGCGCTCGAACGGCTGGCGCCCGACCGATGAGCAGCCCCGATCCCCGCCTGCTTCTCGTCACTGGCCTCTCCGGCGCGGGCAAGTCGACCGTGCTCAAGGTGCTCGAAGACCTCGGCTGGGAAGTCGTCGACAATCTGCCGCTCGCCTTGCTCGAAGCGCTGATCGACGCGCCCGCGAAGCGTAGCGAGGCGGGCCGTCCGATCGCGGTCGGGATCGACAGCCGCAGCCGCGGTTTCAAGCCGGCGCGGCTGGTCAAGCGGATCAAGGAGCTGCGCGAGGACGGCGGCCGCGACATCCAGACGCTGTTCCTCGACTGCGCGGGCGCCGAGCTTGAGCGCCGTTTCTCCGAAACGCGGCGCCGCCATCCACTCGCCGAGGATCGCCCCGCCGCCGACGGCATCGCGCGCGAACGCGAACTGATGGAACCGCTCCGCCGCTGGGCCGAGCATGTCGTCGACACCACCAACTATTCGAGCAACGACCTTCAGCAGGAAGTGCGTCAGCGCTTCGGCGATGCGGGTGAAGGCGAGCCGGTGCTCAACATATTGAGCTTCGGCTTCGCGCGCGGGCTGCCGCGCAACGCCGACCTGGTGTTCGACATGCGCTATCTGCGCAATCCGCACTGGGACGCCAAGCTGCGCCCCGGTACCGGGCTCGACCCCGATGTCGCGGCCTATGTCATGGCCGACCCCGCCTATGAGGACAGCGTCGCGCAGATCGAGCGGCTGCTCCTCACCCTGCTCCCGCGCTACCGGGCCGAGGGCAAGAGCTATGTCACCGTCGCCTTCGGCTGCACCGGCGGGCGGCACCGCTCGGTCCATGTCGCCGACCGTGTTGCAAGAACGCTACGCGCCGCGGGCCATGAGCCGACCGTGACCCATCGCAACCTTGACTCTGCCCCGCAAGATGGGCTTGAGGGCAGGCCCCCGCCCGCATCTCCCGCCGGCGCCGGACAAGCATAAGGGTCTGCGATTTCATGCCCGTCGATAAAGCATTGCCGCTGCTGGGAATGGTCCTGGTCACCCACGGCCGGCTCGCCGAGGAAATGGTGACCGCGATGGAGCATGTCGTCGGCCCGCAGCGCGCGATCGCCACCGTGTGCATCGGCCCCAATGACAATATGGAAATGCGCCGCAAGGAAATCGCCGAGGCGATCCGCAAGGTCGACGAGGGCCGCGGCGTCATCATGCTGACCGACCTGTTCGGCGGCACCCCGTCGAACCTCGCGATCAGCCTGCTCGAAAGCGGGCGGACCGAAGTCATCGCGGGCGTGAACCTGCCGATGCTGATCCGCCTCGAAAGCGCGCGCAAGGCGATGGACCTGCGTGCCGCGGTGATCGCGGCCAAGGAAGCGGGCCAGAAATATATCTCCGTCGCGTCGGAGATGCTGGGAGTGGGGCCATGAACGAAAACAGCGAAACGGTCGAGATCACCAACCAGCGCGGGCTGCACGCACGCGCCAGCGCCAAGTTCGTGACCTTCGTCAGCCGCCTTCCCGAGACCGTCAGCGTCGAGGTCGAAAAGGGCGGCAGCCGCGTCAACGGCACCTCGATCATGGGGCTGATGATGCTCGGCGCCGCGAAGGGCGACAGCATCACCATCCACACCAAGGGCGAAGGCGCCGACGCCGCGCTGCTCAAGCTGGTCGGGCTGGTCAAGGACAGCTTCGGCGAGGATTGACGGTGCGCGCTTTTTCCTCGCGCTCCGTGCCCCTGCGAAGGCAGGGGCCCATCACCTGCCCCCTGTTGGCCCGCTCTCCCGATCCCCTATACCTCGTCATTGCGAGCGGAGCGAAGCAATCCAGAGCGGTTTACGCACACTCTGGATTGCCGCGCGGCTTCGCCGCTCGCAATGACGATTCTCATCGATGGGGGTATGGGAGGGTTTCATGACCGGTCGCCGTTCCCGTATCGAAAGCCTTTCCAATCCGTTGATCAAGCGGATGCGCCTGCTACGCGAGAAGCGCCATCGCCGCGCCGAAGGCCTGTTCCTCGCCGAAGGCCTGCGCATCGCGACCGAGGCGCGCGAGGCCGGTATCTTGCCGCAATGGCTGTTCCTCGCCGACGAAGGCGCTGCGCATCCGCTCGCGAAAGCGCTCGTCGACGCGACCCTTGCGAACGGCGGCGAAGTGATCGACACCACCCCCGCGATCCTTTCCAAACTGTCGGGCAAGGACAATCCGCAGACGATCGTCGGCATCTATGCCGAGCCGAAGACCAGCCTCGCCGATCTCGACCGCGCCGCCGCGCCGATCTGGCTCGTCGCCGAGCGGCTGCGCGATCCCGGCAACCTCGGCACGATGCTCCGCACCGGCGACGCGGTCGGCGCGGGCGGGCTGATCCTGCTCGACGAAAGCACCGATCCCTATGGCGTCGAGGCGGTGCGTGCGAGCATGGGGGCGATTTTCACGCAGAAGCTGGTGCAGACGCGATGGGAGGATTTCCTTGCCTGGCTGCGCGGCGGCGAAGGCGAACTGGTCGCGACCTGGCTCGGCGACGACACACGGGATTATCAGGCGGTGCGCTATGCCGCGCCGACCTTCGTGCTTGTAGGCAATGAATCGCAGGGCCTGCCGCCCGCTTATGCCGCCGCCGCCGACGTGCGCGTGAAGATGCCGATGATGGGCAAGGCCGACAGCCTCAACGCCGCGGTCGCGGCGGCAGTGATGGCTTATGAGGTGCTGAACCAGCGGCGAAGCTGAACGGCGCTTGGCGATGACGTTCAGCGCGCGGCCATTCGCGGGCGCCTAACGGCGCGTTCGACACTATCGTCATACCGGAGCAATATCCGGGTGGCGTCGAACGAAAGGCTTTATTGTGACACGCATCCTCCCCCTCATCGCCCTGCCGCTGGTCCTCGCCGGCTGCGCCGCTTCGGGCACCCCGCAGGCGCCCGGAGAAAAGCCCGCGCCGGCCGCCGCCTATATGGCGATCGGCACCGAGCCCGGCTGGACGCTCGAGATCACGCCCGAGCGGCTGACCTATGCCGGCGACTATGGCGAGACGAAGATCGCCGTTCCGAACCCCGGCGCGACGCCGGCGGCGAACGGCGAGGCCTATGCCGCCGGGCGCCTGTCGGTCGCGATCGAGCATCGCGCGTGCAGCGACGGGATGAGCGACCGGCGCTATGCCGACACGGTGCGCGTCACCGCCGACGGCAAGAGCGTGCAGGGCTGCGGCGGCGCGATCCTGCCGCCCGATACGCTCGCGGGGTCGAACTGGACCTTCGTGTCGATCGGCGGAACGCCGGTGACGGCGGACCGGCCGACCTCACTGGCGTTCGACGGCACGCGCCTCAGCGGCAGCGCGGGATGCAACCGCTTCGGCGGCGGCTATACAGCCGCGGACGGCGTGCTGACCGCCAGGCAGCTCGCCGCAACGCTGATGGCCTGCCCCGGACCCGAAATGGAACAGGAACGCGCCTTCTTCGACCTGATGCGCGCGCCGGTGCGAATCGCCTTCCCGTCCGACGGCACGCTGCTGCTGACCGGCAAGGACGGCAAGACGGCGGTGCTCAAGCGGGTGATTTGATCGAACACGTCGCCCCCGCGCAGGCGGGGGCCGCTGTCGGCCTCGCCCTTCGCCGCCGCGTAAACTTCCAGCGGCCCCCGCCTGCGCGGGGGCGACGATTCATTCCCCGTCGTTCACCGCGGCCGGCGCGCCCGCCGCCGCCAGCTTCGCCAGCGGCCGTGCACTCTGTTCGGCGACCGGCAGCACAGGAATCTCCTTGCCGCCGGTCTCGACGTCGAGCGCCTCGAAGCGCTTCGCCTGCGTCAGCACCTGCGATTCGAAGCTGCCGACGAAGGCGTTATAGGCGCCCGTCGCCTGGTCGAGATTCTTGCCGACCCGCGCGATGTGCGATCCCATCACCGACATGCGCGCATAAAGCTCTTTGCCCAGCGCCGCGATCTCGCGCGCCTGACCCGCGAGCTTTTCCTGCCGCCACACCGCCGCGACGGTGCGCGCGATCGCGATCAGGTTGGTCGGCGTCGCGAGCAGCACCTTGCGCTCGAACGCATAATCCCAAAGCTCGTGATCCTGATCGAGCGCGGCGGCGAGGAAATGCTCGCCGGGGACGAACATCACGACGAAATCGGGGGTGTCGTCGAACTGGTTCCAATAGGATTTGGCGCCAAGCAGATTGACGTGCGTCTTCATCGCCGCGGCGTGCGCCGCGAGGTGCGCCGCCTTCTCGCCCTCGTCGACCGCGCCGAACGCATCCTGATAGGCGTTGAGCGACACTTTCGCGTCGATGATCAGGCTCTGCCCGCCGGGCACCTTGACGACGACGTCGGGGCGGAGCCGCCCGCCCTCGCCGTCGGCGACGCTGACTTCGGTCTGGAAATCGGCATGTTCGCTGAGGCCGCAGCTTTCGAGGACGTTGCGAAGCTGCTGCTCGCCCCAGCGACCGCGTGCCTTGGGCGCGTTGCGCAGCGCGTTGACGAGCTTCGCCGCCTCGCTCGACACGCGCTCGGTGCCTTCGCGCATCGCGGCGATCTGGCCGTGGAGCAGGCCGAAGGCATTCTGCCGCTCGGCCTCGACCTTGCCGACCGCTTCCTCATATTTCTGCAGCCGGTCGTGGACGGGGGTCAGCAGCGCCTTCAGATTCTGCCCCGCGCTCTCCTCGCTCTGGCGAAAGCGTTCGTCGGCGCGTTCGAGGAAGGCCTTCTGCGCCTCGCCGAGCATCGCCTGCCCGACCTCGCGGAACTGCGCGGTGAGCGCCGCCTGCGCACCCTGAAGCTGCGCGATCTGCGCGTCGTGCGCGGCATCGCGCGCCTTCTGCTCGGCGAGCAGCGCCGAAAGCTGGAGATCGGCCGCCTTGCGCGCCTCGGCCTCGGCGGCAAGGTCGGTGACCGCGGCGCGAAAGCGCTCCGACAACCCATCGCGCTCCGCCTTGAGCGCCCCCGCCTGCCGCCCGGCGAGCAGCCATCCGATCAGACCTCCGAGAAGGAGCGCGATAACGCCGACGATCAACAAGGGGGAATCCATGATCGGAACATAGGACGAACAGCGCGGGCTTGGCTAGTCGCTATTTGGCCGCGCTGGGGTGAATCTGGCAGGCGTCGCCCCCGCGCAGGCGGGGGCCGCTGGAGGTTTACGCAGCAGCGAAGGACAAAGCCGACGACGGCCCCCGCCTGCGCGGGGGCGACGATTATGATCGGCCGCTTCCCGCAAAGGGCAGGATCGCCCGATACGCCTCGACCCCCGGCGCCCCGCCGATCGTCACCCCCTGCGTCAGCAGCCAGTAATGCCGCACGATCTCGGCCTGCTGCTCGAGCCCGTAGCGGTGCAGCGGCCAGCCGGGTTTCAGGCTGTAATCATAGGTCGCGAAGGGATGCCGCATCAGCACCAGATACCAGCGCCCCCGCGTCTGCGCCTGCCAGACGTGCGTCATCTCGTGCAGGAAAAGCCCCTTCGCCGCCAGTTCCTCGGCCCGTCCTCCCGCGGGACAGGAGAAGTCGTCGCAATAGGCGCCGCCCTTCGGGTGGAAATGCAGGTTGCCCATCGGCGCCATGACGATCCGGCGCGGCTGGAAGAAAATCCATTTATAATGGCGCACCCGTACCCGCGCATAATCGATGGCGTCGCCGAACACCGAACGGGCGAGCGCGATTTCTCCGGTGGTGAGGGGGCGCGAAGGGCGCGGCATCAAACAAACGTCATTGCGAGGAGCCGAAGGCGACGCGGCAATCCAGAGCAGGCGTAAACCGCCCTGGATTGCTTCGCTTCGCTCGCAATGACGAAGTGGGATTCGCCACCCTTGGTTATTTCTTCGCCGCGTCGGCCGCCTTGTCGCCGCCCATCGCGCCGTGATCCATCGCACCATGATCCATGCCGGCCATGCCGTCGGCGCTCGCGTTCGGTGCCGGCTTGATCGGCAGGTCGAACAGGATGCGTTCATTGTCGTTGTCGGTGAAGACGAAGGCCATCGGCAGCTTGCCCGCGCGCACCGCGGCGCCGTTGATGTGCCAGATCATCAGATGCTTGCCGCCCGGCTTGAATTCGAGCTTGCCCTTCGCCGGAACGACGGCGGCGGCGAGCGGCTTCATCGTGACGACGCCGTTTTCCTTGACGCTTTCGTGCATCTCGACCCGCTGCGCGAGGTCAGCGGTCACCGCGACGAGCTCGACGTCGCGCGGTCCGCCCTGGACGGTGAAATAGCCCGCGGCGGGGCTGTCGGGCGTCGCCCCCATCTGGATATAGCCCGCGACGACGTTGAGCGGCTGTCCCGCGCCCAGATTCTTCTCACACGCGGTCAGCGTGAGCGCGGTGGCGGCAAGCGCGGCTATTGCAAAGGGCTTCATGATGCTTGGGACTCCCGAAATGCGTCAATTTTCCTGTCCCAGATACGCCGTCAAAACCCTTGTGCCAAGGCAAAGCGCACCTATATCGCCCCCATCAAATCAACGCACGGCGTGCCTTTTCAGGGCGCCGAAGGAAGCAACAAGGACGAACATACCCATGGCAAAAGTGATCGGGATCGACCTCGGCACCACGAACAGCTGCGTCGCGGTGATGGAAGGCGGCAAACCCAAGGTTATCGAAAATGTCGAAGGCACGCGCACGACGCCGTCGATCGTCGCCTTCGCGAAGGACGGCGAGCGGCTGATCGGCCAGCCGGCGAAGCGCCAGGCGGTCACCAACCCCGAAAACACCATCTTCGCGGTCAAGCGCCTGATCGGCCGCCGCTTCGACGATCCCATGACCAAGAAGGACATGGAACTCGTCCCCTACACCATCACCAAGGGCACCAACGGCGACGCGTGGGTCAAGGCGGGTGGCGAGGATTATTCGCCGTCGCAGATTTCGGCCTATATCCTCCAGAAGATGAAGGAAACCGCCGAGGCCTTTCTCGGCGAGAAGGTCGAGCAGGCGGTGATCACCGTTCCCGCCTACTTCAACGACGCCCAGCGCCAGGCGACCAAGGACGCCGGCAAGATCGCCGGCCTCGAGGTGCTGCGCATCATCAACGAGCCGACCGCGGCCGCGCTCGCCTATGGCCTCGACAAGACCGAGAACAAGACGATCGCGGTCTATGACCTTGGCGGCGGCACCTTCGACATCTCGATTCTCGAGGTCGGCGACGGCGTGTTCGAGGTGAAGTCGACCAACGGCGACACCTTCCTCGGCGGCGAAGATTTCGACAGCAAGATCGTCGAATATCTCGCCGACGGCTTCAAGAAGGACGAAGGCATCGACCTGCGCAGCGACAAGCTGGCGCTGCAGCGGCTGAAGGAAGCCGCGGAGAAGGCGAAGATCGAACTGTCGACCGCGCAGTCGACCGAGGTCAACCTGCCCTTCATCACCGCCGACGCCAACGGACCGAAGCACCTCGTCAAGACGATCACCCGCGCCGACCTCGAAAAGCTGGTCGAGGATCTGATCAAGCGCACGCTCGAACCGTGCAAGAAGGCGATCAAGGACGCGGGCGTCAGCGCCAGCGAAATCGACGAGGTCGTGCTCGTCGGCGGCATGACGCGTATGCCGCGCGTGCGCGAGGTCGTGAAGGATTTCTTCGGCAAGGAACCGCACACCGGCGTCAACCCCGACGAGGTCGTCGCGATCGGCGCCGCGATCCAGGCGGGCGTGCTGCAGGGCGACGTCAAGGACGTGCTGCTGCTCGACGTCACCCCGCTGAGCCTCGGCATCGAGACGCTGGGCGGTGTGTTCACGCGCATGATCGACCGCAACACCACCATCCCGACCAAGAAGTCGCAGGTCTATTCGACCGCCGACGACAATCAGTCGGCGGTGACGATCCGCGTCTTCCAGGGTGAGCGCGAAATGGCGGCCGACAACAAGATGCTCGGCCAGTTCGACCTCGTCGGCATCCCGCCCGCACCGCGCGGCGTGCCACAGATCGAGGTGACCTTCGACATCGACGCCAACGGCATCGTGTCGGTCCACGCCAAGGACAAGGGCACCGGCAAGGAGCAGCAGATCAAGATCCAGGCCTCGGGCGGGCTCAGCGACGCGGACATCGACCAGATGGTCAAGGACGCCGAGCAGTTCGCCGAAGAGGATAAGAAGCGCCGTGAGGCGGCCGAGGCGAAGAACAACGCCGAAAGCCTGATCCACACGACCGAACGCCAGCTCGAAGAGCATGGCGACAAGGTCGATGCGGGCCTCAAGAGCGAGATCGAGGCGGCGGTGGCCGAAGCCAAGGCGGCGGTCGAAGGCGGCGATCCCGCCGCGATGACCGAAAAGTCGCAGGCGCTGGCGCAGGTCGCGATGAAGCTCGGCCAGGCGATCTATGAGAAGGAACAGCAGGCCGCTGCCTCCCCCGCCGCCGACGCTGGCGAGACCAAGGCCGACGAAGATGTCGTCGACGCCGAATTCTCGGAAGTCGAAGACGACAAGAAGTAAAGGCTGTCCCCTCATGCCGTTCGTGCTGAGCTTGTCGAAGCACCGTTCTTCCTCTTCCGGCGCGAAGAAAGAATGGCCCTTCGACAGGCTCAGGGCGAACGGATCGAGAGGTAAGGCTGGGGGCCGATAGATTATGTCGCTCGACATCGATTATTATGAACTGCTGGAAGTCGAGCGCACCGCCGACGACAAGACGCTGAAGTCGGCGTATCGCAAGCTCGCGATGCAATATCACCCCGACAAGAATCCGGGGTGCGGCGACAGCGAGGCGCGCTTCAAGGCGATCAACGAAGCCTATGACTGCCTGAAGGATCCGCAGAAGCGCGCCGCCTACGACCGCTTCGGCAAGGAAGGCGTCAATGGCGCGGGCGGCTTCGGCGGCGGCAACGGCGCCGATTTCGGCGACATCGGCGACATCTTCGAATCGATCTTCGGATCGGCGTTCGGTGGGCGCCAGCAGCAGCGCGGCCCCGCGCGCGGCGCCGACCTGCGCTACGACATGGAAATCAAGCTCGAGGACGCCTTCACCGGCTGCTCGCGCGACATTCAGGTCGACGTCGCCGCGCGCTGCGACGCGTGCGACGGGTCGGGCGCGAAGCCCGGCACCTCGACCAATCGCTGCTCGACCTGCGCCGGTCACGGCAAGGTCCGCGCGCAGCAGGGTTTCTTCATGGTCGAGCGCACCTGCCCGACCTGTCAGGGTGCGGGCGAAGTCATCGCCGACCCCTGCAATAGCTGTCACGGCGAAGGCCGCGTCGACCGGCGCAAGACGCTGACCGTCACCATCCCGCCGGGGGTCGACGAGGGCACCCGCATCCGCCTGTCGGGCGAGGGCGAGAGCGGCGCGCGCGGCGCGGCGCCGGGCGACCTCTACATCTTCCTCCACATGGCGCGGCACAAGGTGTTCGAGCGCGAGGGCACGACGCTGTTCCCCCGCGCGCCGATCAGCTTCACCACCGCGGCGCTCGGCGGATGCATCACGATCCCGGGGCTCGACGGCAAGAAGCACGAGATCTCTATTCCCACCGGCATCCAGTCGGGCAAGCAGCTCCGCCAGCGCGGCGCCGGTATGCCGGTCCTCAACGGCCGCGGCCACGGCGACCTCGTCGTCCAGATCGACGTCGAGACGCCGACGAAGCTCAGCGCCAAGCAGAAGGAATTGCTGCA
>Ga0182745_1002057_pt1 | contig 18530 bp, 14 predicted proteins | sample eDN3rd30CKraftBY_FD_128523 | JGI IMG/M metagenome (GOLD analysis project Ga0182745, IMG submission 128523) | Enriched backyard soil microbial communities from Emeryville, California, USA - eDNA 3rd pass 30_C Kraft BY (version 2) (version 2) | ecosystem: Environmental > Terrestrial > Soil >...
TCCTCGAAACAGCGCAGGACGTGGACGATCGCGTCGACCTCGCGGATGTTGCCGAGGAACTGGTTGCCGAGCCCTTCGCCCTTCGACGCGCCGCGCACCAGCCCGGCGATATCGACGAAGGCGAGCTGGGTCGGGATGATCTTCTGGCTGCCCGCGATCGCGGCGAGCTTGTCGAGCCGGTCGTCGGGGACCGCGACATTGCCGATATTCGGCTCGATCGTGCAAAAGGGATAGTTGGCCGCCTGCGCCGCCTGCGTCTCGGTCAGCGCGTTGAACAGGGTGGACTTGCCCACGTTGGGCAGCCCGACGATCCCGCATTTGAAACCCATGAAATCATCCGATCGAACTGGAAACAGGCCCGCCCCTTAGCGACAGGGACGGGCCTTTTCCAGTGCGTCGGATCACTTGCCGACGGGCGCGCTGTCCGTTCGCCGGACCACGATGGTCGAGGACCGCGGCGCCTCGCCCGCCACCGGCCAGTCGCCCGTCGGGTGCTGGATGTTCACGAAGAAGGTCGTGAGGTCGGGCGTGTAGGCGAGCCCGGTGATCTCGCACCCCTTGGGCCCGACCAGGAAGCGCTTCGATTCCTTGGTCGCCTGGTCGAGATAGAACATCGCATTATGGCCGAAGGCCGCGTCGATCGAGGTGCCGGCGACGCCCGAATTGCCGGGGACGCTATGGTCGGTCTGGACCCAGAGGCGCCCCTGCGGGTCAATCCGCAGGCCATCGGGGCTCGAGAAAGTGTCGCCGTTGATGTTGCCGACCAGGTTGCTGCCGCCGGCCGCCAGCGAGGGATCGCCGCCGAGCAGGAAGATTTCCCAGCTGAACTTGGTCGCCAGCGGCGAATCGCCGTCCTCGCGGAACTTGATGATATGGCCGTGCAGGTTGGCGACGCGCGGGTTCATCGCGTCGGTGACCTTGCGGCCGCTGTTGTTGGTCAGCGTAACGAACACCGCCTTGTTGTCGGGCGCGACCGTGATCCATTCCGGGCGGTCCATCACGGTGCCGCCCGCGACCCGCGCGGCCGACTGGCACTCGATCAGCACGTCGGCCTGGGTGATGAAATCGACGCTGGCCGGCGTCGGCGGGGTCGTGCTCTGGCTGACGTTGCCGGGGTCGGACGCGCCCGCGACAAGGCCGTTCTGCCCGACCGTCAGCGCCCGCCATTCGCCCGTTCCGTCGCCGTTGAAGCGCGCGACATAGAGCGTGCCATAATCGAGCAATTCGGTGTTGGCCGCGCGGTTCGAAGGGCTGAACGCCCGGTCGGGGACGAATTTATAGATGCACCCCGGCGTCGAATCGTCGCCCATGTAAAAGGCGACGCGATTGTCGCCGCTGGCCATGAAGGCGACATTCTCATGGTTGAAGCGGCCCATCGCGGTGCGCTTGGTGGGCGCCGCGAGTTCGCGCAGCGGGTCGATCTCGACCACCCAGCCATAATCGCGTTCGGGCCGGGTCGGATCGAGATAATTGTCGGTCGTTTCCTCGCAGGTCAGATAGGTGCCCCACGGAGTGCGGCCGCTCGAGCAATTGTTGAGCATGCCCTTGATCGTCCCCGACAGCAGCCCGGCGGCGGGACCGCCCGCGCGATAGCTGCTGTTGCCGGTGTAGCGCTTGTTATAGGTCGACCCCTGGCGGACGCCCCATATGCCGTCGCCGCCCTTGACGACCTCGACCACCCCGACCCCGACCGCGGACAGCGCGATCGCCTTCTGCTCGGCCGACGCGCTCGCCGCGTCATAGGATCCCGCCATCAGGATGTTGAAGTCGGGAAGTTCGAAATTCATCGCGAGCAGGCCGTTGGTGTTCGCATCGATGCCCGGCAGCGCGAAATATTCCATGCCGTCGTGGTTGCCCCCGGCCCATTTCTCGGCGACCGCGGCGCTCGGATAGTTGCCCGAATAGGGCGCGCCGGCCTCGATCGAATCGCCGGCCTTCAGCAGCACCTCGACCGAATAGCCTGCGGGAACGGTGACCTTGTCGTCCTGGTTCGCCGCTACCGAGGCGAAGGTGACCGCATAGCTCGCGGGCGTCGGAGTCGGGGTCGGCGTCGGCGAGGGCGTGGGGGTCGGCGGAAGGGTGACCGTGGGGCCGCTCTCGTCTCCGCACGCCGCGAGCGCCGCCGCGGGCAGCACCGACAGGCCGAACAGGCCGTTTCGCAGGATCGAGCGGCGCGAGGGATTTTCCCCGACGATGGCTTCCAGGCTGTCCGGCCCGTTCAAATCGTCGGTCGCGCGGCGGTACGGCGCGCGCGCCTCGTCGGTCAGATATGACATGCAGTCCCCTTTTCTGGTTGCGCTGGACAGGGCGAAGGAAGGACTCCCTTCGCGTCCACCCGACGCGCCTTGCCGGGCGCGCATTGCAGGGGCGTTGCCCGACCGCGTCAGTTGGGCGGATCATCGATGACGAAATTGTTGCGCCGACCATGGAAACCGGGCGTTGCGGTGGGTTCATCCTCGGCGGCATAGGGCGGACAAATGCGCCCGCTCATCAACAAAGCCCTATCGCGGCCGCTTGCTGCGCTGCTCATCCTGCTCGTCGCGACCGGCGGCGCGTCGTCGTTCGAGGCGGCGGTGCTCGATGAGCTCAACGCGATGCACGCCGATCCGGGGGATTATAGCGAATCGCTCCTCGACTATCGCGACCGGTTCGACGGGCTGATCGTCTATGGCGAGGACGGCGAGTCCGATTTCCAGACCCGCGAAGGCGTGCGCCCCGTCGACGAGGCGGTCGCGGCCCTGCGCCGCGCCGATCCGCTGCCGCGCCTGCGCGAGGGGCGGCTGCTCGCGCTGGCCGCCGCCGACCATGTCGCGGCACAGTCGCGCTCGGGAGAGGTGGGGCATTATTCGCGGGGTCGCGATCCCGCCGCGCGGCTCGTCGCGCGGGGTGGCGGCCGCTATGTCAGCGAGGTCATCACCTATGGCCATAGCGACCCCGAATCGGTGATCCGCCAATTGCTCGTCGACGACGGCGTTCCCGGGCGCGGTCATCGCTTCGAGCTGTTTTCGGCGCGCTATCGCTATGCGGGGGTCGCCTGCGGCCGGCATCCGAGATGGCGGAGCATGTGCGTCATCGAGCTGTCCGAAACCCCCGACGGCAGCGCGCCGCCGCCACCCAGGCGCGATCGCGCGGCGCCCTAGCGGCGGGGCGGTGCCCCGCTAAGCCAGCCACCGTGCGAAGACCTTCACCGGCTGCAATTCCCAATCGAGGTGCTCATAGAATCCCGCCGCGGGATTGCCGTCGCGCAGCATCAGCTCGACCTTGGGACAGCCGCGTTCGCGCAGCCAGTCGCACGCCGCGTCGAGCAGGCGCCGCGCGATCCCGCCGCCGCGGTGATCGGGCAGCACGCCCAGATAATAGATCCAGCCGCGATGGCCGTCGAAGCCCGCCATGACCGTGCCGACGATCGCCGCATCATGTTCGGCGACCAGGATCGTCGCGGCGTCATGGTCCAGCGCGCGCGCGAAATCGGCGCGCGGCTCGTTCCACGGGCGCGTCAGCCCGCACGCCTGCCAGACCCCGATCGCCGCTTCGACGTCGCCCGCCGCGGCGGGGCGCATCCTGGTCACGGCTGGAGCCTCAGCGCCAGATCGTTCTGGAACCGCACATCGTCGCCCTCGGCGAGCCACGGCGCCTCGGCGGCGATCGCGCCCAGGAGGTCGGTCAGCGGCTCGACCTCGCTCTTGTGGTAATTGCCGAGCACATGGCCGGTCACCCGGTCCTTGTGCCCCGGATGGCCGATGCCGATCCGCACGCGGCGGAAATCGTCGCCGATATGCGCGATCATGCTGCGGATGCCATTGTGCCCCGCCGCGCCGCCGCCGCGCTTCACCTTCACCTTCATGGGGGCGAGGTCGAGCTCGTCGTAAAAGGCGGTGACGTCCTGCGGCGTCAGCTTGTAGAAATCCATCGCCGCGCGCACGCTGCGGCCGCTTTCGTTCATGAAGGTCGCGGGTTTGAGGATCAGCACGCGCTCGCGGCCGATGCGGCCGTCCTGCAGCCAGCCCTGGAACTTCTTCGCAGGGGCGCCGAAGCCGTGCATGTCGGCGATGACGTCGACCGCCATGAAGCCGACATTGTGGCGGTGCATCGCATATTGGGGCCCGGGATTGCCGAGGCCGACCCAGAGCTGCATATGAAAAACCCCTCCACTTCAGGGGAGGGGCGGCGAGCCCCGGATCAAGTCCGGGGCGCAGCGGGGTGGGTATTCGACCCCTGCGCGGCCCCGCGAAACCCCACCCCAACCCCTCCCCTGAAGGGGAGGGGCTAGAGCTTGGTGATCAGGCTTCTTCGCCGCCTTCGGCAGCTTCGCCTTCACCCTCGTCCTTCGTCGTGTCGCCGTCGCTCGACTTGAGCGCCGACGGGGCGACGATGGTGGCGATGGTGAAATCGCGATCGGTGATCGCGCTTTCGGCGCCCTTGGGCAGCGTGACATTGCTGATGTGGATCGAATCGCCGACATCGAAGCCGGTGACGTCGATCGCGATCTCGTCGGGGATCTTGTCCGCTTCGCAGACGAGTTCCAGCTCGTGACGGACGATGTTCAGCACGCCGCCGCGCTTCAGGCCCGGCGAGGCTTCCTCATTCTGGAAGATCACCGGAACCGCGACCTGGACCTTCGCATCCTTGGCGATGCGCAGGAAGTCGGCGTGGATCGGGCGGTCCTTCACCGGGTGGAAGGCGACGTCCTTGGGCAGCGTGCGGATCTGCTTGCCGCCGACGTCGATCATCACGACCGAGTTCATGAAGTGACCCGTCATCAGCTGCTTCATCAGCAGCTTTTCCTCGACGTGGATCATCAGGGGTTCTTCTTTGCCGCCATAGACAACGGCGGGGACGCGGCCCTCACGACGCAGTTCACGCGAGGCTCCCTTGCCTCCGCGTTCGCGCGTCTCGGCCGACAGCACCAGCTGGTCGCTCATCATTTTTCTCCGAAACAGATTACACGGTCCGCCACGCCTCCAGGGATGACCATGGCGGAAGCGCGGGCGCATAGCGGGCGCCGCGCGAAAATGCAAGGGCATGGGCGGTATGTGCGAAGACGCGCGCCGCGCCAGTCCTCAGAAGCTGAGCTCGTCGTAGAGGTGCGACAGGTCGTGCGCCCACGGTCCCTCGTAGCGGTCGAGGAGGTCGTGCGCGGGGGACTTGCCGCTCTTGGCGATGCGGCGCAGCGGCTCGAGGAAGCCGACCTCGTTGTCGCCCATCGAATTGACCTCGCCGCGCGCCGCGAGGCCCGCCGCGGCGATGTCGAGCACCTTGTGCGCGAGGTCGCCGACGGTGCCGCCGCCGGGCGCGGGGGCGCAGAGGCCGTCCCGCGGCACCGCGTCGCGCAGCGCCTGCTGTTCCTCGATGCTCCAGCCCTTGACCAGATCCCAGGCGGCGTCGAGCGCGCCCTGGTCGTAGAGCAGGCCGACCCACAAGGCCGGGAGCGCGCAGATGCGGTTCCACGGGCCGCCGTCGGCACCGCGCATTTCGAGGAAGCTTTTGAGCCGCACCTCGGGGAAGGCGGTCGAGAGATGGTCGGTCCAGTCGGAGAGGCGCGGCAGTTCGCCGGGGAGCGCGGGAAGCTCGCCCTTCAGGAAGGCGCGGAAGCTCTGCCCCGCGGCGTCGATATATTTCCCGTCGCGGAAGACGAAATACATCGGCACGTCGAGCATATAGTCGACATAGCGATCATAGCCGAACCCGTCCTCGAACACGAAGGGGAGCATGCCGGTGCGCGCGGGGTCGGTGTCGGTCCAGATATGGCTGCGGTACGACATATAGCCGTTGGGCTTGCCGTCGGTGAAGGGCGAGGCGGCGAACAGCGCCGTCGCGAGCGGCTGGAGGGCCAGGGAAACGCGGAATTTCTGCACCATGTCGGCCTCGCTCGCATAGTCGAGGTTGGTCTGGATCGTGCAGGTGCGCAGCATCATGTCGAGCCCCATCGTGCCGACGCGCGGCATATGCTCGAGCATGATCTTGTAGCGCCCCTTGGGCATACGCGGCAGGTCGTCGCGGCTCTTGTCGGGCCACATGCCGAGGCCGAGAAAGCCGAGCCCGAGCTCGGCGCCGATTTCCTTCACCTGCTTCAGATGGCGGCCGGTCTCGGCGCAGGTCTGGTGGAGATTTTCGAGCGGGGCGCCCGACAGTTCGAGCTGCCCCGCGGGTTCGAGGCTGATCGCGCCGTCGCTGCCCGAAAGCGCGATGACGTTCCCGCCCTCGTAGACCGGTTCCCAGCCATAGCGGGTGAGCGCCATCAGGAGGTCGCGAATGCCGCCGGGCTCGTCGTAGGAGGGGGCGCGGTGGTCGCCGGTGCGATAGACGAATTTCTCGTGCTCGGTGCCGATCCGCCACGCTTCGCGCGGCTTTTCGCCCTTGGCCATGGGGACCGCGAGCTGGTCGCGGCTTTCGATGATGGGATCGTTTTGATCTGAAACCGTCCGCGTGCTCATGCGCGAGCATTTAGGGTGCGGTGAGGCGTCTGACCAGTGGTCAGTTGACGAGGACGTCGAAGATAATCGCCATGCTCGCCGACGGGGCGAGCGTCGCGGTGGAGGCGGCGATGTTGGCGCCGCTGCGCGAGGCGCCGAAGGGGTCGCTCTCGTCGCCGCCGCTGGCGTTGTCGTCCTCGACCGTCGTCGCGCCCGCGCAGCTCGTTCCGCTGCGCAGCGAGCCGGGGACGAAAGCGAGCGTCGCGGGAAGCGCGTCGGCGACGCTGACCGCGCTCGCGCTCGCCCCGCCGCTATTGGTGACGAGCAGGCAATAGCGCATCGTCGCGCCGGGAATCGCCTTGGGGTTCGCGGTGCCGTTGACCGGATCGCTGACGACGCTGCTCGTCTTGGCGATCGTCAGGGTGGTCGTCGGGCGGCAGAAGCTGATGTCGTGGATCGCCATGCCCTGCTGGCCGGGGTTTGCGGGGGCGAGACCGTGGCTGCCATAATCGATGGTGATCGTGTCGATCGGGGAGGCGAAGGTGACGACGACATTGCCCGCCGCCTCGTTGTCGGCCGACAGGGTGTCGCCATAGGCGCTGTTGCCGATGACGTAATTGGCGGCGCCGTTGGTGAGTATGGGATAGACGGCGACGCCGCCGTAGCTGCCGGTGACGGTGACGCGGTCGGCGAACTGGCCGGCGGCATAATCGATGTCGAACAGCCGGAACTGCGCGCCGGGGACCGCGACGGGAAGGGTGATCGTCGAGGTGACGCTGCCCGCCTGGCTGGTGAAATCGACGATCTCGAACAGCGAATATTGCGCGGGGGCCAGCCCGCCGGTCACGACATTCTGGCGCGTTGGGGACTGGCCGCCATAGGTGGCGTTGCTCAGGAAGCTGCCCCCGCTGATGCCGATCGACAGGCTCGCGGTGCCGATGCCGGCGAGCGCGGTGCTGCCGCTCGTCGTGCCCGCGCTCCAGGCGATGCCGTCCCAGTCGAAAATCGTGCTGCCCGCGGGGCAGGTGAGCGCGGGCGGCGTACCGGCCATGCGGCTGCCCGAGACGGTGAAGCTCGCGCTTGCCTGGTCGTCCTCGCCCGCGCCGCCGTTGCCCGGTGTCGAATCGCTGTCGGGGGCGGAGGAGGCCGATATTTCGGCGCTATTGACGACCGTCGCGCTTGCGCTCGCATTGACGCTGCCGCTGATCGTCAGCGTGCGGGTAGCGCCCGGCGGAACGCTGCCGACGCTCCACACGCCGGTCGCGGCGTCATAGCTGCCGAAGCCCGATGCGCCCATGAAGGTGAAGCCCGCGGGAAGCGGGTCGAGCACCGAAACCCCGGTTGCGGTGGCCGGCGAGGCGGCGGCGTTGGTGACGCTCAGGACATAGCTGATGCTCGCGCCCGCGGTCGGCGAGGCGGTGCTGACGCTCTTGGCGAGCGACAGGTCGGCATAGTTGGCGGGCAGGCTGGTCAGCGTGAGGTCGGCGCGCACGAAATTGCCGTTGTCGGCCGAGGGGAACTGGTCGCAGATCTCGAGCCGCCATGTCCCCGCGCCATTCTCGCCGTTGAACGCCGACAGCGGCGCGTTGGGGCGGAAGACATTCTGATAGGGCGGCGCCGAGGTCGAATGATTGGCGTTGTTGCCGTCGGTGTTGACCGTCTGCGCCGCGTCGTCGTCGAGCCGGACGTTGAAATTATTGCCCTGGAGATTGCCGGTGTCGCCGTCGACGAGCTGGACGCGCGTGCCCGCGGGCGATTGCAGGGTGATCCGGATATCGCCGCGCCAGCTGTGCGTGGCGAGCACGCCGAGATCGACGTCGGCGACCGTCACGCCGCCGCCGACGCTGAAATTGCGGACGAGCGGCGACGAGCAGGGGGTCGAGGCGTTGATCGCGCCGCCCGTGCTGTTGCTGGTGGTCGAAATGGTCTGCGCCGCTGCGGGCGCGGGGGCGAGCATCATCGCCAGCCAGGCGAGCGCCGTCGCGGCCCGCATGATCTGTCCCCGCCAGCCCCCACGCCGGCGATATCGGCTCTGGTCCCGCCGCATCATTGCGCCGCCATAGCCGCAGCATGGCTAACGGCGGGTTAAGGACGATCGTCCTGCCAGTCGCCGTGCGCCGCCATCCAGATGCCGACCGCGGCGATCGCGGCGGTTTCGGCGCGCAGGATGCGCGGGCCGAGCGCGATGCGGCGCACCGCGGGCGCGGCGAGCAGCGCCTCGCGCTCGCGATCGGTGAAGCCGCCTTCGGGCCCGGTCAGGATCGCGGCGGGGGCGGGCGCGGCGGTGGCGGCGAGCGGCGCGCCGCCGGCCTCGTCGGCGAAGAGCAGCGCGCGATCCCGCGGCCAGCTCGTCAGGAGCTGCGGCAGCTTCACCGGCTCGGCAAGTTCGGGGAGCGCGGTGCGGCCGCATTGCTCGCACGCCTCGACGATCTGCGCCTCGAGCCGCTCGCGCTTGACCCGCTCGACGATGGTGCGTTCGGTGATCACCGGCTGAAGGCGGGCGATGCCGAGCTCGGTCGCCTTTTCGATGATCCAGTCGAGCCGCGCCTTCTTGACCGGCGCGAAGCAGAGCCAGAGGTCGGGCACGCGTTCGAGCGGGCGCGTCTGCCGCTCGATACGGACCGTCAGCGACCGCTTGCCCGCCTCGGCGACGCTGGCGAGCCATTCGCCGCTGCGATTGTCGAAGAGGAGCAGCGGGTCGCCGACCTTCGCGCGCATGACGTGGAGCAGATAATGCGCCGCGGACCCGTCGATCACGGGCGCGCTTTCGGGGCCGAGCGGCAGGTCGACGAACAGGCGGGGCGTGCTGGCGGGCGGCCAGGCGGGTGTCGCGGGCATGGCGAGCGGGATAGCCGACGCGCGGCGCTTTGCCCAGCCGGGCGGGGCGCTACGCGCTTCTGTCCCGATTCGGGCCAGATTGGCCTGCCCGCAACCCCTCGGCGCCCGCCTGCGATTAGCGTTTTGGTAAGCAGTTCGGGCTTAGGTGCAGGGTGCCAGCCACGCATCTGAGTGGGCCGCGTGCCTGGCCCCAGGGGGGTGTGAGAGACCATGCGAGGGACCATCATCCGTCGTTTCCGGCAGGGCGCGAGGAAGCTGCTTCGCGACCAGCGCGGCAACGCCATGTTCCTGACCGCCGCGGCGGTCGTGCCGCTGATCGGCTTCGTCGGTTCGGCGGTCGATATCGGCCGCGCCTATATGGCCGAGCTGCGCCTCCAGCAGGCGTGCGACGCGGGCGTGCTCGCCGGGCGCCGCGCGATGGCGGGCGGCACCTATGATTCGGTCGCCCAGGCCGAAGCCGACAAGATGTTCAATTTCAACTATCCGACCGACAGCTACGGCAGCCACGACGTCGGCTTCACCTCGGAAGCGTCGGGCGCGTCGGACGTCACCGGCACCGCCAGCGCGATCCTGCCGACGGCCTTGATGTACATATTCGGCAAGAGCGAGTTCGACCTGTCGGTGAACTGCACCGCCAAGCTGGAGATTTCCAACGTCGACGTGATGCTGGTGCTCGACGTGACCGGGTCGATGTCGCGCGCCAACGGCGACGATACGGTGACCAAGATCGAGGGGCTGCGCACCGCGGCGATCGACTTCTTCGGAACGCTGACCGATGCCGACATCGGCGACGGCCGCCTGCGGTTCGGGGTCGTTCCCTACAGCTCGTCGGTCAATGTCGGCGGTATCCTGATGGCGAAGAATCCCGACTGGTTGTCGGACAAGGACAAGCTGCCGTCGCGCAAGGCGGTGTTCCGCAAGGAATATGCCGATCCGACGACCGATGTCTCCGACGAATATACGGACGGGCCCATCACCACCGATCGCGACTGGACGACCGAAAAGGGCAGCGTGTCGGGCATCCGGAACTCGTCGGAGTGCGAAGCCCTGGTTCCCGATGCGGACAGCCCGCGCCCGAGCGGATCGCCCGACTATAACCGCACCGGCGTCTATGAAAGCGGCGACACGCGCGTCACGACCTATCGCACCGAACAGGATTATATCTACCGGGGCCAGCAGGAATATGTCTGGTCGAACAAGAAGTGCAGGCTGCGGTACAAGAACTCCTATTTCACGCGGACCTATACCACCACGGTGACCGAAACGAAGAAGGACGTCTTCGACAATAAATATCAATATATCGATTTCACGTTTGACGTCAGCCGGGCGAAACTCGGCGAGGCCCTGAAGTCGGACACGGGCGATGGCGGCACCGACATTTCGACCTATTGGCAGGGCTGCATCATCGAGCGCTATACCACGCCGTTCGGCCCCACCGAAACCGCGCCCGCCGAAGCTTATGACATGGACATCGACATGGAGCCGACCAATGTCGGCGACGACTCCGATGACACCAAATGGAAATTGTTCCTGCCCGCCGTCACCTTCGATCGCGGTCAGAAGGGCGAGTTCACCTCGTCGAGCGATTACAAGAATTTCGTCGAAAAGGGCGGCGACTATGCCGCGTGCCCGGTGCCGGCGATGAATCTGACCGTGATGACCAAAGCCGATGCGGGCACCTTCGCGAACTATATCAATTCGCTGCAGCCCAAGGGCTATACCTATCACGACGCCGGCATGGCGTGGGGCGCGCGGCTGATGTCGCCGACCGGCCTGTTCAAGAGCGAGAATGCGACCGCCGACAACGGCCGGCCGATCAGCCGTCACATCATCTTCATGACCGACGGCGACATGATGACGCCGCGATCCAACCTGTCGCATCAAGGCAATGAATCGACGATGCAGCGTATCGGGGCGACCAGCGACGACAATGCGATTTCGCGCCACAACAATCGCTTCGTGCAGCTGTGCAAGGCCGCGCGCGACCGCGGCATCACCATCTGGGTCGTCTCCTTCGGCGTCGGCAGCAACAGCAACCTCAACAAATGCGCTTCCTCGGGGCAGGCCTATGAAGCCGACGACTCGGAGGAACTGAACGAGAATTTTCAGGCGATCGCGCGCCAGATCTCGAAGCTGAGGCTGTCGCAGTGACGCGGCTGGCTGCTCTCCTGCGGCGCCTTCGCTGCGATGAGCGCGCCATCGCGATGGTCGAGTTCGCGCTGACGGCGCCGCTCTTCCTGCTCGTTCTGATGGGCATATTCGACTATTCGTGGCAGATGTACGCGCAGCAGGTGCTGCAGGGCGCGGTCAGCGAGGCCGCGCGCGATTCGACGCTCGAAACCTATGCGGACAGTCAGACCGCGCTCGATACGCGCGTCAGCGATCAGGTGCGCCGCGTGTTCCGGAACGCCGACGTCCGCTTCAGCCGCAAATCATACGACCGGTTCGAGCAGGTCGGCATCGAAGAACGCTATACCGACGCCAACGGCAACGGCAGCTATGACGCCGGCGAATGCTATGACGACAGCAACGGCAACGGCCGATGGGACCCCGACCGCGGCCGCGACGGCAACGGCGGCGCCGACGACGTCACCCTCTACACCGTCTCGATGAGCTTCGACCGCGTCCTGCCGGTGTGGCGGATGCTCGGCCAGCCGCAATCGACGACGCTGTCCTATTCGACGGTGTTGCGCAACCAGCCGTTCGCCACCGGATCCGACGCCAATCCGGATAGCTGCCCATGACCGCGCACGCGCTCCTCGGGCGGCGGGTCCGCGCCGCGATCGCGCGTTTCGCGCGGAACATCCGCGCCGCCGTGATCATCGAAATGGCGTTCGTCATCCCCTTTCTGGTGCTGGTCGGGTTCGGCGGCCTCGAAATCGCCAATCTGACGCTCACCACCACGCGCATCAGCCAGCTTGGCCTCAACACCGCCGACAATGCCTCGCGCATCGCCACGGGCAGCAATCTCGCCCAGCCGCAGGTGCGTGAAGCCGACATCAACGACGTCTTCGCGGGGGTCGAGAAGCAGGCCGGCAATCTCGATTTCCAGCAGCACGGCCGGATCATCCTGTCGAGCCTCGAGCGCAACAGCGACGGCGGGCAGTGGATTCACTGGCAGCGTTGCTTCGGCGACCTGAGCGCCGATTCGAGCTATGGCGAAGAGGGCGACGGCCAGGACGGGACGGACTTCCCCGGCATGGGCGCCCGCGGTCGCGAAGTCACCGCGGCGGCGGGTACAGCGGTGATGTTCGTCGAGATCGTCTATGAATATCAGCCGCTTCTCTATGGCAAGTGGCTGGGCGCCAAGACGATCCGGTCGACCGCCGCGTTCAACATCCGCGAAGCGCGCGACCTGACGCAGGTCTATAACCCCTCGCCCGCGGCGACCGCGGCCACCTGTTCCTGAGGCCGGTCGTCCGGCGCCAATCAGGCATTTATCGCGAGCGCCGCGGCTGCTATCGCCCGGATCGATGACCGCGGCGCATCCTCCCGACAGCCAGCACCAGGGCTTCCTGGCCCTGCTTCCCGCCGCGATGCGGCCCTATGCGCTGCTCGCGCGCTTCGACCGGCCGATCGGCTGGTGGCTGCTCTATTGGCCCTGCGCGTGGGGGCTCGCGCTCGGCGGCGGCGCGCGCAGCCACTGGACGCTCTTCTTCTGGATGCTGCTCGGCGCGATCGTCATGCGCGGCGCGGGCTGCGTCTATAACGACATCGTCGACCGCGATCTCGACGCAAAGGTCGCGCGCACCGCCTCGCGCCCCGTCGCGAGCGGGGCGGTGTCGGTGCGGGGTGCGCTTTTATGGGTGCTGCTGCTGTCGCTCGTCGGGCTGGTCGTGTTGCTCCAACTGCCGCTGCCCGCGCAGGTCGTCGCGCTCGCGAGCCTCGCGCTCGTCGCCGCCTATCCCTTCATGAAACGGATCACCTGGTGGCCGCAGGCGTGGCTCGGCCTCGTGTTCAGCTGGGGCGCGCTCGTCGGCTGGATCGCGGTCGGCGGCGGGGACGGGCTGGCGCTGCCATTGCTCTACGCGGGCTCGATCGCCTGGGTGATCGGCTACGACACCATCTATGCGCTGCAGGATATCGAGGACGACGCGCTCGTCGGGGTGAAATCGAGCGCGCGCGCGATGGGGGCGCAGGTGCGCGCCGGGGTGGCGCTCTGTTACGCCACCGCGCTGCTGCTGTGGGCGGGGGCGCTGTGGACCGTGCGGCCCGACCCGCTGGTGTTCGTCGCGCTGGTGCCCGCGGCGCTGCACCTGACCGGGCAGGTCGCGACGCTAGAGCCGGCGAACGGCGGCGACGCGCTGGCGAAATTCCGCAGCAACCGCTTCGCGGGGCTGCTGGTGTTCGCGGCGATGCTGGTGGTGGGAAGCGCGGGGTAGCTATTCCGCCGCGAGCAGTTCCTCGGCGCCGCCGAGGTCGACCGAGACGAGGCGGCTGACGCCCCTTTCGATCATCGTCACCCCGAACAGCCGGTGCATGCGCGCCATCGTCACCGCATTGTGGGTGACGATGAGGTAGCGGGTGTTGGTCTCGCGCGTCATGCGGTCGAGGAGGTCGCAGAAGCGCTCGATATTGGCGTCGTCGAGCGGCGCGTCGACCTCGTCGAGGACGCAGATCGGCGCGGGATTGGTGAGGAAGAGGCCGAAGATCAGCGCCACGGCGGTCAGCGCCTGCTCGCCGCCCGAAAGCAGGGTCAGCGTGCCGAGGCGCTTGCCCGGCGGCTGCGCCATGATCTCGAGTCCGGCCTCCAAGGGATCGTCCGAATCGACGAGTTCGAGATGCGCCTGGCCGCCGTTGAACAGCGTGGTGAAGAGGCGCTGGAAATGGGTGTTCACCGCCTCGAAGGCGGCGAGCAGGCGGACGCGGCCCTCCCGGTTCAGATTGCCGATCGAGCCGCGCAGACGGTTCACCGCCTGCTGCAGCTCCTCGATTTCGGCGGCGTTCCTCTCGCGCTCGGTATCGAGCTCTGCGAGTTCGTCGGCGGCGACGAGGTTGACCGGGCCCAGCCGCTCGCGGTCGGCGATCAGCCGGTCGTGCTGCGCCGATTCGGCGCCCGCGTCGCCGACGCCGTCGCTTTCGAAGCCCGCCTTCTGCGGCAGGAGCGGCGGCGGGCATTCGAAGCGCTCGCCCGACAGGCGGCCCATTTCGATGCGGCGCAGCTCGGCATTTTCGGAGCGCGCGACCGCGCCGGCGCGGGTTTCGCGCGCCGCGGCGACGCGCTCGCGCACCGTGGTGAGCGCCGCCTCGGCCTCGCGCAGCGCCGCCTCCGCCTCGCGTTCGCGCGTCTCGGCCTCGGCGACCTGCTCGCGCAGGGCCGCCTGCCGCGCCTCGGCGGCGGCGCGGTCGGCGGCGAGCCTGTCGGGCAGATCGGCGAGCTTCGCGGCCTCGGCGGCGAGCGCGTCGGCGCGCTTGTCCATGTCGGCGACGCGGCGCGCGGCCTCGCCGGCGCGCGCCTTCCAGCTCTTGATCTCGGCGCTGACGACCGCCTGGCGTTCGCTGAGCGCCGCGAGCGCGCGGTCGTGGTCGGCGAGCGCGCCCTGCGCGGCGCCGGCATCGGTGCGCGCGCGGTCGGTGTCGGCCTCGGCGCCATCGAGCCCGACGCGGGCGATCGCCTCGTCGGGAAGCGCGGCGAGCGCCGCCTCGTGCGCCGCGAGTTGTTCGCCCGCTTCCTTGGCCGCGGCGGCGATTTCGGCGAGGCGGCCCGCGAACAGCGCGGCGGCGCTCTGATGACGATCGAGCGCGGCCTGCGCCTGATCGGCGGCGCGCAGCGCGCCGCGCCGCGTCTCGTCGGCGTCGGCGAGCGCCTTGCGCGCGGCGGCGGCGGCCTCGGTGCGCGCGGTGAGGGCGAGGGCAGCCTTTTCGCGCCGGTCGCGCAGTTCCTGGACCCCCAGTTCGACCCCGGGGCGCTGCGCCGCGAGCGCGTCGAGGCGGTTCTGGCGCTGCAATCTCTCGCTCGCCGTCGCGCCGTCGCCGCGGGTCACGAAGCCGTCCCAGCGGCGCATCACCCCGTCGAGCGTCACGAGGCGCTGGCCGACGGCGAGCGGCTGGCCGGCGTCGTTCTCGGCGATCGCGACCTGCGCCAGACGGCGCGCGAGCGCGGGCGGCGCCTCGGCGACCTCGGTGAGCGCGCGCGTGCCGGCGGGCAGCGCGGGGTCGTTCCTGGGCGTTTCGGCGCCGCGCCAGCTCCGCGCCGCGTCGGCGTCGGTGCCTGCGTCGAGATCGTCGCCGAGCGCGGCGGCGAGCGCGGCCTCATAGCCCGGCTTCACCTTGATCCGGTCGAGGACCCGGTCGGCGTCGCTGCGCGCGGCGGCGAGCGCGCGTTCGAGCGTCGCCGCCTCGCCTTCGAGCGCGGCGAGCGCGGCGCGCGCTTCGGCGAGCGCGGCGTCGAGCGCGGCGAGGTCGGCGGTGGCGGCCCCGCGGTCGGCGTCGGCGGCGGTGAGCGCCGCTTCGGCGTCGGCGATCGCGGCCTCGGCGCGCTCGGCGGCGCGCGCGCTTTCCTCGACGGTCGCAGCGAGCGCGTCGCTGTCGCCGAGTGCGGCGACCTCGGCCTCGACCCGCGCGCCTTCGCTCGCGATCCGCCGCACCGTCGCCTCGGCGCCGTCGCGGGCACCGAGCGCGACGCGCCGGTCGGCCGCTTCGCTCGCGGCCTTCGCGCGCGCCTGCGCCAGCGCGACCTCGGCATCGCGCAGCCGCGCCTGCGCCGCCTGATGCGCCTCGACCAGCGCGGCCTTGCCGGCGTCGTGCGCGGCGATGCTCTGCGCAAGGGCTTTGCCCTCGCTATCGAGCGCGGTCAGCGCGCCATGCGCGTCGCGCGCGAGTTCGCCCTCGCGCTCCCGGTCGTCGGCGAGCCGCGCCTGTTGCGCCATAAGGTCGTCGATCCGCTGGCGCGCCGCGCGTTCCTCGCCGGTCAGGCGGACCTGCGTCGCGGTCGCCTCGGCGAGCGCATCGCGCTGCGCCTGCGCGTCGGCGCGCGCCGAGGCGACGCGGGTCGCGACCTCGGTCTGCGCGCGCGACAGGAGTTCCAGCTCGTCCTGCGCCGCCTTGACTGCCGCCTCGGCGGCATCGGCGTCGCGGCGCGCCTGGTCGGCGGCGGCGGCGGCGTCGCGCCAGCGCGCGTAGATCAGCCGCGCCTCGGCGACGCGGATCTCGTCGCTGAGCTTCTTATAGCGTTCGGCGGCGCGCGCCTGGCGGCGGAGCGCGTTCGCGCGCACCTCCATGTCGGCGACGATCTCCGACAGACGCGCGAGGTTGGTCTCGGTCGCGCGCAATTTCTGTTCGGCGTCCTTGCGGCGGACGTGGAGGCCCGCGATGCCCGCCGCCTCTTCCAGCATCGCGCGGCGGTCGGTCGGCTTCGCGGCGATGACGTTGGCGATCTTGCCCTGGCTGACGAGCGCGGGGCTGTGCGCGCCGGTCGCGGCGTCGGCGAAGATCAGCGCGACGTCCTTCGCGCGCACGTCGCGCCCGTTGGCGCGATAGGCGCTGCCCGCGCCGCGCTCGATGCGGCGGATGATCTCGAGCTCGCGGGAACCCTCGTTGGCGTCGGAAAGACCCGCGACGAGCGCCCCCTCGGTGTCGCAGTGGATCGCGACCTCGGCGAAATCGCGCGCCGGACGCGACGAGGTGCCGGCGAAGATCACATCCTCCATCCCGCCGCCGCGCATCGACTTGGGACTGGATTCGCCCATGACCCAGCGGATCGCTTCCAGAAGGTTCGACTTGCCGCAGCCGTTGGGGCCGACGACGCCCGTCAGCCCGGGCTCGATGCGCAGCTCGGTGGGTTCGACGAAGCTCTTGAAACCGGTCAGGCGCAGCCGCTTTATCTGCACGAGGCCACCTCGCGCAGATCGTCGAATCGCAGGCGTTGCAACCGTTCCGTCACATATCCCCCTAAAGCGCCGTCATGCCGCGCGGGGGAGGGAGTCGCAAGGGGGTTGAGACGGAAAGCCCCTCCCCTTCCGGGGAGGGGGTAAACACAGGATCAGCGCGCGCCCATCGTGCGCAGGCGGTCGCGCATCAGGGGCCAGGTGGCGATGCCCTCGGCGACCTGGCCGTTGATGACGAAGGTCGGCGTGCCCTGGACATTATACTGCTGCTGGGCGTTGTTCGTGCCGTCCTCGAGCTTCTTGATGCCGTCGAGGTTGGCGAGGCAGGCGTTGACCTGTTCGCCGGTCATGCCGCGCGACTGGAAGAACTGGTCGAGCTTCATCGCCTTGGCGAGCTGCTGGAAGCGGACGCCGGGGGCCGACTTCATCGCCGCTTCATAGCCTTGCGGATTGGCCTGCGCCGCCGCGAAGATCTCGGCCTGCGACGCGAAGGTGCTCTGCGTCAGCGGGAAATAGCGCTCGGGCGGGGCGCAATGGGTGATCGCGGCGGCGGTGAGGTCGATGCCGTCGCGGATGAAATTCCGAAGTTCGAGGCTGACGCGGCCGGTGTCGATGAAGTCGCGCTTCAGTTCGTCATGGCTCTCGGTCGCGAAATCGGCGCAGTGCGGACAAGTCAGCGACGCGAATTCGATGATCTTGACCGGTGCGTCGGGGTTGCCCATCACATGGCCGCCTTCGGGCGTCACGGCGACGACGTCGGACCAGCTCTTGCCCGCAGGGGCGGCGACCTTCGCGATCACCTCCTGCTGCTTGGCGGGGTCGGTCTTGCTGTCGCCGCAGGCGGCGAGGGCGAAGGCGCCGAGCGAGGCGAGGAGCGCGATGCGCAGCGTGGGCAAGGTCTTGGACACGGTCTTCTCCGTCTGGTCGTGATGGGGAGCGTCTTTACTTCTGCTTGAGCGCCGCGTCGAGAACCGGTTTGAGGTCGGCCCAATGGCCGACTTCGGTCTTGCGGCCGTTGACGAAGAAGGTCGGGGTGCCCGCGACCTTGTCGGCGTTCATGCCGATGCTGGTCATCCCCATCAACTCGGCCTCGGCGACGCCGCTGGAAAGGCAGGTGTCGAGCTGCGCCGCCGTATAGCCGCGCGCGCGCATCAGCGCGTCGAGCCCGGTGTCGGCCGCCATCCGCCGCGTCCGGTCGCCGAGCGAGCCCTGATACCAGGGCGCCTGCTGCGCCTGCGTCATCTTCGCGGCCTTGCCGAGCCAGGCCGGCTGCGCGGCGAAGATCGCCTGGTGATTGGCGAGGAAGGCCTTGGGGCCGCCGCAGCGCGCAAGCATCGCCGCGGCCATGTCGAGCGGGTCGCGGATCAGGTTGCGATATTCGAACAGGACGAGGCCGCGGTCGACATATTGGGTCTTGAGCGCGGTGCCCGATTCCTTCGCGAACTCGGCGCAA
>Ga0182745_1002060_pt1 | contig 18514 bp, 15 predicted proteins | sample eDN3rd30CKraftBY_FD_128523 | JGI IMG/M metagenome (GOLD analysis project Ga0182745, IMG submission 128523) | Enriched backyard soil microbial communities from Emeryville, California, USA - eDNA 3rd pass 30_C Kraft BY (version 2) (version 2) | ecosystem: Environmental > Terrestrial > Soil >...
GCACGCCCGAACGTGGAAACTTCGGTTTCTAAACGCTCAGGGAGAGGGTGTCAGACTCTCGCTTTGAGAGCAGTCCTCGTTGAACTGAGAATCCCACACCCTTCAGGGGTGGGAGTGTCAATGAGGCTTGTTCGCGGTGGGCATGGGAGCATGAATCTGATTGCGCCAGGCTTGAAGGCGTGAATGGAGTTCCTTCACGCGATCGGGCTCGCTCGCGGCCAGATTCTTCGTCTCACTTAGGTCGGTGCCGAGGTTATAGAGTTCCAGTTGATTTGTCTCGAAGAACTCGACGAGCTTCCAGTCCCCCGAACGAATGGCGCCCGCGGGAGTTGTGCGCCAGGAATCTTTTCCTGCTCCGAGATAGCCGGGGAAGTGCCAGAACAGGTCGGTGCGATTCCACTTGGCTTTACCTCCACTCGTCAGTAGGGAGAGGTAACTGAGTCCGTCCAGTGGCTGGCCTTCAGGGGCCTTGGCACCGGCGAGGTCAACCAGGGTGGGGTAGAGATCCGCCCCATTGATCGGGCGATCGCAAAGGCTCCCCGCTGGGATCTTGCCGGTCCAGCGGAAGAGGTAGGGGACACGGATCCCCCCCTCGTAGAGCATCCCTTTCCCGCCTCGAAGCGGGGCATTGTCGGTGATGCCGGGCTTTCGGGTGATCCCCTCGCGCTCGTAGCCCCCAACCCCTCCGTTGTCACTGGAAAAGATGACCAGGGTGTCGTTCGAGAGTCCCAGGTCATCCAAGGTCTTGACGATCCGCCCCACGCTCTCGTCCACGCTGGCGATCATCGCCGCGTAAGTGGGGTCGTGGTGCCCCCCCGCGCGGGGCTTTTTGGCGAACTTCTCCACCAGCTCTTTCTTGGCCTGGTACGGGGCGTGGACCCCGTAATGCGGCAGATAGAGAAAGAAAGGGCCGTCCTTGTGCCGTTCGATGAAATCGACGGCCTTATCGGTGAGGAAATCCGCCAGGTAGGCGTCGGCGGGATGTTCCACCGGGGGATGGGTGACGAACTGAAAGTGCTTCCCACTCGAGACGATGGCCTCGTCGAACCCACGCTTCGAAGGGTGAAAGCGCGGTTTCTGCCCAAGGTGCCACTTGCCGAATTGACCGGTCGCATAGCCAGCCTGTTTCAGGGTTTGCGCGATGGTGACCGTCTTGAGCGGTAGCTCCACCACGTTATCGACGGGACGGAGCGGGCGGCTCTTCCAGTTGAAACGGTTGATCGAGCCGACCGTGTAAACCCCCGTTCGAGGACCATACTGGCCGCTCATCAATGCTGCGCGTGATGGCTGGCAGTTCGGCCCACACGAATAACCGTCGGTGAACTTCAAACCGTCCTTCATCAACCGGTCGATGTTGGGGGTCTCATAGTACCGGCTTCCATAACAGGCGAGGTCGGTGTATCCGAGGTCATCAGCCAGGATGAACACGATGTTCGGTTTTCGATCGGCCCCCCAGGCCACTCCTTGCCAGGAGGCCGCCAGCACGAGCGTGGTGAACGCTAAAATCGAAAGGCTCACTCGACTCATCTTGTGGAACATCAATGACAGACTCCCTCGGATCAATCGACCGACGCGACCTGACGTCGGGTTATCCTAAACCAGGGCGCACAAGCGCCGCTAGACGCGACTCCGACCCTTACTTCCCTCCGAAAACGGCCAGTTGAGGAACATGGTCGCTGAGCGCGAAGGAGCGCTCATCCCCCACGTTCAGACGGAACGCCCCTTCGAACAAAGGGCGCGACTCCACGATCCGGCTTGCGATCGGGCCGGCCGCCATGACGTAGTCGATGCGCGCTTTCGGGGTGTCGGCCTTGATCGTCAAGCCTTCCCCCTTCCCAACCTTGGCGAACGTATCCACCCAGCCCGCCTTCCGCCAGAGTTGATACTCTTCGCTATCGGGACGATGGTTCAGGTCGCCCATCAAGAGCATCGACCGGCCCGCGTCGAAATCCCCCTTCATGGCCTCGAGCATGGCCTTCACTTCCTTGAGCCGGACCGTGGGATCTGGGCCGGGAAACAGGTGAGCCGAATGAATGGTCAGCGCCTCGCCGCTGGGCAATTGAACGTTGCCGCGTCCCCAATGGCGAGTGAAGAGGTCCTTGGGCCGTTCGTATCCAAGCGGGACATTGCTTGAGTCGGTGATCTCAAAGCGGCTCAAGAGCGTTCCCGGCCAGTTGCGCCCGCTGGGGAATCGAACATGGTTCATCCCCAGATAACCGGCGACCTCCTTCGCGATCGCCTCACTCGGCGACTCGGAAAAGTTGATCACGTCCGGCTCGTGAAGCGCCAGCTCCATTGCCAGACGGCGGGCGAACTGCCCCTGTCGCACCGCGTGTTTCGCCAAGGTCCGATCTTCGGGCCAGCCCTTGCATGCGTAGACGTTATAGGCGATCACCCGCAACGGCCGAGAAGTCGCGTCGTCCGCCACGGCGGGACGGATCGCCAAGGAAACCCCGGCGGCCCCCAAGGCGGTGCAAAATTGACGGCGTGAAATCGGCATAACACAACATCCTCGATCGTTTGAACCCGAATGACGACGCGCATGCACCTCATACAAAACGGCTTGAGACCGCTCGGGCGGCAAGCACTACTGAAGATGTCCGGCAGGCCGGCAAAAGTCCAGACACTCTTCATCTCCTTCGGAACAATCCCCGCGTCACCTGGGCGGACCCCATTGACAATAATAAAATCTTGCATATCAATTCACGTTTTCGGATACCGCGAAGCGAGTAGTGAGTGGACGTCGGGGACGGTCAAGAATGACCAGGTATTAACACTACTTAAATGCGTATAATTATTTCATATCTCAAAGTTATTATTGACTAGCCACCCGAGTCATTCAATTGATCAACTTTCCGCCTACCCCCTGGAGTAAGCTCGGAGCTCCGAATAAGATCGATCGCTTGGTCGGGCGTTCCCGCGCCATGGGCCCCAGATCGGATCAAAAGACCAACCGCGAGTGGCTTCCAAGGATGTTCGCGATCACGATCAGGGCCACGCTCTTAACTACCGATTGAATGGACGCGGAGACCGCCGCTCATGACCGGTTTCTCAAAGTGGGTTGTGCTGGTTCTTGGGACCGCCGTATCGGTCTCGTCTCTATCCCTTCAAGCGGGAGGACAGCCCGGCTCAACACCCTCGGAGGGCAGGAAAGCCAGCGTCTCGAAAACCGCCCAGGGCACGACGGCCGAGAAGCCCACTCGCGAGGTGATCCAGGCAATCAAGGACGAGGGCCAAAACCGTTCGGAAGTCATGAACACCCTCGGCTACCTCACCGACGTGATCGGCCCCAGGCTTACTGGGTCGCCAGGCCTGAAGCGGGCTGGTGAGTGGACGCGCGACCGGCTCTCGGCGTGGGGCCTGGAAAACGCGCAGCTCGAGCCCTGGGGCGAGTTCGGACGCGGATGGTCGCTCAAACGATTCTCCGCGCAGGTGGTCGAACCACAGGCGTTCCCCTTGATCGGCTATCCCAAGGCCTGGTCTCCCGGACTCCCCAAGGCCAGCCAGGCCCCCTTCGTGGTGCTCGACGCCCAAAAGGAAGCCGACCTGGCTCGCTACAAAGGAACGTTGAAAGGGGCGATCGTCCTGGTAGGCTCGGAACGCAAGCTAAGCGCACGATTCGAGCCGCTGGCCAGTCGTCTTTCCGATTCGGACCTGCTCAACCGGGCCAACGCGGGGGCTCCCGCCCAACGCAAAGGGTCGCCTAGGCGACCTTCGGGTGAATTTACCCGCAAGCGCATGGAGTTCCTCCTCGCGGAAGGGGCATTGGCCCTGGTTGAGCCCAGCACGATTGGGGACGGCGGCACCTTGTTTGTCTCGGGCGCCCAGGTCCCCGCTCCGGAACCCGATCCAAAATCGAAGGCGAAGACGAAACCTGACGCTCCCTCTCAAAAACGGGTCTCGGCATGGGACAAGGACGCACCCAAAACCCTCCCCCAGGTCGTCCTCGCCGTTGAGCACTACAACCGGCTCTTACGGATGATCAACCAGGGCGAGGTACTCAAGGGCGAGTTCGACCTCGCCGTCGAATTCCACGATGATGACCTCGACGCCTATAACACCGTGGCGGAGATTCCAGGGACGGATTTGAAGGAGGAGGTGGTCATGCTTGGCGGCCACCTCGACTCCTGGCACTCGGGCACGGGCGCCACTGACAACGCGGCGGGTGTTGCCGTCGCCATGGAAGCCGTGCGCATTCTCAAAGCCCTCGACCTGAAGCCGCGCAGGACGATTCGCATCGCGCTTTGGACCGGTGAAGAACAAGGGTTACTCGGCTCGAAAGCCTATGCGAACAAGCACTTCGGGCCAGGTGAGTCGGGGGTTGGCGCGGATCGGGACCGGTCTCAGCCAAACGCCGAGCACAAGAACTTCTCGGCCTATTTTAACCTCGACAACGGCACGGGGAAAATCCGAGGGGTCTACCTTCAAGGGAATGAGGCGGTTCGTCCGCTCTTCCGAGAATGGCTCCAGCCGTTCGAGACTCTGGGAGCCTCCACCCTTACGCTCGCCAATACCGGAGGCACCGATCACCTTTCCTTTGATGAGCTCGGGCTTCCCGGCTTTCAGTTCATCCAGGACCCCGTTGAATACTCCACCCGAACCCATCACTCGAACCAGGACGTGTTCGACCGGATCCAGGCCGACGACATGAAGCAGGCGTCGATCGTCATGGCGGCGTTCGTCTATCAGACCGCCATGCGTGATGAGAAACTCCCGCGCAAGCCCAGACCAAAGTCATCGCCATCCGCGATCGCCGCAAAGCCTGCCTCATGAAACGGTTTCCCAAAAGGAGATCGGCATCAACGAGCTCCTTTTCTCAGAAGTAAGCCACGGCAGGGCCGTCAATGACCGAACAAGCTAAATATGCCTTGTCCTTTTATTGCCTCTACTTCAGCACCCGCTATCGCTCTCGCTCCTGCCACCGACAATTGCCCGAATGACATTTCCGCTCTCGTCGAAAAACTCGGACGGAGAGTGTCCCAAGAACTCGTCATAGTCGTTTCCTCCAAAACTACGAACTGATCCGTCCTGAACTGCGTTGAGCCGATCATGAAAACGGTGAAGTCCCATTTCAACAGCCTTTTCGCTGGCGTCCGTAATGTACTGAGCAATAGCAGATTTCACGTCTTCGTTTGCCTTCTCGGAGAACATTCCAAAATCGTCTGGGACAGTGTAAGCCTGCCAACGACGAACAAAACCCTCCACAATCGCATTGCTCATGTTCTGCCTAACTTCGGAGTCGAAAAGCTCTTCGTGATCCTCACCAATCACTTCAAGTCGATTTAGCAAATTCTTGAGAATGTCTTTCATTTCTATCCTCATATATACATATATATATATATGCGTGTGTGTCAGTAGCCGAAATCAGCAGGAAGCTCGCCGTGTCCGAGGACATGTCGATACAGCTCCCACTTCCATTGAAAAACGAAAGTCAGAGGTCCCGTTTTCTAACACAGTCGCCGCCCCTTTCTTTCCCGGGGCAACCCTCAGCGCGACCCGGCCCGATTTTCTTCAAGAGTAACCCCTTTGGCCCCTCCGACCCTCGTAGAATCACGGCACGCCAAGCAACCGTTCTACATGGGTTTGAACTTGATTGATTGCATTTTGCAATGCCAGCCGATCGCCTCCCTCCTCTTGAACACGCTCTTTCTGCCACTCCATAAAAAGCGGCATATACCAGAGCAGCGACACGAGCCGACGATTGATATCTTCACTGTCGTTTAGACTAAACGTTTCGAGAACAGCCAATAAACGGTGTAGGCTGGCAACCTCGAATTCGCCATAACGAAGCCGCCCCAAAAAACCGTCGTCAAAATCCCACTCTTGCTCTAGCACGCATAAAATATGGTTTGTGTTCATTCTAAATGCTCCTGTTTATCTACAGATTGGTCTACACGCCTAAAAATCCCAGGCAACTGCACAAATAAGCTACAAAGATTCGACGAATGCGGCGAATCCGGAAGCAATGGAGTCTATCTGACGGAATGACTCAAAGATGTCACAGAAATTCCTCAAGAACACAGCCATCAGGCACGCTGCGCCGAGAACACCGAGGGCCTTCTTCACAATACACGAGGAGATCGTGAAGCGCTGCAGACGAAGCGATCCTCTACAGACAGCGGATCGAACTGCGCCTGAAGTCAGGGTTGCAGCCGACCGTTCCCCTTCCAGCTTCTAGCCAGTCGTTGTCCAGTCAGGCCCGGCCTTAACAGACCCTCTTGCCGGACGAGTCGAAACACAAGCTTAACCGAGACACCTCCGAAGATAGCATGCATTCAAGCGATTCCCATCCGCATGTCGGCTTCTTTCCACGCTGATTATACTTAAAAATTCCGCCATCCTTGATTCTATAGCGGATCGTTGCGCCAGTCCTTTCTTCGCCACCAATAATAAACTCGCCGCCGTCTTCTATTGATTCATATTCTCGGTTTTCCTGGACGACGCAGAACGGTTGCCACATGAAATCTCCGCTACGTGCATAGTTCTTTCTGTGCCCTCCCATCCACAGGTCTCCCGAGAACAATCGCAGGCCATTGTGGACCTGCAAGAATTCCAAATAATCAGATGGCAAAGAATGCGACAAGGCATCTCTGATAGCAGAAACCCCCTGTGCCTCAATGGGCGCGAACAGGATATGCAGCCAGGCCTCTGGCGCAACATGGGGCACATGACCGATCAGCTCGGTGCCATTGCCGAGCCTGCGCTCCCCCAGGCGGCGGCCTTCAGCCACAACTTCATGAAGCGTCGTCAAGTCCATTTTTCACCCTCCATCAAGCAGTGGGCCAAAAAGAAAAAATAATATACACATTTATTCAATCAACGATACAAGCACGCACCCTGTAAAGTGCATATCCTTTTCCTTTTTCTTTTTTTTCGGTGGACCATCGCGCGGGCGCCCTCGGCTCACCCACGCCGGGGGCTCGAAGGTATCGCACCCGGGAAAGCCATGAGGTCTCAGCAATGGGCGCAGCTCCTGGTTCGGCGATGGCCTCTCACCACTCCGGGGCCGGCATGCCGATCTCACGATACCTCCGCTCCAACTCGGCTTTCCGCTCGTGGGACACCCAGATGTGTTTGCAACGGTAATAGCGGGCGAAGTCGATCGTCTCGGCGATCGGCTCCCGGTTGAAGAATATCCGACGTAGCGACGCCGTTTTCTTGACCAGCGTATCCGGCAGACCGTCGGGCGAGTGCAACAGGCTGCCGCAATACTTGCCAGCGGCGTCCCGTTCCTCGACCACGCATCGTTCGCCTCGGACCAGCAACCGGGCTGTTTCGACCGCCTCCGCGATCTCGTTCGGGTGGTAGTGCCACTCACCGAACCCGAACTGCTGGATGAACGACTGCCCCTCGTCCATGCAGATGGAGATTGGCTCCAGATCGGGTCGGGTCGGCCGGATGTTCAGGTACACCAGCCCTGACTCCACGTTGACCTCCTTATCTACGTCTGGCCAACCAAGGTGTTTCCTAAGTTCCGCCGCCGTGAGCATCACTTAGCCCTCCGGTACATACGATGGTTTTACAGTCAGTGGATGCGACACACATCATTGACGTTCCTGATCAACCTGGCATGGCGATGGTGAGGGCCAAAAAGGGGCCAAAAAGGACAGGCAATGTTTAGAATGCTTGTTTGCATGGCTGGTGGCATCGAAATCCCTGTCCGTTTATCCCTCCAACGCAATGGCGGATCCAGCTCACCCCAAGACCGAGACCTCCCCGGTCGCGTCGTCGACATGAAGGATGTACGGGCCGTCGATCGTTACCCCGCTCTCAGCCTCCTCCGGGTGTAATACGTCGGGCATGTAGACGATCGACCAATACGACGGCTTTCTCGCTCGTTCCATGAATCGTGCCGACGCCGGATCAGCGTCGACGCCGACATGCTCCGAAACGAATGCTCTCGCCCTGGTGATCGCTTCCACCCGAGTCATCGCAATCCTCCCACTTCTTCAAGAGACTCGGCGGATCGGATGCGTAACTCGGGGGCCAGCCGATACAACTTGGTCGGCTGCTCGAGCGGGCCGAACACGGATTGGTAACATCGAAATATTTTTTACTTTCTTTCCTTTTCAGTGCCTGTTCTTTTCTTACCTTTTCGTTCCATGGATGCCTGTAGGGCCAGAGAGGGGAATTGGGCTTCGTCAGCGACCGCGCGATGGGGGCTCGGGCTGACTCAAAGATCGACTCGTTGGTTCAATCGCTCTCTTCTCGATGGATCATCCCCCTCGCTTTCGGATCAAATCCCTCGGGGAAGCGCGTTTGGGAATTGTACTCGGCTCCATCCCAGATTGTTCCGCTAAGGTCCGCATCGCTGAAATCTGCTCCCCGAACGTCGGTCGAGCCTTGGAGGTTGTCTCTGCCGAGGTTGGCCCACCCAAGGCTCGCTCCCGTAAAGTCGGCATCCTGCAAGTTCGCCCCTCGAAGATCCGCTCCCGTCAGATCGGCACCGCAAAACGACGCCTGGAACGCCGAAGCCCAATAGAGTTGCCCCCCCCGGAGGTTCGCCTGATCAAACCTGGCAGAGTCGCAGCACACGCCCTCCATGGCAGCACCCGAAAGGTCTGCTTTTGATAGATCTGCGTCATCAAGGTTTGCGCCTGTTAATATCGACTCCGACAGGTTCGAGCCGATCAGGGATTCCTCGGCCAGTCGGGCACCGGCTAACTTCAGACCCGATAGGTCGGCCCCTTCCAAACTCCCTTCACGTTCCAGGAGGACCCTGCCCCCCGAGGTCGTAATCCGCATCGCACCTCCTCGGCTCTGCTCTCGGCTGGCTGTCAACCGAAAGCGATGTAATCCCAGTTGAGCTTTGCCCGGCGAACCTCCTCGGCGGTCGCCCTGTCCATGCCTGAGGTGCCATGAGGCCCCAACTAGGAGTCGCGACAAGGTCACACGACGAACCGCATCACACCCACTGACACCCGCCCACTACGCCCGGTTCGACACCTGAAGGGTTGTGATCGACCTGGGACGGCTTTCGCCACCGTGAGGGGACGCACGCCGTCTTTTCCGTTATGGTAGCGATGGCTTGCGCCGGAGCGAGGGAAAGAGGAAAAAAGACATGCACATTTAGCTTGAGTGAAATCAAGAGGTTCCAGCGAGGAAGTCGGCCTTCGCCCCTCGGGGCGTCCTCCCAAAACCACCATGTCATTCTATTTTTGGGAAAACGAGGCTCCCGCCAAGTGGCGGAAGTTGGAGCAAAGCACTCACTTTTCTCTCTCCACCGCCGAGTCAGCCCAGTTTCTCCTCAAGGTTTGAAACGTGGTTGCCGCTCGCGCACCCCTGTGCCCCGTTCGCACGACCTGACCCCGGCCTCGCCCCGCGGCCCACACAAGCCAGGTCTACCAACCGCCCAGTCCAGGACCGCTCACCCGTTGCGATTCGTGGAACGGAGGCGACGGCAAAGGTTGGCGATTTTGAGAAACCTCGTCGTGTTCTTGTTTCGATCGGCTGCCGCACAAGCGCCGGGACTGCGACACGACAACCATTATCTGGAAGGATCGCTCGGAGCTCTGTGAAGCCGAATCGAGAATAAAAGGGCCCTGACACTCCAAGCCTCGAGCCTGGTACGAGTCGGGGGTCGAACTTGCGATCCAGGTCCAACCTGGGTAAAATAAGAGTTTGATCGGTCAGGGTAAAATTGGCCGATTCTCTGAGCAGGTTCAGCAATCAACCATTAAGAACCTCACGCCTTCGAACAAACTCGCCTCCGCCAAGGCAACGGTTTACCCTTAAGCGAGCCGTCAGACCCTCACAAGACCTCGGCGGATCAGTCCTCAAGCCCTTGCCCGAGACTTTGCGTTCCCTCGGACTTTTGCCTCGGGTGCCCTCACTCAGGATCAGCCATGGCCCGTGCAACCACCGCCGAAACACGACGGCTCGCCTCCGGAACCTCTCCCCGGCGCCAGAACGGCCGTCGAGGAGTCGAACTGGAGCCCGTTTGGCTTGCCCTGGTCGTGGCGATGGTCTTCTCGGCACTTGTCCCTTCCTTGACCCGCGCGGACGCCGCTTCCGACCTCAAGTCGAAGGGGGAGGCCATTTATGCCAAGCAGTGCGCGTACTGCCATGGAGACAAGGGTGAAGGGACAAAGGACGACTATCCCCAGGCCCTGATCGGCGAAAAATCGCTCGACCGGCTGTCCGCCTACATCGCCAAGTCGATGCCCGAGGATGATCCCGGCACCTGCGTGGGGGACGACGCCAAAGCCGTCGCGGCTTTTATCTTTGACGCGTTCTACTCCAAGGAAGCCCAGCTACGCGCCAAGCCGCCTCGGGTCGAGTTGTCTCGGCTCACCGTACGCCAGCACCGAAATGCGCTGGCCGACCTGATCGACGGGTTCCGGGAACCCGCCAAACGTGACGACCGGCAAGGGCTCCAGGGGCATTATTTCGACTCCAAGCGGGTCCGCAGAGATCGCGACAGCGCGATGAGCCGGGTCGATCCGGAGGTGCGATTCAACTTCGGGCACTCGAGCCCCAACCCCGACAAGATCAAGCCGGGTGAGTTCGCCGTTCGCTGGGAAGGGTCGGTGGTTGCACCCGAGACCGGCTCGTACGAGTTCGTCGTCAAGACCGAGAACAGCGCGAAGCTTTGGGTGAACGACCTCCAGCAACCCCTGATCGACGTCTACGTGAAATCGGGCTCGGATACCGAATATCGCGCGTCGATCTCGCTAATCGCGGGCCATGCCTACCCGTTGCGGCTCGAATACTTCAAGGCGAACCAGGGGGTCAACAAGAAGGACGAGAAAGCGGAGGCCATGACGGCCTCGGTCTCGCTCGAATGGGCGATCCCTCACCGCCCCGTCGAGGTCATTCCGCGCCATCTCCTCTTCCCGTTGCTCACTCCCGAGTCGTATGTCTCCGCGACCCCGTTCCCGCCGGACGACCGGAGCATGGGCTACGAGCGAGGCAGCTCGATCTCCCGCGAGTGGGAACAGGCCACGACCGACGCCGCGATTGCCACGGCGGACTACGTGACAACCCGGCTCCGTCGCTTGAGCGGGGTCGGTGACCAGGATCCCGATCGCGAAGCCAAGCTCAGGTCATTCGCCGCTCGCTTCGTGGAACGAGCGTTCCGCCGCCCCTTGACCGACCAGCAGCGGGCCCTTTATGTCGATCAGCAGTTTGAGTCGGCCAAGGATCTGGAAACGGCCGTCAAACGGGTGGTGATTCTCGCGCTCAAGTCGCCTCGGTTCCTCTACCTCGACCTGGAACCGACCCCCGACGCCTACACCGTGGCGTCCCGGCTTTCGTTCGGCCTCTGGGACTCCATCCCCGACAAGGCCTTGCTTGACGCGGCGAAGGCCAACCAGCTCAAAACCAAGGAGCAGGTCACCGCCCAGGCGGAACGCATGGTGAACGACCCGCGCTGTCGCTCCAAGCTCCGTGCCTTCTTCCTGAGCTGGCTCAAAGTCGAGCACGTCCCCGACCTGGCGAAGGACTCGAAGCTCTATCCCGACTTCGATACGGCGATCGCGTCGGACTTACGGACCTCGCTCGACCTCCTGGTTGACGACCTGGTCTGGAACGACGCATCCGACTTCCGCCAACTCCTGCTCTCGAAGTCGCTTTACCTGAACGGGCCCCTGGCCCGGTTTTACCAGGTGGACCTGCCGGAAGACGCCCCGTTCCAGAAGGTAGAGATGAGCGTCGGAGATCGGGCCGGCGTGCTGACACATCCTTATTTGATGGCCAGCTTCGCCTATAATGCCACGAGCTCACCGATCCATCGCGGAGTGTTCCTCGCGCGGAACGTGCTCGGCCTCCCGCTTCGACCACCGCCCGAGGCGTTCCCTCCGCTCTCGCCCGACCTGCATCCCGAGCTCAACACCCGAGAGCGCGTGACGCTTCAGACCAGTCCCGAGTCGTGCCAGTCCTGCCATACCATGATCAACCCGCTCGGATTCCCGCTCGAAGCGTACGACGCCGTGGGGCGCTTCCGGGACGAGGAGAAGGGGCGTCCCATCGACGCAACGGGCAGCTATCAAACGCGTTCCGGCGAATTGATCAGATTCAAGGGGCCGCGAGAACTCGCGACGTTCCTCGCGTCGAGCGAGGATACGCACAACGCATTCGTGGCTCAGCTCTTCCATAACCTGGTCAAGCAGCCAATCCGTGCGTTCGGCCCCTCGAACCAGGACGACCTGCGTTCGGCATTCGCGAGTTCCGACTTCCACATTCGTAAGCTCGCCGTCAAGATTGTGGCGGACTCCGCCCTGGCTCAGCCGGAGGGGGCGAACGCTCTATCGCAAAAAGAAGAGAGCAAGGCGCCGAACAAGACCGACTAATCGCCTAAACTTGTTAGTAGAAGGCGCAAGTCGGCCTACTCCCGAACCTCAACAAGACCCCACCATCCCCCCCGATTCCCTTGCAGGAGACATGACGTGGCCCAGAGAACGAACCGGCGCGAATTCATGCGGGATCTTGGGCTAGGCGCGGCCACCCTCCCTTTTCTCCTGAACCTGCCCAGCCTGGGGTTCGCCAATACCCAGAAGCGCAAGCAGCGCCTGGTCGTGCTGTTCAGCCCCAACGGGATCGTCCCATCCACGTTCTGGCCCGATGAAGAGGGCTCGGCCTTCGCGTTGAAGGAAAGCCTGACCCCGCTGGAGCCGTTCAAGGATCGGACCATGGTGGTCCACGGGCTCTGCAACCGGATCCGCGGGGATGGCGACGGCCACATGCGAGGAATCGGCTGCCTCCTGACCGGGACCGAGCTCTTCCCTGGGAATATCCAAGGGGGGTCGGACACACCCGCCGGGTGGTCGAGCGGAATCTCGATCGACCAGGAAATCAAGAACTACTTCCAGAGCTCGACCGAGTCCCGCACCCGGTTCGGCTCGCTCGAGTTCGGCGTGATGGTCCCCGACCGGGCCGACACCTGGACGCGCATGGTCTACTCCGGCCCGAACAAGCCGGTCGCGCCGATCGACGACCCGTACCAGATGTTCTCCAAGCTCTATGGCCGAATGAAGGACCAGGAGAGCCTCAAGAGCATTCTCGACGACCTGGGAAGCGACCTCGACAAGGTTCGCTCGGTCGTCAGCGCCGAGGATCGGCACCTGCTCGAGGAGCACGAGACCCTGGTCCGCGAGATGGAGAACGAGCTCCGCGCCTCGCGTGACGACGGACTCAACCACGCCGTGCCCGAGCTCGAGCCGGGGGTGAAGGAAGAGAACGACGAGATCCCCCGCATCAGCAAGATGCAGATCGACCTGATGGTCAGCAGCTTCGCGTCCGACGCCGCGCGCGTGGCCACGCTGCAATACACCAACTCGGTCGGCGGGGCCAAGATGCGCTGGCTCGGTGTGGATGAAGGGCACCACGAGCTCTCTCACGAGCCCGACAGCAACACCAGCGCCCAGGACAAGCTGACCCGGATCAACAAGTGGTACTGCGAGCAGTTAGCCTATCTCTCCAAGCGGCTGGCCGAAACACCCGAGCCGGGCGGAGAAGGGAGTCTGCTCGACAACACCCTGATCATCTGGACCAACGAGCTGGGCAAGGGGAACTCCCACACCCGCGACAACGTGCCGTTCATCCTGGTGGGCAACGGGTTCGACTTCAAGATGGGACGCTCGCTCAAGCTTCCGAAGGTCCCGCATAACCGCTTCCTGATGACCTTGGCCCATGCCGTCGGACACCGGATCGACCAGTTCGGCAATCCCAAGTTCTGCGGCGACGGGATTCTCAAAGAACTGAGCTAACCGCTTCCTCCTGAAAGATCCGAGGCAGTCGACAGGATCTGCAGAAAGGCAAGGGGTTGAAACTCCTTGCCTTTTTGCGTTTCGAACGCCGCCGTCGATCGTGAGTCGAATCGAAGTGGTCGCCTGAAGACCCAACATTCATCGATAACCTAAACATAATACTATCATCAATTTCAAAATTCAGACGACTCCACTTGCTTGCCCGCGAGCAAAAATCGTCGCTCACTCGAGAAAAGTTGGAATCTCCGAGCTTCGGCGTTGTCATCATCTCAGAAAGTGGAGAGTCCTGACCCGACGCTCGAGAGTGATTGGCCGTGCTGGACGTTGCGGAGCTCGGACGCTTGATTGATCGCCTGGCCCCGGTGCTCGAGCTATACGCTCGGCAATGGTGCGACTCGCCTGAAGATGTAGTGCAGGAGGCGTTCGTCAAACTCTCGAGCCAGCGCCGGGCTCCAGACTCCGCCGACGCCTGGCTCTTTCGGACGGTGCGTAACGGGGCCATTAACGCCCGGGTCGCCCGACTTCGCCGCAAACGGCACGAGGCCAGGGCCGCCGAGAATGCCCCTTGGTTTAGCGGCCCTGGAACACACGACTCCGACACGCACAGCGTGATCGATCCCAAACGCGCCCAGGATGTCCTGGAGGAGCTACCTCTCGAGCAGCGAGAGGTGATCGTGGCGCGAATCTGGGGCGAGCTGACCTTTGACCAGATCGCCGAACTGGCGGGCATTTCCACCACGTCCGCGCACCGAGCTTACCACGCTGGCTTGACCTTACTACGAGAACGCCTGAGAGTCTCATGCGACACGAACAAGACGCGACCGACCCCGAGCTGACCCAGCTTGAGCGGGAGCTCGGTGCCTTGACTCCCGCCCCAGGCCGCTTCGATCGCGACCTGGTTATGTACCGCGCGGGCCTCATTAAAAATCAACGTTCTTATTTTTTTTCACACTTCCCTTGGATCAGCGCGGCGGCATGCCTGGGGCTTGTCGCCTTGGGCGAAGCGGTGTTGCTTACGAAACGACCTGCGACGAAAATCATCGAACACGTGGTCTTCGTCCACAACCCCAGTCCTGTCCCCTCCGTAGAGGTGGTTGAGAAAGAACCGATCCACTCGCCTCCATCGGATACGCCCGAATCCGGCCAGCCCATGCTGGATCGTACCGACCTTTACGTAAGCCGGCACACGCAGTTCCTCTCTCAGATCGCAAGAGTCGGCCTGGATGCGATCCCACCTGCCGCCGTCGTGGGAGTGAGTGGAGAAAACCCCGTGGGACCGAGTTCTATTCCACGGCTCTTGCAAAACGGGCAGCAACTTCTCCTGGAATCTGGAGGACCGACATGAACAAACAGATTTTATTTGCATGTTTATTTTTATTGCCAATCAGGAGCATTGGACAGGAGCCCTCGACCAAGGATGCAACGGTGATTTTGGTTCACCCCGCGGTCGAACCACGTCCCGCGCTCAAGTTTCGGCTGACCCCTCCGGGGCACACCCAGAGACACGGCAACGCAGCTCTCTTTTATCACCGGGCCATTCAACTGTTATCAACTTTCAAGCAGCAGGAGATCAGATCTGTCCAGGCTGGAACAGATAAGCAAGAGCGTCCCAGGCCGTTCGATGACGAGTTCACTGACTGGCTTGTGCTTCCATTAGAAGAGTTCCCGAGCGAGCAGATCCGTAACAAGCTTCAGCGGGTTGAGCACATTCTCAAGGAAATTGAGTTGGGCTCGCAACGCGCGGACTGCGACTGGGGCCTAACCACGAGGCAGGAAGGACTCGACCTCAGTCTCCCTGAAATTCAGGAGACCCGAAGTCTGGCCAGATTGGTCGCCGTCAAGGCAAGGCTGGAAATCCAGGAACACCGGCCCGACCAGGCCATGCGCTGGATTCAAGTTGGCGGAGCACTCGGACGCCATGTGAGCCATGGGCCAACCATGATCCAGGCCCTAGTTGGACTTGCTATTGATCACATCATGGTTGATCGAATCGTCGAATGGATCCAGATGCCCGGCACTCCTTCGCTCTACTGGGCCCTGGCCGATCGGCCTCGCCCGTTTGTCAGCCTGGAGCCCGCCGTGGAAGGAGAATACTATCTCCTGGAAAGAATCCTTCCCAGGCTAACGGAACTCGATCGGCGGATCTGGAGCGTCGAAGAAACGCGAACGTTCATCGCAGACCTTGAAAAAGAGGCGAGGGCCTTCGCTCCGGATGATCTCTATCCCTTCGCGTCCTTCGTTGGGAACCGTTTGAGCCTGGCCATGATCGCGGCCGACCGGTATCCCGATGCGCGGAAGGCGCTCATCGCCGAGGGGCACGATCCTGACCGACTGGATGCCATGCCGATCGTTCAGGTCTCGCTGCTACATGCTTACGAAGGTTTTAAACAAAATCGTGACCAGCGGATTAAATGGTTTAACATGCCTTATTGGCAATCCTATAACCGAATCGATGGACCTGTTCCCTCTTCCTCACCTGAAAATCCAACGAGTCGGCTTCTCACACTCCTCGAATACTCAATACCAGCGTCTGGGTTCACACGATTAGGGTCGGTCCGGCTTGAACGGAGATACGACGCCCTTCAATGCGTCGAGGCCATCCGTCTCTATGCCGGCACCCACAAGGGGCAATTTCCCGAACGGCTCGAGGATCTGGTTGAGTCTCCCTGTCCATCCGACCCGGCGTTGGGTATTCCCTTTCGATACCGAGTTGAGGGCAAGACCGCGAGGGTTGAAGGAGACCGGATCCCGGACAGCCCCGAACGTCACGAGTATCAGATTCAGTACCTATTGAAGATGGCGAATTGACCGAGATAACGGAAATCCAAAATGGATCAGTCACTCCGCGTTGCAAAATCGAGGTTCCTAATGACACATCTAGTGATCTGGCTTTCCCTGCTCGCGATCGGTGCTCAGTCTCCTGATCTCGTGGACCAACGTGACGTCCCCAATTCCTCCGGGATTGCCCCGTTTCTGGGAAGAGAGGCCTCGGCCCTGGCCCGAATCGACCTGACTCGGTTGACCCCCGACTCAATTCAAAAACACCTTCCTCAGTTTCTCGCGCATGACGAAACGGCGGAAACAATCGTCGAGCTGCTTGGATTCTGGATTAATGTCAGCCGGACCGCGGGGGCGCGCGAACTCTTCGTGCTCGTCAATCCAAATGAATTCACCAACGTGCCCTTGATCGTGGTTCCCGGGCTGAGTCCCTCTCAGCAAAAAGCGATCATGCCCCTCTTGACCCATAAGAAACCTTCAAATCCCCCGAAATATCCGAGTGTGGAAGTGATCAGGAATGAGCTTGTCGCGGGTTCTCCCTCTGCGCTCAAGCGGCTCCGCGAAGTGGCTGCCATCGACCGGCCCGACCTTCTCGCCCCCCTCGCAACAAGTGGGCAGCCCGCCATTCAGGTCGTCATCGCCCCTTCTCCCACGCTCCGGCGCGCGATCGAGGAAAGCGTGGGCCGTCTCCCCTCCCAACTTGGCGGGGGCTCGATCACCACATTCACTCAGGATCTGGATTGGGCCTCCATCAGTCTCACGCTCGACACGAAACCAATGCTCCAACTCGTTTCGCAGTCGACTCGGCCCGGTGGTATCCAACGCCTCGGGACGGTCCTGAACGCGGTGATCCAGCACGGAAAAGAGACTCACACCGAGGCACCCAGCTCCGCCCACTTCCAGCAAGCCCTTGCACTCATTACCCACCGAATCGAGAAAGACCGCCTTATTCTCGAGATGCCGCTCGAGCATCCCATGATGATTTTTGCCGTTCCGGCTCGGAAAATCCAGGCCGCCAGGCATCGCGTCCAGTGCGTGAACAACCTGAAAATGCTCGGCCTCGCCATGCACAACTATGCATCAAACCATCAAGGGGCCTTCCCTCCCGCGTACACAACTAGCCCCGACGGAAAACCGTTACTTAGCTGGCGCGTGCTGATCCTCCCCTATCTCGAGGAAAAGTCCCTATACGACCAGTTCAAGCTGGATGAGCCGTGGGACAGCCCCCACAACAAAATGCTCGTGTCCAGGATTCCCAAGTTCTATGTTTGCCCGGCCTGTTCGCCCAAGCTCAAGCAAGAAGGCCGAACCACGTACGTCGTGCCAAGAGGAGACGCGACGATCTTCCCAGGGCCGAAGTCCGTTTCACTCAAGGAGATCACCGATGGGACCTCCAACACCATCTTGACCCTGGAGGTATCGGAACCGAAGGGGGTCGTTTGGACTCAGCCAGAAGACTGGGACACGGAACGAGACAAGAGCTCAAAGCCAATGTTCGGCACTCACGCCGGTGGAACCAACACGGGGATCGCGGATGGCTCGGTCCGCTTCGTTCGGGACACAGTCAACGACGCGACGTTCAAGAAGTTGTTCACGCGGAATGGGGGAGAGGTGATCGGCCCCGACGAATACTGACGACGTCGAAGGGCCGAGCCTAACCTGACTCGGCCCTATCCAATTCGAAGAACCGTTGCGGGCGTCTCCACCCCGAGTTAAGAGCCGTCGAGAGTGCTCGGACCTACCGGCCGCAACTCGGCAGGAGCCTCGTCCTCCCGAAACCACCTTATCATCATGTTCTTGGGAAAACGAGACTCCTGCCGAGTGAGAATGGCGTAGGGACGCGACGCACGCGCCCCCAGGGAAAGAAACGTCGAGGGCTCGGAGGACGCAACTCAATCAATCCAGGCGTTCCACGGGTTCCTCTCAAAGGGTGTACGAAAAGTCAGATTGCGCCTAGAATTCCCGTATGAAACGCAAATCCTACCCCTCCGATCTGACCGACACCCAGTGGAACCGGCTCAAACGCCTGC
>Ga0182745_1002061_pt1 | contig 18513 bp, 10 predicted proteins | sample eDN3rd30CKraftBY_FD_128523 | JGI IMG/M metagenome (GOLD analysis project Ga0182745, IMG submission 128523) | Enriched backyard soil microbial communities from Emeryville, California, USA - eDNA 3rd pass 30_C Kraft BY (version 2) (version 2) | ecosystem: Environmental > Terrestrial > Soil >...
CGGTCAGAGACGAAGGGATCCGATGCGCCAGAGCCGGCAACGAGCGAGAAGACGCCAGCGCATGCCGCCCAACGATCACGTCGGGTGGCATGAAATCGCGGTGGAGATCAGTGAGAAGTCTCGGAAAAAGCCTACGCGATCACGAACCCCATGGAATACTTCGCGGAATCGACCGAGGCCTACTTCGGCACCAATGACTTTTATCCCTACGTTCGGTCGGAGTTGAAAGAACACGACCCAAACATGTTCAACCTGCTCGGTACAATCTGGGAGACCGGATCGGGAAGCTGAGCCAGCACGATCATCGCGTCATCCGCCTCCCCTTCTCTTTCTTTACAAGCCCGAAGCGCAAGCGAGTGAATCGCTTTTTATCGCGGTCAGAAAAGCTGTTGATGCTCGCCGCTTCTGTCTTTCTCCCACAAGCCCGAAGCGCAAGCGAGTGAATGTTTTTTATTTTCAATAACAACCAATTAATTCAACATCCAAACATTTCACAAATGCGAACAACACATGTTTTTGATTCACGAAGCTTTGACGTGAACGCTCCCGATCAACAAAGAGATTCACTCGCTTGCGCTTCGGGCTTGTAATGAAAATAGGGAGGCGGTTGGCCAGGGCTGGAGAATCTAGAAGAAAAAAGAGATTCACTCGCTTGCGCTTCGGGCTTGTAAAGAAAATAGGGTGGCGGTTGGCCAGGGCTGGAGAATCTAGAAGGAAAAAGAGATTCACTCGCTTGCGCTTCGGGGGGTGTAGAAGAAAAGAAAGAGAAGGAACAATCAGGCTGGATAAAGATGAGGGCGGATTTTCGGCTGAAGCATGGCCACTATGTCACGACCGGCGAACGGGGCCGATGCGCCACCGAGCTCCTCTTCGATGCGCAAGAGCCGGTTGTATTTGGCCAGTCGTTCGGATCGGGCGACGGAGCCGATCTTGATCTGTCCCGCGCCGGTGGCGACCGCGAGGTCGGCAATGGTCGTATCCTCGGTTTCGCCCGAGCGGGCCGAGACGATGGTCTGGTAACCGGCGCGTCTGGCTTTGAGCAGGGTATCGAGCGTTTCGGAGAGAGTGCCGATCTGGTTGAGCTTGATCAAAATCGCGTTCCCCGCTCCCCGTTCAATCCCCTGGGCAAGCCGGCTGGATTGCGTGGTGAACAGGTCGTCTCCAACCAACTGGACCGAGCTACCGAGTGCTTCAGTTAAGGTGGTCCAGCCCTCCCAATCATCCTCGGCCAATGGGTCTTCAATGGAGACGATCGGGTAGAGCTTGGTCCAATGCGCGAGCATCGCGGTCATGCCCGCGGCATCCAGCACGTCTCCCCCGGCGGCGTCCAGTCGATAGGTGTTCGTCTCAGAATCGTAGAAATGGCTCGAGGCAATATCCAGGGCAACCGACACGTCGCGCCCGGGTTCCAGGCCGATGGCCAGCACCGCCTCAAGAATCAGGTCCACCGCCTGGGCGTTGGTCAAAAGCCGAGGCCCATACCCCCCTTCGTCTCCCACCAATGCCGAGATCATCCCCTTTTTCGCCAGGACCGACCCGAGCGAGCGGTAAACACCGACCGTGGTCTCAAGCGCTTCGGTATAGGTCGAGGCGCCAATCGGAATGATCAAGAAGTCCTGGAAGTCCAGGTTCACCCCAGCATGTAAACCACCCGAGATCATGTTGATCATCGGCAAGGGAACGACGGGCTTGTCCGGCTCACCCGGCTCGAGCCGATCACGCCATAGCTTATTCAGATGCTGATACAGTGGTATTTTGAGAGCATTTGACGCGGCGTGCGCAACGGCCAAGGAGGTTCCCAGGATGGCGTTGGCGCCCAGCTTTCCCTTGTTCGATGTGCCATCGAGCGCAATCAGCGTGGCGTCCAGCTCGGTCTGGTCTTCGACACTCATGCCCACCAAGGCCGAGGCGATCTCTCCATTCACGTGGCTCACGGCTCGGAGAACACCCATGCCGCCGAAGCGAGCTCGTTCCGTGTCGCGAAGTTCAACGGCCTCATGCCGGCCGGTACTTGCTCCTGAAGGGACGATCGCATGTCCCACAGCGCCGTTGGAGACGGCAACTTCCACCTCGACGGTAGGCTTTCCCCGAGAGTCAAGTACTTCGCGTCCCCTGATACTTGTTACCGTGAGCACCGATCCCCCTCGTTCAATGAATCCAGGCTAGCGAGTGAAGTGAGCTCATCTCATGCGAAAATCTGCATGCACCTCACAGTCGTCCCCAGCAAACCTATCATTCGCAAGGCTCGCATACGGGATTTACCGATCAAACCGCAACGCTGATTACAGCATCTCTCGTGCCAGGGTTGACATCAGGTCAAACGAGGGCTCACCTTTGCCCTGCAGCACTTTGTATGCGAACCGACGAACCACCTGCTGGCGGGAACGGTCGAGGTAATCCACGAGGCTCGTCCCATCGACACGAGCCAGTGCGCACGCGGCCGCGTGCCGCCAGGCCCGAGGAAGCAGGTCGGCCCCCAGCGCCGGGATGGCCTGCTCATGGTAGCGATCAAGGAAGTGGACGCCAAGCTCCTGGTAGGCCTCAACCGCCGGCGCGGCACGCAAGGTTTTCAGAAGCAGATGGCTGAGAAAGAAGCCCACGTCGTAAGCGGGATCGCCCGCGTGCGCGGTCTCAAAGTCAACCACCGTCAGGCCGTGGGCATGAACCAAGAGGTTCTTGGGACTGAAGTCCGCGTGCACGAAGGTCCGAATCGGTGGATTCTGCAACGAGTCGATCAATTCTTGAAGAGGAGCAGCCAGCTCGGGATGGAGCGGCATCAGGGCACGGTAGAACGGATCGATGCGTAACTGGCCAAAGACTTCGAGGTCGGTCAGCCGCCCCTGACTCAACGCGGCGTGCCCCTGAGCCAGGACGTGAATCGACCCAAGCAATCGGCCCGCCGCTTGCGCACAGGCGGGATCGGTTTCGCCTGCCAGGAGCAAGGCCTTCCAGACACGGGCGTCGTCGGGTGCGCACGTCATGGCGAAGAGGAAGTCGTCGGGCTCGGTGAAGAGCACGCGAGGGACCGAAGCGGCCAGGTGGTCCGTCCGCGAGAGAACCTCGCCGAGCAGCCCGAGCGCGGCGGATTCGGTCCAGACGCGGTCGAGCCGGCTCACCCAGTACGCCTCGGTCCGCAATCGTTCTCGTGCCTGCTTAAGCACGAATGGAGCCTCTCCCGCCACGTCCACGCGCATGACCACGTTGGAAACGCCCCAGCCCAACGCCTGGACGCGAACCTCCCGACCTGGCGCAACCCGGCCACGCTCTCTGAGGTACTCGGCCGCCGATTCCGGAGTGACTTCGCGCATCGAAGATCGTTCCTGAAGATGGGGAAGTTGATCTGAATTTTGCTCCCGTTTTTGACTCAACACCTTACGAATTCGCGGTGGCGATGCCAGGCGCCATTTCACAACGGTTCGCGGTTTCGAATCGCAGGGACGTTGTAAGTTCCGTCTCGGCCTGGCAGAATGTGGGGATCGCCCTGGTTCTTCAACAGCTTGACGCCAGGCCGCTCCCACCTACAACAGTCCTTCGTCTCCACGGAGAATCCCTCCATGCGCGACCCTCACCCTTCGAGGCGTACGTTCGTCAAGCAATCGGCCGCGGCCGTGGCTGCGACCACCGCCGCTCTGAACTTCAACGCGCACGCCGCGGGAAGCGATGTTCTCCGCGTGGGCCTCGTCGGCTGCGGCGGACGCGGCACCGGCGCGGCGGAGCAGGCGCTGACGGCCGATCCGAACGTCAAGCTCGTGGCCATGGCCGATGCCTTCTCGGACCGGCTCGAATCCTCGCTCAAGGAGCTTCAGGGCTCGAGCAAGGGGAGCCAGGTGGACGTCCCGCCCGACCGCCGCTACGTCGGGTTCGACGCCTACAAGCAGGTCATCGACCAGGTTGATGTCGTCCTGCTGACCTCCACGCCGCACTTCCGGCCGATGCACATGGAATACGCCGTCGAGAAGGGCGTCCACATGTTCGTCGAGAAGCCGGTCGCCACCGACGCCCCCGGCGTTCGGGCGGTGCTCAAGAGCTGCGAAGACGCGAAGAAGAAGAACCTCTCCGTCGTCTCCGGCCTGTGCTGGCGGTATTACGAGCCGCGCAAAGAGGCAATGAAGCGGGTGCACGACGGAGACATCGGCAAGATCGTCGCCGTCCAGACCACCTACAACTCGGGCGGGGTTTGGGATCCTCGAGTCACCCGCGAAGAGGTGTCGTCGGACATGGAGTACCAGATGCGTAACTGGTACTACTACACCTGGCTGAGTGGCGACCACATCGTCGAGCAGGCGGTGCATGCGATCGACACGATGGCCTGGGCCCTGGGAGACGAGCCCCCCATCCGCTGCTGGGGATCGGGCGGCCGACAGGTCCGCACCGAGCCGAAGTACGGCAATATCTTCGACCACTTCTCGATCGTCTACGACTATCCCAACGAAGTTCGAGGGTATCACACCTGCCGTCACTGGCGCGGGTCGGCCCAGCAGGTTGAGGACTTCATCCTGGGCGCGGACGGCGTCTGCGACGTCTTCGGCAAGCCCTCGGGCCCCAAGATCTCCGGCCCCAAGAAGTGGCGGCACCGGGGACCCAAGGGGAACATGTACCAGAACGAGCACAACGAGCTGTTCGCCGCCATCCGCTCGGGCAAGCCGATCAATAACGGTGTCTACGCCGCGCGCAGCACCTTGCTCGCCATCATGGGCCGCATGAGTTGCTATACCGGCGAAGTGATCACCTGGGAGCAGGCGCTCAACTCCAAGGAAAGTCTCGCACCGGCCGCTTATGCCTGGGGCGCCGCTCCGGAGCACCCGATCGCCCGGCCCGGCATCACCAAGTTCGTCTGAGCTCAGGCTTCCAATTCAAAAAAAAAGCCCCGCGCTCAACCCGATGAGCCTTCGAATACCCGCCCGGCGCTCGGCCTCTCTCTGGCCGAGCGCCGGGCGGTCTCGTTTTCGCCGAGCGATCAAAGCGCATTCCATTCAAGAATTCCGCATGCATCGACAAGGCTCCGGCCATTCGCGCATGGGACATCATGGTCCGGTCGAGGGGACCCTTCGACGGAATCCAACTCATGCTCCCCTGAACAAGTTAGGGGAGCATTGAATAGAACACCACGTTGGTCGCGATCCTCAGGGCACTTTCCGGGACGTATCCCTTGCAGTCGAACCCCTGGTGCCGCTCGAGCGCGCAGCCGAGGTCGTACTTCGAGTAAATGATGGCCCAGTGACCGTCGATCTGTACCCCTTCGAGCTGGGGCAAGTCGCGCCCACCCCCAGCCGCCTGCGAATACTGAACGTCGTTGAGGTCGTAACCCATCTTCTTGGTGTAGATTTCGTCGTCGCGCGGAATCGGCACAAGCGGATGCTTGGGGAAGAGAGTGGCGACGAAGGTACGGAACGAGGCGTCGAACGCCGAGCTTCCGCACGCGGCGTCGGCGAAGAGGGTGCCACCACCGGGGTTGAGGTGCCGCCGGATTTTCTCCATATCCTGATCTGAGTAAGTAAACCCAGCTCTTCCGTGCAGATAGACCAATGGATAGTGCGCGAGCGCGGGGTCTTCGGGATACAACTCCTTGTGGTTAATCACCACATCGATCCCGAGCTTCTGACGCAGGGAAGAGGTCAGGTTGGGGACCGCCAGCGGGGCGATGTTCCAACCACCGGCGTGGACGAGCTTGCCGATGTAAAGCGCGCCGCGCTTGGGCGACTCGGGTTTGAAGTCGCGCACCTCGCGAAGCGCCAGCTTATCGGCGGGGAGCTCGCGGCCGGTCGCGTAGTCCACCACGTTCTGGCCCACGCGCAAGGCCTTGATCACGGAAGGATTCGACGGGCTATTCTCCGCCTGGTTCCAGTAGCAGGAGAGGTCGCCCGGTGAATAGATTACCACGGTCCGGCAGCCATGCTCGATTCCCCAGAGCGGATGGACGTCTGGGCTGAGCAGGTGACGCGATCTCCAAACGGCGTGGTCTTCCGAGAGCGCATGGAGTCCATACCCTTCTTCCGGGAAAATTCGCTTCATCAACTCCCGGAACCCCGCGTCAAACTCCTCCTCGCCGCAGCACGCCTCGGCGAAGATGAACCCGCCCTGCTCCACGTATCGACGCAGGTTCTTCTCCCCCTCTTCGGTAAACTCCGGCGCGCGGTGCCCATTGAAATAAACGATCGGCGCCTGAAGCATATCTTCCACGGTGGCCAGGTTTGGGTCGACCACCTGCCAGGTGAGGATCTGCCCCCCCAGCACCGACTTCCAGTCGCGCGAGACCACATTGACGAGGTTCCGGATATCGTCGGTATCGTTGTTCCAGTCGTAGCCCGGCCCATGGCGCAGCTTGTTAACCAAGACCGGCGAGCGTCCCTTGGCCAGAAAGAGAATGGCGAAACTCGTGGTCACCAGGGGGTTCCGGTTCTCGATCGTACCGCTCCCGAGCCAGAGTCCCTGGACCGGGTCCTGTTCGCGAACCAAGCGTTCCGACCCCTCTCGATACCAGTCGTGGCTCCCGAAAAACCGCTGACCCGAGAGCCGCCCCGCCCGCTCGACTCCATAAAGATAATAATATCTCCACATCAAGCCATTGCCGAAATTTTGCGTCACGCTGAAGTGGTTCGCCATCCAGTCCAGGCCGCGCTGAAGGTCAACGTTGATGCCTCCTTTTCCGCAGTCGTGGATTTCGTCGCCGACGAGGGACTCCTGCCCTTGGAATCGTTTGAGGCCGGTGATAATCAGGCTGGAGATCCCCGCGCTGGTCATGCTGCCGGTCGAGCCTTGGCCATCGTCGGGCTTGTAGGGCCAGCCGCCGTCGCGCCGCTGAGCCATTTCCCAGTACTGCCGGGCGAGTGTCCAGACCTGGGGTGAAACGGGGATACCCACCTCGTGGGCCGCGTTCAAGCCCAGTAACGCGTACTGGGTATTGGAGTTATCACCAGGCATGAACTTTTGGACGGTATAAGACCAGGAGCCAGGCCAGGGGACGCGGTCGGCAACCTTGATCTGGGCCTTCTCGAGCCAGGCCACGTTGGCGGTGATTCTCAAGCGGTCCCGTTCGGGTTCGGCCGCGGCCAAGACCATCGTCTGAAGCGAGACGGAGTAGACGCGTTTCAACTCGTCGGGGCCGAAGTTGCGCAAGTAGGTGAGCGACTGCTGAATCTTCGGCGAGTTCACCGGCTCACCGGCAGTCAGAAGCGCCAGTGTGACCAGGCTCGTCATTCCCGCGGCCGAGTCACTGTCTTCCTCGTTCCACGACCCGTCATTGCGCTGCTGACTCTTCAAGAAGCGCACGCCGTTGCGTAGGGCCCGATCGACTTCTTCCTTGGTAATGGCGGCCCGAGCGAAGGAACCCACCAAAACCAGGACCGTGGTCAGGGCGGCGATCACCTTCAACCGTCGGCAGGGGACCTGAAGCCCGCCTTGGAGGACTCGCCATTGTCTTTGCGTGGGCACCACAACGTCACCTTCCGAGTTTTGAGCCGCCCGTGAACTCCCGTTCCACCGCTTCCGCTTCAACAAGTCCGACTCCCTTGTCTCAAGACGCGGAGGTTGCGAGAAAATGCACCGACGCAGCGAACACCCTGTTGCGTTCAATTCTACAAGTAGGTCCAGACCAAGCGACACCCCTACTCTCCCTTCAATCACACCCCGGACTTCAATGAACCTGGCCATTCAAGGACCCACAAACAAAATAATTCTCATGCCATCATTTCATAAAATTAAAACGTAATAGCAAATGCTTTTCCTCGACTTTCCAAACGTGGCTGGTCGGGGTGTCATCACCCGCGATCGAGATAGCCGCCCCACGGACCCTCGATGAGGCGTCGGCAGGCAAAGACCGGACATGCGTGTCGACGAACGCGGCGTGCGTTTCTCCTTCGTGCCGTGCCTTCGTCTTCAAGCCGAGTTCCAGCACCCTTCGCTCATCAATGTCGTACGGAGCCATCCAGGGAACGGAGGATCCCTCGTCTGCCTCAATCACCATCAGAGTCTGGTCATGCTCGTCTTGGATTTCCTCGATTCTCCGAGGGCCCTCGGGGTTAAAGCAGGCGTTCGACCCCACAACCGCCAGGTACGGTGTCGTGTTCTTTGCCCCCTTTGACAGCGGACACCGATACTCCCAGACCGGGGTCTCAAGTGCCTGGGCGTTCACCGGGTCGTTCCAGGGGCGGGAGAGGTCGATCGACCGATACAAGGCCTCCTGCTCGAGATAAGGCAAGATGAGCGTGCGCCAGCTATGCAGCCGCCTGCCCTCGGCATCGACCGTGTAGGGGGGCGGAAGCATGCCATGCTCCGACTCATAGCTGCGCAGGGCCAACGCGACTTTCTTCAAATAATTTAGACATGCGGCTTTCCCCATCACTGAGCTCGAGCACCGATGCGTTACGGGGAGTAGCGAGAGAAGCACGACGAATCCCACAAGCCCCCCGAGGAGCTCGAACCGGGTAAAGCCCGTCTTCCCCTTTGACCTGGGAATCGGCGCATTGACGACCGTTCGACTTCGGTTCGATCGTTCCGCCATTGAGTTCGACTCCGCCAGGCCAAGGGGAAAAGGGGAGCAAGGCCTCCGCCCGTCAGTTGAACCAGAGGGCGAAACCAACGAACTGGCCATTGAAGGCTCGGTTGATTCGACTCCAGAAATCGGGCGTGGTGATGGAACCAGCTTCGAGATAGGGCTGCGCGGCGGTTCCCTGGAGCCAGAGGATCACGTCGAGGTCGCGAGGCTCGGTGAAGACCTTGCGCAGATTGACCCCCTGCCCTTCCGCCCCGCGCCAGAAGGGAACGAGGAGCTTGCCCTGAAGGATCAGCTCCACTTCCTTGAGCAGGTCGTGCCAGGCCTTGACCATCTCTTCAGTCACCTTCGTTCTGGGAATCACCGTGGTCTGCTTCGGGTTGGGGATCCACTCATGGTCATTGTCGGTCTCGGCCAGGTAGCTGGTCCAGGACTCCCGGCTCAGTTGAATCATCGACTCCAGATGGCGCAAGACCGACTCCATTCGCTTCGGTTCCTTCAGGGGATACCGCTGCAAATGAACGAAGGCCACGAGGTCCGCGATACGGGCGAAGTTCCACGCCGGCCCCGGATCCACCCCTCGTTGCGATTTGAGGTTTGGGAATGGTGTCTTGGGATCGACGAAAAAGCGGTGGGCGGTGTGCTCGAACAAGGTCTTACCGTCGTGGGCTAGATAGAGTTCGAGCAGTGCTGAGAGGAGATGGCTATACCCTCTGAGCCAGGCCACATCACCATAATCGAATGCGATCAGGAACGCCGCTTCTTCCTCATTCACATTCTCATTCTCGGCCCTCTTCTCCGCCGGACCGGCGGGTTGCCCATCCAGTCGGTTCAGCCGGGCGAAGATTTTCCAGAGCGTCTCCTCGTCACTCGCCTTGCCGTCGCCGTCAAAGTCGAGCCGGACCAGGCCGAACCGGATGGGAAGCTTGACCGACTTGTCTTTGACCTGGGCCAGCGTCTGCTCGGAGCGAGCCAGGTCATCCACCATGGTTTGGAGAATCGCGCGCAGGTCTTCGTACGAGATCGGTTTGGGGTTCGGATTCGTGGGAACGGGAATCCGAGCGAAAGGAACCGCCCCTCCGGCCCCTTCCAGGTCGAGCCCGTGGCGATAGAAGCTCTGGACCAGGCGCTCAACCCCATGAACGAACTGAATCATCCCCAGGCCAAATCGTGCCTGGGCATCGTCCGGGTGGTCCTTTAGCGCGGCTTCGAGTGCGCGTTCTCCCCCGTCCAGGTCGCCCGAGACCAGGTAGGCCTCGGCCGCCGGACGATCCTCCGCGTTCGCGGAGGTGTTGAATGCCAGGGCCAAGAGAAACGTCACGAGGCAGAAATTATTTAAGAACAACCGCATACGATGATCCTTTTGGCGACTCACTGGTCAATCCCTTTTCCACAAGTCCATCGTACGCCAACCAAGGGGCGAAAGCACACCGATATCCGCAAAGGGAACGAGGGAGCGACTGGCGTGGCGAGGGCTAACCAAAGGGGAGAACGGGTTGGCGGAACCAAGAGATTCACTCGCTCGCGCCATGAGAGTTGTAGGGAGAAAATGCGATTCACTCGCTCGCGCTTCGGGCTTGGAAAAATTAAGGCGAAAACAAATCGAAGAGATTCACTCGCTCGCGCTTCGGGCTTGTAAGAATTAAGGCGAAAACAAATCGAAGAGATTCACTCGCTCGCGCTTCGGGCTTGTAAAACACAAGTGGGAAGATTTACGCGATGGCGGGTCCGCGGTGCTAGAGGCATGGCCCATCAATCCCCGCACGGTCGCGTGCAAGACATTCCCACCTTGCTCTTAAGTGAATTTCGGTTGATCATTGGAGAAGGGCGGCGCGAATGGGATGGTACCGTCGCTGACTTAAAGGGTGGATGCTAGACGATACGGAAGGGTGTCTGAATGGCCGCGGGACCACTGGAGCTGATGGCCAAGGCCCGGGCAGGCGAGGCCGACGCGCTCGGAGAACTCTGCGCGTTGTATCGCAACTACCTCCGCATGGTGGTCCGAACCGGCCTCGGGCCCAAGCTACGCGAACGTGTCGAGCTCTCCGACGTCGTTCAAGAGGCGCTGGTCGAAGTGGTTCGACAGTTCCCTCAGTTCACGGGCCAGAACGAAGCGGCGCTGGTCGGGTGGCTCCGTCGCCTGGTGGGCCAGAAGCTGGCGGACCTGGCCCGCTACCACAACCGGGCCAAGCGTTCTTCCGGAGGTCCGATGATGCCGCTCGACGCTCCCTGGGGGGGCGAGGGGGGCGGGGCGGAACCCAATCAAGGGGGCGGACGGTTGCTCGACATGCTCTCCCTGAGCCAGACCAGCCCCAGCGAGGCGGCCAGCAAGCGCGAGCTGACCGTGCTGCTGGCCGATGCCCTGGCCGGTCTATCCGAACCCGAATCCGAAGTACTCTGGCTGTATTATGCCGACGGCCTTTCCTTCGAGGCGATCGGCGACCGGATTGGCCTGAGCCGAAAGTCAATCCGAGGAATCTGGGCTCGGGGCCTGAAAGCCTTGAAGCGTTCGATCGACGGTCCGCCCGGTGGACCGATGAGGTATGAGAATGGTCCGGCGAATTGAGGCCGATCCCATGGACCGAGACGAACAGCTCGGCGAGGCCGTCGAAATCTACCTCGCCCTGGCCGAGGAAGGCTCTCCTCCCGACCCGGATGAATTCGCCTCGCGCTACCCCGACCTCGGCGAAGACCTCGTTGCCGCCCTGGAAGGCCTGGCCCTGATCCGAGGGCTCGTGGGGGAGCCGAACGGACCCGGGAACCGACTGGAGTCGGGCCGACGGATCGCTGGTTATCGCATCGTGCGCGAACTCGGCCGAGGAGGCATGGGCACGGTTTATGAGGCGGTCCACGTCGGACTCGACCGCCCCGTGGCCCTGAAGGTGCTCGGAACCCATGCCACGCCCGACTCCAATGGGCGCAGGCGCTTCCTCAACGAGGCGAGGACCGCCGCGGGGTTGCACCATACCCATATCGTTCCGGTCTTCGACGTCGGCCAGGTCGGTGCGCTCTGCTACTACGCCATGCAGCGGATTGAAGGATGCGGCCTGGACCAGGTGCTCAGGCACCTCAGGCGCGACCGAACCGTGGCGGCGGGCTCGAGTACGGGCGGGTCGCACACCTCCTCCAAATCCAAGCCCAAACCTCAGGCCCCTTCGCCCCCCTCGGCTGCTCCTTCGCTCGCCGCGGAAGATGACACCGCTACCTGGCTCGGCCAGTCCGGACATTCCCGCCTTGGTTCCTCGACGCCCCTGAGCGGAGAACGCAAACGAGACGAAGAACCCACTTACATTCCCCCGGTCGGATCCGCGTATTACCGTTGGGTCGCCAAGGTGGGCCGCGAAGCGGCGGAAGCCCTGGCGCACGCCCACCGGCGCGGGGTCATTCACCGCGATATCAAGCCCTCGAACCTACTGGCCGACGACCGAGGCATGGTCTGGGTCGCCGACTTCGGCCTGGCCCGGCGCCTGGCCGATCCCGGCCTGACCCATCACGATAGCCTATTAGGCACTCCGCGCTACATGAGCCCGGAACAGGCCCGAATTGGCCCGATCGATGGGCGTACGGATGTTTATAGCCTGGGCGCCACGCTTTACGAGCTCCTGACCCTGCGCCCTCCGTTCGAGGGGCAGAGCGCAGCCGAGCTCGTCGAGCAGATCCGAGACCGGGAGCCCGTCTCGCCCCGGCAATTCGATCATCGCATTCCCAGAGACCTCGAAACCATCATCCTCAAAGCCCTGGCAAAACGGCCCACCGACCGTTACGCCAGCGCACAGGACCTGGCCGAGGACCTGGAACGGTTCCTCAACCACGAGCCGGTGCTCGCCAGGCGCATCACCCCGGTTGGGCGAGCCTGGCGATACGCACGCAGGCACCCTGGCGGAACCCTCATCACCACCGTCGCGACAACCATCGTTTTGGCGGTCGCCACCACGGCTTATATTCGGATCGTCCAGGACCGAGACCAGGCGCGGGCGGATCGGCAGCGGGCGGAGGTCGCCAACCAGAAGTCGCGGGCGGAGATGCGCGAACGCTACCTGAGCGAGGCGACGGTCGTCCGACATTCAACCCGCCTGGACAATCGGTCGAATCGCCCCAACCGGCGAGCCAGGGGGCTTAGCCTTCTCCAGAGCGCAGCCCAACTTGAGCCCAGTAACGAACTAAAAACGAAGTTGCGCAATGAGGCCGTCGAATTCCTCATCATGCGCGACGTCGAAGCGCGCCCGGAGTTCCCTTCCGGCGTCGCGCGTGCCATCGCCTTCGGTCCTAATGGCACGCGGTTCGCGGCCTTGACCGACAACGGCCTGGGGGGCGAGGCGGCCTTCAGCCTCTGGAGCGTCGCTAACCGTAAGTTGATTCAACGGCATTTGCTCGCCAACGACGCGCAGAACCCTAACGCGAGCTCAGGAGCGGGATCAAGTAACGGCGCGGGCTCGGGACCAGGATCGGGAACGGGAACGGGAACCACGACAACGGCCCCCGCGTCATCCACGCGGTCTTCGTCTTCCAATTCCAATCAGCCTCCGCGCTGGAATCCCTGGCACGTTCCCAGCCTGGCCATGTCTGGGGAAACCGTGATCGCCGTGCCGCCGGGCGGCCGGGGACTCCTGCTCTTTGATCGCGAAACCGGCGCCCAGCTTCCCACCCTGATCGCGCCGGACCGCCGGATCCTCTCGATCACTGCGGCGCCGAGTGGAAACCGGCTCGTGACGATCGAGGTCCCCACTCAAAGCGAGCGAGGCCCACGCGAGATGGGTGGTGGTGGTCCGAAGATGGGGGAATTTCAAGTCAGGCTCTACGACCCCGCTTCGTTCGAGCAACCCATTGCCGTGCTCGCGCGCTGGCGTCCCAGCGGAGGCCAGCGTGACGAACCCTTGATCGCCTTCTCGCCCGACGGCGAGACGGTCGCCACAGCCCGGCGACGCGACTCGATCATCTCCCTCTGGTCGGCCGAGACAGGGGAATCGCTCGGCGAGCCGATCGACTCGCTGACCGAGGTCACCAGCATGGCACTTGGGCCTGATGGTCTGCTCGCGGCCGCGGGAGGAGGAGTGATCCGGTTCTGGGAGATCGACTCCCGCACACCCCTCCCTTCGCTCGCCCCTTATCAAAGCTATATCCGGCACCTGAGATTCAACCCCAAGGGAACGCTTCTGGCCGCCGCGGGGGCACCAGGCTCGGGGGTCGAGATTTGGGACCCCGCCTCGCACGCGTCGTTAGCCGTCTTGCCGGTCCAGAACATGGTGGAAGACCTGGCCTTCTCGAGCGATGGAAATACCCTGGCCGCGGCGAGCTCCACCGCTTCCATTTCGGTTTGGGCCGTGGTCGACCCGATCGCCAGAACTCAGCTCAGCGGGTTTGACGCGATCCCCAACTCCCTTGCCTTCGCGGCCGACAGCCGCCTGGCCATGGGATCGACCCGAGGGAAAATTCGGATCTGGTCACCGAATCAGTGCCCGACCACCACACGAAACGCCAAAACACGATCACTTGCCGACGCTTTGCTCGACTCCGCGCGCGATGACCGCCCGGTCGCTCTGCTCTTTGACACGAACGACGACCTGGTCGCGATCGACCCGGAGACGATCCCCATCCGATCTCGCTGGGGGCGTCGGCCTCGCATGGCCTTTTTCATGCCCCCGCCCGTTACCACGGCCGACCAGGGGGAGTCGTTATTCGTGGCCCGAGGCCGGGAAATCTTCCACTGGAACGGCCCCCAGAAGCCCCAACAGTGGGACGTCCAGCGCGTCCCGAGTACCAGGGGGAGGAAAACCGACTCCAATGGCAATGGCGAGCCCAACTGGAGTGACCCGGACATTACCCAGATGGTCGTGAGCCCGAAGCAGGATCGGCTCTATCTTCTCACGGCCGACCTGACCATCCGCGCCATCGTCTTGCCCTCCGAGCAAGACCGGACCCGCCACGTGGGCTGGCAACTCCCCGGAAAGGCGAGCCACCTGGCCCTGAGTCCCGATGGCCAGATCCTGGCCGTGGGGGATCGGAGCGGGAACGTGACCCTCATTGACGCGGAGAAAGGAACGATTCGGTCTCGGCTCCGGTCTCCCTCGAGCGAACCGGAAGGCCAGCAGGTCTTTTCGCTGGCGTTCTCACCGAGTGGGCGCGAGCTCGCCGTGGGGCTCCAGCAAGGGGATGTCGAGCTCTGGTCGCTCACCGACCGCTCCGCTCCCTTGCTCCGGCTCCCCTCTCATCGAGGATTCGTAACCGCCCTGAAGTTTGACCCGAAGGGGCGATACCTAGCCAGCGCGGGGAGCGACCGGGTGGTCGATGTCTGGGACCTCGACCGGCTCCAGCAAGAGCTCGCCAAGATCGCGCTGGCGTGGTGATTGTTGATCTCGAGTTGTTGTTTAGGTTGGCTGGTGGGAAGGAAAAAAGAACCGAGACGTTCAGACCGAAATTGGATTGGTCTTCACGACTCGGGCTTGGACTTAGCTTAGAGCAAACTTTCCAGCAAGAGCTTGAGCTTGCGGACTTCCACCTCAACCTCGAAGTTGTTGTCGGGCAGGTCCAGAATCGAGACGGTCAGGGCCCTGTCGTACCCGGCCCGAATGAGCTGGTTGACGACCCGGTTGTATTCAATCTCTCCCTGGCCGATGCGGACCTGGAACTCGCCCGGGTTCTTGCCCGTATCCCGCAGGTGCACGCTCTGGACATAAGGGTAGACCTGGTCGAAGTCGCCCCCCTTGTGCGGCCCCTGGATGTAGTGGCTGGGGTCGAGAGTCAGGCCGAGTCCGGGAACCGCCTTGCAGAGCTCGACCGCCTGGGCTGGGTCGGCCGTCAAGGTCTCGGAGTGCGTCTCGACGGAGAGCACCAGCCCTTCCCGCATGGCGTAGCCAACCAGGTTGGAAAGACGCTTGACCTCGTCGTCGAACGAGGTGCCCAAGGGCGCGGCGGAGATGGTCATGACGGCCACGGTCAAGGGCTTGGCCATCCGGCACATGGCCTCGAACCGTTTGCGGAGAGGCCCGGTGGTTAAATCTCCTGGCCCGAAATCGAGCGAGATCGCCGAAGGGGTCAGGCTGGGCCCGCGCCGAAGCCGATGCAAGGCGGCCTCGGGATTCTCGGCCACTTCCGACGGGCGCAAGTGCGAGCCCGGCTCGACAATCGCCAGGTCGATCTTATCAAATTCGAGCTCGGCGATGTGCCGCAGAGCCGACTCGAGCGGCTCATTCGAAAAGCAAAGCGTGTTGCAGGCGACGAACACCCGGTCCTCCTCATCCTCCTCAGGAGATCCGTCCTGGGCGCCCGAGTCTCCCGACCCGTTTAAGCGGACGCACGAACCAGGACGACCACGGATCGCGGACGATCTTACCGGAAGTACCGCGGAAAGCCCACACCTTTTAAGCTCAAGGATGTGGGTGAAGTACACGCATCGATTCAAGTCAGGCCAAGCGCAGGCCGAACGGGGCGAGACAACAAGGAGGGATGCCTCAGCGCAAGATGCTGGCGGGCGGAGGGGTATTCGCTTTTCCCGTTCGAATCGTCTCGAGGTGGTCGGGTCGGGCGGGTTCGGCGGTTGTCACGGTAACGGCGGAAGATGTTCGGGCCCAGTGTGATGCCGCCAACCGAGCGAAATCGGCGTATTGCTTGTTACGGTAGGCATGGATGGCGGCCACGAGAACCCGTCGGGTGTTTTCACGCTCGGGTTCGGTGGGCACCTCGCCGAAAACCTGGAGGTCATCCACCCAGACGCTCCCTTGGGTTAACAACTCGAACCGAATCCGGGCCTTCGAGAGCCCTTCAGGAGGAAGTTCGGACCCTCGGACGCCCAGCGAGGTCCAGTCGTCGGCGATGCTGAGATCAGACCAGCGCCGATAGGGTTGCCCTGCCCCTTTCCCCTCGATCCAGAGGCGGAGCTTCGCGTTGGGATGATCCGAGCGGAACCACCCTCTCACCGTCAGAACGGAATAACCTGCCGCCGGAAATTCCTCGCTGAGAATCGATACGGGGGGCTCGTCACCATCGAGCCGAAGGCTTCCTCGCCCTCCATGCGGCCGGTCCTGGTCAATCTCGGTGGATCCCACCGTCTCATCCACGAGGGTCCAGCCACTCGGAGGGGGACCGCTTCCAACTCCCGTCAGACGTACCAGCGAAGAGGGGCTCGGCTCGAACTCGGAATTGGGTGGCCCAAGAACCACCCCGCCTTGGGGAACCTTGCTTAGGCGGGAGAGTTGGGACGAAAGCTCTTCGTACCGTTCCCGCATCTCGGCCAGGACCGCGTCGGAAGGATAAGGAGTGACGGGACCAACCTTGACCTGCGCGGAACCAACCCGCACCGCCGCCACGCCGTAAGGGAGCAGGTCGAGCACCAATCGGCGCCCCTCACCCACCGACTCGGGATTGAGCCGGAGTGAACGACCGAGATCCTCCACCGACTCTGTTCCCCCCCCAAGCCGGGTCTCGACCCGCACCGGGTAGGGCGTATCGTTGGCCAGCGAGAGGTAGGTGGTCGGCCCGTGACGCAGGGGGCGAACGGCCACCCCGAACGGCTGGCGATCGAGCGGAGCCACGGCGGTCGGTGATGCGGGGAGAGCCCGGAAAACCTGGGCGAACTGGCGAAGCCGCTCCTCATGCCCCGCCACGGCCGAGGCTGTTAGTAATACGTATTGGGCATCGAGTGCCGCGAGGGCATGCCCCATCAACTCATCGCCGGTGGCCCCCTCCGGCAGAGGCAAGGCGTTGAGCCGGAGTCCGCGCTCACCTCCCCACTTCAGCGCCTGGGGTGTGGGCTCTTCCAGGCCTACCAGGAGGCCGCGACCAGGCCGAGCCGCGACCGGGGCATCGAGATCGGGGCTGGTGGCCAGGTCGTGAGAAAGTTCGTCGGCCGAAATTCCGGTTCCACGCAGAACGATGGGGGCATGAGGCCCGGTCGGCCAAGTCTCCAGGTCCAGCCCGATTGACCTCCATGCATGGATTGGAGCCAGTCCGGCGAGGTCGAACCGCCGCGCCGCCTCGCCCGCGGGACCGTCGTCCAGACCGGGAGTCGCGACGGCCAGGGCCGCTCCCGATCCCACCACATGCACAGCCTCGGCCAATTGAGCGTAGAGCGTGGCCACTCCGCGAGCACGCCAACTAAGCCAGGGCATTCGTCCCGGGCCCGCCAAAAATCGCGAACGGGCGTCAAATCGCTCAGGATCGACGGTTCCGAGACCTGGAATCTCCCTGGCCGTCTCGGGCCCAAAAGACTCGCGGACGAACCGGCCGAAGGTCAGGTCGTCCACCCCCGTGTCCGGGGCCCCGAGCAGAGTGAGACCAGGACCGAGTCGAACCAAGAGGCCCGCCAACGCGGGCCGGGTGGCACGCAACGAGGCCACGCTGGAGAATCGACGCTTGAGCGCCTCGCGAACTTCGGGGTTCAAGGGGTGGTACACCGGTCCATCCACCTTCCCTTGGCGGTCGACACGCACGAGCCCTCGCGCCAGCGCCTCGGGAGAACCCGGGGCGGGAAGGCCGGGCAGCGGGGCATCCATATCCATCTCGAGCCAGACCTTCAGCCCCTGGCGGTGGAGGACTCGCAGGAGCAGATCCATCCGATCCGCTCCGATCGAATCTTCCCCGGCCTGGCCATCCAGCCCCCTGCGCTGGGCTCGATCGCTCAGACTCTCGGGCACGACGATCGACGACACCCCGCAGTAAACCAGGTACTGGGAGAGATTCAGGGCCATGGCCAACGAATCGCTTACACCGCCGTATCCCCCACCGAAGCGGTCGAGCAGTTCGGGGCAAGGGAGATACAAGCCAAGCCCACGCCGGTCAGTCTCGTCCGGCTCCTGAATGACGGGAGGGGCGGGGATTCCCGAAAGCTCGGTCAGGGTAACCGAGCCAAGCTGCACGTGAGTCATCTGATCTCGGTTGACCAGAACCAGAACCGGGTTCGTGTCATCGGGCCAGACGAGCCAAGAAAAGGTCGAGACCGGGGTCCCTTCGAGAATCGGTGGCCCTGAGGCGCAGGCGTCGAGCAACACGCGAGGCCTTGTTCCATTCACTCCGCCCGTATCGACCAG
>Ga0182745_1002063_pt1 | contig 18513 bp, 18 predicted proteins | sample eDN3rd30CKraftBY_FD_128523 | JGI IMG/M metagenome (GOLD analysis project Ga0182745, IMG submission 128523) | Enriched backyard soil microbial communities from Emeryville, California, USA - eDNA 3rd pass 30_C Kraft BY (version 2) (version 2) | ecosystem: Environmental > Terrestrial > Soil >...
CCCACGGGAACTTGGCCACGCCGACCTTCAGGCCCTTGGCCTTGGCCTCGGTTTCGGTGACGCCGACCCACGCGATTTCCGGGTTGGTGTAGGCCACCGACGGGATCACCCGCGCCACCCATTCCTTCTTCTCGCCGAACGCGACTTCCGCGGCCAGCTTGCCTTCGTGCGTGGCCTTGTGCGCCAGCATCGGGTTACCGACGACGTCGCCGATGGCGAAGATGTGCGGCACGTTGGTGCGCATCTGCCGGTCGACCGGGATGAAGCCGCGGTCGGTGACTTCCACGCCGGCCTTGTCGGCGTCGATCTTCCTGCCGTTCGGTGCGCGGCCCACGGCGACCAGAACGCGGTCGAAGGTGGCGCTTTCCAGCGCCGGCTTCTCGCCTTCGGCGGCGGCCTCGAAGGTCACCGTGATGCCCTTCTTGTCGGCGGTGACGCCCGATGCCTTGGTCTTGAGGTGGACGTCGATGCCCTGCTTCTTCAGGCGGTCGGCCAGCGGCTTGACCAGGTCCTTGTCGGCGCCCGGCATCAGCTGGTCCATGAACTCGACCACGGTGACTTTCGCGCCGAGGGCGCCATAGACCGTCGCCATTTCCAGACCGATGATGCCGCCGCCGACGACCAGCAGGCTGCCCGGCACTTCGGCCAGTTCCAGCGCGTCGGTGGAATCCATCACGCGCGGATCACTCCACGGGAAGTTCGGCAGCTTCACCGCCTGCGAGCCGGCGGCGATGATGCACTGCTCGAAGCGCAGCAGCTGGGTCTTGCCGTCGTCGCCGGTGATTTCCAGCTCGTTTGCGGAGACGAACTTCGCCACGCCCTGCACGGTGCGCACCTTGCGCTGCTTGGCCATGCCGGCCAGGCCCTTGGTCAGCTGGCCGACGACCTTTTCCTTGTACTCGCGCAGCTTGTCCAGCGCGATGGTCGGCTTGCCGAAGGCGATGCCCAATTCATCGGCGTGCTCGGCATGGTCGATGATCTCGGCCGCGTGCAGCAGCGCCTTCGACGGGATGCAGCCGACGTTGAGGCAGACGCCGCCGAGGCTGGCGTAGCGCTCGACCAGCACCGTGTCCATGCCCAGGTCGGCCGAGCGGAACGCGGCGGTGTAGCCACCGGGACCGGCGCCCAGCACCACCATGCGGCACTCGATGTCGGCCGTGCGGCCGCTGGACGGCAGCGCCTTGGCGGCCACCGCCGGGTCCGGTGCGCGGTGCGACGGCGTGACCGGCGGCTTGCTGCCCGGCGCGACCTTGTCGGCGGCCGGCGCGGGCGCTGCCGGCGTTGCGGTGGCGCCTTCGGTTTCCAGCAGCAGCACCACGTCGCCTTCGGACAGGGTGTCGCCGAGCTTGACCTTGACTTCCTTGACCACGCCGGCGGCCGAGGACGGCACTTCCAGCGTGGCCTTGTCCGATTCCAGCGTGACCAGCCCCTGGTCCTTGGCCACCGTGTCGCCGGCGGCGACCAGCACTTCGATGACCGGGACCTTGCTGTAGTCGCCGATGTCGGGAACCTTGATTTCAACCGTTGCCATTTCTTCGTTCCCTCGCTTACAGCAGCACGCGGCGCATGTCGGCCAGCACCTGCGACAGATAGGTGGTGAAGCGCGCGGCCAGCGCGCCATCGATGACGCGGTGGTCGTAGCTCAGCGACAGCGGCAGCAGCAGCTTCGGTGCGAACTCCTTGCCGTTCCAGACCGGCTGGATCGACGACTTGGACACGCCGAGGATCGCCACTTCCGGTGCATTCACGATCGGCGTGAACGCGGTGCCGCCGATGCCGCCCAGCGAGCTGATCGAGAAGCAGCCGCCGGACATGTCGGCCGGGCCGAGCTTGCCGTCGCGCGCCTTCTTCGCCAGTTCGCCGGTTTCCTGCGCGATCTGCACCACGCCCTTCTTGTCCACGTCGCGGAGCACCGGCACCACCAGCCCGTTCGGGGTATCGGCGGCGAAGCCGATGTGGAAGTACTTCTTCAGCGTGAGGTTCTCGCCGGACGCATCCAGCGACGCGTTGAACTCGGGGAACTGCTTCAGCGCCGCGGCGCTGGCCTTGATCAGGAAGGCGAGCATGGTCAGCTTGACGCCGCTCTTGCTCTTCTCCGCCTCCTTGTTGAGCTGCACGCGCAGGGCTTCCAGCTCGGTGATGTCGGCCTGGTCGAACTGGGTGACGTGCGGGATCATCGCCCAGTTGCGGGCGAGGTTGGCGCCGGAAATCTTCTTGATCCGCGACAACGGCTGGGTTTCGGTTTCGCCGAACTTGCTGAAATCGACCTTCGGCCACGGCAGCAGGTTCAGGCCGTTGCCGCCACCGGCCGGGGCGCCGGCGACGACGCCACCGCCCAGCGCGGCCTTGACGAACTTCTGCACGTCGCCCTTGGTGATGCGCCCGCCCTTTTCGGTGCCGGTCAACTGCGACAGGTCCACGCCCAGCTCGCGGGCGAACACGCGCACCGCCGGGCTGGCGTAAGGCACCTGCGACGGCAGCACGCCTTCGGCGTTGAACTGCACCGGCGGGGTGGCCGGCTTGCCGGCCGGCAGCGCCTGCTCCTGCGCGATCTCGCGCTGGGCCAGCTTGTCCGGCACCGGGGCCACGGCCACCGGCTCGACCCTGGCGCCGGTCTCGGCGGCGGGTTCGACCTTGGCCGGCGCGGCCGGGGCAGCGGCGGCGGCCGGCTTGGCGGCCTCCTCGGCCACCTCGATCAGCGCCACGACCTTGCCCTCGGACAGGGTGTCGCCGATCTTGACCTTCAGTTCCTTGACCACGCCGGCAACCGCCGACGGCACCTCCATCGTCGCCTTGTCCGACTCCAGCGTGACCAGACCCTGGTCCTTGGCCACCGTGTCGCCGACGGCGACCAGCACCTCGATCACCGGAATGTCGCTGTAGTCACCGATATCGGGGACAAGTGCTTCCTTGATTTCGGCCATGAACTAACTCCAGCAACAGTGAGGGGGAAACCCCTATTGTGGCCCCCCGCGTGGCGCAGCGCCAACCTGCAGCATTGGATTCGCATACGTATGTCCATGGACAGGACCGGGCCATGCCGGCTCCCGCGGGACGCTGGATGCGCGGCAGCTTCGGCGTTTGTCCTGCACCGGCCAGGAGGGACAGGCGCTTGCCGGCCTCAACCGCCAATTCGTTCCATTGGCAACCATTGCGACAGCTGCTGCCATTCGCCCAGCAGCCGCGGCAGCGACCATCCCGCGTTGGCCGGACTGGTGGACGGCAGTGCCAACACCGGCAGCGCTGCCGCACCGGCCGGCAGCGCAGGTTGCACGTGGCGCTTGAACGCCTGCGCGGCGGTGGCGCCGTTGCAGGCGATGGCGGCCAGTTGCGGCAAGCCCGCGATCAGTGCCGGCAGCGGGTTCGGCACCTCGCTGCCGCGCACGATGGCCGCATCCAGGCTGCCGCGCCGCCGGCACTGGCCGATCACGTCCCACACGCCGACGCCGGCCCGCTGCACCAGCTCCATCCGTCGCGGGTAATCCACCAACTGCGGATCGAACCGGCACAGCGCACCCATCAACGGCCAGAAGCGATTGCGCGGATGCGCGTAGTAGCGCGCGGCCTGCAGCGATGCCGCACCCGGCATCGAGCCGAGCACCAGTACCCGGCAATCCGCATTCACCTGCGCGGGCAGGCCCTGCAACAGCGTTTCGGTCATCACGCGCACCACAACTCGATGAACGGCAATTTCCCACGTTTGCCGCAACGACGCATGTTCCGGCGCTTCCGGCTGAACGCCATCGCATGAAAGCGGCCATGCAGGGGCGGCGATTCATCTTGCCGCCGCTACGGTTTTCCCCGCCCCGCACAGAGGGCATCGACAACAACGACGCAATCCCGAAAGACATCAAGCAACGAGGAGTCCCCATGCGCTCGATCAAGATTCTCAGCCTTGCCACCCTTGGCGCCCTGGCGCTGTCGTCCACCGCATTCGCGCAGGAAAGCGGCGACACCGCGTCGGGCAAGCATTTCGCCGTGGTCGGCGGCGTGGCCCTGCTGCAGCCCAAGGACAACCCGGCGCCCGGCCTGGACAAGTTCGACGGCGGCCCGGCGCCGACCCTGAGCGCCAGCTACTACTTCAACGACAACATCGCCGTCGAGCTGTGGGGCGCGGCCGACAAGTTCGACCACCGCGTGCGCGCCGACAACGTCGGCAAGATCGGCACCGTCGAGCAGCAGCCGCTGGCGCTGAGCGCGCAGTACCACTTCGGCGCGGCCGACAACACCTTCCGCCCGTTCGTCGGCGCCGGCTACTACGAGTCGAACTTCAGCAACGAGAAGATCGACGGCCTGTCCGCCAACGGCGACCACGTCGGCGTGGAAACCGCCAAGGGCGCCATCGGCACGCTCGGCGTGGACATGAACATCAACGCCACCTGGTTCGCCCGCGCCGACGCGCGCTACATGCACGCGCGTCCGGAACTGCGCATGGCCGGCGCCGGCACCGGGCAGGACCTGAAGCTGGACCCGTGGACCGTGGGCTTCGGCATCGGCGCGCGGTTCTGATGTTCTGACCCGGCGGTAGAACAAAGCCCCTCTCCCCCCGGGGTGAGAGGGGCAGCTTGCGAACCATCGGTTCGCTGCCCCTCGAACGCCCTTGCGTCAGCGCAAGGGCCGGGGCGCGGAGCGGGGGTTGGGGAGAGGGTACGGGCAAAGCCGCGTGCAACCTGACGGCATCAGGCTTCGCCCGTACCCTCTCCGGCGCTTGCATGCCACCTCTGCGTCATGCCCTTCGGGGCGGCTTCGCCGTGCAGCTTGGCAGTCCTGCCAAGCCGCCTCCCGCAGGGAGAAGGGAAAAGCATCAAGCCCCCTCTTCGCTCCACTGCAATGCACGGTAGTCGAACCCGGCATGCAGCCGCGGCTTGACGATGTCGAAGAACGGCGACACGTCGAAGTCGCGCGGGGTGTAGAGGCTGTAGTTGCGGATGTGCAGGATTTCCTGCCGCTGCTCGCGCCCGCCGACGTGGCCGAGCACGGTTTCTATCTCGGGCAGGATCGGGTAGCGGATCGACTCGAATGCCTGCGCCAGCAGGGTCGAGCAGATCGCCTTGGTCGGCTCGCCGCTGCCCAGCGCGATCAACCGGCGGCGCATGTGCGCCGGCACCGGCGGCTGCCGGATCAGGTAGCGCGCCAGGTCGAACACGTTCTTCAGGTCGTAGCTGTGGCCGATGCGCGCGCGCATGTAATCGACCAGCCGGTCGACCGCCTCCGGCGGCAACCCCTGCGGGCGGCAGATGCGGGTGTGCTGGTGGGCGAACTCGCTCAGGCCGATGCGCCGCACGCCCTGCTCCACGTCGGCGTCGATCAGCATCGGCCGTGGCGGCCCGCCCTCGGCCAGCGGTTCCTCGCCGATGTAGAGCGCGGCATGCGACCAGGTGGACTGGGTGAGGTACTTGATCGCGGTGGCGAAGCGGCTATTGCCCTCCACCAGCAGCACGTCGCCGCGCTGCAGGGTGCGCGCCAGCAGGGCCGGGTCGCTGGTCGACGGCCGCGTCTGGTGCGGGCGCGGCTGGGCGAGAAAGCGCGCCATCCGGCGCCCGGCGAAACGCAACGGACCCATCCATTCCCCTCCACGGAAACAAAGGGCGGAGCCTAGCCCCCGCCGGCGCGCGGGTACAAGCGGCGCCCGGCTCAGAACGCCGGCAGCACCGCGCCCTTGTACTTCTGCTCGATGAAGGCCTTCACTTCCGGGCTGGCCAGCGCATGGGCCAGCTTCTGCACGCGCGCGTCGTCCTTGTTGTCGGCGCGGCTGACGAGGAAGTTCACATAGGGCGAATCGCTGCTTTCGATCGCCAGCGCGTCCCGGGTCGGGTTGAGCCCGGCGTCGAGCGCATAGTTGGTGTTGATCAGCGCCAGATCGACCTGGTCGAGCACCCGCGGCAGCATCGCCGAATCCAGCTCGCGGAACTTGAGCTGCTTCGGGTTCTCGACGATGTCGCGCTGGGTGGACAGGGCGTTGGACGGGTCCTTGAGCTTGATGACCCCTGCCTTGTCCAGCAGGATCAGCGCGCGGCTGTTGTTGCTCGGGTCGTTGGGGATCACCACGTCGGCGCCGTCGGCCAGTTCGTCCAGCGACTTGACCCGGTGCGAATAAGCGCCGAACGGCTCGATATGCACGCCGGCCACGGTCACCAGCGTGGTCTTGCGGTCGCGGTTGTAGGCGTCCAGGTAGGGCTCGGTCTGGAAGTAGTTGGCGTCCACCTGCTTCTGCACCAGCTGGTCGTTGGGCTGCACGTAGTCGTTGAACACGCGCACGTCGAGGGTGACGCCCTCCTTCGCCAGCAGCGGCTTGACCACTTCCAATATCTCGGCGTGCGGCACCGCGGTGGCGGCGACCACCAGCTTCGATTCATCGGCGGCGGGCTTGCCGCAGGCCGACAGCGCCAGTGCGGCGGCGATGGCGAGCAGCGGACGGAACAGGGAAGTCTTCATCGGGATTCCAGTGCTGAGGGGGAGAGCAACCTGTAGGAGCGACGCAAGTCGCGACCGGGCTTTACCGGGCAAGCCCGGTCGCGACTTGCGTCGCTCCTACAAAAAAGCAACGAGCGCTCAACGGCGAGTGTAGTGGCGCACCAGCCGGTCGCCCAGCATCTGCAGCAGCTGCACCAGGATCAGCAGCAATACCACCGTGACCAGTGCCACGTCGGTATGCGAGCGCTGGTAGCCGTCGCGGAAGGCCAGGTCGCCGAGGCCGCCGGAGCCGATCGCGCCGCCCATCGCGGTGAAGCCGATCAGGGCGATGGTGGTCACCGTGGCGCCGGCGATCAGGCCGGGCCGCGCCTCGGGCAGCAGCACCTTGAACACCAGTTGCGAAGTGGTCGCGCCCATCGCCTGGCTGGCTTCGATGACGCCGCGGTCCACCTCGCGCAGCGCGGTTTCCACCAGCCGCGCGTAGAACGGCGCGGCGCCGACCACCAGCGGCAGGATCGCGCCGCGCACGCCCAGCGAGGTGCCCATCATCGCCAGCGTCACCGGGATCAGCACGATCATCAGGATGATGAAGGGCACCGAGCGCAGCACGTTCACCACCAGCGCCGTCACCGCGTACAGCAACGGGCGGCGGCGCAACTGCGGCGAGCCGGTCAGGAACAGCAACACGCCCAGCGGCAGGCCAATCGCCATCGTCAGCGGCAGCGAGCCGGCCAGCATCAGCAGGGTATCGAGGGTGGCCTGGCCGATGTCGGCCCACTTGCCGGCATCGAGGTGGCGGAAGAAGCCGGTGGCGGTGGCGAAGATCATCGGCGCAGCTCCTCCACGTGCACGCCTGCGTCGACGAAACCGGCCTGGGCGGCGTTCTGGTCGCCGCCGACCAGGGCGACGGTCAACTGCCCGTAGGGCGTGTCCTTGATGCGGTCGATGCGCCCGGACAGGATGTTGTAGTCCACCCCGGTCTGCCGCGCGATGCGGCCCAGCAGCGGTTCGTAGGTGCCGTCGCCGAGGAAGGTCAGGCGCACCACGCGCCCCTCCACCACGGCGAAATCGCGGTGCAGCTCGCCCTCGTCCACGTGCTCGGATTCGGACACGAAGCGGCGCGTGGTCGGGTGCCGCGGGTGCAGGAACACCTCGCTCACCGGCCCGCTCTCGACCAGGCGACCGGCATCGAGCACCGCCACCCGGTCGCAGACGCGGCGGATCACGTCCATCTCGTGGGTGATCAGCACGATGGTCAGGCCCAGCTCGCGGTTGATCCTGCCCAGCAGCGCCAACACCTGCGCGGTGGTCTGCGGGTCGAGCGCGCTGGTAGCCTCGTCGCACAGCAGGATCTTCGGGCGCGTGGCCAGCGCGCGGGCGATGCCGACACGCTGCTTCTGCCCACCGGACAGCTGCGCCGGGTACTTGGCCGCGTGCGCTTCAAGACCAACGGTATGCAGCAGCTCGTCCACCCGCGCGTCGACCTGCGCCTTCGGCGTGCCGGCCAGTTCCAGCGGGAAGGCGACGTTGCCGGCCACGGTGCGCGCCGACAGCAGGTTGAAGTGCTGGAAGATCATGCCGACCTGCCGGCGCAGCGCGCGCAGGCCATCGGCATCCAGCGCGGTGGCATCCTGGCCGTCGATCAGCACGCGGCCGCCGCTGGGCTCCTCCAGCCGGTTGATCAGCCGGATCAGGGTGGACTTGCCGGCGCCGGAATGGCCGATGATGCCGAATACCTCGCCGGCCCCGATGGACAGGTCGAGCGGATGCAGCGCGGTGATCGCGCGGCCTTCCACGGCATAGGATTTGTGCAGGTTCTGGAACTCGATCACGGCCAGGGCGGGGGTCGGCGGACGGAACGGGCGGCAAGCCTAGCAGCGCCACGGCCGCGGCGCCCGCACGGGCTGGGGGAATCTTATTCCTTTTGCTTCCATGCGGCCGGGCAGCCGCTCAGGGATGGTCCACCTGCCCGGCCCGCCGCGCGTGCCGGACGCGCTCGCGGTGCAGCAGGTACAGGCCGCTGGCGATGATGATCGCCGCGCCGATCCAGGTCATGCGGTCCGGCAGCACGCCCCACAGCAGCAGGTCCCAGCCGATCACCCAGACCAGCCCGGTGTATTCCAGCGGCGCGATCATCGACGCCTGCCCCAGTTGGAAGGCGCGGGTCAGCGCGATCTGCCCCAGCGCCCCGGCCAGGCCCATGCCAGCGATCAGCCCGGCGTGCCGCCATTGCAGCGGCTGCCATTGCGGCCAAGCCAGCAGCCCCGCGCCGACCGCCATCAGCAGCAGGAACCACACCACCATCGATTGCGGGGTGTCGGTGCGGGTGAGCAGGCTCACCGTCACCGCGGCGATGGCGTAGGCGGTGGCCGCCAGCAGCACCATCAGCCCCGGCAGCGAGACCAAGCCATCCGTGCCGGGGCGCAGCACCACCAGCACGCCGACCAGGCCAATGCCGATCGCGACCCAGCGCCGCGGCCCCACCCGTTCGCCCAGCAGCGGCACCGACAACGCCGCCACCAGCAGCGGCGCGACGAAATAGATCGAATAGGCGGTGGACAGCGGCAGGCTGCGCAGCGCGTGGACGAAGCAGCCGATCATCACCATGCCCAGCACGCCGCGCAGCAGGTGCAGGCCCCAGCGCACCGGCACCAGCGAGCGCGGCCCGGCGCTGGCCAGCACCCACACCAGCACGAACGGCAGCGAGGCCGCGCCGCGCAGCATGGTCACCTGCAGCACCGGGTAGCTGGCCGAGAGCAGCTTCATGCCGGCGTCCATCAGCGAGAAGAACGCGACGGCGGCCAGCATCCAGGCCACCGCGGTCACGGGCGAGCGGGCAGCGGACGGGGAGGAAACGGACATGGCCCATTGTCGCAGGTCGCGACGGCGGCAGGCACGGTGGCGCTATGCTCGCCGCACCCGCCACGGAGCCAAACGCATGCCCCTGCCCACCCTCCTGCGCCGCAGCCTGTGCGGCCTGATCCTGCTTGGCGGGTGCGCCTCGGCCGCCGCGCAGGCGCCTTCGGCCACCGACCTCGCGCAACTGGATGGCTTCGCCCTCGGGCTGGAGACGGCCGGCCGCTTCTCCGGCGTGGTGCTGGTAGCGCACGAGGGCGAGGTGGTGTTCGAGAAGGCCTACGGCTTGCGCGACGAGAACGGCGAAGCGCCACTGGTCGCCGACGACCGCCTCAACCTGGCCTCGGCCGGCAAGATGTTCACCAGCGTGGCGATCCTGCAACAGGTCGCCGCCGGCCGCGTCACCCTGGACAGCCACGTCGGCGAGGTGTTGAAGGACTACCCCAACCGCGCCTTCGCCGACACGGTGACGGTGCGCCAGCTGCTCACCCACACCGCCGGCGCCGGCGACATCGATGAGCTGTTCGGCATCGAGCATGCGGCCGAACGCGCGCGGCTGCGCACGCCGGCCGACATCATCGCGCTGCACGGCGACCGTCCACCGGAATTCGCGCCCGGCACGCAGCAGAAATACGGCAACTATGGCTACGTGGTGCTGGGGCGGATGGTCGAAGTGCTGTCCGGGCAGGATTTCGAGTCCTACGTCCGCGCGCACGTGCTGAAACCGGCCGGGATGATCCGCACCGGCTTCGTCGACTGCGACGACCCGGCGCCGGACCTGGCCGCCGGCTACGCCGAGGTCGAGGGCAAGCGCGTGCGCAACTGCGCGACGCTGCCGGCGCGGGGCTTCGCTGCCGGCGGGCAGGTGGCGCCGGCAGGCGACCTGCTGCGCTTCGTCGAGGCGCTGCGCGACGGCCGGTTGCTGCCGCTGCTGCTGTTCATGGAAGCGACCACGCCGCAGCACGAGTTCATGGGCCTGGGCTTCTTCGCCACCGGCTACGGCGAGGGCGTGCCCGAACGCGACTTCCGCTGGGGCCACGGCGGCAGCGCCGACGGCATCTGCACCGACGTGCGCACCTACCCGCACACCGGCGAGACGGTGATCGTGCTGTCCAACAAGGACGCCCCGGCCTGCTACGCGGTAGCCAACCTGCTGCACGCGCAGTGGCGGCCGCAACCATGATCGGTGGGCCGATCACCTAGAATGGCTGCCGTTTTCATCCTTGGAGTTCTGCCATGCCTTCCTTCGACGTCGTCTCCGAAGTCGACAAGCACGAGCTGACCAACGCCATCGACCAGGCCAACCGCGAGCTGTCCACCCGCTTCGACTTCAAGGGCGTGGACGCGAAGTTCGAGCAGGACGGCGACAAGCTGCTCAAGCTGTCCGCGCCATCCGACTTCCAGCTCAAGCAGATGGCCGACATCCTGAAACAGCGCCTGGCCGCGCGCGGCATCGACTTCCGCTGCATGGAATTCGGCGACGTCGAAACCAACCTCGGCGGCGCGCGCCAGCAGGTGACGGTCAAGCAGGGCATCGAGCAGAAGCTGGCCAAGCAGATCGCGGCGAAGATCAAGGAGTCGAAAATCAAGGTCGATACCCAGATCAACGGCGACAAACTGCGCGTCAACGGCAAGAAGCGCGACGATCTGCAGGAAACGATCGCGCTGCTGAAGAAGAACGAATTCGAGCAACCGTTGCAGTTCGACAACTTCCGCGATTGAGTCGCGGCCGCCGGTTCGCAGGATTGGCGCGAAGCCCACCGCAACAACCGTAGGAGCGCACTTCAGTGCGCGATGGGGCTTTACCGGGAATGCCTTATCGCGCACTGAAGTGCGCTCCTACGGTGTTCCCGGCCATCGCCACCGCAGCGGCCGGCATCCCCTAGAATGGCCGCTCCGGTCTCCAGCCCACCGCCATGAACGACACCGACACCGACCCGATCGCCGACACCCGCCGCTGGCTGGAGAAGGCGGTGATCGGGCTGAACCTGTGCCCGTTCGCCAAGGCGGTATACGTCAAGCAACAGGTGCGCTTCGTGTTGAGCGACGCCACCACGCCCGAGGCGCTGCTGGAGGAACTGGCCGAGGAACTGGTGCTGCTGCGCGACACCCCGGCCGAGCAGATCGACACCACGCTGATCGTGCATCCGCAGGTGCTGGGCGGGTTCCTCGACTACAACGACTTCCTCGACAACGCCGACGCGGCGGTGGAAGCGCTGGATTTGCAGGGCATCCTGCAGGTGGCCAGCTTCCACCCGCAGTACCAGTTCGCCGGCACCGCGCCGAGTGATGTGAGCAACTACACCAACCGCGCGCCGTATCCCACGCTGCATCTGCTGCGCGAGGACAGCGTGGAGCGTGCGGTGGCCGCGTTCCCCGACCCGGACGTGATCGTCGAGCGCAACATCGCCACGCTGGACAAGCTGGGCGTGGATGGCTGGAACCGGCTGCTGGCCGGGGAGTAGCGCCCATGCAGGAGCGACGTGAGTCGCGACTAGGTTTTCCCGGGGAAGCCCGGTCGCGACTCACGTCGCTCCTACGACAGTCCGTAGGTCGGGGCTACGCCCCCGACGCTCTAGGCATGGGACACGAAGCCTTCGGGGGCGTAGCCCCGACCTACGCTTCAAGCAGCCTCAGGCCGGTAAGGTCCACAGCGGCTGCAACAGCTTGCGCACCTCGTGCAGCGAGCCGGCGATGCGGTGGCCCAGCGCGCGCACGCCTTCGTCCGGCATCAGCAGGTCGGGAATCTGGATGACGTGCATGCCGGCGGCCAGCGCGGCGCGCACGCCGGTGGGCGAATCCTCCAGCGCCAGGCACTGCGCCGGGTCCACGCCCAGCTCGCGCGCGGCCAGCAGGTAGATGTCCGGCGCCGGCTTGGGGTGGGCGACGTCGCTGCTCGTCGCCACGTGCTCGAAATACCGCAGCAGGCCGGCGGTTTCGAGCTTGCGCAACGCCAGCGGGCGGCGGGTGGAGGTGGCTACCGCGCGCGGGATGCCGTGGGTGGCCAGCGTGTCGAGCAGCTCGATGATGCCGGGCCGGTGCGGTACGCCGGCGGCGACGATGCCGTCGTAGCGCGCATACGAGTCGCGCAGCAGCGCATCGACCGCCGCCGCGCCGACGCGGCCGGCGATGGCTTGCCGGGTCATCGCGTCGCTGGAGCCGATCAGCGACAGCAGGAAATCTTCCGGCAAGTCGTGGCCGGCCACGCTGCCCGCCTGCGCGAGGCAGCCCAGCAGCGCGCGCTCGCTGTCGAGCATCAGCCCGTCCATGTCGAAGACCACCGCCTGCGGCAGCGTCGCCAGCGCGATCACGGCATTGCTCCGAACAGGGTCTCGAGGTCGGCCGCGGACAACGCCCGCCACTGCCCTTCCGCCAGCTCGCCCAGCCCCAGTCCGCCGACGCGGCTGCGGTGCAGCGCTTCGACGTGGTTGCCGACCGCGGCGAACATGCGCCGCACCTGGTGGTAGCGGCCTTCGTGCAGGGTCAGCCGCGCGCTACGCGGACCGAGCGTTTCCAGTTCGGCCGGCAGCAGCGGCTTGTCCTCCGATTCCAGCATCAGCGTTCCGCTGGCGAAGGTGGCCGCTTCGTCGCCGCGCAGGTCCTGCGCCAGTTGCGCCTCGTACACCTTGTCCAGCTTCGACTTCGGCGACACGATCCGGTGCAGCAGCGCGCCGTCGTCGGTCAGCAGCAGCAGGCCGCTGGTGTCGCGGTCCAGCCGCCCCACCGGCGACAGCAGCGGCGAGCGCTCGCGGAAGCGCGGCGGGAACAGGTCGTAGATCAGCCGGCCGTGGTCCTTGGTCGAGCAGGTATAGCCGGCCGGCTTGTGCAGCATCAGGGTCAGGCCCGGCGGCGGGTCCAGCGGCTCGCCGTCGATGCGGATGGCGTCGTGTTCCACCTTGTCGTCGGCGTACAGCACCTCGCCATCGGCGTCGGTGACGCGGCCCTCGCGGAACATCAGCTGCACCTGCTTGCGGCTGCCGTAGCCGAGATTGGCGATGTGCTTGACCAGCTTCATGCGCGGCCCCCGCGAGTGCCGACGATGACCTTGAAACCGTCGCGCTCGGCGGCCACCCGCACCTGCCCGAAGCTGTCGTTGAGGATCTGCTCGTAGGGCAGGTGCCGGTTGGCGACCATGAACAGCCGCCCGCCGGGGCGCAGCGCCTGCGCGGCCACGGCGATGAAGCGCTGGCCGATGTCGGGCCGGTCCTCGCGCGCCGGGGTGTGGAACGGCGGGTTGGAGACGATGAAGTCGTAACGGCCGTCGATGCCGGCGGTGACGTCGTGCCAGCGGAAATCCAGCTGCGCGGCGCTGCCGGCGAGGTTGCGGCGGGCCAGTTCCAGTGCGCGCGATTCGGCCTCGTACAGGTCCAGCGCCGTCACCTTCGGGCAACGCGCCAGCACCTCGGCCGACAGGTAGCCCCAGCCGGCGCCGAGGTCGGCGCCATGCCCGGCCAGGTCGGCCGGCAGTTGTTCGGCCAGCAGCGCCGAGGCCGGGTCGATGCGGTCCCAGGCGAACACGCCGGGGCGGCTGTGGAAGCGGCCGTCGAGGATGGCGCGCGGCGCATCCAGCGCGGCCCAGCGCTTGCGCAGCGCCTCGTCGTGGCCGCCCTCCAGCGGCGCGGTCCAGAACACGCGGCAGTGGTTCTTGGTCAGCTTGCCGCCGAGCCCGGCCAGTTGCTGCAGGTCGCTTTCGCCGGAGCGCGCGCCCTCGTTGTTGGACTGGCAGGCCACCAGCACGCCGCCCGGCGCCACCCGTTCCAGCGCCCGCGCCAGCAGCGCGCGGGCCTCGTCGCGCTGGCGCGGCGGCAGCACCAGCACCAGCGGGTAGCGCGCGTCCGTGGTTTCCAGCGCCGCCTCGTCGTGCACCTCCCAGCCGCCGCGCTCCAGCGCCTGCGCGAACGGGCGGAAGCTCTGCACGCAGACCAGTTGCCCGGTAGCGGCATGCTCGCGCGGCGGCCAGCCTTCGCGGGCGCGCAGGAACAGCACCGGCCCCTGCGGCCAGTCCAGCGTGCCGTGGGCGAAGGGAAGGAAAAGGGTCTGCAGGGGAGCGTCGTGCGAAGCGGACATGCCGGTGCCGGGTCAAAGCGAACGCGCATTCTACCGGCCCGGGGTCCCGTGCCCGCCGGCGCGGCGTGGCCCGACGATGAACCATCCGCAACCCGGCGCCGCCGGCCGCCGCCGAAACCATTGTCCGGCCCCACGTTCGCGCCCACACTCGGGGTATCCCGCCAACGGAGACAGCGATGAAAAGCACGACATTTGCCGGGCTGGCGCTGGCCGGCCTGCTCGTGGCCGGTATCGCCGATGCCCGCCCCGCCAACAACGTGGCCGACCCGCAGGCACCACGCGCCCTGCCCGCCGAGGGCCCGGTGCAGGTGCAGTGGAACGACCCGGCCGGTTTCACCGAACTGCGCTACAGCCGCAACCGCTGGGAAGCCCAGCGCGGCGACTGGGTGACCAAGCTGGCCGAGCACCTGCGCAAGCGCGCCAGCGGGCAGCTGCCCGAAGGCCAGCAGTTGGCGGTGACCCTCACCGACATCAAGCGCGCCGGCGACTACGAGCCTTGGCATGGACCCAATTTCGACGACGTGCGCTTCATGCGCGACATCTACCCGCCGCGGATCAGCCTGCAGTTCACCCTGACCGACGCGCAGGGCCAGGTGCTCGACCAGGGCGAGCGCAAGCTGGTGGATAGCGGCTACCTGTACGGCAGCACCCGCCTGTCCGACACCGACCCGCTGCGCTACGAGAAGCGCCTGCTCGACGACTGGCTGCGCCGCGAGCTGCACGAGGACCGCGCCACCGCCGGGCTGTAAAACCCCCTGTAGGAGCGACGCAAGTCGCGACCGGAGCTTCATCGGCAAAGCCCCCGGTCGCGACTTGCGTCGCTCCTACAGTCGTTCGTGTGGTGGTCGTTTACAGATAAATCTTCTCGGCGCGCTTGAGGCTGCACGGCAGCCGGTAGGCGCTGGTATTGCAGCGCGGTGCCAGCTCGGACAGGGTCGGCGCATTGCCCCACAGCTGCACCACGCTGCCCAGCCCGGCCTGCGGGTGGTCGCTGAGGTCCACGGTCAGCATGTCCATCGACACCCGGCCGATCAGTTGCCCCGGCACGCCGTCGATCAGCACCGGGGTGCCGTTGGGCGCGAACTGCGGGTAGCCGTCGGCATAGCCCATCGCCACCACGCCCACGCGCGTGGGTTTTTCGGCGACGAAGCGCGCGCCGTAGCCCAGCGGCTCGCCGATGCCGATCTCGCGCACCGCGATCACCCGCGACTGCAGGGTCATCACCGGGCGCAGCTGCGCGGCGTGCGGGCTTGGCTGCGGGTACAGCGGGTCGGCGCCGTACAGCATCAGCCCCGGCCGCACCCAGTCGCTGCGCACCTGCGGCCAGCCCAGCAACGCCGGCGAGTTGCACAGGCTGGTTTCGCCGGCCAAGCCTTCGACGGCGCGGTTGAAGGTGTCTACCTGTTCCTGCGTACGCGTACTGTCCAGTTCGTCGGCGCGGGCGAAGTGGCTCATCAGCACCATCGGCCCGACGTGCGGCAAGGTCGACAGGCGCGCGTGCGCGGCGCGGAACTCTTCGACCGATAGGCCCAGCCGGTGCATGCCGCTGTCCAGCTTCAGCCAGACCTTGAGCACCGCCTCGGTGCGGAACGCGGCCAGCGCGTCCACCTGCCATTGCGAGGCCACCGCGGTCCACAGGCCATGCTCGACGATCAGCGGCAGCTCGGCGGCGTCGAAGAAGCCTTCCAGCAGCAGTACCGGCTTGGTGATGCCGGCCCGGCGCAGTTCCAGCGCCTCCTCGATGCAGGCCACGCCGAAACCGTCGGCCTCGGCTTCCAGCGCGCGCGCGCAGGCCACCGCGCCGTGGCCGTAGGCGTCGGCCTTGATCACCGCCAGCGCCTTGCCGCCGCCCAGTCGCCGCGCCAACCGGTAGTTGTGGCGCAGCGCCTCCAGGTCGATCAGCGCCTGTGCCGGGCGCATCAGCGCGGTCCCCCGCTGCCGTAGCGGAAGATGTCCAGCCCCTCGCTGCTGATCTGCGGCGTGCGCCCGGCCATCAGGTCGGCCAGGTAGCGGCCGGAGCCGGCGGCCATCGTCCAGCCCAGCGTGCCGTGGCCGGTGTTGAGGAACAGGTTGCGGTACGGCGTAGCACCAATCACCGGGGTGCCGTCGGGCGTGGCCGGGCGCAGGCCGGTCCAGAACTCGGCGCGCGACAGGTCGCCGCCGTGCGGGTACAGGTCATTGACCACCTTTTCCAGCGTGGCGCGGCGGCGCGGGTCCAGCGACAGGTCGAAGCCGGCCACCTCGGCCATGCCGCCGACGCGGATGCGGTCGGCGAAGCGGGTCACCGCCACCTTGTAGCTCTCGTCGAGGATGGTGGAGGTGGGCGCCAGCGCCGGGTCGGTGATCGGCAGGGTCAGCGAGTAGCCCTTCAGCGGGTACACCGGCAGGCGCAGGCCCAGCGGCGCCAGCAGCAGCGGCGAGTAGCTGCCCAGCGCGACCACGTACTGGTCGGCGGTTTCCAGCGTGCCGTCGATGCGCACGCCGGTGATGCGGTCGCCGTCGCGTTGCAGCGCCTGCACGTCGTGCCCGTAGCGGAACTCGACGCCGGCCTGCTCGGCCAACGCGGCCAGCTTGCGGGTGAACAGCTGGCAGTCGCCGGTCTGGTCCTCGGGCAGGCGCAGCGCGCCGACCAGTTTGTCGGCCACCTGCGCCAGCGCCGGCTCGGCGCGGACGATGCCGGCGCGGTCCAGCACCTCGTAGGGCACGCCGTACTCGGCCAGCACCGCGATGTCCTTGGCCGCGCCGTCGAGCTGCTGCCGGGTGCGGAACAGCTGGGTGGTGCCGAGCTGGCGGCCTTCGTAGTCGATGCCGGTGGCCGCGCACAGCTCGTTGATGCAGTCGCGGCTGTAGTCGGACACCCGCACCATGCGCGCCTTGTTGATCGCGTAGCGGCCGGCGCTGCAGTTGCGCAGCATCTGCCACATCCAGCGGTACTGGGCGAGGTCGGCGGTAGGGCGGATCGCCAGCGGCGCGTGCTCCTCGAACAGCCACTTGATCGCCTTCAGCGGCACGCCCGGCGCCGCCCACGGCGAGGTGTAGCCGAACGACAGCTGGCCGGCGTTGGCGAAGCTGGTCTCCAGCGCCGGGCCGGGCTGCCGGTCCACCACCGTCACCTCGTGGCCCGCCTGCCGCAGGTACCAGGCACTGGTCGTGCCGATCACGCCACTGCCGAGTATCAGAACCCGCATCACCCTCTCTCCTGACCGCATCATTCCCTGCGCAACCGGAGGCAGGGGCCATGAATGGCGCAGTATAGGCACGCCGATCCAGTCGTTTTTTCCGTATTTAGCGGTGAATACAGTGTATTTTCCCGCAACGACCACCCGAGGCAGAGAACGAATGGCCGCCCGCACCCGCGAACTGGACAAGATCGACCGCAAGATACTGCGCATCCTGCAGGCCGAGGGCCGCATTTCCTTCACCGAACTGGGCGAGCGCGTGGGCCTGTCCACCACGCCCTGCACCGAGCGCGTGCGCCGGCTGGAGCGCGAGGGCGTGATCACCGGCTACTACGCGCGGCTGGACCCGCAGTACGTCAAGGCCGGGCTGCTGGTGTTCGTGGAGATCTCGCTGGCCTACAAGTCCGGCGACATCTTCGAGGAGTTCCGCCGCGCCGCGCTGAAGCTGCCCAATGTGCTGGAATGCCACCTCGTCTCCGGCGACTTCGACTACCTGCTGAAGGCGCGCATCAACGAGATGGCCTCCTACCGCAAGCTGCTCGGCAGCACCCTGCTGAGCCTGCCGCACGTGCGCGAGTCCAAGAGCTACATCGTGATGGAAGAGGTCAAGGAAACCCTGAGCCTGCCGATCGCCGAATGACGCTCAGGGGCTGCCGCCGTCCTGCTTGACGATGCGCTGCCCGTCGCCGCTGGGCACGGTGTCGTAGTAGCGGCCGGTGCGGGTGTCCATCACCCGGTTGGCGCCGGCCTGGCGCATGCCGTTCATGCGCTGGCCATGCGCGTCGTAGACCGGCCGCTGCGCCGCCGGCCGGGTAATCGGCCTGGGCGTGGAGGCCTGCGGATTGCCCACCGTCGGCGGTTCGTCGCGTTGCGTGCGCTCGCCCGCCTTGTCGTCGTTGCTCTTCGACGGCTGCGGCAGGCTCACCGGCCGGGTCTCGGTGGGCGATGGCGGCTGCCGGAGCTGGGCCTGCGCCGCCAGCGGCACCGCCGCGGCCAG
>Ga0182745_1002065_pt1 | contig 18501 bp, 16 predicted proteins | sample eDN3rd30CKraftBY_FD_128523 | JGI IMG/M metagenome (GOLD analysis project Ga0182745, IMG submission 128523) | Enriched backyard soil microbial communities from Emeryville, California, USA - eDNA 3rd pass 30_C Kraft BY (version 2) (version 2) | ecosystem: Environmental > Terrestrial > Soil >...
ACGAAGAACGGGATGAGGAAGAGCGCGATGATCCCGGCCATGGCCGCCGCCAGCGGCGTGCGGAAGGCGAGCTGCGGCAGATACACGGGGTTGCTGAAGCCCGCCAACAGTGTGTTCTCGGACAGCCAGTTGCCCGGATCCATCATGAAGCCGAGGATCGACACGATGATGGCCATCGTGATCCACGAAAACAGGCCGAGCGCGAAGCCGAGCCGGATGTGCCGCCGCTTGGCCGCGCCCTCGCGCCACGACTTCCAGGTCAGCGTGTAGGCAAGGATCAGGCAGACCTCGGTGATGAAGACCAGCCACTCGACGAACCACGCCCAGAAGAAGACGCGGATCAGGCTGCCGATCGAATAGGGATTGACCAGCGAGACGGACAACCAGATGCCAACGCCGGTAAGCGCGCCCACGGTAGTCGTCACCAGGAAGCTCACGAACAGGATGCGGTAGGCGAGCCGGTCCCAGCGCGGGTCCTGCTTGCGGTGGCCATACCATTCCATGCAGGCGACCAGCGGCATCATGCCGACGGCCAGCCCGTGATTGATCAGGACGTGGAGGACGGCGATGACGGCGATCAGGCCGCGATTACCGAAGACGTCGAGATGGAAGACCGGAAAATCCATCTCACGCAGCCTTCGCCGGGGCCGGCTTGCCGTCGGCCGGCAACGCGAGCATCACCAGCTCGAAGCCGAAGAGCGCGACGCCCGCCAGGTGAAGGGGCGAGCCTGCCGGAGCCGTCACGGCGAGATGCAGTCCAACGGCACCGAGCGTCAGCGCGGCCGCGCCGGGAAGCCAGACCAGCACCCGGTCGAAGGCGGCGCGTGCGCCACCGCCACGGGTGAAGCTCGCGCGCAAAGCGCCGCGCAGACCGACGAGACCGGCCACGGCGAGGCACGACGCGCCGACCAGCGCGAACAGCGCCGTGCTGTCGACCAACGCCAGCAGAAGCACCAGCATCGCGATGTTGAGGACGACCGCGTGATAGGGCGCGGCGGCCAGCCAGTCAGAAATGAAGCGCACGATTCCTCCGACGAGAATGGCGCGCAATCTCGTCGGGCTTGCAGGACCGCAGAATTGGACAAAAGGTCCAAGCCGCGAGGAAGGTCAGGACTCCGGGATCGTGCGATCGATCTGCCAGGTGACGCCGGTAACGGTGGGATCGAGGCTGAGGCGACCGACGATCTGCTCGAGCGCCGCGTCGTTGCGCTTGGCGGCGACGGCCTGCGCCGTCACCGTGACCTTCGACGTGTCGGCGATGTCTTCGCTGTCCAGTCGACGCAGGCCGAGACCCGCCTGAGCCAGCGCGTTGAGCAGCAGCGAGCGCATCTGCGCCTCCTCGGCGCCGCGGCACACCACTTCGACGGTGTAGTGCGTCTCGGCGTTGCTGCTGGTCACGAGGCGGCTGTTCACGCGTCGGATGAGCGGCCGCAGGACGAGGTTGGTGGCGATCACCATGCCGGCCGCCAGCAGCGCCGGACCACCATGCCCCGCTCCGGCCATCGTGCCGACCATGGCCGAGCACCACAGCGTCGCCGCGGTGTTGAGGCCGTGCACGTTCACGCCCTCGCGCAGGATGACGCCCGCGCCCAGGAAGCCGATGCCGGTCACGACCTGTGCGGCCACGCGCGTCGGATCGCCGGCGCCGACCATGCCAGAGAAGGTGACGAAGCCCGCCGCGCCCAGCGCCACCAGCGCGTTGGTGCGCAGGCCCGCCATCTTCTGGTTCCACTGACGCTCGAACCCGATGGCCGAGCCCAGCAGCAGCGCCACGCCGAGACGCAGCGCGGCCTCCCCGAGTTCAAACAGGTCGAAATGCATCCGTGAACCTCACCGGGATCATCCCGGATTGTCGAGACTGAATATCCCGCTGACTTCATCATAGGCGAAGACCTCGCCGAAGCGTCCCCAGGATGTCACCGTCCGCATGGTCTGCTCGGCAAAGGACTCCGACATATGATCCTCGAGCTCGTCGCGGAACCGGCTCGCCGGAGCACGATGCGTGCCGCGTTCGTCGAGCACCCGGCGGATATGGCCCGCCAGCGGCACGTAGTTCAGCAGATGCTGGGCGAAAAGCTTCTTGCGGGCATCGGGCTCGAAGCCGACGAACTGGCGTCCCGGCTCGGTGAGCTTGATGTCACCGTCGCCCAGTTCGGCGAAGCGCAGGAGCTGCAGCACCTCGGCGACCGGGAACAGGTCGTCGACCTCCATGTGAAGATCGCCGGCCAGCTCCGGCAGGCCGGCATGGCCCTGGTGAGGATCGGCGGCCACCGCCTCGAGCAGGCCCGCGATCATGTTCGGCGACACCCTCGGCAGCAGCATGGCGAGGCCGGCGCCGAAGAAATGGCCCTGGCTCGCCTTGCCCCCGGCGCGCTCCGTCATGGTGGAATAGAGATCCTCGACGATCTGGCGGAACGCGGGATCGAGCCGGTTGCGCGGATGCGGCAGCTCGATCCTGATCTCCGCCGCCACATGGCCGGGGTTGGAGCCGAAGACCAGCACGCGATCCGACAGCAGCACCGCCTCCTCGATATTGTGCGTGACCACGGCGATCGCGGAGATCGGCAGGCGGCCCTCGATCCAGAGGTCCATGAGGTCGGTGCGCAGCGTCTCCGCCGTCAGCACGTCGAGGGCGGAAAAGGCCTCATCCATCAGCAGCACGGTCGGCTGCACCACGACCGCCCGCGCAATGCCGACCCTCTGGCGCATGCCGCCCGACAGCTCCTTGGGATAAGCGCTCTCGTAACCGTCGAGGCCGATCAGGTCGATGGCGGCGAGCGCCCGACGCTTGCGCTCGGCCGGTGCGACACCCTGGGCCTCGAGGCCGATCTCGACGTTCTGGAGAACGGTCAGCCAGGGGAAGAGCGCGAACGACTGGAACACCATGGCCACTTCCGGCGACGGCCCGACGACGCTCTTGCCCGCGATCCGGACCTCACCGCCGGTCGCCGGCATCAGGCCGGCGAGGATGCGCAGGAGCGTCGTCTTTCCGCAGCCGGAGCGGCCGAGGAACGAGACGATCTCGTTCTTGCCGAGGGTCAGGCTGACATTGTCGAGGACCAGCAGGTCCTCGCCGCTTCCCTTGGGATAGACCTTGCGGATGCGGTCGACGGCGACCAGCGTCCTGTCCTGCACCGGGTTTGTGATCGAATCCATGAGGCTTCTCCTACTCGAGCCTGAAGCGGTTCTCGGCGAGGCGGTAAAGCGGCCGCCACAGGATGCGGTTGCAGGTCGTCACCATCAGCGCCATGACCACGATGCCCAGCACGACGCGCGGGAAGTCGCCGGCGGTCGTGGCGTCCGCGATATAGGCCCCGAGGCCCTCGGCCCGCAGATGCGTGTTACCCCAGCTCACCACCTCGGCAACGATGCTGGCATTCCACGAGCCGCCGGCCGCCGTGAGCGCGCCGGTGACATAGTAGGGCAGGATCGCGGGCACGCCGACCTTGCGCCACCACGACCAGGAGCTGATGCGGAACAGCGCCGCGGCGTCGCGCAGGTCGGTCGGGATCGCGCTGGCGCCCGCGATGACGTTGAACAGGATGTACCACTGGGTGCCCAGGATCATGAGCGGGCTCAACCAGATATTGGGATCGAGCCGCAGGCTGACGATCGCCACGACCGCCACCGGGAATACGACGTTGGCCGGGAAGGCCGCGAGGAACTGGGCGACCGGCTGCAGGCTCGTGGCGAGCCGCGGCCTGAGGCCGATCCATACGCCGATCGGCACCCAGACGAGACTGGCCAGCGCGATCAGCACCAGCACCCGGATCAGGGTCAGAATCCCGTCGAACAGGGCGGTGCGCAGGTCGGCGAAGCCCAGGGTCGTGCGGGTGTACAGGACGATGTGCCACAGGGCGTAGCCCGCCAACACGAGCAGCACCGCGATCCACACCCTCTCGCCGGTGCGCGACGGCGCCCCGAACTTCGGCTTGGCCGGCGGGCTGGTGAGCGGCGTCGGCAGCAGCGAGATACGGTCCGCCACCCAGCCCACGGCGCGGACGACGTGCGGGCGCACGCGGCTGCGGCGCCAGAAATCGTAGAGCCATGAATGCGGCTGCGAATCGGCCGCCTGCTGCTCGAAGCGGAACTTGTCGGCCCAGGCGACGATCGGCCGGAAGATGAGCTGGTCGTAGGCCAGGATGACGGCGGCCATCATGGCGATGGCCAGCAGCACCGCCTGGAGGTCGCGGGCCTGGATCGCCAACGCCAGCCAGGAGCCGATGCCGGGCAGCATCACCGTGGTGTTGCCGACCGTGATCGCCTCGGAGGCGACGACGAAGAACCAGCCGCCCGACATCGACATCATGGTGTTCCAGATCAGCCCGGGTGCGCCGAACGGCACGTCGAGCCGCCAGAACCGCAGCCACGGCGAGAAGCGGTAGTGCCGCGCCACCTCGTCGAGGTCGCGCGGCACCGTGCGCAGCGACTGGTAGAAGCTGAAGGCCATGTTCCAGGCCTGGCTGGTGAAGATGGCGAAGATCGCCGCGCACTCCGCGCCCATCACGCTGCCCGGGAAAAGCTGCAGGAAGAAGGTCACGGTGAAGGTGAGGAAGCCCAGCACCGGCACCGACTGAAGGATGTCGAGTGCCGGGATGATGACCAGCTCGGCCTTGCGGTTGCGAGCCGCCAGGGTCGCCACCACGAAGGTGAAGATCAGCGAGCAGATGATCGCGGCGAACATGCGCAGGGTCGTCCGCAGCGCATATTCCGGCAGGCGCGCGAGATCGAGCGTGACCGGCACCGTTTCGAGCTGTGCGGCCGGCGCGTTCATCTCGCGGAAGCCATGCGCCACCAGCACGAAGACGCCGACGACCAGCAGGAAGATGACCGCGTCGTAGAGATTGGGCCAGAGGCCCGTGCGGCCGCTCACGCCAAGCGGCGTGGCGGCCTCGCGGCCCTGGTCAGGTCTGGATGCGAGCATGCGTGCCTTCCGGAAATTACACAGAGGCACGGCGCCCCGCCCTACCTATCGGGCCGGTTCTAAGACGGCAGGCTTTCGGTTTCGTGAACACGCGACACGCGCGTCGATAAGCCGCCCGGGTGCGAAAAATCAGCCCGTTTTGCTGAGATGCCGCCTGATTTCGGCGACGAGGCCGGCTTCGGCAGGATCGTCTCGCCGCCGCGGCCGCGGCGTCTCGATCGCCCGGTCGACCACCACCCGGCCCGGCGAACCCGCCAGCACGATCACGCGGTCCGCCAGATAGGTCGCTTCCTCGATGTCGTGCGTGACGAACAGGATCGTCTTGCCGGTCTGCTGCCAGATGCGTGTCAGCTCGTCCTGCAGCCCTTCGCGCGAGATCGCATCGAGGGCCGAGAACGGCTCGTCCATCAGCAGGACCTCGGGCTCGACCGCGAGCGCGCGGGCCAGCGACACGCGCTGGCGCTGGCCGCCCGAGAGCTGGTGGGGCCAGCGGCCGGCGAGATCGGCCAGGCCGACGATGCGCAGCGCCTCGACCGCTTTCGTGCGGCGTTCGGCCTTCGACAGGCCCGTTCCTTCGAGGCCGAAAGCGACATTGTCGACGACGCGGCGCCACGGCAGCAGGCGCGAATCCTGAAAGACCAGTGCGACCGGCTGGCGCGCAGTCGAGCGGGTCGCCAGCGACACCTGTCCGGCGCTGGCCTTGGCGAGGCCGATCAGAACGCGCAGCAGGGTGGACTTGCCGACGCCCGAAGCGCCGACGATGGCCACGAACCCGCCGCGCGGGATCGCCAGATCCAGCTCGCGCAGCACCTCGGTGCGACGACCGTCGCGATCGAAGGTGAGCCCGAGGCCTCTGATGTCGATGACGCTGTCGATCACGCTTTCCATCGGAGCAGCCAGTTCTGGGTGACGAGAAAGAGCGAATCGAGGATGCCGTAGAGCGCGGCCATCGTGAGCATGTAGACGACCACGATGTCTGTCGCGAGCAGCGACGAGGCCTCGATCATGCGGTTGCCGAGCCCTGGCACGCCGAAGATCTCGGCGGCGACCACGGCCATCCAGGCCTGACCCAGTGCCGTCCGCAGACCGACGAGGATGCCCGGCATTGCGGCCGGCAGGTAGATCTTGAAGAGCTTCTCGAGAGGGCTGCGAAAACCGAATGCCTCAGCGACTTCGAGGAGATCGCGGTCGACGCCGCGCACCGCGCCGTGCGCCGCGAAGAACACGATCCAGAACACCGATATGGCGATGATGAAGACCGCGGCCCTGGGCGTGACGCCGAACCAGATGATGGCGAAGGGAGCCCAGGCGAGGCCCGGGATCGGGCGCAACAGCCGCACGACCCACGAGGTCAGATCCTCGGCGACGCGCGACATGCCGGTGAGGACGCCGACGGCGACGCCGAGGGCCGCACCGACCACCAGCCCGATCCCATAGTGGCTCAGGCTGCCGGTGACCGCCTTCAGCCACATGCCGGAGTCGAGTTCGCTGCGGAAAGCCTCGGGGATCGCGAGGGGGCCTGGCAGCATCATCGGGTTGACCAGCCCAAAAGTCGGCACCGCCTGCCAGATCACCAGAAAGGCGAGCAGGCCCGCGGCGCCCAGCCCGATCGAGCCGAGCGCGCTCATGCGAGCACGGCTCGGCGCGGACGAGGCCGGCAAGTCGACAGTTTGAGTTATGGTCATCGGCCTGTCCTGTCCGAGGTCAGCCCGGCCGCCGTGCCTTCTCGAAGAAGCGCACGTCGAACAGATCGTCGAGCGGTGCGGCTTCCTTGAGCGAGCCCAGCTTCACCTGATAGGCCTCCATCGCCTTCGACGGCGCGATGACCTCGCGCGGATCGATGACGAATTTGGTGGCCGGCGACTTCAGCGCCGTCTTGATCACCTCCAGATTGACGATGCCCTTGGCGAGGTTTGCCGCGACCGCCGGGGCCGCTTTGTCGGGATCGCGCGTCAGGAGATCGCCGGCGCGTACCAGCGCATCGACCAGTGCCTGCACGGCCGCAGGCTGTTTCGCGATCAGCGCGCCGGTGACGGCAACGACGGTACCGGGCTGGCCGGGAAACAGCTTGTCGCCGACCTCGACCAACTTGATGCCGGGATTCGATTTCTGAATGATCGTCAGCGCCGGCTCACGCACGGTCGCGCCCTCGACCGCATCGGCCAGCACGGCCTGCTGCGTGGCATCGATACCCATGGCCACGACTTCCACATCCTCGCGGTTGGCTTTGACGACCTCCCACAGCCAGTATTGAAGCGTCGTATTGGGAACCGAGCCGGCCGGCTGGGTGGCGAGCCGCGCAGGCTTGCCCGTCGCCGCCTTGTAACGCTTGAAGGCCTCGGCCGGCGCGACACCTTGGACGAAATGCTGCGCAAGGCGCGGCACGGCGACGAACACGTTCTCACCGCTCGCCGTCGCTGCCACGACTTTCACATCGACGCCGCGCGAGCGTGCGACACCGAGTGGTGCGATGCCCGCGACATAGGCGTCGAGCGTGCCCGAGGCCAGCGCCTGGATGGCATGCGGTCCCGACTGGAAGGTCGTCAGTGTCAGGTCGAGACCCGCCTCCTTGGCCCAGCCCTCCTTGTCGACGACGAAGATCGGCGCCGCGCCGATCACCGGAATGTTGCCGATGCGAATCGGCACGCGTGCACCCTGGGCTCGGACGGCGGGGAACGCCAGCAGCGACGCGCCGCCCGCCAGGAAGGCGCGACGCCGGAACGATGACAAGGTCATGGAAACTCTCTGCAACCGCTCGCGTACGATCACGCGCGCCGCTGAGATAGAAAATTCAGTCGGTCCGAACATCCGTCCGGCAAAAATGGATGAGAAGTGGTTGGGACATCTCATCCCCTTGGAAGAATTTGCTTCGCGTGGTCGCTCGGAATGAGGCTTTCAGTAGATCGACGGCTCCGCGACCGGCTTGCCGAACTCCGTTTCGAGGAAATCGAAGTCGCAGCCCTCGTTGGCCTGCTTGATATGCTTCGTGAACATCCAGCCGTAGCCACGTTCGTAACGCGGCTCGGGCTTCTTCCACGCCGCCTTGCGCTTCGCCAGCTCCTCATCCGAGACGTTCATGTCGATCGTGCGCTTGTCGACGTCGAGCGAGATCATGTCGCCGGTCTTCACCAAAGCGAGCGGCCCGCCGATATAGGATTCCGGCGAGACGTGCAGGATACAGGCACCGTAGCTGGTGCCGCTCATGCGGCTGTCGGAGAGGCGCACCATGTCGCGCACGCCCTGCTTCACCAGCTTGGTGGGGATCGGCAGCATGCCCCATTCCGGCATCCCCGGCCCACCCTGCGGCCCGGCATTGCGCAGGATCAGCACCGTGTCCTCGGTGACGTCGAGATCCTCGCGGTCGATCGCGGCCTTCATCGAGGGATAATCGTCGAACACCAGGGCCGGTCCGGTGTGCTTCAGGAACTTCGGCGCGCAGGCGCTCGGTTTGATGACGCAGCCGTCGGGCGCAAGGTTACCCTTGAGCACCGCGAGAGCGCCCTCCTTGTAGATCGGGTTGGCGACGGAGCGGATCACGTCGTCGTTGTAGATTTCCGCGCCCTTCACGTTTTCGCCCAGGGTGCGGCCGGTCACGGTGAGCGTGTCGAGATGGAGGTGATCGCGGATCTGCTCGATCAGGCCCGGCAGGCCGCCGGCATAGAAGAAATCCTCCATCAGGTATTTGTCGCCGCTCGGCCGGATGTTGGCGATCACCGGTACCTTGCGACTGGCGCGCTCGAAATCGTCGAGGCCGATCTTCTGGCCGGCGCGGCGCGCCAGCGCGATCAGGTGGATGATGGCGTTGGTCGAGCAGCCGACCGCCATCGCCACGGTGATGGCGTTGAGGAACGCCTCATGTGTCAGGATCTTGTTCGGCGTCAGGTCCTCCCAGACCATGCCGACGATGCGGCGGCCGCACTCGGAGGCCATGCGGATGTGGTTGGCATCCGCGGCGGGGATCGACGAGGCGCCGGGCAGCGACATGCCGAGCGTCTCGGCCATCGCCATCATCGTGGCCGCCGTGCCCATGGTCATGCAGGTTCCGTAGCTGCGCGCGATGCCGGCCTCGACATCGACCCAGTCGGAGTCGGTGATCTTGCCGGCGCGGCGCTCGTCCCAGAATTTCCACGCGTCCGAGCCCGAACCCAGCACCTTGCCCTTCCAGTTGCCGCGCAGCATCGGCCCGGCCGGGAGATAGATCGTCGGAAGACCGACGCTGATCGCGCCGAGCAGCAGCGCCGGCGTGGTCTTGTCGCATCCGCCCATCAGCACGACGCCGTCGACCGGATGACCCCGCAGCAGCTCCTCGGCATCCATGGCCAGCAGGTTGCGATAGAGCATCGTCGTCGGCTTCAGCAGGCTTTCCGACAGCGACAGCGCCGGCAGCTCGATCGGGAAGCCGCCGGCCTGCAGGATGCCGCGCTTCACGTCGTCGACGCGCGTCTTGAAGTGCATGTGGCAGGGCTGGGCATCGGACCAGGTGTTGAGGATGGCGATGACCGGCTTGCCGGCCCATTCCTCAGGCGCGTAGCCCATCTGCATCGCCCGCGAGCGATGACCGAAGGCGCGCAGATCGTCGGGCGCGAACCAGCGCGCGCTGCGCAGCTGATCGGGAGTCTTGTTCTTTGGCTTGCTGTCCGGCATGGCTTTTCCTCCGCGCCGGACGCGACCACATTCAAGGGATCGCGGTCAAGCCGCGACGCCGCACGGGAGGATCGGCTTGCTCATATAGACCGTGACACCGAGCGCCGAGCTCTCCTCGCGGTCGATCCGGTAGCCGACGGCGAGATAGAGCCGGACGTTCGCCTCGAACATCTTGTTCGTGTAGAGCCGCACGTCCGCGTAGCCGAGTTCGAGCGCCTGGCGCTCGGCGTGCGCAAGCAGATACCGGCCCAGGCCGCGCCCCTGGAAAGCCGGCGCGACGGCGACGTTCTCGATCACCAGGTGATCGCCCTTGTCGATCGTCTCGATGAGGGCCGCGAGGCCGCCGTCGAGAAAGGCAAGGTCGATGCGATGCTGGCGCACCGCCTCGTCATAGTCGGCGCGCATCGGCAGCGGCTCACGGCCGATCACGGGCACCCACTTGGCATAGGCTTCGCGCGTGAGCACACGCACGGCGGCGGCATCGTCCGCCACCGCGCGCCGCAGCGCCGGTGTCTCGTCCATGACGAAAGCCTCAGCCGAGCTTGAGGCCCGTCGTCTCGTCGACGCCGGTCTTGAGGTTGATGCACTGCACCGCCGCGCCCGACGCACCCTTGCCGAGATTGTCGAGCGAGGCCACGGCCAGGACGTTGCCCTCGGCATCGTTGCCGTAGACCGCGAGTTCCATCGTGTTGGTGTCGATCAGCCGGTCGGCCCGCAGGAAGCGGTCGCGCTCCAGCCACGCCCGGTCGGCCAGCGGCCGCACCGGCACGAAGGTCTCGCCGGCATAATAGTCGCTCAGCACCTGGTGGACGTCCTTGGCCGTCACCTGCTTCGTGGTGATGTCGCGCGTGATCGGCACGGTGATCAGCATGCCCTGGGCATAGTGGCCGACCGACGGCACGAAGAGCGGCGCATGCGTGAGGCCGGAATACTTCTTCATCTCCGGCACGTGCTTGTGCGTGAGCTCGAGCCCGTAGAGTCCGAACGGCTCGACGCCGGGCTGCTCATGCACCGCGATCAGCTCCTTGCCGCCGCCGGTATAGCCCGACACGCCGAACACGGCGGGCGTCGCGTCGGCGCGGACGATGCCGGCATCGACCAGCGGCCGCAGCAGCGCGATGGCGCCGGTCGGATAGCAGCCCGGATTGCTGATGCGGTTCGAGTCGAGCAGCTTCTGGCGCTGGTCCCTGGCGAGTTCCGGGAAACCGTAGGTCCAGCCCTCGGCCACGCGATGCGCCGTCGAGGCGTCGATCACGACCGTATCGCTGTCCCCAATTGCCGCCACCAGCTCCTTGGCTGCGGCGTCGGGCAGACAGAGCACGGTGATGTCGGAGGCCTTGGCGATCTCAGCGCGCTTGCCCAAGTCCTTGCGGTCGGCCACCGGCAGTTCGAGCAGCTCGATGTCGGCCCGGTCCTTGAGCCGGTCGAGGATCTGCAAGCCCGTGGTGCCGTGCTGGCCGTCGATGAAAATCTTCGTCTTGTTGCTGGTCATGGTCTTCTCTCTCGATGCAGGGCCTTGAGGGAAATGGCCGACTGGAGAAGGAAGGATGGAAGCCGCTTCGTCTCTCCAGCGGCTTCACGATACGGCGCGTTTGTTACTGTTGCGCGCGCGCGTTCACTTACCGCTTTTGCGAGCGGCGACGTCGCGACCGGAGGAGGGCAGGCGAATTCATGGTGGGGCCGATATTTCATCGGGGCTCCCCCCTGTCAAGATGCCGCCGACACGCTAGGTTCGATTATTCCCTGTTCTGGAGACAAGCCATGAGCCAGTCGCCCGCCGCCGCCTCCCATCCGGAAGGCCTCTCGATGCTGGAGAAGCGCACCATCGAGGCCGAGATCCTCAAAGAGGTCTACGAGACCCTGAAGGCCAGCCACGGCGAGGAGGTCGCGAAGACGACGATCGAGGAATCGGTGCGCCGCTCGGCCATCGAGCAGGCCCGCCAGTTCGCCGCCTCGGTACCCGGCGGCACATCGCTCAAGTCGTTCCAGGACATCCAGCATCTGTGGACCAAAGGCGGGTCGCTGGAAATCGAGGTCAAGGAACAGACCGACAAGAGCTTCGTGTTCGATGTCGTGCGCTGCCGCTATGCCGAAACCTACAAGAAGATGGGGCTGGGGGAGATCGGCGGCCTGCTGTCCTGCAACCGCGACGGCGCCTTCTGCGAAGGCTACGACCCCAAACTCAAGCTCGAACGCACGCAGACGATCATGCAGGGCGCCAGCCACTGCAACTTCAAGTACACGTACGAAGAATGAACCGCATGCCTATGGCCAGTCGGCGATAAAGCCCCGATCCTTGTAGGGCTCGATCTTGCGCCACTCAAGGAGCACCCGTTCGCGGAACAGCGCGTCGGTGTGCCAGCGTTCGACCGGTACGCCGTAGGGATTGATCGTCAGCAGCATCTTTTCAACATCAGGCCAATGCCGATGCAGGGTCATGGGATAGCGGCGCGCGGTGCAGATCTTGCCCAGACAGATCACGCTTCCGATGTTTTCCCGGCCGAGTGCGGAATCGATGACGGGAAGCGAGAAGATCACGTTCTCGCCGGTGTTGGTCGCCCGATGTTCCTCCAGAATCAACACTTCGGGCACCCCACCGGCCACCATCGCCTGTTTGATGATCGTGCATTCGGTGCGGGTATCGCCTGCCGTCAGGCCGCCGCTTACGATGGCATGGCGAAAGAAGCCGCGGCGCCAAAGCTCGAGAGCGGCTTGGACCGTTTCGCCCACGCCATGGCGAGTGCCGAAGACGAACAGGAGATCGGCCGACCGGATCGGCGTGGAGATCAGATGTTCTGCGTTGATCCGCGCGATTTCCAGATCGCTCGGGAGATCGCTCAATTCAGGAACTCCGCCACCACGATATGGCCGTCCTTGGCGGGCCAGGTGCGGGTCGGAATGGTCTCGTTGTTGAACACGGCCATCACGGTGCGCGTCGGCGCGGCGTCGAAGGTGAGACGGCCCGTGGAAACGCCAGGCACGCCGTCGTTGATGCCGGGCGGCACCTTGCCGTCGAGCGAGAACTTGTCGCGGCCGACGCCGAAATAGCCGCGCGGCCGGCTCATGATCGTGACCGCGCCAGCGCCTTCGTCGGCCTTGCCGAAGGGCTGCGGCCGCAGGTGGACCACGTCGCTCGAGCGCAGGAACGGCGAGCGGTAGGTGTGCGTCGTCGGCAGTCCCGGCACCCGGAGAACGAACTCGTAATGGGAATCGGAGCGGCCGACGAAGGGTCCCCAGACTCCGTCCTCGCCGGTGGTCTTGCGCAGCAGCGCCACCGCGCTCTTGCGCTCGCCGGTCTTCGAATCGACCTCGAAGATCTCGACCTCGGCGCCGGCCACGGGGATGTTGGTGTAAGTCCCTTCGCTGAAGCCGGTGACCTTGCCGTTCAGGATCGGCAGCGGCTCCTGGGCGATGAACATGCTGCCGGGCGGCTTGCCGGTGATGTGCTCGAACATCGCGGCGAAGGCCAATTTGTGGAACGCGACCTCGCGATGGTCGAGCCCGTCCAGGATCACGTTGCGCGCGCCGCGCAGTTCGGAGGCATCGTAGCCGACACCGGTCGGCTTGCCGGGCGCACCGACGAAGCGGCCGTCCGGTTGCGAATACTTGTCGTTGTTGTCTGAGCGGATCGCCATCATCTCGACGCCCGGGATCAGGTCGTCGGAACCGCCGTTGAGGCCCTTGAGGAACGGGAAGGCGCCGTTGAATTCGCTGCCGGGCAGCAGGGACTCTGAAATCACGATGCCCTTGTTGGGCGTGCCGCAGAGCACGGCATGGCTCACCAGATCCGCCCCGCCACCGTTCTTCAGCAGGGCGCGAATGGCGTTGCCGCCGCGCGAGGAACCGATGAGCGCGACCTTTCGGCGGCGCGTCGCCTTCAGGACCTGCAGCACGAAGCGCGACAGTTCCTTCATCTGATCCTCGGCCGAGGATCGCAACGGCTGCGGCTTTGAATCGTCACTGCGCGCGTTGGGATAGACGAAGTCGATGGCAAACAGCTGGTTGCGCTTGTAGCCATTGGCTTCGAAACGCCACAGGTTGTTGATCCAGAGCGCGCTCGAATCGCCATTGCCGTGCACGAACACGACCGGCGGCGGCCCGACCTCGGGCTGCGGACGGCGCGGCACCGGCTGACCGAAGACTTGCCGCGAATACGCGAGCGCAGGCGCCAGCATGGCGGCGCCGCCGAGCAGCGCGCGGCGGGTCGGGCCTTTCTTCGAGGACCGCAGCCCCTTGCTCATCACTCCCCCAGACATTCTTCCCCATGTTGGCAAATAGCGGGCGCCGACGCTACGCTTGCCACATGTCCATTCGTTACGTCGACAGCCCGGTCGGCCGGTTGGCCGTCGAGGCGGATCACGACGCCGTGACCTCGGTGCGCTGGTCCAACGGCGAAAGCGCGCACGACAGGTCGACGACGCCGGTGCTCGAAGAGGCGGTGCGCCAGCTCGAGCAATATTTCGCCGGAAAGCTCAAGCGCTTCGACCTGCCGCTGGCGGCGCGCGGAACCGACTTCCAGAAGAGCGTCTGGAACATGATGTGTGAAATTCCCTTCGGCGGGACCGCGACCTATGGTGGCATGGCGATGGCCCTGGGGTCCGGCCCACGCGCCGTCGGCATGGCCTGCGGCCGCAATCCCATCCCCATCATCGTACCCTGCCACAGGGTCCTGGGCAGCGGGGGCAAGGAAGGCGGCTTCTCGGGTGGCCAGGGCCTGCCGACCAAGCGCCAGCTGCTGACGCTCGAAGGCGTCGTGCTTCTTTAATTTCTATGACGTTGCGTCGGCCGGACGCCCCGGCTACGGAAGCGTCATGCGCGTACTGATCACCCGGCCGGAACGCGAGGCGACCACGCTGGCAACGGCGCTGGCCGAGCGTGGCCATGTCCCCGTCATCGCGCCCCTGTTCCGTCTCGAGATTCTTCATCCGCCGGCGACCTTCGCCACGGATCTTTCCGAGTGCCAGGCCATCCTGCTGAGCAGCGCCAATGGCGCGCGCGCCCTGGCCGAAGCCGGCGAACAGCGCGGCAAGCCCATCCTTGCGGTCGGCGATACCACCGCCTCGACCGCGGAAGGACTGGGCTTCGTCTCGGTCGTGTCCGCCGCGGGCGATGGACGGGCGCTGGCCGATCTCGCGCGAAAGCGCCTCGACCCCAAGGCCGGTCCCCTCCTGCACGTGTCCGGCGTCGACATCGCCCAGGATTTCGCGGCCGCCCTCGCCCCCGACGGGTTCGAGGTACGTCGCGTGCCCCTCTATGACGCGCGTGAAGAGACCACACTGCCGGACTCGGCGCGCGCTGCCATCGAAGCCCGCGCGGTCGACGCCGCGATGTTCTTTTCGCCGCGCGCCTCGGATCTGTTCGCCCGGCTCGTGCAGGAAGGCGGACTTTCCGCGGCGCTATCCAATGTCACCGCCATCGCCATCAGTCCGGCGGCGCTCGAGCCCTTGAGGGCCCTGCCGTTCAAGGCGACGGTGGCGGCAGCGCATCCCACCCGCCAGTCCGTTCTGGACGAGATCGACCGGCTGCCCGCTGACACCGTCTTGGGCGCCCCCAAGGCCGCCGCCGAGGCGGCCGTAGAAGGACCGAGCATCATGAGCGACACACCTTCTTCTCCCGAGTCGACGGCACCGCCGGCCGCTTCCATGACACCGCGGCCCGTCGAAGTCCGCCGCGGCATCGGCGTGGCCGGCGCTTTCATCGTCGGGCTGGTCGCCTCCTGCCTGGTCTTGGCGGGCGCCCTGATCAGCCTGCCCTACTGGCCGGCGGAAATTCGCGCCCTGTGGCAGGGCCAAGGCGCGGCTTCCGCGACGCCGGCGCCCGCCCTCGACCTCCAGCAGGTTCGCCAGGATGCGACCGCCGTCGCCAACGCCTCCGTGGAAGCTGCCAAGCGCGAAATCTCGGCGCGCCTCGACGATCTCGAAAAGCGGGTGCGCGCCGCCTCGGCCGCCGCGGCGGAACAGCCGGCCAGTCCGGGTACCGGTGGCCCCGATCCGGCGATTGCCGAACTGCGCGGCAAGATCGAGGCGCTGGAAGGTCGCGCCGCGGCTCCCGCCCCCGTGCCGGCGACGCCGACCCAGGCGGCCCCGAACCCGGAGCAGGAAAAGGAGCTCGCCACCCTGCGGCTCGAGCTGGCGACCATGCGCAACACCGTGCAGACGATGGACCAGACGATCGCCGTGCAGCGCGACCAGACGAAGCTGCTGGCCGAGGCCGTCGACAAGGCGCGCGGCGAAGCGAGCGCCCGGAATGCCGGCGAACAGAAGGCGATGAGCGCGGCGCGCGCCTCCGCCCTGATCGGCATCGCCGCACGGCTGAGCGCGGCCGTCGAATCCGGCCTGCCCTTTGCCACCGACCTCGCTTTGCTGACGCCGCTGGCCCAAGGTGACGCCAAGCTGACCGAGAGCGCCACCGCCCTGCAGGCCTATGCCCAGAACGGCGTCGCCTCGCGGCCTGCGCTGGTGGCGGAGTTTCCGGCGGTCGCCAAGGCCGCGCTGGCCGACGATCTCGCCGACGATTCGTTCGGCGAACGGCTGCTCGGCAAGGTCCGTGGGCTGGTTTCCCTGCGCCGCGTCGGCAACGACGTCGAAGGCGACGGCACGGAAGCCAAGCTCGCGCGGGCCGAAGCCGCTCTCGAGGCCGGTGACCTTGCCAAGGCAGTCGCGCTGGTGAAGACGCTGCCGCCGCAGACGTCGCGCGCCACCACCGGCTGGCTGTCGCGCGCCGAGGCCAATCTCGCCGCCAAGAAGGCGGCCGACCAGATCTCCTCGCAGGCCGTCACCCTGCTCGGCTCGGCCCGGTAGGTCCTGCGATGACGATCCTGCGCACCATCATCTGGTTCGTCTTCGCCATCGTGGCGATGCTGGGCGCGGTGTGGCTGGCCGAACGGCCGGGCTCCGTGACCGCCGAGTTCCGCGGCTGGCGGCTCGATACCAGCGTCGGCGTGCTGATGATCTCCGTGCTCGTGCTGATCCTGGTCAGCGTCGGCGGATGGCTCCTCTATCGCTGGATCGTCGGCGCCCCCGGCGCGCTGCTCGACGGTTGGGGCGAGAGCCGGCGCCGTCGCGGCTATCGCGAGCTGACCCAGGGACTCGCCGCGGTGGCGGCCGGCGACGGGGTGGAAGCGCAGAAGCATGCGCGCAAGGCTGAGCAGCTTCTGTCGGAGCCGGCACTCACGCTCCTTCTCTCGGCGCAGGCCGCCCAGCTCAACGGCGACCGCGACGGCGCACGGCGCGCCTTCACCGCCATGCTCGAAGACGAGCAGATGGCCTTCCTCGGCCTGCGCGGCCTGATCGGCCAGTCGCTGCGTGACGGCGACCAGGCCCAGGCGCTGTCCTATGCCGAACGCGCCTTCCGGCTGCGGCCGCAGACGCCCTGGGTCGTGCATTCGCTGTTCGACATGCAGGCGCAGGTCGGCCAGTGGCGGGCGGCCCAGGAGACGCTGGAGACGGGCATCCGCCGCAAGGTCGTCACGGCCGACAAGGGCCGCACCCTGAAGGCGCTGCTGGAGGTCGAGCGCAGCCGCGAGGCGGAGCGCGAAGGCCGCCCCAGCGACGCGCTGGCGCTCGCCCGCGAGGCCTTCGGACTCGCGCCCGAACGCATTGCGGTGACGCGCCGCCTCGCCGAACTGCAGCTCAAGGCGGGCGATACGAAGAAAGCGATGAAGACCATCGAGCGCGGCTGGTCGCTGGCGCCGCATCCCGATCTCGCGTCGCTCTACCTCGACGCCTCGGGCGAGACCGAAGCGCTGAAGCGGGTCGGTGTCGCACGCCGGCTGGCCGAGCAGAATCCCGGCGACATCGAAAGCCATCTGGCGCTCGCCCAGGCCTCGCTGGATGCCGGCCTGTGGGGCGAGGCACGCCGGCATCTCGACACCGCTGCCGGCACCAACCCGTCGACCCGCGTCTGCCGCCTCATGGCCGAGGTGGAGGAGCGTGAGCAGACCGGTCAGGACAAGGTGCGCGCGTGGCTCGCCCGCGCCGCCGATGCGCCGGCCGATCGCGCCTGGCGCTGCAACGCGTGCGGCGCCCATCACGAAGGCTGGCGGCCGGTCTGCGAGAGCTGCGGCGCCTTCGGCACGCTGCAATGGCGCGCACCCGGTACCTACGGGCATATCCTGCCGCCGGAGGCCGCAGCGTCCGAATCGCTGGAGGTGCCACGCGGATCCAATCTGCCCGTCCCGGCCGCGAACAACACGACGACTTAGAAAAAGAGGAAACGCCATGTTCGAGACGACGCTTGCGGGCAGCCTGCCCAAGCCGGCCTGGCTCGCCACGCCCAACGTCCTGTGGGCGCCGTGGACGCTGTCGGGAGAGCCGCTGTTCGAGGCCAAGGACGACGCCACCTTCCTCGCCATCCGCCGCCAGGAAGAGGCCGGCCTCGACGTCGTGAGCGATGGCGAGCAGGCGCGGCAGCATTTCGTGCACGGCTTCCTGGCCGAGGTCGACGGCGTCGACTTCGACAAGAAGGTCCGGATGGGCATCCGCAACAACCGCTACGACGCCGATTGCCCGACCGTCACCTCGGCGCTGAAGCGCCGCCGGTTCGTACATGAGCGCGAGGCGCGCATCGCCCGCGCCGCCACTTCGCGCAAGCTCAAGTTCACCCTGCCCGGCCCGATGACCCTGATCGACACGCTGGCCGACGGCTACTATGGCGACCGCGTGAAGATGGCCTTCGCCTTCGCCGAACTGCTGAACCAGGAAGCGAAGGACCTCGAAGCGCTGGGCGTCGACGTCGTGCAGTTCGACGAGCCCGCCTTCAACGTCTACCTGAACGAGACGGTCGACTGGGGCGTGCCGGCGCTGGAGAAAGCGGCCGAGGGGCTGAAGTGCACCACCGCCGTCCACATCTGCTACGGCTACGGCATCGAGGCCAACAACAAGTGGAAGGAGACGCTGGGCGAAAGCTGGCGCCAGTACGAGCAGACCTTCCCG
>Ga0182745_1002069_pt1 | contig 18488 bp, 18 predicted proteins | sample eDN3rd30CKraftBY_FD_128523 | JGI IMG/M metagenome (GOLD analysis project Ga0182745, IMG submission 128523) | Enriched backyard soil microbial communities from Emeryville, California, USA - eDNA 3rd pass 30_C Kraft BY (version 2) (version 2) | ecosystem: Environmental > Terrestrial > Soil >...
CGGGCAGCTCAAAAACTTCACCGGCATCGATAGTCCCTACGAAATACCCCAAAAACCCGAAATCCACATCAATACCACCAACATGACACCCGAGGACGCCGCTAACCTCATCGTCAATCGGCTGTTGGGGTAGCGGCGGCGATGCTGCTGTTTCGGGGGAGGGAGGCGCACAGCCGGTCGCTGCTCAAGGCGATGAGCTGGCGGGCGCTCGGCAGCATCGACACCTTTCTGCTGAGCTATTTCTTCACCGCGAGCGTCAAGGCCGCGGGCGCGATCGCGAGCACCGAGGTGCTCACCAAGATGCTGCTCTACTACCTCCACGAACGCGCCTGGGCGCGCGTCGGCTGGGGGATGGACAAGCGGGGGCCGGGCGAAGACGCAGTCGACGGCGAAGAAGGATTGATGGCCGAGCATGTCTGAAAGCGACGACCAACTGGCCGCACGCCTCGCGGCAGCGGCGGGCGACATATTGCTCGACCTGCGCCGCGCCGGCGATTTGCAGGGCAAGGCGCTGGGCCAGGCCGGCGATGCCGCCGCGAACGCGATGCTGTGCCGCGAACTGCGCGCCGCGCGGCCCGGTGACGGGCTGCTGTCGGAGGAAGAGAAGGATCATGACGCGCGGCTGTCGCAGTCGCGCGTATGGATCGTCGATCCGCTCGATGGCACCCGCGAATATGGCGAGGGACGCAGCGACTGGGCGGTGCATGTCGCGCTCGCGGTCGACGGCGTCGCGGCGGTTGGCGCGGTCGCGCTGCCGGGGCTGGGGATCACGCTGACGTCGGGCGCGCCTTTGCCGCCCCGCCCGGCGAACACGCCGCTCAGGATGCTCGTCAGCCGCACCCGGCCCGCGGCCGAGGCGGTGCATGTCGCCGAAGCGCTCGGCGCCGAACTCCTGCCCATGGGCTCGGCAGGGGCCAAGGCGATGGCGGTCGTGCGCGGCGAGGCCGATATCTACCTCCACACCGGTGGCCAGTATGAATGGGACAATTGCGCGCCCGTCGCGGTCGCGGCGGCCGCGGGGCTGCACGTCAGCCGCGCCGACGGATCACCGCTTCGCTACAACAATGCCGATACCTATCTTCCCGACCTTCTGATCTGCCGCAAGGAGCTGGCGGCCGATGTGTTGCGGCTCGCCGCCGAATATTCGCCGGCCTGACCGGACACCCATTGCCAGCACGCCCGCCGCGCCGTAACCCGTTGCATCGAGAAACCGAACGCATGGGAGACGCGCGATGACCGACCTGCCTGACACCAACCTCATCATGCTCACGCTGGTGAAGCCCGAGGGCGAGCTGGAGGTCTTCCTCGAACGGCGGCCGATGCCCGAACCCGCGCCGCACGAGGTGCTGGTGAAGGTGCTGGCGACCCCGATCAACCCCTCCGACCTCGGGCTGCTGCTGGGCGCGGCGGACATGTCGACCGCGCGCGCCTCGACCCGCGACGGGCTGCCGGTCGTCACCGCCGACATTCCCGCGCCCGGCATGCGCGCGATGGGCGGGCGGATCGGCGACGCGCTGCCGATCGGCAACGAAGGCTGCGGCCTCGTCGTCAAGGCGGGGTCGTCGCCCGAAGCGCAGGCGCTGCTCGGCAAGACGGTCGCGCTGATCGGCGGCGAGATCTACGCCGAATATCGCTGTCTGCCCGCGCAGATGTGCATGCTACTGCCCGACGGCACCGACCCGCGCGACGGCGCCTCTTGCTTCGTCAATCCGCTCACCAGCCTGGCCTTCACCGAAACGATGCGGATGGAGGGGCACAGCGCGCTGGTCCACACCGCGGCGGCGTCGAACCTCGGCCAGATGCTGGTCAAGATCTGCGCGAAGGACGGCATTCCGCTCGTCAACATCGTGCGCAGCGAGGCGCAGGTCGCGTTGCTGAAGGGCATCGGTGCGACGCACATCGTCAACAGCAGCGACGATGACTTCATGGACAAGCTCACCGCCGCGCTGACCGAGACCGGCGCGACCTGCGGTTTCGACGCGATCGGCGGGGGCAAGCTGGCCGGGCAGATCCTCGCCTGCATGGAGGTCGCCGCGGTCAAGCGGATGACGACCTACAGCCGCTACGGCTCGGACACGTTCAAACAGGTCTATATCTACGGTGCGCTCGACCTCGGCCCGACGATCCTCAACCGCAGCTTCGGGCTGACCTGGTCGCTGTCGGGCTTCCTCTTGACCCCCTTCCTCCAGAAAGCGGGGATGGAGGTGAACATGCGGCTGCGCCAGCGCGTGGTCGACGAGCTCACCACCACCTTCAAGAGCCACTACAGCCACGAAATCTCGCTGACCGACGCGCTCGCGCTCGATACGATCGCCGGCTACAATGCGAAGCGGACCGGCGAAAAATATCTGATCCGCCCGCACGGGTAGGAGAGGGGTGCGGCGGATTTCGACCGAAGGCTAACCTTCCGCAAATTGCCGGGGCGGAGTAGGGATTTTCGGAGGGTAACGCGTTAGGGGGCCGGCTAATGAGGTATATTGATCGCTTGTTTTACGGTTGCTTGGGCGTAGGCATGGGCGCCGGGCTTGTAGAAACGAGCGGCGAACCGAAAGGAGTGGCTTTTGTGGGATTCGGCGTTGCGCTGATGATCGTAGTGGCTGCGTTCATTTATCGTCGCAAAGCGATGGGAAAGCCTGAGGCTTCTGACGACGGATATCATCTCAACGGCAGCTAACCACCCAAAGCGGCCGCCAAGCCAACTACCCCGAAAGACCGGCGGACAGGGTGGGATTCGAACCCACGGTGAGCTTGCACCCACGGCGGTTTTCAAGACCGCTGCCTTAAACCACTCGGCCACCTGTCCTATGCCTGCCGCCATAGCGTTCGCCCGCGCGGCGGCAAGTCCAAACCGGACCGCCTCCGTCCGGCGCGCAATTGACTCGGGCTATCGACAGCCGGGATGGCCAAGCTGCGGCCACCTGTGTCACTCTTTGCTTGGAGCCCGACGGCAAGAGGCTCTATGGGTGGGACATGATGCGCAGCAAGAGTTTCAGAATCGGGCGACTTTTTCATTTCGCGGGGGTCGTGCTCTCGGCGTGGACGCTCACCGCTTCGGCGCCGCTCCATGCCCAGGATAGCGGCGGCACGGGCTTCGACGCCTATGTCCAGTCGCTGTGGCCCAAGGCAGAGGCGCGCGGCGTGTCACGCGCGACCTTCGACCGGGTGACCGCGGGGCTGCGCTACAATGCGCGCGTCGTCGCGCTCGACCGCGACAATCTCGGCGCGCCGCCGAGCCCCAATACGCCGATCCCGGCCTTCGCGCCCTACAAGGCGAAGCATGTCGATGCCGCGCGGATAGGCGGCGGGCGGCGTGTCCACGACCGGCTGCTGCCGCTGCTATCGCGCATCGAGCAGCGCACCGGGGTGCCGACCAGCATCATGATCGCGATCTTCGGCCACGAGACCGCCTACGGCGCGGTCACCGGCAATTTCGACCTGCCCGAGGCGCTGGCGACGCTCGCCTATGAGGGGCGTCGCCGTAGCCTGTTCGAGCCTGAATTCCTCGCGACGCTCGAAATGGTGCAGAAGGGCGTGCCGCGCGAGGTGCTGAAGGGAAGCTGGGCGGGGGCTTTCGGCTATCCGCAGTTCCTGCCCTCGGTTTATTTGGCTGTAGCCGAGGACGGCGACGGCGACGGGGTCGCGCGCATCTGGTCGAGCGAGGCCGATGCGATCGAATCGATCGGCTCCTACCTCCGCCGCGCCGGCTGGCGCGCGGGGCAGCCGTGGGGGGTCGCGGTGCGCGTTCCCGCGAGCTTCGATCGCAACCGCTTCGCGACTCGCCTTCAGCCGACGCGCTGCCCGCGCGTCTTCGCGCGCTACAGCCGCTGGCGCAGCCTGGCCGAGTGGCGCGCCGACGGATTCCAGCCGATCGACGGGCGCTGGCCCGACGGGCAAATCCAGGCCACCCTGCTCGAACCCGATGGCCCGGGAAAGACCGCCTATTTGCTGACGGGCAATTATCGTGCGATACTCGACTATAATTGTTCCAACTTTTACGCGCTTTCTGTGGGGTTGCTGGCGGATGAGATCGATCGTTAGGGGCGGGGTGCTGGCCGGAGCGGCGTTGATGCTCGCGGGTTGCGGAAGTTTCGATGGCAAGCGCGAGGGCGGCCCCGTCGCGGGGCCTGCGCCCGCGCCGGCGGAGACGCTCGTCCCCGACCGTCCGGTCAAGATCGGAGCGCCCTACGCCGTCGACGGCGTCACCTATACCCCTGCCGACATCGCCGATTATGACGAGGTCGGCTATGCGAGCTGGTACGGCGACGAACTCGCCGGCAAGCCGACCGCCAACGGCGAGACCTTCGACCCCGCGGCAATCAGCGCCGCGCACAAGACGCTGCCGCTGCCGAGCTATGTCGAGGTCACCGCGCTCGACACTGGACGCACGATCCTTGTCCGCGTCAACGACCGCGGGCCAATGGCGAACGACCGGCTGATCGACCTGTCGCGTGGCGCAGCCGAGCAACTCGGCCTCAAGCCCGGCGTCGCCGGCGTGCGCGTGCGGCGCACCAGCCCGCCCGCGGCCGAGCGCGCGCAGCTTCGCGCCGGCAAGGCGGTTCCCGCGCGAATCCCGACACCCGACTCGCTGCTCGCCATCCTGCGCAGCAAGCTGACCGGCAAGCCGTCGCCCGCCGCGATCGCAGCCGGGGTCGCGAAACAGGCGACGTCCGCCGCGCCGCCGCCGCGCACCAAGCCCGGCGACGACCGCTTCATCGTCGAAGGCCCGGGCGGCAAGGCGCCGCCCACCGCATCGGCGCCGCCCAAACCCGCGCCCGCCGCGACTTCGGGCAGCTACGCAGTCCAGGTCGCGACCTTCAGCACCGAAGCTCGCGCCAATGCCACCGCGAAGGTGGTCGGCGGCAGCGTCGGCAAGGCGGGCAATCTCTGGCGCGTCCGCATGGGGCCCTTCGCGAGCGAGGCCGACGCGAAGGCCGCGCTCGGCAAGGCCCATGCGAAGGGATTCCGCGACGCCGTGATCACGCGCGACCGCTGACGGCCTCGCATGCGGCGTCGGACCATCCTCGAGCGAAGCGGAGCGGGGCTCGTGCTGGCCGCGCTGGCGCTTGCTGTCGCGCCGTCCGCCGCGCCCGCGGGCGCCGCCCCCGCGCATGCGCCGGCGAGCCGCCCGCTCTACACCACGCAGGCGCCGATCGCGATGCTCAAGGATCTCGATTCGGGGGCGATCCTCTTCGAGCGCGGCGCCGACAAGCGCTTCGCACCCGCCTCGATGGCGAAGGTGATGACCGCCTATGTCGTGCTCGACCTGATCGGCAGCGGCAAATTGTCGCGCGACAAGCGCTTCACGGTCAGCGAAGCGACGTGGAAGAAGTGGAACGGCAGCAACGGCGGCTCGACGATGTTCCTGCGCGCGGGCGAGACGGTGTCGGTCGACGAACTGCTCAAGGGGTTGATCACCGTGTCGGGCAATGACGCCGCCGCCGCGCTCGCGGTCGGGATTGACGGAAGCGAAGAAGCTTTCGTCCGCCGAATGAACGATATGGCGGCCACGCTTGGCATGACGTCCAGCCGGTTCGGGACCCCCAACGGCTGGCCCGACGGCGGCGTGACCAAGGTCAGCGCCGCCGACCTCATCACGCTCGCCGACCGGCTGATCCGCGACCACCCCGGTGGCTATGCCCGCTATTTCTCGATCCCGAAGCTCCAGCACGGCAAGGCTCCCGACGGCACGCCGATCGTCCAGCCGAACCGCAACCCGATCCTCGGGCGCTTCGACGGCGCGGACGGGCTCAAGACCGGGCACACGGCGGAAGCCGGCTATTGCTTTCTCGGCTCGGCGAAGCGCGGCGGACGGCGGCTGATCATGGTCGTCGCGGGGATGAAGAGCGAAAAGGCGCGGCGCGACGAGGCCGAGCGGCTGATGACCTGGGGATTCGAAGCGTGGGAAGGCCGCGAGATCGTTCCCGCGGGCGCCAGCGTTGGCCGGCTCGATGTCGGGCAGGGCGCCCAGCCCAGCGTCGCCGCCGAAGCCGCGATTCCGGTGCGGATGACCGTCCCCAAGGGCTTTGCGGGCGGCTTTCGCGCGACGATGCGCGCGCGGGCACCGCTCGCCGCGCCGGTCGCGCGCGGCAGCCGGATCGCCGAGCTCGTCGTCGCCCCCGACGGCCTGCCGCCGCAGGTTACGCCGCTGCTCGCCGCGAACGATGTGGGGAAGGGCGGCTGGTTCGACCGCGCACGCACCGGCCTGTACCGGCTGACCGGCTGGTGAGCGGGCGCTTCATCACGCTCGAGGGCGGGGAAGGGGGCGGCAAGTCGACCCAGCTCCGCGCGCTCGCCGCCGCACTCGGCGCGCGCGGGATCGAGGTCGTCGCGACGCGCGAACCCGGCGGCAGCGCGGGCGCCGAAGCGATCCGGGCGCTGCTGATGGAGGGTGCCGAAGACCGCTGGGACGCGCGTGCCGAGGCGCTGCTTTTCGCCGCCGCGCGCGCCGACCATGTCGCGCGCACGATCCGCCCCGCGATCGCGCGTGGCGCTTGGGTCGTCTGCGACCGTTTCGTCGATTCGAGCCGCGCCTATCAGGGCGGCGGCGGCGGCCTGACCGACGCCGATATCCTCGCGCTCCATGGCGTCGGATCCGAAGGGCTGCTCCCCGACCGCACTTTTCTGCTTGGCGTCAGTGCCGGCGAGGCCGCGCGCCGCCTGTCGGTGCGCGACGCCGCGGGCGCCGACCGCATGGGCAGCAAACCCGCCGACTATCAGGCGCGCCTCGCCGCGCGTTTCGCCGAGATGGCGGCGGCCGAACCCGAACGCTGGCGCATGATCGACGCCGATAGCCCCGCGGAGGCCGTCACCGCGGCGATCCTCGCCGACCTTGCGGATTGGCTGCCATGATCGGCCACCGCGACGCCGAGAGCGCCTTCGTCGAAGCCTGGGCGGCGGGACGCCTCCACCACGCCTGGCTGCTCGCCGGGCCGCAGGGCATGGGCAAGGCCGCTTTCGCCGCGCGCGCCGCGCGCTTTCTCGTCACGCACGATGGCGGCGGGGGCGGTCAGCCGCTACCCTTCGACGATCCGGGCGATGCCGCCGCGGGCCGTCTCGTCGATGCCGGCAATCATCCCGAGATCCTCACCCTCGCGCGGCAGCCGAAGGACAAGAGCAAGGAGCTCGCGCGCAACATCACGATCGACCAGGTGCGCCAGATGATCCGCCGCCTCCACCTGTCGCTGTCGCTCGGCGACTGGCGGGTGATCATCGTCGACGCGGTCGACGATCTCGAGACCGACGGTGCCAACGCGCTCCTCAAGACGCTCGAGGAACCGCCCGCCAAAACGCTCTTCCTGCTTGTCAGCCATTCGCCCGGACGCCTGCTGCCGACGATCCGGTCGCGGTGCAGAACGGCGCGTTTTCAGCCCGTTGAGCGTGACGTCATGGCGTCCTGGCTGCACGAGATGCGCCCGATTCTCGATGCGGCCGAGGTGCGGGCGATCGCGGGCGCGTCGGGCGGCGTGCCGGGCAAGGCGCTCGCGCTGATCGACAGCGACGTCGCGGCGATGGAGAAGAAATTGCTCGCGATCGCGACCTCGGGCGATCCCGGCAACCGCCTGCGCGAAGCGCTCGCGCGCGAGGTCGGCGGGACGAGCAACCGCGAGCGGCTCGAACTCGTCATCGATATCGTGCCCGGCCTGCTCACCCGCCTCGCGCGCGAACGCCCGGTCGCCGAGATCGCGCCGGTGCTCGCACAGTGGGACCGCGTGCAACGCACGGTGCGCGACGCGATCCGCGGTTCCTACGACGGCGCGATGGTCGGCTTCGAGATCGGCAACTGCTTGGCGGAACTGGCACCACGCGAGGGTGCCGCCCGATAACACCCCAGCAAAGGCGGGGACGACGGATACTTCCCCTCGTGCCCCGCACCCGCTAAGGCGCGCGCATGTCCGAAACCCAGACTCCCTTCTACATCACCACCGCGATCAGCTATCCCAACGGTCGCCCGCACATCGGTCACGCTTATGAGGCGATCGCGACCGACGTCATGGCGCGGTTCCAGCGCGCGCGCGGCCGCGACGTCCGGTTGGTCACCGGCACCGACGAGCATGGGCTGAAAATGTATCAGACCGCGCGCGACCAGGGCCGTGCGACGATCGATCTCGCCGATGAAATGTCGGGATATTTCCGTGCGATGTACGCCAAGCTGAATATCAGCTATGATAATTTCATGCGCACGTCGGACCCCGCGCATCACGCGGCGTCGCAGGCGATCTGGCGCGCGATGGCGGCGAACGGCGATCTCTATCTCGACCGCTACGAAGGCTGGTATTCGGTTCGCGACGAGGCTTTCTACGACGAAAGCGAACTGAGCGAGGGGGAAGGGGGCACCAAGCTGTCGCCACAGAATACCCCGGTCGAATGGACGGTCGAAGAAAGCTGGTTCTTCCGCCTTTCGGCCTATCAGGACCGGCTGCTCGCACTCTATCGCGACAATCCCGATTTCATCCGCCCCGAAAGCCGCCGCAACGAGGTGCTGCGCTTCGTCGAGGGCGGGCTCAAGGATCTCAGCGTCTCGCGCACCAGCTTCGACTGGGGCGTGCCGGTGCCGGATTCCCCGGGGCATGTGATGTATGTCTGGGTCGATGCGCTCACCACCTACCTCTCGGGGCTCGGCTACCCCGATGCCGGCAGCGACTTCGCGCGCTTCTGGCCCGCCGACATCCATATGATCGGCAAGGATATCGTACGTTTTCATACGGTTTACTGGCCGGCCTTCCTGATGAGCGCCGGCCTGTCGCTGCCGAAACAGGTATTCGGTCACGGCTTCCTCCTCAACCGCGGCGAGAAGATGTCGAAATCGCTCGGCAATGTCGTCGATCCGATGGGCCTCGCCGAGCGTTTCGGGGTCGACGCGCTGCGCTATTATCTGCTCCGCGAGGTCAGCTTCGGCCAGGACGGCAGCTATTCGGCCGAAGCGATCGTGCGCACCGCCAATGCCGACCTCGCGAACAGCTTCGGCAATCTCGCGCAGCGCAGCTTATCGATGATTTTCAAGAATTTGAGTGGCGAACTGTCGGCAGACTATCAGGCGGTGCCCGAGGATGAGGCGCTGCTCGCCGATCTGCTCGACATGGCGCGGACGCGCCTGCCGCGCGAGTTCGAGCAGCTCGCTTTCTCGATCGGGATCGAGGACTGGATCCGCGCGGTCTTCGCCTGCAACCAATATGTCGACGCGACCGCGCCCTGGGCGCTGCGCAAGGCCGATCCCGAGCGGATGCGCGCGGTGCTGATGACGCTGTTCCAGGCGGTGCGCACGCTCGCGATCGCGATCCGTCCCGTAGTCCCGGCGGCCGCCGACGCGCTGCTCGATCAGATGGGCATCGCCGCCGACGCGCGCGATTTCGCGGCGCTCGCCGATGCCGGCTGGTTCGCGAAGCTCGCCGCGAGCGGCTTCGTGGTTGGCCAGCCGGTCCCGATCTTCCCCCGGCTCGATCTGCCCGCCGACGAAGATGGGGGAGAGGGGGAGGAGGCCGCCGCCTGATGCTCGTCGATTCGCACTGCCACCTCAATTACAAGGGGCTCGCCGAACAGCAGGGCGAGGTGCTGGATCGCGCGCGCGCGCGCGGCGTGACCGCGATGCTCAACATCGCGACGCGCGAGAGCGAGTGGGACGAGGTGCTCGCCGCCGCCGAAACGAACGACGATGTCTGGGCGAGCGTCGGCATCCATCCGCACGATGCCGATCAGCACCCCGACGTCGATACCGCCAAGCTGGTGGAGCGCGCCGCGCACCCGCGCGTGATCGGCATCGGCGAGACCGGGCTCGATTATTATTACGACAAGAGCGACCGGACGCGGCAGCAGGAAAGCTTCCGCCGCCACATCCATGCCTCGCAGCAGACCGGGCTGCCGATCATCGTCCACACCCGCGATGCCGAGGCCGACACGCTCGCGCTGCTCGGCGAGGAGATGGGCAGGGCTTCCTATCCCGGCGTCATCCACTGCTTCACCGCGAGCGATGATTTCGCGCGGAAGGCGCTCGATCTCGGGCTTTATATCTCGATTTCGGGGATCGTGACCTTCAAGAACGCCGCCGATCTGCAGGCGACAGCGCGGTGGCTGCCGCAGGACCGGCTGCTCGTCGAAACCGACTCCCCCTTCCTCGCCCCCGTTCCGCACCGCGGCAAGCCGGGCGAACCCGCCTTCGTCGCCGACACGCTGGCCTATCTCGCGAACCTGCGCGGCGAGGAGCCGGACGCGCTGGCGGCGGCGACCAGTGCCAATTTCTACCGTCTTTTCAATAAGGCGCAGCCATGACGTCGCATCGGGCATGAAGCTGCGCATTCTCGGTTGCGGCACCTCGTCGGGGGTGCCGCGGATCGGCAACGACTGGGGCCAGTGCGACCCCGACAACCCGCGCAACCTGCGCAGCCGCGCCTCGATCATGGTCTCGCTCGGCGGCTTCCGCCTGCTCGTCGACACCAGCCCCGACATGCGAATGCAGTTGCTCGACGCGGGCGTGGGCGAGGTCGACGCGGTGATCTGGACCCACGAGCACGCCGACCACACCCACGGGCTCGACGATCTCCGTCAGATCATGCACCTGCGCGGCTCGGCGGTGCCCGCCTATGCGCGCGACCATGTGCTCGACATATTGAAATGGCGCTTCACCTACGCTTTCGCCGGCAATGCGGGCTATCCTGCATCGGTCGACCCGATCGAGCTTCTCGACCATCAGTCGATCGGCCCGATCGAGGTGTCGGCGCTCGAAATGCCGCACGGTCCGATCAAGGCGAGCGGGCTGATCTTCAGTGATGGTGCCCACAAGATCGGATATGCCACGGATTTTTCACGCTTTACGGATGAGATGGTCGACTTTTTTCAGGGTGTAGACCTGTTCGTGATCGACGCGCTGCGCCGCTATCCGCATCCGACGCATCCGCATCTCGCGATGAGCCTCGAAGGCCTCGCCAAGGTCGGCCATCCGCGCGCGATCATCACCCATATGGACAATACGATGGATTATGACGACCTTGCGGGCGAATTGCCGCGGGGCGTCGAGCCGGGCTATGACGGGTTGGAGGTGCAGCTATGACGATGGAATCGGGCGCCGACATGCTGTGGTTCGCGATGGCGTTTACGCTGGTGGTCAGCGCGCTCGTCGCGCGCCAGCTCAAATTGGCCGACTGGCTCAAGATGGGGCTCGCTTGGGCGGCGATCTTCGGGCTCGTGTTCATCGCGATCCGGACTTATCAGCTCGCGGCGGGATGAGGGCGCCGAGAGGGGTTTTCCTGTCCGGCTGCATGATAATTTAACATAATATATATTATCGGATAAAGTGATGTCGAGCGACGCGGCCAGACCCCCCAATCCCCCTATCGACCGGTTGCTCGCGATCATGCGGCAATTGCGCAATCCCGATGGCGGCTGCGAATGGGATCTCGCGCAGGATTTCGAAACGATCGCACCATACACGATCGAGGAAGCCTATGAGGTCGCCGACGCAATCGCCAGCGGTGATCCTGCCGAGATCTGCGACGAGCTCGGCGACCTGTTGCTCCAGGTCGTCTTCCACGCCCAGATCGCCGCCGACCGTGGCCTGTTCGGTTTCGACGATGTCGCGAACGCGATTTCCGCCAAGATGGAACGGCGCCATCCGCATATCTTCGGTGACGTCAAGACGGCGGACGTTCGTCAGCAATGGGAAACGATCAAGGCGACCGAGCGCGCCGCCGACGGCCCGCAAGGCGCGCTCGCCGGCGTGGCGCTGTCGCTGCCGGCGTTGCTGCGCGCGCAGAAGTTGCAGGGCCGCGCCGCGCGCGTCGGTTTCGACTGGCCCGATGCCGAGGGCCCGCGCGACAAGATCGCCGAGGAACTCGCCGAAGTCGCCGAAGCCGACGGTGACGCCGCGCGGCACGAGGAGATCGGCGACCTGCTCTTCGCGGTCGTCAACTATGCGCGCAAGCTCGGCGTCGATGCCGAAGACGCGCTGCGCGAAGCCAACGCCAAATTCGCGCGGCGCTTTGCCGCCATGGAGACCCGCGCCGGCGGCAGCCTGGCCGGCCTGCCGCTGGACGCGCAGGAAGCGCATTGGGTCGCGGTGAAGAAGGCCGAGCGGGGCTAGATCAGCCCTGGCTGGAAGGCCACAACCGCTCGAACCGCGCCCGATCGGCGGGATCGAGCCGCACCGTCAGCCGGTGCCCGCCTTCCTCGACCTCGTCGGACAATATGTCGCCGCGCGCGTGGAGCCATGCCATCGCCTCGCCCTGATCGAAGCGCAAGAAGACGCGCTTCACTTCGTGCCGCGCGGTCAGGTCCGCCGCCATCAGCGCGCGCGCCGCGTCGACGCCCTCGCCGGTCTCGGCCGAAATCACCGCGACGTCACGCCGCCGCGCCGCCATCTCCTCGATTTCGGCGCGATGCTCGGGGCTTGCGGTGTCGATCTTGTTCCAGATTTCGATCTGCGCGATGGCGGCGGGCGCATCCCCTTCCCCATCCTGCGGCCCGTTCACTCCCAGCGAATCGAGGATAGCGACAACATCGGCATATTGCGCCTCGCTGTCGGGATGGGTGATGTCGCGGACGTGGACGATCAGGTCTGCGGTCGTCACTTCCTCCAAGGTCGCGCGGAACGCGGCGACCAGTTCGGTGGGCAGGTCGGATACGAAACCCACCGTGTCCGACAGGATCGCCTTGTCGATCCCCGGCAGGCGGATTTCGCGCATCGTCGGGTCGAGTGTCGCGAACAGCATATCTTCCGCCATGACGTCACTACCGGTCAGGCGATTGAAAAAGGTAGATTTTCCGGCATTGGTATAGCCGACGAGCGCGATCACCGGCCACGGCGCACGCTGGCGTTTGGCGCGCTGCAGCTGGCGCGTGCGGCGGGCATCCTCAAGGCTGCGGCGGATGCGCGCCATGCGGTTTCGGATCATCCGCCGGTCGGCCTCGATCTGCGTCTCGCCCGGTCCGCCCAGAAAGCCGAAGCCGCCGCGCTGGCGCTCGAGGTGGGTCCAGCTGCGCACCAGACGTCCCGCCTGATAGTCGAGATGCGCGAGCTCGACCTGCAGCCGCCCCTCGGCCGTCGCCGCGCGCTCGCCGAAGATTTCCAAAATTAATCCTGTTCGATCAATGACTTTTGCCTCGAACTCGGTTTCCAGATTACGCTGCTGGATCGCGGAGAGTGCCGCATCGACGATGACGAGTTGCGCGGCACTTTCGCTAACATCGGGCTTCACCGCCTCGATCTGCCCGACCCCGATCAAGGTCGCCGCGCGCGTCTGCCGCAGGCGCAGAGGATGCACCGCGACGACCTCGATCCCGATCGCGACCGCCAGTCCCGCCGCCTCGGCGACGCGGGCATCAAGGTCGCGCGAAAGCCCCTGCCCGCGCCATTCGGGCACGACCAGCACGGCGCGCACGCCGCGCGTCACCTCCACGTCGTCGGGGTTCATATGGTCGGTCAGGCGTCGGCGCCGTCCGCGTCGCCATCGCCATTGTCGGTCAGATTGACCGGGCCGTTCGGCTGCACCGTCGAGATCGCATGCTTGTAGACGAGTTGCACCTGCCGCTCGCGCTCGAGCAGCATGCAGAACAGATCGAAGGCGACGATATCGCCCTGGAGCATCACGCCGTTGACGAGGAACATCGTCACCGACTCGTCCGAGCGCCGCACCGCGTTCAGGAACACGTCCTGCAGCGCCTTGCCCTTGCTCGGCGGCGCGTCGCGCACATCATCGCCCAGCGAGGCGAGGTCGAAGTCGTGCGACGGCATCACGGTCGAGATCGCATGCTTGTAGACGAGCTGCGACTGACCGTCGCGGCGCAGCAGCAGCGAGAAATTGTCGAACCAGGTGATGATTCCCTGCAATTTCACGCCCTTGACGAGGAACATCGTCACGGGCGTCTTGCTGCGGCGCAGGGCGTTGAGGAAGAGATCCTGGAGATTCTGGTTTTTATCGGACACATTGGCCTCCTGTTCTTGGCGGCGGATACCGCTTGGCGGGGCTTGTGCCCCGCTCCTGTTCATCTTGGCGACTGCAATATGCGGCAAAGCGCCGCACAGGTCTAGGGCAAAGCCGTCACCCGTCGCTTTCGGGATTATCGGTCAATCCCAAAAGCTTCAGTTTGCGGTGCAAGGCCGAGCGTTCCATACCGATGAAGGTCGCGGTGCGCGAGATATTGCCCGAAAAACGGTTGATCTGGATGCGCAGATACTCGCGCTCGAAATTCTCGCGCGCCTCCTTGAGCGGGATCGCGGTGATCGATTCGGCGCCCGGCAGGATATCGGCGCCGCCGCGGACCAGTTCGCCCGGCAGCATGTCGACGTCGATCCGGCTCAACCGGTCGCTCGGCGCGAGGATCATCACGCGCTCGATGACGTTGCGCAACTCGCGGACGTTGCCCGGCCAGTCGTGCGCCTGGAGCGCGGCCATCGCCTCGGCGCTGATCTCGGGCGGCGGCACGCGGCGGTCGGCGGCATAGCGACGGACGAAATGGTCGCACAGGCTCGCGATGTCGTCGCGGCGCTCGCGCAGCGGCGGGATATGGACCGGAACGACGTTGAGCCGGTAGTAAAGATCCTCGCGAAAGCGGCTCTCGGCGATTTCGGTCGTGAGTTCGCGCGCCGATCCCGAGATGATGCGGACGTCGACGCGGATCATCGTGCGCCCGCCGACGCGGGTGAAGCTCTGGTCGGTCAGCACGCGCAGGATCTTGCCTTGCGTCGTCAGCGGCATGTCGGCGACCTCATCGAGGAAGAGCGTTCCGCCATGCGCTTGTTCTAGCAGGCCGACGCGGATCGATCCGTCGTCGGATTCGGCGCCGAACAATTCGGCCTCGACCGTCTCGGGATCCATGCGTGCCGAGGAAATGACGCGGAACGGCGCGTTCTGCCGCCCGCTCCAGCCGTGGAGCACGCGCGCCGCGACCTCCTTACCGACGCCGGGGGCGCCGGTGATCAGCACCCGGCTGCCCGTACCCGCAACGCGCTTCAGCGTCGCGCGGACATTGTTGATCGCGGCGCTGGTCCCCGTGAGTTCGTCGGCGGGACCGGCGCGCTCGCGCAGGCGCTCATATTCGAATTTGAGCCGCTCATTCTCGGTCGCGCGCGCGACGAGGTGGAGCAGTCGCTCGGCCTCGAAGGGCTTTTCGATGAAATCGAACGCGCCGCGGCGGATCGCCGCGACCGCGGTATCGAGCCCGCCGTGGCCCGAAATGACGATGATCGGCAGCGTCGGGTCGAACGCCTTGATCGCTTCGACGAGCCCGAGGCCGTCGAGCCGCGAGCCCTGCAGCCAGACGTCGATCAGCGCCAGCGACGGACGGCGCTGCCGGATCGCGTCGAGCGCGGCGTCGCTGTCGGACGCGGTGCGCGCCTCGTACCCCTCGTCCTCCATGACGCCGGCGACCAGTTCGCAAATGTCGCGCTCGTCATCGACGATCAAAATATCAAGCGCCATGGTCTTCCCTGTCCTGTCGATTCCTGATCCGGCCCGGGACCGATTCCCCCTGTCCCGCGCTCGCGTCGCCCCCCTTCCCTGCCAGATGGCGCAACCGGTCGGGGTGGAGGGTCAGCGTCACGCACGTCCCCTGTCCCGCCGGATTGTCGGAAAATTCCAGTTCGCCATAATGTTGTTCGACGATCTTCTTGACGATCGCGAGACCGAGGCCGGTGCCGCCCTGACGCGTCGTCATATAGGGCTCGGCGATCGCGTCGCGCGCTTCGGGCAGCCCGATCCCATCGTCGGCGATGCGGATGCGGATCGCGTTTTGCTGGTCGATGTCGAGCGAAGCCACGATATGTCCTGCCGGAGAAGCATCCGATGATTTCGATTGTTCTTCAATTGCTTCAACGGCATTTTTGACAATATTCGTCAACGCCTGTGACAGCAAACGGCGATCGCAGACGAGCGGCTCGATCTCGTTCGGGACCGTCACCGCGAACTGGATGTCGGGCTTCGCCACCTCGAACAGGAATACCGCCTGTTTCAGGATGTCGCGAACGTCCTCGACCCCGAAGGTCGGCTTCGGCATGCGCGCGAAGCTCGAAAATTCATCGACCATGCGGCGCATGTCGTGCACCTGGCGGATCACCGTGTCGGTGAGCCGGCGGAAGGTCGCCTCGTCGCCCTCGACCTTGTCGCCGAAGCGGCGCTGGAGGCGTTCGGCGGCAAGCTGGATCGGGGTCAGCGGATTCTTGATCTCATGCGCGATGCGGCGAGCGACGTCGGACCAGGCGGCGCGGCGCTGGTCGGCGAGCTGCTGGGTGATATCCTCGAAGCTGAGCACGAAGCCGTCGCCCTGCGCCACGGCCTTGGCGGCGAAGGTCGCGGGCTCGGCATCCTTGCGCGCGAGCTGGACGATCGCCTCATGCTCGTTGCTGGCGAGCAATTGTTCGAGTTCGGCGGCAACCTCGGCGAGCGGCTTGCCGGTTAGACTTTCGCCCGCAGTGCCGACCAGTCGCTCGGCGGCGGCATTGGCGAGCAGGATGCGATGCTTTCGATCGACCGATACGACCGCCGAGGTGACGCCGCTGAGCACCGCCTCGATGAAATTACGCCGCGCCTCGAGCTGTTCGTTGACGCTGACGAGCGCGCTCGTCTGGCCCTGCAACTGTTCGGTCATCCGGTTGAAGGCGCGCGTCAGCACCGCGATCTCGTCGTTGCGCGCCGTCGGCGTCACGCGCACCGACAGGTCGCCGCCCGCCGCGGTCCGCGCCGCGCCGACGAGCGTCCCGAGCGGGCGGACGATGCGGTCGGCGACGACGATCGCGCCGATCACGGCCAGCGCGAGCAGGAGCAGCGACCCCAGATAGAGCGCCCCGTTGAACTGCAACTGCAGCAACTGCGAACGATCGAAGAGCGCATTATAGTCCGCAAGCACGGTGTTGGCGCGGTCGAACTGCCCCAGACCCAGCGTGTTCGCGCCGCGCGAGGTGTAAAGATAAACGTTGTCCCGGTTCGGCAGACGCGTCGCGGCCTCGAGCCGATCGGCCTGACGGGTGATGACAACCGGCTCCCCCGCGTTCAACCGCTTGACGATCGCGGAGGATATACGGCCCTCCGCAGTGCGATTGTCGGGGTTCATCATGATCGGCGTCCGCGCGATCCCGTCGGCGCCGATCTCGATGATCGCCGATTCGTTCATCTCGCGCAGCACGACCTGCTGAAGGTAGCGGTCGTTGAAGGCGTCGCTGTCGATCGGAAAATCGTCGAGATAGCGGCTCAAATCCTTCGCCATCACGATCGTGTTGGCGCCAAGCGATTTCTGGCTGTCCTCGTAAAAGGCCTGGGCGATGCCGGCTGCATTCTCGAACATGCCGCGCGAGCGGTCGGAATACCAGAAATCGACCCCGAACTGGAACAGCAGCGAGGCGAAGATCACCACGAGGAGCGTCGGCGCCGCCGCGATCAGCGAGAAGAGCGCGACGAGACGGACGTGCAGGCGTCCGCTGCCCCCTGCCATCGAATGCACGGCGCGCGACCGCGCGACGCGGCTGCCGATCAGGACGATCAGCGCCATCGCGGGCACGAGATTGGCGACCATGATCGCCGCGACCAGCGCCGGCGTCAGCAGCCGCTCGCTCTGTGCATCGCCCGTGACGAAGATATAGGTGGCGATGCCGATGCTGACGATCAGCGCCAGCGTATAATATTCGGGGGCGGCAAAGCGCCAGACCCCCGAGCGCGCCGCCTGACCGTCCGAATCGATATCGAGAGCCAGGGGAGCCGACTTCGCCATTGTTGCGTCGATACGACAAACCTGTTGCATAGAGAACACACAATATCGCGTGCCATCACGATTCAACGCGTTTTGCGGCTCATTTTGCTCCCAAGACCTGCGCGTCAGGGATGCGAGGGGTCGATATCGAGCTGCCCGAGCCGCTTGCGCAGCGTGTTGCGGTTGATGCCAAGACGTCGCGCCGCCTCGAGCTGGTTGCCACGCACTTCGCGCAGCGTGCGGCGCAGAAGCGCCGCCTCGACGATCGCTTCGAGCCGCGCGTGGATGTCGCCATCGGCCTCGGCGCCCGCAAGCTGCTCGCGCGCCCAGTCGTCGACCGCGCGCGCGATGAGGTCGGCGGGCCCGGCGGGGACGCCCTCGCCCTGCTCGCGCAGTACGCCCTCGACATCGCGGACGGTCACCACGGCGTCGCGTGACAGCACTGCGAGCCGCTGGACGACGTTGCCGAGCTCGCGGACATTGCCCGGCCAGTCGTGGCGTTCGAGCATCTGCATGGCGGCGGGCGCGAATTCGCGAACCGGCAGCCCGAAGTGCCGACCCGCTTCGACGAAGTGGCGCACGAGCGCGGCGATGTCGCTGCGCCGGTCGCGCAGTGGTGGCAGGGTGACGGGGATGACGTTGAGGCGGTAGAAAAGATCCTCGCGAAAGCGTCCGTCGGCGACGAGCGTGCGCATGTCGCGGTGGGTCGCGGCGATGACGCGGACATCGGCCTTGAGCGACTGGCTGCCCCCGACGGTCGAATATTCATTGCTCTGGAGCACGCGCAGCAGCCGCGTCTGCGCCTCGATCGGCATGTCGCC
>Ga0182745_1002070_pt1 | contig 18487 bp, 16 predicted proteins | sample eDN3rd30CKraftBY_FD_128523 | JGI IMG/M metagenome (GOLD analysis project Ga0182745, IMG submission 128523) | Enriched backyard soil microbial communities from Emeryville, California, USA - eDNA 3rd pass 30_C Kraft BY (version 2) (version 2) | ecosystem: Environmental > Terrestrial > Soil >...
AAAAGCTTTAGTCAGATTGTTAGACTTCAATATTCAGTATATACGCTGCTGCATAACTCTCCTCACACCGAAAAAATAGATGAGCATGCTTTTTTTGATCAATCACATTTTTATAAAAACTTTAAAAAATACATGACCTTAACACCCAAACAATTTAAGGATAAATTTAAATGATAGCCATAATCCATCCCATCTACAGCAAAAAGCAAAGAAAAGGCTGTTCATGTAAAGGCAAAAATAATGGGAGGAATTAAAGTGGTGATAAATATAATCCATTTCTAGGAAACGCTCTTGACAGCAATCTGATTGTATATGATTTGAATTTATAGAAGCTCTATAAGAACCTTTATATTACTATTTCCCGCAGAGAATATTTTCTCAAAGTCACAAGGAAGATTATCAAAGGGAACTATATTCGTAATAAAAGGAGCTACATTAAACTTTTTTTCTTTCAATGCGGTAATAACTGTATTAAAGTCTTGTCTCGTTGCATTTCTGCTTGACAAAATAGTTAATTCTCTTTTATGGATTTCTGGATCAGGAAATTGAAGATCAGCTTGAACAAGGCCCACATACACTAGGCGTCCACTATGCGCTGCAAATTGATAGGCTTCATTCATTGATTGGGCATTTCCTGTTGCATCAAACACAACTGTCGGCATATCTCCATTTGTAATATCCTTGATATGTTGTAAGACATCCCCGCCTCCATTTACGATATAAACGGAAGCTGCCCAATTTTTGCAAAAAGCCAATCGTTCTGCGCTTCTATCCAGCATAATAACTTTAGCACCTGCATTCATAGCAAATTGCATCACGCCTAAGCCAATTGGCCCTGCACCGATAACCAAAACCCATTCATCCTTTTGAATGGAAGCTCTTCGAACTGCATGTGCCCCAATACTCAGACACTCTACCGTTGCAGCCTGTTCAAAAGAAAGTTCGTCAACCTTTATTAAGTGGCTATATGGGATATTTAAATATTCCTGCATTCCTCCATCTGTATGAACACCTAGCACCTGCAAGTTAACACAACAATTTGTTTTTCCATTTCTGCATGCAATGCATTCCCCACATTCCAAATAAGGAATGATTGTCACTTTATTTCCTATCTCAAATAAATCTGTTTCATTGCTTAATTCAACTATTTCTCCTGCTAATTCATGTCCAAGAACTCTAGGATAAGAAAAAAAAGGCTGCCGGCCATGATAGGCATGAATATCCGTTCCACAAATGCCAATCCTTTTCATTTTTATTAAGGCTTCTCCCTTTTTTAAAACAGGCTTCTCCACTTCTGCTACTTCAAAGTTATTAGGATTTTTACAGACTATTGTTTTCATAATTGCATTTCTCCCCTTTAAAAATTAAATTTTAATTTTTATGCAGTTATTTCTTTATAAAAAAAGCTTCATCCAGATTTTCTACAAGATAACTCCATCTTTAAAAATACTAATTTCTCTAAAATCAAATACTTCATTTTTGGTCATCTTTTCTCCTGATGCCAAATCCAATATTTCTCTAAATAACTCTTTTGAAAGCATTTCCAGACTTTTTCCTTCCAAAAGCTCTCCTGCATTAAAATCAATCCAATTCTTTTTTTTCATTGCTAGCTCTGAATTCGTTGAGATTTTCATTGTAGGTACAGGCCCGCCAAAAGGAGTTCCTCTTCCGGTTGTAAAAAGTACAATATGAGCGCCAGCAGCAGCGAGTGCCGTGACAGAAATTAAATCATTGCCTGGTGCCTGCAATAAATTTAATCCTTTTTTGCAGACTCGTTCACCATAGCGCATGACTTCCTGCACTTGAAAATTCCCTCCTTTTTGTGTACATCCAAGGGACTTTTCCTCTAATGTAGTAATTCCTCCATTTTTATTTCCGGGGGAAGGGTTTTCGTAAATTTCTTGATTATGCCTTATAAAGTACGCTTTAAAGTCATTAACAAGATCCACAATTTTCTGAAACACTTCTTCATCTACAGCTCTATTCATAAGAATCGTCTCTGCCCCAAACATTTCAGGCACCTCTGTCATTATGGTTGTTCCTTGTGCAGAATTGATTAAATCCGCAAGAGCTCCAACTAATGGATTAGCCGTTATTCCTGATAATCCATCAGAACCGCCGCATTTAAGACCTACTTTTAATTTCGAAACAGGAACGGCTACTCTAGTAAATTGACAAGCGTATTCTACAAGTTGTTCTATCATATCCATACCGATTTCTATTTCATCATCTACTGTTTGTGCGTTTAAAAACTTAATCCTTCCACTAGGCTGATCCCCAATTACCTCCTTAAATTCTTCAATCTGATTGTTTTCGCATCCTAACCCCATGACAAGAACACCCGCTGCATTCGGATGATTAGCAAGAGAAGCTAATAATTTTTGTGTATAAGTTAAATCATCTCCTAATTGAGAACATCCATAAGGATGGGAAAAATGATGCACACCATCGACTTGATCGGAAAATTTATGATTAGCCATTTTAGCTAGCTGCTCACATGATTTATTAATACATCCTACTGTATTAATAATCCAAATTTCATTCCTGATTCCCACCTCTCCATTTTCTCTTACATATCCCCTAAAAGAATGGTTTGTTTGTTTTATAGAGGAAGCATAGGCAGTTGGTTGATAAGAATATTCGAGGATGCCGCTTAATCCTGTCTGCATATTATGAATGTGCACCCATGCTCCTTGTTCAATATCTTCCGTTGCAACGCCAATTGAGTAGCCATATTTCCAAATTTCCTCTCCTTTTTTTATGGGAACAATAGAGAATTTATGGCCTTTCCGAATATCTTCCTTAAGCTTCACTTTAGCTGAAACTCCTTCTATTGAAAAAATTTCTCCTTTTTTTATATGGCGCAATGCTACTGCAACATGATCATTTTTATGAAGAAGAATTGCTGGTTTCACTTTACTTCCTCCATTTCTGACAACGAATGAAGTACCTCATTTGTTAAATCGGGTATTTTATTGAGGTCCGTTTCCCACACATTTTTATTGCCTAACACGTTTTGGACAAAATTATAAAAACTTATTTCTTCTTTTTCCAATAAACGCCACTGTTCATTAAAAAAAGCTAATGTTTGTTCATTATCCTGCACTGTAAACGTATTCCCATAAAAACCCTTGCCGATATATTCATCTGCAAGCTTTTCTGTTTTATAAAAGCGAATAAGCGCAGCCAGAGATCTTACTATTTTGGCAGGAGTTTTGTTATTTTTTGCAGTGTACACTTCTAGAGAAGGCAGTACTCGAACTTTAAATTTCGACGTTCCATTTAGGGAAATGCTTGCCAGCTTATGATGTAAAAATGGATTTTTAAATCTTTCCACAACGCCTCTTGCATATTCCCAAGATTCATCACTTGCCAATTCTAATGAATCTATTATTTCTGCCATCCCGCTCTGAATAAATTGGCCAAATTTTTGGTCAGATATTGCTTCTTCCACTTCCTCAAAGCCCATTAACATGCCTAAATGGGTCATTAATATATGTGTTCCATTTAAGATTCGCACTTTTCTAATTTGATAGGGAGTTAAGTCGTTTACCCAAGATACATTCAACCCTGATTTCTGTAACGGAAGGCGATTATCAAGTGCCTTATCTCCCTGAATAGCCCATAAATGATAAGGTTCTACAACAGTCAGCAATGCATCTTCATATCCCATACTAGAAAAAATCTCTAAAGCATTATTTTCTGGAAATCCAGAGACAATTCTATCTACTAGTGAATTTAAGAATAGATTTTGATTTTTCACCCATAAAATAAAAGCTTTAGGCAGCTTCCAGTCTTCACAATGCTGCAACACTATTTCTTTTAATCTATCACCATTTTGATCAATTAATTCACATGGCAGCATGATCAGCCCTTTGCTTGAATCCCCTTGATAATAGTTAAACCGTTTATATAATAAAGCCGCAAGCTTGCTGGGAAAGGATTCAAGAGGCATATTTTCCGTAAAAGGCAGAGGTTTATATTGAATACCAGCTTCTGTCGTATTTGAAATAACAAATTCTAATTCTGGTAGATGCGCAAGTGCCAGGAAATTCTCCCATTCACTATATGGATCGATAAATTTTGAAAAGACAGTTATTATTTTGTTATTTTCATAGATTTCTCCGTTTTTTATCCCTTTCATTAAAACTGTGTACATTCCTTTATGACTTTTAAGCAATTCCAGCTTTTCCCTGCCGGAACATCGAGGATTTGTCACAGCAATACTTCCAGAAAAATTTCCTTGTTCAGCTGATTCCTGTATCATCCAATCAAAAAATCCTCTCAAAAAAATTCCCTCTCCTACTTGCAGAATTTTAATTGGATATTTTTCCGGCGGATAAGCTGGAATTATTTTCTCATGTAACTTTTTCATCACATTCTATTCTCCTTCAATATGAAGTACGCATTGCCTTTAACAAGAAAAAAGGCAATCAAACTGTAGATGTATGAAGATTCGATTCTTTCTACAAAATTAGATTGCCTTCCTGCTATTTTTATTTTCAGAATTTACTTTTACATAAGGAATTCCTATTATTTATCTAGCTGCACACCCGTTGTTTCTACTGCAACCACTTTATTAATTGGACGTACAAAACGAATGACTGCTAAGGATGCAAAAATTGCCAAGGCTCCTGCTAATAGGAAGGCAACTGTATATGTTCCACTTTTATCAACAATATATCCTGTTAATGTTGGACCAATGATGCCGGCAGTATTCGCTAGAAAGTGCATAAATCCTCCAACAGAGCCAACATTCTTTTGATCAACAACATCCTGAATAATCGCCCAATAAATTGCTCCAGTCAGATATAAGAAAAAGACCGAAAAAGCAACTAAGGTTACAGCACTTATTGTTGTTGTAACGAGACCAGCAAATCCGATGCAAACAGCTGAGGCGAATAAACATGTTACTAAAACAATTTTTCGTGAAAATAATACACCCTTGCCAACGAATTTTTTTAAGAAGTAATCTGATACAAATCCTCCGGCAGCTAATCCAATAAAACCAAGTATCCATGGGATAACTGTAATAATACTCATATTTTCCACACTCATGCCGCGAGCATCCACTAGATAACTTGGAAACCATGTAAGAAAAAAGAATAAAATATAGTTATAGGAGAAAAAAGCAAATGCTGTAAATAATACTGTTTTCTGTTTTAAATAAAATGTTAATGGTAGCTTGCTATTTGATGTCTCTTGCTTTTCTTCATTTACCTCAGCAGCTGCTTGTGATGGTTTTTCCTTAACAAATTTCCACCATGCAATCGACCAGATTAAACCAATAATCATGATAAGCAAAAAAGAGATTTTCCAGCTGTACGCAATGGCAATAAACCCTACTATTGGACCAGCAATTGCTCCTCCAAGTGGTGTGCCGCTGTTTGCCAGGCCAATTGCAGACGCACGCTGGTCTGCCGGAAACCAGTTATTTATCATTTTGTTAATGGTTGCAGAAAGCGGCCCTTCTCCCATTCCAAACAAAACCCGAATAATAATTAGACTTGCGAATCCAGCAGCTAATGCAACTGCACCGCTAAAGATAGACCAAATTATCATTGCTACAAAAAGAGTTAATTTTGCACCATACTTATCGGAAGCCATTCCTCCCAAAAAATTGAAAATGGCATAGCCTACAGAAAAACTGCTGAAAATAATCCCCATCTGTGTCGGCGTCAGGCTTAAATCATCTGTTATAAAAGGAGCTGCAATAGATAATGCAGAACGATCCAAATAGTTTACTACACCCGCTAAAAACAGCAATATCATTACAGCCATTCTACCCTTTGTGAACATCTTATTTCCTCCCCTGTTTAATAGAATATTCAATTAAATCGCTTACATTTGAAATTTCTTTAAAGCAAAGCAACATATCACACAGCAATGTTCCCATTCTCTGAGCTTCTTCTCTGATTTGGCTGATTATTTATTAATAAGCTCTAAAAATAGAGACTACAAAAAAGATATCTTTAGATGTAAGAACGATTATCCGCGTTACTGTATTCTGGTTTTTAGGGTAAAGCAAGGACCTTTTACTCTCACATACTAGTTTTATTTTAAGTAGATCCTCACTGCTCGTTCACTAATAATAAGGTGGAATTATATGCAAAAGAACTGCTTTTTTAGAGATTCCCGCGATAATAGAATCAACAGGAATCTCTTTTAACTAAAGAAGGATTCATTCGAAAAACTAGCTTCTCCTCCGGCTCAGTATTTTTTTCAATCTTATTAAGCAATAGATCCACTGCTCTATTGGCCATTTCTATCGCCGGCTGAGAAATAGTTGTAATAGATGGTGTAAATAAACTTGCAGTGGTTACATCGTCTATGCCAATTACAGCAACTTCATCAGGGATTTTTATTTGATATTTTTTTATATATTTCAACATCTCTATCAGTACAATATCATTTCCTGCGATAATTGCATTAGGAGGTGCATTTAAGGAAAACAGCTCCTTTAATGCATCAAAAACTTTATCGATATCGGCTGTTTTAATATACTCTGAGTTAATTTCCAAGCCATGATTTTGAAGGGCAATTTTATACCCTTCAATCCTCTCCACCCTTGGACTAATCTGGCGAATGATAGAAGTAGTAACAATCGCTATCCGGCTATGCCCCTGTTCAACAAAGTGATCAACGGCCATTTGAGCGGCAAGGTGATTATCTAGCAAAACCGATGAAATCGGCAGATCCTTTATAATACGATCCATAAAAACAATGGGAAAATCATCTTTAATCATCTCTTTATATAAATCTATATTGTCGCCAGTTGGAAAAATAATCATTCCATCAACTTGCTTTGCTCTTAGGACCTCAATGTATTTTCTTTCTTTTTCCGGTTCATCATCTGCATTGCATACAATAATATGAAATCCTTTCTCATTAAAATAATTCTCAATTGCTCGAATAACATGTGTCGAGAAGTAATGAAGAATATTCGCTACAATTACGCCCACTGTAAAAGTAGATTTTTGCACTAAGCTTCGAGCAATAATATTTGGTTTGTAGTTCAATTCTTCAATGGCCGCTTCTATTCTTCGCCTTGTTTTTATACTCATATAATCGTATCTTTTATTTAAGTATTGTGAAACGGTACTATTAGAAACCTTCGCAAGTTTTGCAACGTCAGCAATCGTTACGCTTCCCATATTTACTACCTCATTCATCATTTATTGAAGTTTGATGCCCAGCAAAACATATTAAACTATTTACCGGCCGCCTTCCCCAAAAACTAAAACGTTTTAGCTTTTTTTACACGCCGGCATATGCCATAAAGCCGCCATCTACCGGAACTGTAATGCCTGTTACAAAACCAGAATAGCTCTCATCAGCCAGCCAAAGCAAAGTTCCTAATAAATCATCAGGCTTTCCGAAACGTTTCATTGGCGTTCCTGCCAAGATTTTTTTTGACCGAGCTGTATAGCTGCCATCTTTATTTGTGAGCAAATCTTTATTTTGATTTGTTAGAAAAAAGCCTGGGGCAATAGCATTTACACGCAAGCCTGTTTCGGCAAAATGAACTGCCATCCACATTGTAAAATTATTGATGGAAGCTTTTGCGGCACTGTATGCAGGAACCTTTGTCATCGGAGAATATGCACTCATGGATGAAATATTGACAATAGCTGGCGCATCTGCTTTCAATAAGGTTTTTCCAAAAACCTGGCTGGCAATAAACGAACCGATAAAATTTGTAGCAAAAACTTTCGAAAATGCATCTTCATCAAGAGTAAAAAATGATTTTCCTGTTTCATTTTCTTCTACATAAATTTCATCATCTGTAATCGCATCAGGCTGATTGCCTCCTGCGCCATTAATTAATAGATCTACACGGCCATAATGCTCCATAATTTGATTTTTGGCATTTTCCATAGAGCTTCTATCTAAAACATCTGCCGCTATCGAAATTGCTGCTCCTCCAGCTTGCTCTATTTGCCAAATTACTTCTAAACCTTTTTCCATCTTTCTATTTACCACAACTACTTTTGCCCCTTGTCTAGCAAGCTCATGAGCCATGCACGAGCATAATACTCCGCTGCCCCCTGTTATAACGGCCACTCTATCCTTTAAATTCGTATGAATAGGAAGCATTACTGTTCCCCCTTTTTTGTGCCGCATGTGCATCCCATGCTCCTAATAAATACATGATTCCAAGGGCTCTGTCATATAGACCGTACCCAGGTCTGCATTGTTCTCCCCAAATATGGCGGCCATGATCTGGTCTTACATAGCCTTCATAACTCTGATTATGAAGAGTCTCTACTACCCCTTGAACATTAATGGATCCATCTTGGGTATAATGGGAGGTTTCAATAAAATCTCCATTGTCAAAAATTTTCACATTGCGAATATGGGCAAAAGGAGAATTTCCAGCGTATTTTTCGGCTATCTTCACCATATCATTTGCAGGATTTGCTCCCATAGATCCAGTGCACAATGTAAATGCATTTGATGGAGAGCTTGAAATCCGCAGTAATTTTTCATAGCTGTTTTCTCCAGTAATGATTCTTGGCAGCCCAAAAATGGACCATGGCGGATCATCTGGATGTATGGCCATTTTTATATCGCACTCTTCGGCGACTGGGAGTATTTCTTCAAGGAAAAATGCTAAATTAGCCCATAATTTTTCTTCATCCACCTCTTTATATGCTTCAAAAAGCTCAGAGATTTTTGCCATTTTTTCAGGTTCCCAACCTGGAAGGGTTAAATCACTCGCTTCAGCAACAGTACGAATCAATTCCTTTGGATCTAAGCTTTCTACCTTGGCTTTTTCATAAAATAAAGCAGTGGAGCCATCTTCTAAAGGATGGAACATATCTGTCCTGGTCCAATCAAATATTGGCATAAAATTATAGCATATTACTTTTACCCCAAATCCAGAAAGGTTCCGAATAGTCTGTTTGTAGTTTTGAATATATTTCATCCGTTCCTTATTCCCTAGTTTTATAGATTCATGAACATTAACGCTTTCTACTACATCTGCATGAAAGCCAAAAGATTTTATATAATCTACTTCTGCTTTAATCTCTTCCTTTTCCCAGACTTCTCCAACTGGTTTTTGATGAAGAGCCCATACAATTCCCTTTACCCCAGGAATTTGTTTAACTTGTTCTAATTTTACAGTATCATTATCTTGCCCATACCAACGAAATGTAATATTCATGACCGCACCTCCATATTTTGATGCACTTTATTTATATACTCTCTCGAAAGCTGTACAACAGATTCATATCCACCAAGTTGATAAGCCTTATTCAAGTCGCTGCCGATTCCTACAGCTTGAGCTCCTGCTTGAAGCCAATCATTTATATTTTTTAAATTTATTCCACCTGTAGGCATAATTTGTGCATTGGGAATTGGCCCTTTTACCGATTGAATAAAAGACGGTGAAAAGTGATTTGCTGGAAACAGCTTTAATACATCACACCCTGCTTCAAGAGCTCTAACCATTTCGCCTATCGTCATGCACCCAGGCAAATAGGGAACACTATAACGATTGCATAAAACTGCAACAGCTTCATCAAAACTCGGGCTTACAATAAACTTTGCTCCTTCAAGGATTGCACTTCTTGCTGTTTCTGAATCCAATACAGTGCCAGCGCCAATTAAAGCATCCATTTTGCCTAGCTCTTTAAATGCATCTTTAATATTTGGCGTTGTATAAGTTAATTCAATAGCATTAATCCCTCCCTCATATGCTCCTTTGGAAATCTGGATTGCTTCCTCTGCATCATTTCCCCGGATAACTGCCACTACCTTGCTTTCAATTAGCCGGGAAACAATAGAATGCTTCAAAATCATGCCTTTCTCCTCCTTTAGTCAAACTCGATTACTGCTTTTCTTAGTTCATCAGGATTTCCCTCTACAAAAGCAAAAGCTTTCTGAACTTGTTCTAAGGGGAATTTATGTGATATTAGCCCATTATGTGTTAGATTTCTGTCATTTAATAACTCTACTACTCTTGGAAACTGATTAGATTGTAATCTTGATCCAACAATAGTCACTTCTTTTTTTGTGATGGGCAGTTGAGATATCGCTGCTGGTTTTTCATCAAAGCCAAGCACTACTACTCTGCCGGCTTCAGAGACAACATTAATTGATAGCTGAAATGTTTGCGGAAGACAAACCGCATCAATTACAGCATTGGCTCCTTCTCCTTTTGTCCACTTTCTAACTTCTTCTTCTACATCTTGTGCAGATGCAAGAATAGCTTTATCTGCTCCATTTTTTTCAGCAAATGCCAGCCTTTCCTCTTTTAAATCTGTTATCATAACAGAAGCACCCTTTAATTTTGCCATCTTTAGTATGCATATTCCTATGGGTCCTGCTCCTTGTATAAGAACAGTATCGCCCTTTTCTACTTGGCCTCTCCATACTGCTTGCGCGCCAATTGTATATGGTTCTGCCATTACAGCCTCATCCCAAGATAATGTTGGATCAACTGCATGCAATTGTTTTTCCGGCAATACAAGCCATTCCCGCATCCCGCCATCTTCGTGCACGCCAAACACAGATAATGAAGCGCATACATTCGGCTGTCCCTTCCTGCAAGCATAGCATTTGCCGCAATAATGAATTGGTTCAACTACCACATGATCCCCTGCTTTTAAGTTAGTTACCGCTTCTCCTGCCTCAACAACTTCCCCTGCTACTTCATGCCCAACAACTCGAGGCAATGTCGCAAGGGGATTCGTTCCATGGTAAATATGCATATCTGAACCACATATGCCAACGCGCTTAACCTTTACCAGCACATCATTTGCATTCGTGATTTTTGGCTTTTCCATTTCTAAAATGTTCATTACACGAGGTCCTTCCACTTGAACCGCTTTCATTTCTTCACCTACTTTATTAGAAATTCATAAACACTCGATGCTATTGTAATTCCTTTTTGGTTATTTTTTTCTTCATTCAGCTGTTCTAATTCTCCAGGCAGATAAACTCTATCAAATCCATGAGCTGGCTCTACTTCTTTTAACTCATCTATTAGTCTATCCATCTGTTCTAAAAATGTATTTTGATCAGTAAAAAACGAAGGATTAATCGCACAAAAATAATGTCCTAGCTTTCTTTTTTTATCCAAATCTTCATACATTCTGGCAATATGAGGACCGAATGCTGCTCCTGCCAGCAAACCAGAAAAAATATCCACAATTACTGATAGGCCATATCCTTTTGGGCCGCCAAACGGAGACAAAGAAACAACTTTACTGGGATCTGTCACAGGCACGCCATTTTCATCTACTCCCCAGCCTGCAGGGATATCTTTGCCTTCCTCTTTAGCTTGCAAAATTTTCCCTAGAGCAACATTTGATGTAGCCATATCCAATATAAACGGCTTTTTTGTTTTGGCTGGTACACCGTATGCAATAGGATTTGTACCTAAAAAGGATGTTCTGCCACCAAAAGGAACCACTATTTTGTCAGTATGCGTCATTCCAATTCCTATTAATTGGGCTTCAGCGGCTTTTTGCACAAAATAGCTTAATGCACCGCAATGACTGCTGTTAATTGCTGTAACCATTCCAACCCCATTCTTCTTTGCCATATCGATTGCATGATCCATTGCGATATCACTAATAACATGGCCAAATCCATCATCTCCATCAACAATTCCAGTAACTGGGCCTGTCGTTTTAAAGGAAATGGAAGCATTAGGATTCAAACCGCCCGCTTTAAGGCGATTCACATAATGTTCTGTCCGCAAAACTCCATGAGAATTTACATTTCTTAAATCTGCATGCACTAGTACATCTGCGACTTTATCTGCATGGGCTTCAATTAAACCAGCTTCTACTAATTTATTTTTTGCCAATTCTTTTATTTCCTTCGCATCTGCAACTATAGTGGACATTTAAAAACCCCTCTAATAAATAATTTTGCTGCGGTTATCTTTCAATAATCATTTCATTATTTAATAATGGCAATACATCTTCTAAATATGGCAACCCTTCATTATCTCCTGAAACTGTTGTGACTAGCGCTCCAACTGCATTTGCAAATCGAAGCCGTTCTTGAAACTCCTTCTGTTGAAGACAGCTGTAAATATATCCTGCATCAAACCCATCTCCTGCCCCCACTGTATCAACAGGAACAACTTTAAATGCAGCCTCTCTGTACCAATTGCCATTTGTATACAACTTTGATCCATTTTCTCCATCTTTAATAACCAATTGGTCTATTTTGAATTGCTGAGCAAATCTAGCTAATTCGCTTTCCTCCCCAAATCCAGTGATCAATCTTATTTCCTCTAGACCTGTCAATAAAATATCGACATCTGGAAAGATTTCATAATAAACATCTCTTGCTCTTTCTATTGACCAAAGTTTTAAACGAATATTCGGATCAAAAGAAATAGGAATTCTTTTTTTCTGCGCTATTTTAATTATTTGTTTTGTTATTTGTAGATTTTTGGGGTTAATTGCCAAGAATACGCCAGTTAAATGAACAACATTAATATTTTCAAAAAGCTGTTCTGTTATATGCTCTGGTTCCAAAGTTAAAATAGGGGACATAAAGCGGTAATAGAATGTTTTTCCAGAGCCGTCTTCTCGTATTTCTTTAAAGTTGATCGAGGTAGGATAGCCTTCAACAAAAGAAACATTTGTCATGTCTATTCCTTCACCGCGCGCAAAGTTATAAATAACACGGCCAAATTCATCGTTTCCTAGTCTGCTAATCCATTTTGTTTCTAATCCAAGCCTTGCACATCCAATTGCAAAATTTAGTTCTGCTCCTCCAACCTTGCGATCAAAACTGTTGATAAAGCGCAAGGGGCCTGTTTGAGCAGGGTTAAATGTGATCATCGCATCTCCAAGTGTCAGTACACCAGTATTGGGCTGCACCTAATCCCTCCTTTTAACGGATAATCTTTTTACTAAAACGTTTTAGTATTATTTTTAAGCAATATACTAAAACGCTTTAGTTTTTAATATAGAGTGAGTATTAATCTAATTCGTTTCTTTAATCCATTTACTCTTAAATCTTATTGTAAACACTTTCATTATTCAACCCATTCGAAAAAACTTGTCAAAACTAGTTATAATATTACAAATTTCTTCTTTTATTAGGATATTTTAACTTATTAATTTTTTATTTAGACAAAAAAATATACAAGCTTATCCATTTCTTCTCCTCTTTAATTCAAAAGCTGCTATTTCTTATATGATGAATAGAGCTTTTCTATAACCCTTCATAAATAAAAACCCAAAAAAGTTTTTTCCTGTGTTCCTTTGTATTATGCTGTTCGAGCCAAATGTAGTCCCTGAATCTTTTAACAGTTTGCGGCAGGCAATGCCCGAGCCTATCGCAAACTAGATGTAATTACACCTGCAGATTCAGCGGCTGCTTTTTACCCTCAGCTGTTTTTCTTCCTTTTTCATATGCCCATATAAAAGAATAGCTTAGGAAAAATGCTTTTTAATAGCATAAAAAAGAGGCATCCAGCTAGCATGAATGCCTCTTTTTAGATTATTTTTTTAATCAGCTATTTCCAATGATTTTTCACCATTAAACCATTTAGCAACTAGCTTATCCATCTCTCCATTTTCTTTCATTTCTTTTAATGCATCATTAAATTTGCTTGTCAGCTTGCTGTCCTTTTGAAAGGCAATGGCAGCTCCTCCAGTTTCATTGCTTGGGACAGCAATTGTTGTTAAATTATCATTTTTCTTTAAATAGCCTTTTGCCACAACATCTTCCATTAATACACCATCAAAGCGTCCACTGTTGATTTCCTGCACTAAATCTGGAACACGATCCCTTGTTTCTAATTGAAAATCAACCGTTTTTTGCAGTTCCTTCGCTTTTTCTGCCTGTATGGAGCCAACTTGCACGCCCACTACTTTATCTTTAATATCCTCAAATGCTTTTATCCCACTATTTTTATCGACAACCATCGAAATATCGCTTCTAAAATATGGATCTGTAAAATCAGCATTCTCTTTTCTGTCCTCTGTAGCTTCCATGCCTGCCATTACAAAATCTACTTTGCCTGATTGCAAAGAAGTGATAAGTCCGTTAAAGTCCATATCCTTTACTACAATCTCATAGCCAGTTTTTTCTCCTAATGCTTTTGCCAGGTCTGCATCGAACCCGATGATATCATCACCATTTGCAGTATCCACATATTCAAAAGGCGGGTAATCTGCTGAAGTTCCCATTACTAGTTGTTTAGCATTATTTTTTGATGAATCGCTAGACGAACTGCAAGCAGATAATGCCAAAAAACAAATTAAACTAATAAACAGCCCTGCTATTCTTTTTTTCATCCTAATCTCCTCCAACTTCTCCATACAAGAATCATTACCATTTCGTTCTTATTCATATTAAATAATATGTATTGATACGTATTATTTAATTTATACTACGCTTTATATTTATAGTCAATCTATTATAAACTTTCTGAATTTAAAGTTTTTTGTTGTTGTAAAAAAAGACAAATCACTCTATTGAATGATTGTCTTCTATTTCTAGAAGGAAAATTTATACCGTTCTCCTATCATATACTGTTTCCCAAAATAGACTGGGGTTTCATCAAAGGAAACCACTGTCTCCATATAAAATAATGGCTCCCCAATCGGCACATCCAATAATGATGCCACATCATCCAAAGCCCTTACCAATTCTAATGAAGTTTCTCCGGGATTATTTAAGATAATTTGATACTTATCTTGGAGTAACTGATAAATAGAGCCTTGTAAATTTTCTTCTAATAAAAACTTATATTTTTTAAAAGAAAAATAATTATTCTCCAACATCAATGGCTGCTCATCAGCGTATCGGACTCTTTGAATAAAAAGAAGCTGGTCATCTTCTTCCAATTGCAGCCTTTTTTTATCATTGGAAGCAGGTAGAATAATTTCTCGTTTCACCGTTTTGCTGCTTGCTTTTAAACCATGCGCCTCACACGCAGCTGTGAAGCTGGTCAAATGAACTACTTTTCTTTCAATTTTTTGGGATTGCACAAACGTGCCTTTTCCTTGTTTTCGAACTAAATATCCCTCTTCCACCAGCTCTGAGACTGCCTTTCTGACGGTAACTCTGCTTATATTATATTTTTCGCTCAGCTCTACTTCTGTTGGTATTTTATCGCCTGCTTTTAATTTGCGTGTTGTAATCGAAGATCGCAGCGATTCTTTTAATTGCAAATATAATGGAACACGATTTTCCTGTTTAAACATTTTTTCACCTTCTATGCTATTCATCTATTTAAAGAATAACAAAGACCATCAGATATTGCACTCTTTCCTGAACATCAGTAGCTTTTTCCAAAACCAAAGGCGCCCTCAACTAGACAAGTTTTTGCAGCGAATTCAGCGGCTTTCTCCAAGGCAGCTTTTAATAAAATATCTTTTGCTCCTTCTTTGCTTTTTTCTATATACTCCAGCAAAAAAGCAGTTAAAAAAGAGTCTCCTGCACCAAGCGTATCTACCGCTTCCACAAGATGGGGCTTTTGATAAAAGAAAGAATTGCCGTCAAAAATGATTGCACCCGCAGATCCTCTTGTAGCAATCACTATTGTGCTTCCCAACTCCACCATTTTTCGTGCAAGCATTTTTGTTTCGTTTTCCCCCAAATGACTGCAGGATAAAATACTATAATCCACATAAGGGCCAACCTGTTCTAAATACTCTTCCGTGAAGTCATCAGAAAAATCAAATGAAACAGGAATGCCTGCTGCCTTTAGCTTTTCTAATTCGCCTTCCATATAACTATATTTGCTTGTATGAAGCAGATCAAATTGTTTAATATACGATAAATCCTTTGCATCAAACTCAAGCTTATAGTGCTTTCTGATGCCGCCCTCATTGCTTCCTAAAAATACACGATCACCATTTTCCAAACCGACAAGAGCAAAGCCATTTTCCCCTTGCATTATTCGGCAATGGCTTGTTTCAATATCCATCTCTGAAAGAACATCCTGAATATGCTGTGCTGCTTCATCTGATCCAAAAATCCCCAAATAAGCAGAATCTGCTCCCAGCCTTTTGGCATAGACACTAAAGTTTAATGCGTTGCCTCCTGGATACATCGTACGGATATGTGTATATTTGTCGACAACATTATCGCCAACCCCAATTACCTTCATCATCCTGCCTCTCCTCTCAGTAAGCTACTTTTCCCATGTATCTTCTTGTTTCTAGCGGGTGTTGCCTGCGCTCTGCCAATTTTGCACGATAGATGCTTAAAATGCTATAAAAAACAATCGGATTAAAATACTCCACTACTTCATCGTCAATTGTATTGATTCCCAATTCTTTGCAATCCACCACTTCTACTTTTTCTGCATACTTTTGCAAAAAGGTTAAGGCTCTTTCATCTAATGCTCTTGTTCTGCCTTCATTCATCAATAAAATATAAGGTGTTTCTTTATCCGTCACTTCAAATGGCCCATGGAAATACTCTCCTGAATGAATAGCCGAAGCATGCATCCATTGCATCTCCATTAAAGAACAAATGGAAAATCCATATGCATGTCCATAAGATGCTCCACTGCTCATTACGTAGAACATTTTTTCATTTTGATACTTTTCGGCAAATTGTTCTGCTCTTTTTTCTACTAATTCACCGGCTCTGACAATGATCCCATTTACCATTTCTAAACCTTTTTGGATTTTTTCATATGCTTCGAAGCCTTCATTTAACTTCATTGCTTCTACTACAATAGCAAAAATAATCGCCATTGGATTATCCTTTACATTTGTATCTTCTCCCCACTGATAAAGAATGCTGTGGTCAGAATGCTTAAGAAGTTCGCCTTCCTTATTAAATGTTAATCCAATTGTAGCCGCTCCATTTTCCTTCGCAATTTTTGCCGCTTGCACTGTTTCCTTTGTGCTTCCGCCATGGGAACAAAGCACAACTAGGGAATCCTTTCCAAGGGATTTGGGCACCACATGAGCAAATTCATTGCTTGTATATAAAAATACTTTTAGCTCTTTTGCTTCATTTTCCAAGAAATATTTAGATAAATACATATCTACCAAAGAGCCTCCACAGGCAACCAAAAATATTTCCTTAATTCCATTTTCCTTTTTTATTTGAATTTGTTCAACGATTTCTTGTACAGTCATTAGTTTTCTCCTTTTATCTTTAAGATATCAAACGTATTTTAAATACGTATTAAAACGTATTATTTAATATGTATAGATTATCCTGCAGTTTTGTTTTCGTCAACCCTTTTTCTTGTGAATATTATTTTTATAAATGCTAGTTATGGTAATATGGGGAGATAGAAAGGATGTGTGCCTTATGTTCTATAAAGAGCTTTCAAAAAATATTAGATTATGCAAAACAGAAGGATTATTGAAGCGGCTGCCTGATCAGCATCCTCTAAAGCAGCAAATTGCTGAAGATGGAAAGAAGCTGCTTGCAGGTTTTAAAGGCGAAAAAGATTTAAAATATTATCTTGATTTCTTTCCAGATGATTGTTTTATTTATCATGATCTCCGCTTAAAAAATGAACAGACTTATTTCCAAATGGACTATGTTATTTTAACCAGTAATTTTGCATTGATTATTGAATGCAAAAATTTTTATGGCGAATTGCATTTTGATACAAGCTTTAATCAAATGATCCGCACTATTAATGATCAATCAGAAGCCTTTATTGATCCCATCTCTCAAGTCAAAAGACAGCGCCACCAGCTTCTTCACTTTTTCAAAAAAAATAATCTTCCCCTTCTCCCCATTGAGCATCTGGTTGTTATCAGCAATTCTTCCACTATCATTAAAGGAAACCCCTCTATAAAAAATTCTGTTATTCATAGTCATCATTTGCTGGAAAGATGGAAGAGCCTTTCATCCCATTATAAACAGCCAGTAGTGGACCCAAAAATGCTTCGCAAAATGAGCAAACTCCTTTTGAAAAGTCATCAAGCCGATGCTGTAGATATTCTAAAAAAATATCGACTTTCTCCATCAGATATCATTACTGGCGTGCAATGCACTAATTGCGGCAAATTTGCCATGGTTCGCAAACAAAGGAAATGGCTTTGCCCACATTGTGGGGCAACCGATGCATCAGGACATATACAAGCATTAAATGATTACTTTTTGCTGATAAAACCAGTGATAATAAATAAGGCATTTCGTGAGTTTGTGCATATTTCTTCCATAGATGCTGCGTCTAAGCTGTTAATTCGATCAAAATTGCCCTTTTCTGGTGCCAATAAAGGGAGAAAATATTATGATCCAAAACAAAAAGGACAAAATAAATAATTTCCCCGCCATCTAAACAGTTTTATTCGCCGTCGCCTCCGCTTTTTCCGCCGTCCTCTCCCTTTTATTCGCCGTCGCCTCCGCTTTTTCCGCCGTCCTCTCCTTTTATTCGCCGTCGCCTCCGCTTTTTCCGCCGTCCTCTCCCTTTTATTCGCCGTCTCCTCCGCTTTTTCCGCCGTCCTCTCCTTTTATTCGCCGTCTCCCCCGCTTTTTCCGCCGTCCTCTCCCTTTTATTCGCCGTCTCCTCCGCTTTTTCCGC
>Ga0182745_1002074_pt1 | contig 18479 bp, 16 predicted proteins | sample eDN3rd30CKraftBY_FD_128523 | JGI IMG/M metagenome (GOLD analysis project Ga0182745, IMG submission 128523) | Enriched backyard soil microbial communities from Emeryville, California, USA - eDNA 3rd pass 30_C Kraft BY (version 2) (version 2) | ecosystem: Environmental > Terrestrial > Soil >...
AAATAAGAAGATTAATCTTGAAATTATTGGTGCTGAAACAGAGCTTGATCGTACAGTAATTGACGAAATTGGCGATCCACTTGTTCACTTAATCCGAAATTCCCTTGACCATGGAATTGAAAGCCCAGAGGTACGTAAAGCAAAAGGAAAACCAGAAGAAGGTACAGTAGTATTACGTGCATATCATAGCGGCAATTATGTGTTCATTGAAATTGAAGATGATGGCGCAGGTATTAATCAAGAAAAAGTTTTAAAGAAAGCCATTTCTAAAGGTATTGTTACGAAAGAAAGCGCACTTTCATTAACAGATAAACAAATTAATGAACTAATCCTAGCTTCAGGATTCTCAACTGCGGAAGTCATTTCAGATATTTCTGGACGTGGCGTAGGACTAGATGTAGTCAAAACAACGATTGAATCACTTGGTGGTAGTATTTCAATTGAATCAACTCAAGATGTTGGTTCCATTTTCTCTATTCAATTACCATTAACATTATCGATTATCTCCGTAATGTTAGTTGAAATTGAAGAAGAAATTTATGCAATTCCTCTTTCATCCATTATTGAAACATCTATTATTAAGAAATCTGATATTTTAAATGCACATAATCAAAAAGTAATTGATTTTAGAGGTAAAGTTGTACCATTAATCTCCTTAGAAGAAATTTTTGAAATTCCTCGTGACAACGACGTTGACGATGAATACCAATCAGTAGTGATTGTCCGTAAAGGTGAAAAATTAGCTGGACTTGTAGTAGATTCATTTATTGGTCAACAAGAAATCGTTCTAAAATCTTTAGGAAATTATTTAACGAACATCTTTGCAATATCAGGTGCGACAATACTTGGAAATGGTAAAGTTGCATTAATCGTAGATTGTAACGCTTTAATGAAATAACGAGTGAGAGAGGTGTAAAATATGACTAGCTTAGTAGACCAAGACTTCGTAAAAGTAATTATTTTCCAACTAGCTGATAAAGAGTATGCAATCCCTGTATCGAACGTTCAGGGAATTGAAAAGTTAATGCATATTACACGTGTACCTAAAACTGAAAAATATGTGAAAGGTGTTATTAACTTAAGAGGTGTCGTTACCCCAATTATTGATCTAAGAGAACGTTTCGGATTACCTTCTTCAGAATATATCGATTCAACACGTATTATTATTTGTACACTTGAAAATATGGAAGTTGGGTTTGTTGTGGATTCTGCCAACGACGTAGTTGATATCCCTACTAGTTCTATTGAGAATCAACCAAACGTTGTAGGTTCAATTGAAGTTGAATTTATTTCTGGTGTTGCAAAAATCGAAAATCGACTTTTAATCCTTTTACAACTTGAAAAAGTTTTAATGGTAGAAAATTAAGTTAATCTATGATCTAAGAAAAGTAGGGATATAAGTATGAAAATTACTTCATTACACTTAGATATTCTAAAAGAAATTGGAAATATAGGTGCTGCTCATGCTGCAACATCATTATCGAGTTTACTTGGTAGAAAAATTGATATGAGGGTACCAAATGTCAATATGGTGAACTTTACAGAAATGATGGAACTAGCAGGTGGCTCGGAAACCGTTGTTGTTGGGATTTATTTGCGCATTGAAGGTAATGTGGAAGGTAGTATGTTCTTTATTTTACCAATAGAGCAAGCTAACCGTTTCATTAAGCGATTAATACAAGATGAGGAATTTGATTTTACGAATAGCTCAGTTTCAGAAATTGGGCTTTCAGCAATGCAAGAGCTCGGTAATATTTTATCTGGCTCTTATCTTTCAGCGTTATCGGATTTTACGGGACTAAAACTATATCCAACAGTTCCAGGGCTAGCGGTAGATATGTTTGGAGCGATTATAAGTATTGGATTAATTGAAATTTCACAAGTGAGTGATCAAGTCATTGTAATCAATACCTCCATTTTTGAAGATGAAGTCGGCAATTGTGAGGAAGTACAAGGTCATTTCATCTTACTTCCAGATCCTGAATCGTTTGAATCAATTTTTAAAGCTTTAGGTGTTGCTTAAATGATTTCTACAAAAAATGTAGTAAAAGTTGGAATCGCCCAATTGGATATAGTTAAATCACCTGACACAATCCGTACTTCTGGTCTGGGCTCTTGTGTCGGGGTCGTCTTATACGATGAAACGAAAAAAATTGCCGGTTTAGTTCATGTCATGTTACCAGATTCAAGTTTAGGGAAAACAAGTACAATGAACCTAGCAAAATTTGCGGATACAGGGATTGAAGCGTTAATTGAACGACTTAAATTAGAGGGCATACAGCCATACCGATTGAAGGCAAAAATCGCTGGCGGTGCTCAAATGTTTCAATTTACTACTGACAAAGATACAATGCGAATTGGCCCTCGCAATGTAGAAGCAGTTAAAGCGGAGTTGAAAAAATGCGGGATCCCATTAGTTGCAGAAGATACAGGTGGGAATAGTGGGAGAACGATTGAGTTTAATCCTGAGACTTGCTTGTTAAATATCCGCACTGTAAATCAAGGAGTGTGTGATATATGATGATAGGAACAATCCTTTCAAACTTTTGGGGAGCATTAGTATTCTTTTCACTATACTTTTTTGTTATGTTCCAAAAAACAGAGTCTCCTTTACGTATCCTAATAGGTACATTTATTTGTGCCATCATTGGTTTTGCCATCATGTATATCATAAGATACCTGATTGGATACATATTTTACACACCTAAAGAATCAAATGTTGAAACCAATATAAATGAAAATATGAATGAGCAATTGAATGTTGATCAAAATCCTACTCAAGATAAGGCTTCAAAATCTGATAGTGAAAGTTCAGAGGAAATTGCTCAAGTAATCAGAACAATGATGAATAGTTAATATTACGAAAAGAGTCGTGAATACGACTCTTTTTATCTGCATGTCAGCTCGATTAGAACAATTATGAAGAAATTAAATGACAGGAATAGAGCTAACTTCAACCCTTTAAGTAGTTCTATACTTTCTTTACTTTTACGAACAATGTGTTTTTTTGTCGGTATTTGATATAATAACTAATAGAATTTACGCACAGTCTCGGGGAAAGGTGATTCAATGGTACAACCAAATTTGGATGAACAAAAACTTTGGAATAGTTGGATTCAAGAACGAGATCCGCAAGCTGGTGACATGCTTATGAAGAAATACAAACCATTAGTAAATTACCATGCGCAAAGAATCAGTGCGGGATTACCAAAGAATATCTCAAAAGATGAGATTCACAGTTTAGGTATGATTGGACTTTTTGATGCCTTAAATAAGTTTGACATAAAAAGAGATTTGAAGTTCGATACGTATGCTTCGTTTCGAATTAGAGGTGCCATCATTGATGGATTGAGAAAAGAAGATTGGTTACCTCGTTCTGCAAGAGAAAAAGCGAAAAAAATGGAATCTCAAATAGAAAAACTTGAACAAAAATTAATGAGACATGCAACTCCTGAAGAATTGGCGGAGTATATGAATGTCTCTGTTGATGATGTTTACCAAACAGTCCAAGAGCATTTCTTTTCAAATTTACTGTCAATCAATGAGCAACAAGATCAAGACGAAACTGAAGGAAAAGAATTCGTGTTGCGTGATGATCGGGTTATGACACCAGAGCAAACTGCAATTCACTCCGAACTCATTGAAGAATTAGTTAAAAATATACAAAATTTGAATGAGAAAGAGCAATTAGTACTTAGCTTATTTTATACAGAGGAAATGACCCTTACAGAGATTGGTGAGATGCTCAATCTTTCAACATCCCGTATATCACAAATCCATTCTAAAGCATTATTTAAACTACGGAAGCTTTTATCTTCAGAAGTGTTAAACGTTTAATCTCAGTGATTTAAATTTTTATTTCACTAGAACTCTCAGAGAAACTGCTAATGCCGAAGTTGAATATGACAATGTAGTGAAAGACATTTGAGTAGTGGAATGGAGGAGGTTCGGTATGAGTTTAAAAGGTGTGGAATTGCAAATTGCCATTCCAAAAACATTTGATGCTGGAAAAATTGCTGAGCACCATCAGCACAATGTACTCCAAAACCAAATGAATGCGAACGAAGCTTTAAAAAAAGAGTTGGAACGTAAGCAATTGACTGTAAATGATACTGAACCGACAGAGAAAATCAACAAAGATGGAAACAACAATAGCGGGAACAATCAAGAAACTTCTGATGAAGAAAAGAAAAAAAAGGAATCAAAAGAAGCAACTCATCCATTTAAAGGGCATTTGTTCGATTACAGCGGATAGGAGAAAACTATGTTAACGACAATATTTATCATTTTACTCATCATTTCGCAGCTGTTTTGTTTTTATATTATTGCCTTATTAAATGCAAAGGTTGCTAAATTTAAAGACTTAGAAATTCGCCAGGAACGTATGATGAGAGAAATGGAAGAATCGATAAGTCTCTATTTAGTAGAAATTCGTGAAGAAAACGATCGATTAATTAACGAACTTTCCCAAGGAATGTCTACTAAACAAGAAAGAAAAATTGAAGATACGGCAATAAATCATGTGGAGCAACCTAAAAGTGTTGCGAACGATGAAAACATAAATTCGATTGAACATTTAGTTGAACAAAAAGTATTTGTACCGAAAGCGGTTGCTAGAAATGCTTATAACAAATACAAAACACAGCCAAATAGTGACGATCAAGAGGCTAGTAAAAGTATTTCAATTGATACAGAACCAGAGGCTCCACTAACTTTTGAACAACAAGTGATTAAATTACATAATGAAGGTAAAAATATAGAAGAAATTGCTAAGCTGACGAATAAAGGTAAAACAGAAATTGAATTATTACTAAAATTTCAAGTTTAAATCATATTCCAAGCTTAAAATATGTTGCAGTAGGAAATAGATTATGTTATATTATCAATTGGTGTTAATTACACACGCATTTTGATGTAGTAAGTGGTGCTTTTAGAACTAAAAGTTGCTTGTTACAGATGAAAAATGCGGAGGAAAATAACCAAAATATTAGGAGGAAACACACATGTCAGTAATTTCAATGAAACAATTACTTGAAGCTGGTGTACATTTCGGACACCAAACTCGCCGTTGGAACCCAAAAATGAAAAAATACATTTTTGTAGAACGTAACGGTATCTATATTATCGATTTACAAAAAACAGTTAAAAAATTAGAAGAAGCTTACGACTTCATGCGCCAAGTTGGTCAAGAAGGTGGTAAAGTTCTTTTCGTAGGTACTAAAAAACAAGCTCAAGAAGCTATTGAAGAAGAAGCAATCCGTTCTGGTAACTACTTCATCAACCAACGTTGGTTAGGTGGTACTCTTACAAACTTCGGTACTATTCAAAAACGTGTTGCACGTATGAAAGAAATCGAAAAAATGGAAGAAGACGGAACTTTCGAAGTACTTCCTAAAAAAGAAGTTATCCAACTTAAAAAAGAACACGAACGTCTTGTTAAATTCTTAGGCGGTATCCGCGATATGAAAGACATTCCAGATGTAATGTTCGTAGTTGACCCACGTAAAGAGCGTATCGCTGTAGCTGAAGCTCGTAAATTAAATATTCCTATCGTAGGGATCGTTGATACAAACTGTGATCCAGATGAAATCGACTATGTAATCCCTGCTAACGATGATGCTATCCGCGCTGTTAAATTATTAACTGCTAAAATGGCTGATGCTCTAATCGAGTCTAAACAAGGTGAATCTGAAGCTCCAGCAGCTGAAGAAGTAGTAGTAGCTGAGTAATTCACTATTAAGGTGATAAGTGGATGTTCCTCTTATCACCTTTTTTTAAGAACATTTTAGACATTGTTCATGTTATTTCTTAAAATCGGTAAGTGATTTTGAAGAAAACACGATTTTTTTGTCTTAAAATGTCCAATAGATATAGTAAATCCTATTTACAAATTTAAGGAGGAAACACCCCTATGGCAATTACTGCACAATTAGTAAAAGAACTACGTGAAAAAACAGGCGCAGGAATGATGGACTGCAAAAAAGCACTAGTAGAAACTGATGGAAATTTAGAAGCTGCAATCGACTTCTTACGTGAAAAAGGTCTTTCTTCAGCTGCTAAAAAAGCTGACCGTATCGCTGCAGAAGGTACTACTTACATCTTAGAACAAGGTAATGAAGCAATCATCCTTGAAGTAAATGCAGAAACTGACTTCGTTGCGAAAAACGAAAAATTCCAAGTTTTAGTTGCTTCGTTAGCTGAGCAATTACTAGCTGCTAAACCAGAATCAGTAGAGGCTGCTTTAGAATTAGAAAAAGACGGCGTTAAAATCGCTGACCAAATTTCTACTGCTGTTGCAACAATTGGTGAAAAAATCACTCTACGTCGTTTCGAAGTTAAAACTAAAACTGATGCTGATGCATTCGGTGCTTACTTGCACATGGGTGGAAGAATCGGTGTATTAGTAGTACTTGAAGGTTCTACTAACGAAGAAGCTGCAAAAGACGTAGCTATGCACATCGCTGCTATCAATCCTACTTATGTTTCTCGTGAAGAAGTATCTGCTGAAGAAGTAGAACGTGAACGTAAAGTATTAACTGAACAAGCATTAAACGAAGGTAAACCAGAAAACATCGTTGCAAAAATGGTTGAAGGTCGTCTTGGTAAATTCTTCGAGGAAGTTTGTTTACTTGACCAAACTTTCGTTAAAAACTCAGATCAAAAAGTTCGTGATTTCGTAAAATCAACTGGTGGTAACGTTACTTCATTCGTACGCTACGCTGTAGGTGAAGGTATTGAAAAACGCGAAGACAACTTCGCTGAAGAAGTTATGAACCAAGTTAAAGGTAACTAATAGAAATCAAATAGTGTAAATATGCACAAAGAAACAATAGGGAACACATTCACGTGTTCCCTATTTTTCAAGATTTGAACTATACATACGCATGTAATAAGATATTATAGTGAAGTTTAAAAAGGTAACAAGTTTTGACATAAAGCGTATGAAATCAACTTGATCATCCTTAAATTACGAGTTATGGAGGTTTACTATGAGTGTGCCACAATTCAAAAGAGTTGTAATTAAATTAAGTGGAGAAGCGTTAGCTGGTGAAGCTGGCTTCGGTTTATCACCTAAAATTATTAAATCGGTTGCGGAAGATATAAAAGATGTTGTTGATTTAGGTGTTGAAGTAGCTGTTGTTGTTGGCGGTGGAAACATCTGGCGTGGTAAAGTTGGAAGTGAAATGGGTATGGACCGTGCTTCAGCTGATTACATGGGAATGCTTGCAACAGTTATGAATTCCCTTGCATTACAAGATGCTTTAGAAAAGCTAGAAATTGAAACACGTGTTCAATCTTCTATCGTGATGACACAAGTTGCAGAGCCATATATTCGTCGTAAAGCAGTTCGTCATTTAGAGAAGAAACGTGTTGTAATTTTTGCAGCTGGAACAGGTAATCCATTCTTCTCAACAGATACAACGGCAGCATTACGTGCTGCTGAAATTGAAGCAGAAGCAATTTTAATGGCGAAAAACAATGTAGACGGTGTTTATTCTGCAGATCCAAAAGTGGATGCAACTGCGGTTAAATATGACGAGCTTACATATTTAGACGTCATTCAAAAAGGACTTCAGGTAATGGATTCAACTGCTTCCACATTATGTATGGACAACGACATCCCTTTAATAGTATTCTCTATTATGGATAAAGGAAATATTAAACGCGCCGTTCAAGGTGAAAAAATTGGCACAATCGTTAGGAGGAATCTATAATGGCTAAAGAAGTATTAGCTCAAGCAAAAGAAAAAATGGAAAAATCAATTTCTGCATTTTCTCGTGAATTAGCATCTATTCGTGCTGGTCGTGCAAGTGCATCATTACTTGACCGCATTACTGTTGATTATTATGGTGCTCCAACGCCTATCAACCAATTAGGTGGAGTATCTGTTCCAGAAGCTCGCTTATTAGTGATCACTCCATATGACAAATCGATTCTTGGCGACATCGAAAAGGCAATTATGAAATCAGACATCGGCATCACACCTACGAATGATGGAAATGTAATTCGTTTAATGATTCCACAATTAACTGAAGATCGTCGTAAAGAATTAGTAAAAGTCGTGAAAAAAGAAGCTGAAGAAGCGAAAGTAGCAATCCGTAATGTTCGTCGTGATGCAAATGATGATTTGAAAAAATTAGAAAAAAACGGCGAAATTACTGAAGACGAATTACGTGGATATAGTGAAGACATTCAAAAAATTACAGATCAATCAATCGTGAAAATTGACGATTTAGCTAAGGATAAAGAAAAAGAAATCCTTGCTGTTTAAAATAGTTAAGAACTTTATGTCACTTGAGACGTCCTGTCATAAAGGACGTCTTTTTTAGCGGGTTTAAAGTATTATTGAACTTTCCGCAAATTAGAAGACAGCTACTCGACCTAACTGGTATTTGGGTCGAGTTATGTTTTTCTAGCAAGTTAAGGTGATATCAGTTATTTTCAATATACATAGATGGTTAAGTAGTAAATTTTGTAAAAATAAAAAATCTTTGTTATATAAAAAAAGACACAAACATTTGTTTTTGATATGATTATGTAAGAATACGTCCGATTTATTGTCAAATGGGGGAATAAAATATGTTTTCTAAAATATTTGGAAAAAAACAAAAAGAACAGAAATCCTTATTAGATCGTGAGACTGTTTTAGCTAATAAGGAACTACTTCCAAGCCACATTGCAATTATTATGGACGGAAACGGACGTTGGGCAAAAAAACGTGCATTACCTCGTATTGCGGGGCACCATGAGGGGATGAAAATCGTACGGAAAATCGCTCGTGTTGCAGATGATTTAGGAGGCATTAAAGTTCTTACACTTTATGCTTTCTCAACTGAAAACTGGAAGCGACCGAAAACAGAAGTAGAATATTTAATGAGTTTACCTGAGAAATTTCTTAATTCATTTCTTCCAGAGATATTAGAACGGAATATTAAAATCACCCTAATGGGAAATAAAGATGGGCTCCCTAAACAAACACAACTAGTTTTAGATGATGCTATGGAAAAAACGAAAGATAATACAGGACTCATTTTAAATTTTGCTATGAACTATGGTAGTCGAGATGAAATAGTAAAAGCAATGAAGGCAATACTAAGTAATATAGAAAGTGGAAAAATGTCATGTGATGATATTGATGAAACAATCGTCAATCAATATTTAATGACATCCTCTTTACCAGAACCTGACTTGTTAATTCGAACAAGTGGGGAAGTAAGATTAAGTAATTTTATGTTATGGCAACTTGCATATACAGAATTTTGGTTTACTGAAACTCTTTGGCCTGATTTCAATGAACAGACCTTTTTAAAGGCGTTACATGATTATCAAAAGAGAAATCGTAGGTACGGAGGGTTGAAAGGAGAAGGAAAAATTTGAAGCAACGAATCATAACGGCGGTAATAGCTGCGGCAATATTTATCCCGTTTGTTGTATATGGAAATTTACCCTTTACAATAGGAGTTTATGGATTAGCGATTGTAGCTCTATATGAAATTCTCCATATGAAAGGAATTAAGATATACTCGGTACCTGGGTTAATAGGTTTATTAATATTATTTTCGGTACTAATGCCCAATGATTGGGCTGATTATTTAGAAGAAATGACAACGTATTCAAAGTATGAAGTACTAATTATCGCAACAATCTTACTGTTAGCTTATTCTGTTGTAGTAAAAAATCACTTCACCTTTGATGAAATTGGATTTATCTTATTAAGCGCGTTATACATTGGGATTGGTTTTTATTATTTAATTACGACAAGAGAAGCGGGACTAACGTATATCATTTATGCATTACTTGTCGTTTGGTCAACGGATTCTGGTGCCTATTTTACTGGTAGAAAATTAGGTAAACATAAGCTTTGGCCAGAAATATCACCAAATAAGACAGTTGAGGGATTTGTAGGTGGTATTATTATTGCTGTGATCTTAGCGTCTATTATGAATTTGATAACGCCATTCCATATGTCTTGGGGATATTTCATAGTCGTTACAGTAATTAGTTCAATCTTTGGGCAACTAGGGGACTTAGTAGAGTCTGCAATTAAACGCCATTTTGACGTCAAAGATTCTGGTTGGATTTTACCAGGGCATGGCGGGATTTTAGATCGATTCGATAGTCTATTATTTGTATTACCACTATTGAATCTTTTGCATTTTGTGAATTAGTGAAAGGAAGTTTTTACGTTGAAAAAAATAAGCTTATTAGGTGCAACTGGTTCTATCGGGCTGCAAACTATTGATATATTACAGGCATATCCTGAACAATTTAAATTGGTAGCTTTTTCTTCAGGGAAAAATATAGAAAAGACCATTGAAATTATTAACCAGTTACAACCTGAGCTTGTTTCCGTTCAAGAAGAACAAGCAGCAATCGATTTACAAAAACAATTTCCAAACATTCATTTTACTTATGGAAAAAAAGGCTTAGTAGAAGTTGCAACACACCCTGATTCTACTGTTTTACTCAATGCGGTATTAGGGAGTGTAGGTCTAGAGTCAACTTTAGCAGCAATTCGTATGGGGAAAACCATTGCAATTGCAAATAAAGAAACATTAGTAACAGCTGGCCATATCGTAATGGCTGAAGCAAAAAAACATAATGCGGTCATTTTACCGGTTGATAGTGAGCATTCTGCGATTTTCCAATCAATGAATGGAGAAAATAAAAAACAAGTAAACCGAATAATTATCACAGCATCGGGTGGTTCGTTCCGTGATAAAACACGTGAAGAGTTAAAACACGTCACAGTTAAAGAAGCATTAAATCATCCAAACTGGTCAATGGGTGCAAAAATCACAATTGACTCTGCCACAATGATGAATAAAGGGTTAGAAGTGATAGAAGCGCATGTTTTATTTGATATGCCATATGATAATATTGATGTTTTATTGCATAAAGAAAGTATTATTCACTCTCTAGTAGAGTATGATGATACAAGTGTCATTGCTCAACTAGGTACACCTGATATGAGAGTTCCAATTCAATATGCTCTTAGTTTCCCTGATCGATACCCAGTGAAAGGAAGTACTAGATTAAACCTAGCTCAAATTGGACAACTTCACTTTAAAGAAGTAGATTTTGACCGTTATCGAGCTGTCAAACTAGCTTATGATGCTGGCCGAACTGGTGGAACAGTACTCACTGCGATGAATGCAGCAAATGAAGCGGCAGTTTCTCTATTTTTACAAGAGAAAATTTCATTCTTACAAATTGATGAAATCATCGAGCGAATCATGAACGAACATAACAATATATTAATGCCAGACCTAGAAACAATATTACACGTAGATAGCGAAACAAGAAAAACTGTTCTTAACATGGTACAATAATAACTATTCATATTTGGATTAGACTTGCCAACATGTAAAAAAGTTTAGTTTGAGCAAAGACGAGAATAATTGTTCTTTAAAGGTGGGGGAAGAATGCAAACGGTAATCGCGTTTATTATCATATTTGGATCTTTAGTGTTCTTTCATGAACTAGGGCACTTTCTATTCGCAAAACGTGCGGGTATTATGGTTCGTGAATTTGCAATCGGTATGGGTCCGAAGATATTTGGCATGACGAAAGGTGAAACGCTCTATACGATCCGATTATTACCATTAGGTGGTTATGTTCGAATGGCTGGAGACGATATGGATTCAGTCGAGCTACAACCAGGCTACCGTGTAGGGATTATCCTAAATGAAAAAGAAGAAGCTGAAAAAATCTATCTAAATCAAAGTGTTACACATCCAAACATCGTATTTTTAGAAGTGGAACGTGCAGATTTAGAAAAAGACTTATTCATTGAAGGATACGATGAGGAAGAACGATTAGTCCGATACAACATTTCAAGAAATGCCGTCCTAGTTGAAAATGGTAATGAATTAATCATTGCACCAATTGATCGACAATTTAATTCCAAATCAGTTGGAAAACGTGCAATGGCGATTTTTGCTGGACCACTCTTCAACTTTATTCTAGCATTTTTAGTTTTAGCTGCTCTTGGTTTAATGAGAGGAGTACCTGTAGCTGAGCCAATTATTGATGATGTTGTGCCAAACTCACCTGCACTTGTAGCGGGTATGGAATCTGGAGACGTAGTCAAATCGATTAATGGTAAAGCAATCGATAGTTGGAATGAGTTATCAGGAACTGTGCAAGACAATCCTGGTGAAGCGTTGAAATTTATTGTGGATCGAAATGGTCAAAACGTTGAGTTAGTGATTACACCAGCTACAATAGAAGAAAATGGTGAACAATATGGGCAAATAGGTATTCAAAGACCAATTGAACAAAATCCATTGAAAGCCATTGCCTTTGGAGCAACCCAAACGTGGGATTACACCGTTCTAATTGTTCAATTACTCGGAAAATTAGTAACAGGCCAATTTTCAATTGATGCACTAAGTGGCCCTGTTGGTATCTATAAAGCAACAGAAACAGTAGCTCAGTATGGTATCTTTAATCTAATGAACTGGGCTGCATTATTAAGTATTAACCTTGGAATTATGAACCTACTTCCGTTACCTGCTTTAGATGGTGGACGTCTTTTATTCTTCGGTATCGAAGCTTTAAGAGGAAAACCAGTTGATCGACAAAAAGAGGGAATGGTGCATTTCGTAGGAATTGTATTATTAATGGTCTTAATGGTTGTCGTTACATGGAACGATATTCAACGATTTTTCTTCTAATTCCTTAAAATCTAAAATGTAACAATCATTGGCCTTATTCAGTATTTACTCACTGAATAAGGTCCAATTTTTTCTAGTGGATGATATTAACTGCTCATGTAAAAATTGAGCTATTTAAGGTGAATTTCTTATGCTATGCTAGTGAGAGGAATCTGTATATAAAGGGGCGCACTATGGTAAAACAAAGTCTTGCTTTTATAAGAACAATCCATGAAGTTCCTTCCAATAAACCATCAAACCCAAATGAACTTTTGGTACGTGCTGGATATATTCATGTGCAAGGTGAACAGTCTATATCGCTTTTACCATTAGCAAAACGGGTAATACAAAAGATTGAAAAAATGATTCGGGAAGAAATGAATACTCTTTCGGCAAACGAGGTCTCCCTACCTATCTTAAATTTTATGGAGAAACCGGAGAGTAATTCTTTTCAAAATGAACAATCCGATATTGAAGTTTTCCACTTGAAAAATCGAAATCATAAAGAACTATATTTAGCTTCTTCACAAGTAGATTACATCACCTTACTTGTGAAGGAAGAAATACAATCATATAAACAATTACCTTTTATTCTTTACCAAATAAGAACGAAGTTTCGTGATGAAATACAGTATAATGGTATGTTTAGGGCACGAGAATCTTTAATGTTAGATGCATTTTCCTTCCATCATTCCTCAGAAAGTCTTAAAGCGTTCTATGAAAAATTGGATGATGTGTATTCTTCTGTTTTCAGAAGACTCGGACTTGCATATAAAAAGGTAGCAGTAGATGCAGGAAATGATGCTGGGGAACTGTCCCATGAATATTTCATTTTATCCGAAAAAGGTGATGCGACAATCGCCTATTCAAATGAATCTGACTTTGCTGTGAATATCGAGCTAGCACAAGTTCCTTCTCCACCTTTAACAGAGCATTGTGATATGAAGGAATTAACCAAACAAAACTTACATGATACGAAACAATCATTAGAAGAACTAAAAAATAGCTTAAACAGCCAAGCCCAACAATTGATTCAATCAAAAGCATTTGTCGTTCATGATGAGCTTGCGGTTGTCCTTTATCGAGGGGACCATCGATTAAATGAAGTGAAATTGAGGAATGTGCTGAATGTTCGTAAGCTAACAGTTGCTGATGAGGAAATGATTCGCGAAATCATTGGCTGTTCTAAAGAGTATATTGGGCCGATAAAGCTTCCGGTGAACGTGAAAGTATATGCAGATTACGGAATTAAATCAATCTGTAATGGCACATGTTTTGGAAATGAAGATGGCAGTTTTTATATAAATGTAAATCCTGAGCGAGATTTTGCTGTAAACGCATATGAGGATTTACGGTATATTCAAGAGGGCGATCCTTCACCTGATGGCATCGGTACAATCGAATTTTTAAAAGGTTATGATGTAGCTCATACGTATATGTTAGGTTCAGCCTATGCCAAAAAGTGGGATGCTACTTTTGTTGATGAATTTGGAGATTCAAATCCGGTCCTTATGGGGGCATACGGGCTTGGTGTATCACGAATATTTGGCGTTGCTTCTGAATTCTATCAAGATGAAAAAGGATTCGCTTGGCCAAATGCTTTAGCTCCGTATGATGTGCATTTAATCACGGAAAACGTAGATAATGAAGACCAATGGCAAATTTCAGAACAGCTTTATAATATATTAACAACCTATCAATTTGATGTTTTATTCGATGATCGAGATACATCTATTGATAGTAAATTTAAAGATGCAGATCTCATTGGGCTTTCGGTACAAGTGATCGTAGGAAAGAAAGTCAATGAAGGCATTGTAAAAGTAAACTATAGACGTACTGGTGAAACATTTGAATGTGCAAAGGAAGAGTTAATTGACCGTTTGAATGAATATTTTAGGGTCTATTAATACATTGGGAGTACGAAATTTGTACTCCTTTTTGAAAGCTTTAGAAAGTAGGTGAGTCTATTGTCAGACAATAATAAAGAGCGTCAATTATTTTTAACCCTTTTACAACAGTTAAAACTAACCGAAGATGTCTACATGTCATTTTTTGAACAAGGTGAACTCACTCGTTTGACTGTTCATAAAACGAATCGAATTTGGAATTTCTCTATTAAACTTCAAAATATATTACCATTTCCTCTGTATCAACTATTCACTACAAGAATGGCAGAAGAATTCTCTAACATTGCCCAAACGAATCTTACGATTGAAGTACATAATCCAGAAATCAACGAACAGCTTATTTCAGATTACTGGTTAACAGCGGTAAATCAAATTGACCAAATGGCTCCTACTTTAAAAAACATTTTAATCTCGCAAATTCCTACGTTTAATGGAAATAAAATTGTCGTTGATTGTGTAATGGAAGTAGAACAACTGACGTTAAAATCCAAATACACAGATAAAATTGCCAATGCTTATAAGAGCCTTGGTTTCCCAACGTTAGGAATCGAATTTAGATTAGTTGAAATGTCAGAAGAAGCTCGCATTGCCCAAGAAGAGTATATTGAAAAACGTCAATTAGAAGAGGCAGAACTAGCAAGACAAGCAATAGAGGACTTCCAAAGCCAAGAAACGAAGAAAAGCGAATCTTCTTCTGCTGTTGAAGTTAGTGGTCCATTCCAATTAGGAACTCAAATTAAAGAACAAGAGATTTTTCATATTAAGAGTATTCAAGATGAAGAACGTAGTGTCGTCATTGAAGGGTATGTCTTTGCAGTTGATGTAAAAGTATTGAAAAGTGGACGTTCATTACTAGAAGTCAAAATGACGGACTACACAGATTCCATTTTAGTGAAAATGTTCTCTCGTAATGACGAAGAAGCGGAGAAGATGTCACAACTGAAAAAAGGAATGTGGATTAAGGTTCGAGGGTCAGTACAAAACGATACGTTCGTTCGTGATTTAGTCATCATGGCTCAAGGCATGCAAGAGATTCATAAAGAATCTCGAAAAGACACTGCACCTGAGGGTGAAAAACGTGTAGAGCTTCATTTACACTCGCCAATGAGTCAAATGGATGCGGTCACACCAATTGACCAGCTAGTTGCCCAAGCGGCTAAATGGGGCCACCCTGCAATTGCTATTACAGATCATGCAGTTGCGCAAGGTTTCCCAGATGCTTATGCTGCAGGGAAAAAACACGGGATCAAAATTATTTATGGGGTAGAGGCAAATTTAGTCGATGATGGATCGCCGATTGCATACGACGAACAGCATATTGAATTAGATAGTGCTACTTATGTTGTATTTGACGTAGAAACAACAGGTCTATCAACTGCTTATGACACGATTATTGAGTTGGCTGCTGTGAAAATAAAAGACGGTAAAGTAATCGATAAGTTTGAACGTTTTTCCAATCCGCATAGACCGTTGTCGCCAAAAATTATCGAATTGACACATATCACAGATGATATGTTAGTAGATGCTCCAGAAGTAGACCAAGTAGTAACGGAGTTCCGTGAATTTATTGGCGATGCAATTGTCGTTGCCCATAACGCATCATTCGATATTGGGTTCTTATATACGGCGTATGAGAAGGCTGGGATAAAAGGGGTTATTCACCCTGTTATTGATACATTAGAGCTTTCACGCATGTTAAACCCTACATTAAAAAGTCATCGTTTAAATACATTAAGTAAAAGATATGGAATCGAATTAACACAACATCACCGTGCCATCTACGATACAGAGGCAACAGGTGAATTGATGTTACATTTGCTAAAAGAAGCGAAGGAAAAGGGTATTGAGTATCACGACGATTTTAATAAACATATCGGCGGAGATGATAGCTATAAACAAGGTAGACCATATCACTGTACAATTTTAGCAGTAGATAATGATGGGCTGAAAAATATGTTTAAGCTCATTTCAATTGCCCATACACAAACGTACCATCGAGTTCCGCGGGTAAGACGTTCCGATTTAATAAAACTCCGTAAAGGGTTGATTGTTGGTTCAGGATGTAGTAATGGTGAGCTATTTGAAACAATGATGAATAAATCTCCAGACGAAGCGGAAAAAGTAGCCGAATTTTATGACTACATTGAAGTTCATCCTAAACCAGTGTACTCCCAATTAGTGGATGGTGGAATTGTCCATGATCAATGGAATTTAGAAGATATCATTCGTAAACTAGTGAAGCTTGGAAAGAAAATGGACAAGCCTGTTGTTGCGACGGGGAACGTTCATTACTTAAATGAAAATGACCATATTTATAGAGAGATTTTAATTAGTTCTCAAGGTGGGGCAAATCCTTTAAACCGTTATCCTTTACCGAAAGTTCATTTCCGTACAACAAATGAAATGCTTGCAGAATTTGATTTCCTTGGGCCAGATTTAGCTAAAGAAGTGGTTGTGACGAATTCTCAAAAGGTCGCGAATATGATCGGTGAAGTAGTGCCCATTAAAGATAAGCTATATACGCCGAAGATTGAGGGAATGGAAGAACAAATTACAAATATGACCTATGGTATGGCGCATCAAATTTATGGTGAAACATTGCCTGAGATAGTGGAAGCACGTATCAAGAAGGAACTGGATTCGATTCTTGGTCATGGTTTCGGGGTAGTTTATTTAATTTCTGCGCAGCTGGTTAAGAAGTCGCTGTCAGATGGTTATTTAGTAGGTTCTCGTGGTTCGGTAGGGTCTTCATTTGTAGCGACAATGATGGAAATTACAGAAGTAAATCCATTAGCACCACACTATATTTGTCCAAAATGTCATTATAGTGAATTCTTTACGGATGGGTCAGTTGGTTCAGGGTTTGACTTACCAAACAAAGATTGCCCAGAATGTGGCACTAACTTGAAAAAAGATGGACATGATATTCCGTTCGAAACGTTCTTAGGATTTAACGGGGATAAAGTTCCCGATATCGATTTAAACTTCTCGGGTGAATATCAAGCGCATGCCCATAACTATACGAAAGTATTGTTCGGTGAGGATTATGTATATCGTGCGGGAACAATTGGTACGGTTGCTGAAAAGACGGCTTATGGTTATGTAAAAGGTTATTCAACAGATCATGGAAAAACATTCCGTGGAGCTGAAGTGGATCGACTTGTACAAGGCTGTACAGGGGTTAAACGAACAACTGGACAGCATCCGGGTGGTATTCTAGTTGTACCTGATTATATGGATATTTATGATTTCACGCCTGTCCAATTCCCGGCAGATGCACAAGATTCTGAATGGAAAACAACACATTTCGACTTCCATTCCATCCATGATAATATTTTGAAACTTGATATACTCGGGCACGATGATCCGACCGTTCTTCGTATGCTACAAGATTTAACGGGCATTGACCCTAAATCGATTCCTACCGATGATCCGGAAGTGATGAAAATCTTCTCAGGGCCAGAGTCATTAGGAGTAACGGAAGAGCAAATTATGTGTAAAACTGGAACATTGGGGATTCCAGAGTTCGGTACTCGATTCGTACGTCAAATGTTAGAAGAAACAAAACCTTCTACGTTTAGTGAGCTATTGCAAATTTCAGGATTATCCCATGGTACCGACGTATGGTTAGGAAATGCGCAAGAGCTCATTCAAAACGGTACTTGTGTGCTTGCAGAAGTAATCGGTTGTCGTGATGATATTATGGTGTATTTAATTTATCGAGGCTTAGAGCCAGGGTTATCCTTTAAAATAATGGAATCTGTTCGTAAGGGGAAAGGCTTAACGGAGGACATGGAAGCAGCAATGAGAGCTGAAAATGTACCGAACTGGTATATTGATTCTTGTAAAAAGATCAAATACATGTTCCCGAAAGCCCATGCCACTGCCTATGTATTAAATGCGGTGCGTATCG
>Ga0182745_1002075_pt1 | contig 18479 bp, 19 predicted proteins | sample eDN3rd30CKraftBY_FD_128523 | JGI IMG/M metagenome (GOLD analysis project Ga0182745, IMG submission 128523) | Enriched backyard soil microbial communities from Emeryville, California, USA - eDNA 3rd pass 30_C Kraft BY (version 2) (version 2) | ecosystem: Environmental > Terrestrial > Soil >...
TCGAAATGGCGAAGATATCGGGTCTGCGCGGGTGCAGCGGGTAGCATCGCTACCCGCAAGGCCGCGCGGGCCCGAGATCGAAGCCATTTCGGCGTCCCTGCGGGATTTGACCGATTTTGCCCAAGGCGTCGTCGGCAAGTCTTGAAATATCGACATATTCCTACGCCTTGCCTCCTCGCCCTGAGCAAAATCGCTTCAAACCTCGATCGCGCAATTAATGGGTCCTGACCCTAGACCCCCGCTCTGGATTTTTCCGGCCCCCCGATGCTATCCGTCGCTCGCGACGGGGCGGACGGGAGATGACGGGATGAAAAGCCTGCTCGGCCTCGGAGGCGTGCTGCTCGCAGCGGCGGCGCTGCTTCTGGGCCTTTCGCACATCAGCGCGACCGCGAACCATGCGCCGGGCACGGCGCAGCGGCCGGTGCTGGTCGAGCTGTTCACGAGCCAGGGCTGCTCGTCCTGCCCGCCCGCCGACCGGCTGCTCGGCGAACTCGACGCGGCGGGCGCGGTGGTGGCGCTGAGCCGCCCGGTGACGAGCTGGGACGAACTCGGGTGGAAGGACACGCTGGCGCGCGGGGGCAACGACCGGTTGCAGCGCGACTATGCGGCGCGCGCCATTCCCGGCAGCGGCGCCTATACGCCCGAGGCCGTCGTCGGCGGCGCGGCAGCGACAGCCGGAACCGACGCCCCGGCGCTGCGCGGCCTGATCGCGGCGCAGCGCGAGGCCGGGACGACGACGCTCGCGCAGAAGGGCGGCGAAGTCGTGGCCTCGGCCCCGCGCGCCAATGTCGAGCTGCGTTTCGTCGCGATCCGGCACAAGGCCGCGGTCAAGGTCGACAAGGGCGAGAATCGCGGCCGCACGCTCGGCTATACCAATGTCGTCCTCGCCGAGGAGATCGCCCCATGCGACCCCTCGCTCGCCTGCCGCGCCCCGTTCCCCGAACGCCTCGCGCACAGGAAAGGCGCCGATCGCTGGGCCGCGGTGCTGCAGGACCGCGACGGCGGCGCGGTGCGCGCGGTGCGCTGGATACGCCCGGCCGCCGATTAGCGGCTTCCAATTTGCTCGCGAGACTTTAGGCCTGTTGTCATGCAGAGGAGAGCCGTTCGACGGGGACGGCCGAGGGAGGAACGATGCAGCTTGGCCTCGACAGCCTGATCCTGGTGGCGGTGATCGCGGCGATCATTGGCCTGGCCTATGTGATCCCGTCCTTCGCCCCCTATCGCAAGCCGATGCCGATCGTCGCTTTTTTGCTCGGCATATCGAGCGGCTTTCCCCTGACCTTGCTTCTCGCGACGATGACGTTCTGGCTCTCGAAGGTCGGCATCGACAAATCGACGATCGGCTTCGCGATCGGCCTGACCACACCCTATACGCTAAAATTCCTGTGGGCGCCGCTGGTCGACCGGCTGCCGATTCCCGTTTTGACCCGCCCGTTCGGGCAGCGGCGAAGCTGGCTGTTCGTGATCCAGGCGCTGCTGGTCGTCGCGATCTGGCAATTGGGCGCAAGCAATCCGACCAACGACCATCTGGCGCCCTTCGCGATCTGGGCGATCGTCGTCGCTTTCCTTTCGGCGACGCAGGATATCGTCATCGACGCCTACCGCATCGAGATATTGAGCGATGCCGAACTGCCGCACGGAACGGCGATGAATCAGTTCGGCTATCGCACCGGTAATCTGATCGCGGGGGTCGGCACGATAGCGCTGGCTTCGCCCGAGGGTTTCGGGCTCGGCTGGGCGGCCGCCTATGCCTTCACCGGCCTCGCGGTGCTGCCCGCGGTCATCGGCGCGCTTTTCGCGGGCACCGGACGCTTCCATCCGTCGCAGGCGCGCGGCGGCGCGCAGGGTTTCGGCGCGTGGCTCAATGAAACGGTGGTCAGCCCGTTCCGCGAATTTCTCGGACGCCACGGCGCGGTCCTGATCCTGCTCTTCGTGCTCATCTACAAGGTCGGCGATGCGATGGGGCAGGGAATGCTCAATCCGATGATCGTCGAGCTGGGGTTCACCGACACCGAATTCGTCGCGATCAACAAGGGCGTCGGCTTCGTCGCGCTGATCATAGGGTCGGCGTGCGGCGCGCCTTTCATCGCCTGGCTCGGCATGGGGCGGGCGCTGCTCGTTTCGGGCCTGCTGATGATGTTCAGCAACCTGCTGTTCGCGGCCCTGGCGTCGGTCGGCCACTCGCCGCTGATGCTCGCGCTGGCGGTGGGGACCGAGAATTTCACCAGCGGGATCGGGCTCACCGTCTTCGTCACCTATCTGTCGGGCCTGTCGAGCCTCGCCTATACGGCGACGCAATTCGCGCTGCTGTCCTCCTTCGCCGCGGTCGGGCGAACGTGGCTCGCGGCGCCGGGTGGCTATATCGCCGAGACATTGGGTTGGGTCGGCTTCTGGCTGTTCACCGTCGCCATCGCCGCGCCGGGCATGATCCTGCTGTGGCTGCTTTGGAAGCGCGGCTTCGTCGTCCAGACGGTGCGCCAGCCGAGCACCGAGGACGACGGGCACGAGGCCGCCATCCCGGAAGAGGCCAAGCCGAAACCGGCGGCGGGCTGAACGAAGCGCGTGCATTTCCTGATTATCTCGATCGCGCTGCAACTGCTCTGCATCGTCCATGTGTTCCGCACGGGCCGCAACACCGCGTGGATCATGGCGATCGCGTTTCTGCCACTGGTGGGTATCCTCGCCTATTTCATCGTCGAAATCCTGCCCGGTCTGCCGCGCGACCGGCGGGTGCGCGAAGCACGGACGAAGATCGCCGACCGGGTGGACCCCGAGCGCCACATTCGCGAGGCGCGCGATGCGGCGGAGTTCAGCGATACCGCCGGGCATCGGCTGGAGTATGGCGATGCGTTGATGGCACGCGAGCGCTTCGACGAGGCGCTCCGCGAGTTTCGTGCGGCCGAGCGCCTGTCGCCGCACGTCGACCGGGCGATCGGGATGCGGATCGCCGAGGCGGCCTATGGTGCCGGCCGCTATGGTGAAGGGCTTGCGGCGATCGAACGCTTGCCCGAAACCATTTCCCGGACCGAACTCGACCGTCGCGCGCTGCTTCGCGCCAAGATCGCCGAGGCCGATGGCCGGGCCGACGAGGCGCTGGCGATCTATCGCGATATCGTCGGGCGCGTTCCCGGCGACGAGGTGCGTTGCCGCATGGCGGCGCTGCTGATCGCGGCAGGCGACCGCGCGGGGGCGAAGGCTCTCCTCAAGGAGGTCGTGCAGCGCATGAAGCGCACGCCGCCGGTGACGCTGAAAGCCGAAGTCGCGATGTACGATTGGGTCAAGCGGACGCTCGCCGAGCTCGGCTGAAGACGGCCCCCGTTCGGACTCATTCGGGAAACTCGCCGTTGGCTTTCAGCACTTCGCCCGCGAGGTAGAGCGAGCCCGCGATCAGGACGATTTCATTGGCTGGGTCGACAGTCAGGCCGGCGAGCACAGCCTCAACCGAGGCGGCCGCTCGCGCGTCGGGGCCGAAGGCGGCCGCATCATGGTGGTCGTGGCCGGGGACCGGAACCACGCTGATCGAGGCGAGGCGGGGCGCGAGCGGGGCGAGGATCGCGTCGGGGTGCTTGTTCGCGAGCATGCCGGTGACAAGGTGGATGCGGCGGGGCTCAGTCTCGAAATGGCGCGCGAGCTGGATGCCCGCGTCGGCATTGTGGGCGCCGTCGAGCCACACGTCGGTTGCCGGAGGAAGCAGCGCGGTGAGCGGCCCGGTTTCGAGCCGCTGCAACCGCGCGGGCCAGAAGGCGCCCGCGACGCCCTTCCTAATCGCTTCGGCGTCCGGCTTCGCGCCCGGCGCGAGGTGGAGCATGGCGATGGCGAGGCCCGCGTTGCGCATCTGGTGCGCGCCGGCCATGCGGGGGCGCAGCAGGCCGGGCAGCGCGCCGTCCATCGACGTCCAGCGGAACGCGTCGCCGACCGGCTCGACCGACCAGGCCTCGCCCTCGACGAAGGGGGCGACGCCGGCTGCTTCGGCGCGCGCCGCGATGACATGGCCGAGCGGCGGCGGATAGGCGAGGGTGGCGAGCGCGGCGCCCGGCTTGACGATGCCGGCCTTTTCCCACGCAATTCGCATCGCGGGTTCGGGCGGGGTGCCCTCCTCGGGCGCGAGCAGGAACGCCTCGTGATCGATGCCGAGCGAGGCGATGCCGCACGCCGCGGGCGGCGGAATGAGGTTGGTTGCGTCGAGGCGGCCGCCGAGCCCGACCTCGACGATGCAATCGTCGGCGGGAATGCGCGCGAAGGCAAGAAAGGCGGCGGCGGTGGTGACCTCGAAGAAGCTCGCCTGCAGGTCTGCGGCCTTGTCGAGGGCTTCGGCGAGGAGCGCGGCGAGCAGCGCGTCGTCGATCAGCTCGCCCGCGAGGCGGATACGTTCGTTGAAACGGACGAGGTGCGGGCTGGTATAGGCGTGGACGCGGCGCCCCTGCGCCTCGAGGATCGCGCGGAGATAGGCGCAGGTCGATCCCTTGCCGTTGGTCCCTGCGACATGGAAGGTGCGGGGCAGGCGCTCCTGCGGATTGCCGAGGCGCGCGCACAGCTCGGCGATGCGCTCGAGTCCGAGGATGTCGCGCCCCGGCGACAGCGCGGCGAGGCGGTCGAGCTGGGCCTGGACGGCGGGGTCGGTGCTATGGGCGTGGTCGGGCATGGCGGGCGGACCTAGCAGAAACTCGTCATTGCGAGCGAAGCGAAGCAATCCAGAGCGGGTTTATTCAGCTCTGGATTGCCGCGTCGCTTCGCTCCTCGCAATGACGATGCAGAAAAGCTTACGCCGCCTTTTCGGGCGCCAGATAACCGATCAACCGCCCCAGCGTCGCGGGCAAATCTTTCCGGTGCACGACCATGTCGATCATCCCGTGGTCGAGCAGATATTCGGCGCGCTGGAAGCCTTCGGGCAACTTTTCGCGGATCGTGTTCTCGATCACGCGCTGGCCCGCGAAGCCGATCAGCGCCTTGGGTTCGCTGATCTGCACGTCGCCGAGCATCGCATAGCTCGCGGTGACGCCGCCCGTGGTGGGATCGGTGAGGAGGACGATATAGGGCAGGCCGGCGCGGCGCAGGCGGGCGAGCGCGACGGTCGCCCGCGGCATCTGCATCAGCGACAGCGTGCCTTCCTGCATGCGCGCGCCGCCGGCGGCGGTGATCGCGATATAGGGGCAACCGCGCTTGATCGCCTGTTCGACCCCGGCGACGAACGCCTCGCCGACCGCGACCCCCATCGACCCGCCCATGAAGGCGAAGTCCTGCACCCCGATGACGACCGGGCGGCCGTCGATGCGGCCGAAACCGTTCTGATAGGCGTCGCGGTCGCCGGTCGACGCGCGCGCCGCCTTGATGCGGTCGACATATTTCTTGGTGTCGCGGAATTTCAGCGGGTCCTCGGGCGCCGCGGGGGCGGGAAGGATTTCGTGGAGGCCCCCGTCGAACAGTTGCGCGAACCGCTCCTTGGCGCCGATGCGGTCGTGATGGTCGCAGCGCGGGCAGACGTTGAGATTGTCCTCCCACTCCTTGACGAACACCATCTGCTGGCACTGGCGGCACTTGTGCCACAGATTGTCCGCGGTATCACGCTTCGCGGTGAAGGGCAGGGCGTTGCGGACGCGGTCGAGCCAGCTCATGCGGCGATCTCCTTTGCGCCGTGGATAGCATCGGCGAGGGTGCGGGTGAAGGCTTCGAGCGGCGCGGCCGCGGCGTCGCCATGCTCGGCGATGATGTCGACGAAGGCCGAGCCGACCACGACGCCATCGGCGACCTTCGCGATCGCAGCGGCCTGTTCGGGCGTGCGAACGCCGAAGCCGACCGCGACGGGCAGGTCGGTCGCGGCCTTGAGCCGCGCCACGGCATCCTCGATGCTCGCCTGCGCCGCCTGCTGGAGCCCGGTGATCCCGGCGACCGAGACATAATAGAGGAAACCGCCCGCGCCGTTCAGCACGTCGGGCAGGCGCGCCGCATCGGTGGTCGGGGTGGCGAGGCGGATCAGGTCGACCCCGGCGGCGCGCAGGCTGGGCCCCAGTTCGGCATCCTCTTCCGAAGGAATGTCGACGCAGATGACGCCGTCGACGCCGGCCTTCGCGCATTCGGCGGCGAACCAGTCGGCTCCCCGGATCGTCATCGGATTGGCATAGCCCATCAGGACGAGCGGCGTTTCCGGGTGGCGCTGACGGAAGGCGGCGGCGATCCCGAAGATGCAGGCGGTCGTCGTGCCCTTGCCGAGCGCGCGCAGATTGGCGGCCTGGATCGCGGGGCCGTCGGCCATCGGATCGGTGAAGGGCATGCCGAGCTCGATCACATCGGCGCCCCCCGCGACCAGCGCGTCGAGGTTGGCGGCGGTATCGCCATCGCCTGCCGTGATGAAGGTGACGAGGGCGGGGCGGGGCTTGGTGAAGGTAGCAGTGAAGCGGGTCATAGAGCCCTCGATTGTTCGATCTTCGTCATGCCGGGCTTGACCCGGCACCCGCCTTTTCCTTCAGAGCAAGGCAGACCCCGGATCAAGTCCGGGGTGACGATGGCTGACATGTCGCACTGCTTTCTCATCTTACAGCTCGACCCCCAGCGCATCCGCCACCGTGAAGATATCCTTGTCGCCGCGGCCCGAGCAATTGACGATGATCACCTTGTCTTTGCCCATTGTCGGCGCGATGCGTTCGGCGGCGGCAATCGCATGCGCGCTTTCGAGCGCGGGGATAATGCCCTCCAGCTTGGTCAGCTTCTGGAAGCTCGCAAGCGCCTCGGCATCGGTCACCGGCTCATACCGCACGCGGCCGATTTCGTGGAGCCAGCTATGTTCGGGGCCGATGCCCGGATAGTCGAGCCCCGCCGAGATGCTGTGCGCCTCGGTGATCTGGCCGTCCTCGTCCTGGAGCAGATAGGTCTTGTTGCCGTGGAGGATGCCGGGGCGTCCGCCCGCGAGGCTTGCGGCGTGCTTCCTGTCGAGGCCTTCGCCCGCCGCCTCGACCCCGACGATCTCGACGCCCTCGTCGTCGAGGAAGGGATGGAAGAGGCCGATCGCGTTCGATCCGCCGCCGACCGGTGCGATCAGCATGTCGGGCAGACGCCCTTCGGCTTCGAGGATCTGCGCCCGCGCCTCGTCGCCGATCACCGACTGGAAGTCGCGGACGAGCTCGGGGTAGGGGTGCGGGCCCGCGACGGTGCCGATGATGTAGAAGGTGTCATGGACGTTCGCGACCCAGTGGCGCAGCGCCTCGTTCATCGCGTCCTTCAGCGTCTTCGCGCCCGATTCGACCGCGACGACTTCCGCGCCGAGCAGTTTCATGCGGAACACGTTGGGCTGCTGCCGCGCGACGTCGACCGCGCCCATGAAGATGGTGCAGGGCAGGCCGAACAGCGCAGCGACGGTCGCGGTCGCGACGCCGTGCTGGCCCGCGCCGGTCTCGGCGATGATCTTCGTCTTGCCCATCCGTTTCGCGAGCAGGATCTGGCCGATGCAATTGTTGATCTTGTGCGCGCCGGTGTGATTGAGATCCTCGCGCTTGAGGTAGATCTTCGCGCCGCCGAGATTGGCGGTCAACCGCTCGGCGAACCACAGCGGGCTCGGGCGGCCGACATAATGCTTCAGCAGATAGTCGAACTCGGCCTTGAACTCATTGTCCTGCTGCGCGGCGCGATAATGGCGCTCGAGGTCGAGGATTAGCGGCATCAAGGTTTCGGCGACATAGCGGCCGCCGAACTGGCCGAAGTGGCCGCGTGCGTCGGGTCCGGAGCGGAGGCTGTTGGGTCGGTCGGTCATCGTCCCGCCGCTTTAAGGAACGCGGCGATCTTGTCCACATCCTTGACGCCCGGCGCGCTTTCGACGCCTGAGGAAACGTCGAGCAGCGGCGCACCGGTCGCGGCGAGGGCCTCGGCGGCGTTGGCGGGGGTTAGCCCGCCGGCGATGCCCCAGTCCATCGTGTGGCGATGGTTGACGAGAAGGGTCCAGTCGAAGCGCGTCCCGGTGCCGCCGGGCAGCGCCTGCGCCGGCGCATCGAACAGCAGCCGGTCGATGATCCCTCCATATTGCCGCGAGCGTTCGAGCGTCCCCGCGTCCTTGAGCCCGACCGCCTTCCACGCCTCGACCGGCACATGCTGCTTGACCGCGGCGATCCATTCGGGAGTCTCGTTGCCGTGGAACTGGATGATGTCGGGCCGCACCGCGCTATAGGCCGCCCCGGTGACTTGCGGCGACGCGTTGACGAGGAGCAGCGCGACTTTCACCGCCGACTCCGCGCGCCGGCGAAGCTCGGCCGCGGTCTTGAGATCGACGTGGCGCGGGCTCGGCTCATAATGGACGAGCCCAATGTGCGTGGCGCCGAGCCGGATAGCGGCATCGAGCGTTTCGGGCGTGGAAAGGCCGCAGATTTTGACGAATGGGGGCATGGATTATCTCTGGTAACCCGTTCGCATCGAGCGAAGTCGAGATGCCCCTCGAACTTGCGCCGTTCCGATGGGTGTCTCGACTTCGCTCGACACGAACGGAAGTGGGAGGCGCCTTAAAGCGTCGCCTCGATCGCGCGCGCCGCGAGATCGGGGTCTTCCGACTGGCTGATCGGGCGCCCGACGACGAGGATCGACGCGCCGTCGGTCATCGCCTGCGCCGGGGTGACGATCCGCTTCTGGTCGCCCGCGGTGCCGTTGGAGGGGCGAACGCCCGGGACGACGAAAAAGCCGCTTGGCCAGGCCTTGCGCGCCGCCTTCACTTCCTGGCCCGAGCAGACGATGCCGTCGAGCCCGGTTTCGCGCGCCAGCCCCGCGAGCCGCACCACCTGGTCGTGCGGCGAGCCGCCGACGCCGATGTCCTGGAGGTCGGGGGTGTCGAGGCTGGTCAGCACGGTCACTGCGACGACCTTCGTGTTCAGCCCCGCCGCAGCCTTCGCCTCCTCGAGCATCGCGCGGCCGCCGGCGGCGTGGACGGTCAGCACCGCGGGTTCGAGCGGGCGCAGCGCCTGAATCGCCTTGGCGACCGTGTTCGGAATGTCGTGCAGCTTGAGGTCGAGGAAGATCGGCAGGCCGAGCTTGCCCATTTCGTGGACGCCGTGATGGCCGTTGGCACAGAAGAATTCGAGGCCCAGCTTCAACCCGCCGACATGGTGGCGGACCCGCTGCGCCAGCGTCAGCGCGGCGTCGAGATGCGGGGTGTCGATGGCGAGATAGAGCGGCGATGTCATTGCGGATCCAGCGGGGAAGGAGGGATGTCGTTGACCGGGGCTGGCGTCGATGCGGGGGCCGGCGCCGGGTCGGTGGAACGGTTCGCCATCGCGCGCAGGTCGGCGAGCTGGCGCTCGCTGCTGTCGAGCCGCCGCTTCATCGACCAGCGCGCGGTGCGCAGGGCGATCCACATCGGCAGGCTGCCGAGCAGGAAGGCGACAACGATCAGCACCGGCAATTTGGTGTCGAGGACCTGGCCCGGCCAGATCGTCACCGTCACCGGGTTCCAGTTCGCCATCGCGAACAGGACGAGCACGATGGTCAGGAAGACCCAGATGATCGTACGCAGGATTCCCACTTGGCGTTGCTCCTCGTTCGGCCCCTCGCATCTCCTATGCGAGTTTCGCGCGGGTTTCCAGCCCAACCAAGCCTAGGACGTGCCGAACACGCGCGCGAAGATCGTATCGACCTGCTTCAAATGATAGCCGAGGTCGAACAGATCGGTCAGCTGGTCCGCCGACAGCCGCGCGGTAACGTCGGGATCGGCCTTGAGCAGTTCGAGCAGCGAGAGCTGGCCGTCCGATTCCCACACCTTCATCGCGTTGCGCTGGACGAGGCGATAGCTGTCCTCGCGGCTCGCCCCCGCCTGCGTCAGCGCCAGCAGCACGCGCTGCGAGTGGACGAGGCCACCCATGCGGTCGAGGTTCTTCTGCATGCGTTCGGGATAGACGAGCAGCTTGTCGACCACGCCGGTCAGCCGCGCGAGCGCGAAGTCGAGCGTGATCGTCGCGTCGGGACCGATGAAGCGCTCGACCGACGAATGGCTGATGTCGCGTTCGTGCCACAGCGCGACATTCTCCATCGCCGGAATCGCGGCGCTGCGGACCATGCGCGCGAGGCCGGTCAGATTCTCGGTGAGCACCGGGTTGCGCTTGTGCGGCATCGCCGACGAACCCTTTTGGCCGGGCGAGAAATATTCCTCGGCTTCCAGCACCTCGGTGCGCTGGAGGTGGCGGATCTCGACCGCGAGCCGCTCGATCGACGAGGCGATGACGCCCAGCGTCGCGAAGAACATCGCGTGGCGGTCGCGCGGGATGACCTGCGTCGAGACGGGTTCGATCGCGAGGCCGAGCTTCGCGGCGACGTGCGCCTCGACGCGCGGGTCGATGTTGGCGAAGGTGCCGACCGCGCCCGAAATGGCGCAGGTCGCGATCTCGGCGCGCGCCGCGAGGAGGCGCGTCTTGCAGCGCGAAAATTCGGCGTAGGCCTCGGCGAGCTTGAGGCCGAAAGTCACGGGTTCGGCGTGGATGCCGTGGCTGCGGCCGATCGTCGGAGTCAGCTTGTGCTCGACGGCGCGGCGCTTGATCGCGTCGAGCAGCGCATCGAGATCAGCGAGCAAAATATCGGCCGCCTGCGTCAGTTGCACCGCAAGGCAGGTATCGAGCACGTCGCTCGACGTCATGCCCTGGTGCATGAAGCGCGCTTCCTCGCCGACATTTTCGGCGACCCAGGTCAGGAAGGCGATGACGTCGTGCTTGGTCACCGCCTCGATCGCATCGATCGCATCGACGTCGATCGCCGGATTCGTCGCCCACCAGTCCCACAGCGCCTTGGCCGCCGACTTCGGTACCGTACCCAGTTCGGCGAGTGCGTCGGTCGCGTGCGCCTCGATCTCGAACCAGATGCGATAGCGATTCTCGGCCGACCAGATAGCGGTCATGGCGGGCCGGGCGTAACGCGGAACCATTGGATTTCCTTCCTTTTATGGCGACCTGTCGCGGAATAGGCGCGAAATCGCGACCAGCCGCCCCCTAGCAGGGGCCGGGCGCTTCGCCAATCACCCGGGATCGGCAACTTTCGGCGGATCGGGCAGGTTGCCTCTATGCCCCTTCAAAAAGGTGGCGGGTCGCATCCGAGACAGCGCCGCCATCGCTACAGGAGATACATGATGCTGAAACAGATGCTTTTGATCGGCGCCGCCGCGGTGAGCTTCCCCGCTCTGGCGCAGGAAACCCCGCCTGCCGGCGACGATCCAACGAGCCAGCCGGCTCCGGCGGATCCCACCACCGACACGGCTCCGGCGCCCGACAGCACGACGCCGCCCGCGCCGACCGAACAGCCGGCCCCGACGCCCGACACGTCGACTCCGCCGTCGGATACCGCCACCCCGCCGGCCGACACGACGACGCCTGCTGATCCGACCACGCCCACGGATCCGACCACGCCGACCGACCCGTCGACTCGCCCTGCGAGCGAGCCGGCCCAGGGCACGGCGGCGACGCCGGACCAGGTTGCGCAGATCGTGAACCAGGAGTTCCCGACCTACGACACCGACGCGAACAGCGAGCTCAACGAAACCGAGTTCGCGACCTGGATGAAGAAGCTCCGCACCGCGACCGACCCAACGGTCGATCCCGAATCGGAGCAGGTCAAATCCTGGGTGAGTCAGGCCTTTTCCGCCGCCGATGCCGACAAGTCGGGCGGTGTCAGCAAGGAAGAGCTGACCGGTTTCCTGTCGCGCGGCGCTTGATCCCAACGGATCGACGCCCTTGGCTGGGTGGTGCGGCCGTCGGAGCAATCCGGCGGCCGCATCCGCGATTCCCCACCAACGGTTTCATATTACGCCGCGCGCCGCACCTTGACGATCGACAGCCGGCGCTGCTGGCCGTCCCGGTCGGGCCACAGGATAGACTGACCTTCGCGCATCCCGATCAGGCCCGCGCCGACCGGGGTCATGATCGAGACCCGCCCCGCTGCGATGTCGGCGTCGGCGGGATAGACGAGTTCGACGGTGCGCGACGCGCCGTTCGCCTCGTCGACGAATTCGACCTGGGCATGCATCGTCACCACATCGGCGGGGATTTTATTCGCGGGATGAATCTTCGCGCGGTTGATCTCTTCGATCAGAAGCTCGCTGACCACGGGCGAACGTTCCTGCTGGGCCAGCGCGAGGTCGGTCAGCGTATCTGCTTCGGTATCGATCATATGGATGGGCGGCCGCTTGGCCGGGCTGCGGGTTGTCATCGTAGGGACTTTCGGATCGGGCAGGCGCACGCCTGCCGCATGGCGTTGATCAGGAGAAAGAAAGGCTGGCCCCGGGCTCGGGGCACGATGCGCCGGACCCGGGGCTAAAGGCCCGCGAGGCGTTGACCCGCATGCGAGTGGAGTCGGGACAGGGCGCGCAGCGTCGGCATCGCGGCATGATGTCCGCCTTGCCCGCACAAGTCAAATGGAGCGCGCATGAGACCTCAAAGCAGCCCGAGCGCGCGGAGGCTGCGATACTCCGATCCGCCGATGATGATATGATCGTGGACGACGATTCCCAGCTTGGCCGCGGCTTCGGCGATGTCGCGGGTGATCGCGATGTCCTGCCGGCTCGGTTCGGGGCTGCCGCTCGGGTGATTGTGCACGAGGATGATCGCCGCCGCGCCGAGTTCGAGCGCGCGCTTGATCACCTCACGCACATAGATCGCCGACTGGTCGATCGACCCCTCGCTTACCAGTTCGTCGCGGATCAGCATGTTGCGCGCGTTGAGATAGAGGACGCGCACCCGCTCGACGTCGATCGGCCCCATGTCGGCGCGCAGCCAGTCGAGCAACGCATCCCAGCACGAGAGCAGGGGCTTTTCGCGGAACTCGCCCTTCAGCATCCGAAGGCTCGCGGCCTGGACGATCTTCAGCGCCGCGATCGCGGTGTCTCCCATGCCTTCGACCCGCCGCAGCGATTCGGGGTCGGCGCTGACGAGCTGCGCGAGCGATCCGAATTCGCGCAACAGCGCCTTGGCGAGCGGCTTGGTGTCGCGGCGCGGAATCGCGAGCGCGAGCAGATATTCGACGAGTTCGTAATCGGCCATGCCCTCGACATCGCCGCCGAGCAGCCGGGCGCGCAGGCGGGCGCGGTGGCCTGCATGGTCGGGAAGGGGCGCGGGCGCGTCGGCATCGGCCATGCTCATGGGAATAACCGCCTTGTGGGGTGCACTCAACGGTCATAGAAAAGAACGACAGCGTTGCGGACCAATCTCCTGCGGCAAAAGGGGATTTCCGGGCGCCCGCTTGCGGGAACGGGTTTCGCGGTCGAAGGACGGAAAATAGTTGCAGGCCATGACCGACCCCGAAGCGCCGCCGCCCAAGCGATTGTTCAAGAAGCGCTGGCTGACCGCGGGCGCCGTCGCCGCGCTGGCGCTGGGCCTGTGGCTCGCTCGCGAACCGATCGCCGACCGCTTCATTCGCGACCAGCTCGACAGCCGCGGCATTCCCGCGCGCTACACGATCGACGAGATCGGCTTTCGCACCGAACGCCTCAGCAATGTCGTGATCGGCGATCCGGCGCGTCCCGACCTGACCGCGAAGCAGGTCGAAGTGTCGCTCGGCTATGGCTTTTCGGGCCCCTATGTATCGGAGATTCGGGCCGACGGCGTGCGCCTCTACGGCCGCTTCGTCGATGGCCAGCTTTCGCTGGGCGCGCTCGACAAGTTCCGCGATCCGACCGACACGACGCCCTTCGCCTTGCCCGACCTCTCGGCGGTCCTCACCGATGCCCGCGCGCGGGTCGAAACGCCGTGGGGCAATATCGGCGCCGTGCTCAATGGCGGCGGCAATCTCAGGAACAATTTTGCCGGCAAGCTCGCGCTCGTCGCGCCGACGCTGGCCGCTGCGGGGTGTGCCGCGGGCGGCGTCAGCTTCTATGGCGACGTGCGGGTCCGCGACGTCCGCCCGACGCTCAAGGGGCCGCTGCGCGGGAAGCGCCTGACCTGCGCGGACGGCAGCGTCAGCGCGCACAGCCCGCAGATCGCGCTGGACGTATCGCTCGCCGAAAATTTGCAAAGCTGGCGCGGCACCGCCGATGCGAGCATCGCCAAGCTCGCCGCGGGTGCGGCGCAAGCCGACAGGCTGGGGGTATGGGCCCGCTTTACGGGCAGCGCCGCGCGCACCGACCTCGACCTTACCGCCGAGATGGCCGAACTGCGCGCGCTCGATTTCGCCGCGCACCGCGTCGACCTGTCCGCCAAGGCGGTGGTCGGCCGCGCGGCGCCGCAAGCCCAAGGCGAGATTCGCTTTGTCGAGGCAAGCGCGGGCACGGCGCTACGGCGTTCGATCGCCGCGAGTGCCAGGAGCCTCGACGGAAGCCCGCTCGGCCCGCTTGCCACGAAGGCGACCGCCGCCTTGTCACGCATGCTTACCGACACGGGCGGCAGCAGCTCCTTCGCGCTCGCCGGCGAGGGCAGGACCGCGCGCTTCGAACTGATCGCGCCGCAGTTCCAAAGCGAGAGCGGCGCGCGGATCACGGGCAGCGCCGACAGCCGTATCGCATGGCTGCTCGCGACGCCGAGCCCGGCGATGACGATCGCGGGCGGCTGGACCTTCGGCGGCGGCGACCTGCCGTCGGGATCGCTCGCGCTCGATCGCAGCGCCGACGGAACGACGCGCGGCGAGGCACGCTTCGACGCCTATACCGCTGGCGGCGCGCGGCTGGTGCTCGATCCGGTCCGTTTCTCGGGCGGGCGCGACGGGATGGTGCGCTTCGCGACGCGCGCCGCGCTGTCGGGCCCACTCGCCGACGGCCGCGTCGAGGGGCTGACGATCCCGCTCGCCGGAGCGATCGCGCCGACCGGCGACATCGCGCTCGGTGGCGGCTGCACGCGCGTCGGCTTCGAGCGGCTCGCGGCCGCAGGCTTCCGCTTCGGCCGCAGCGGCATCGACCTGTGCAGCCGCCCCGGCGCCCCGCTGCTCAGCGCCGGGCCGAACGGCCTGCGCGGCATCGTCCGCATTCCGGGCGTCGCGCTGCGCGGGACGAGCGGCTCATCGCCCTTTGCCTTCGATGCGGGGCGGGGCGAGGTCGACCTCGCCGCGATGCGCTGGACGCTTGCCGGCGCCGATGTGCGGCTAGGGGAGGGCGACAGCGTCACGCGCTTCGCCGCGACGCGCATCGCGGGGCACGGCACCGTGGGCGGCATGCAGGGCGATCTGACGGGCGCCAGCGGCAAGATCGGCGCCGTGCCGCTCAACCTCTCCGACATTGCCGGCCAATGGCGCTGGCAAGGCGGAGCGCTGACGCTCGACGGCGGGCTGCTGCTCACCGACGCCGCGCCCGATCCGCGCTTCTTTCCGCTGACGAGCGATGCCGCGACGCTTCGCTATGCGGCGGGCCGCATCGACGCCATCGCGGGCTTTCACGAGCGCAAGTCGGGACGGAAGGTCCTCGATACCGTGATCCTCCACGAGCTGGGCTCGGGCACGGGCCATGCCGACCTGAAAGTCCCCGAGCTGCGGTTCGACGAAGGCTTCCAGCCCGACCAGCTCACCCGGCTCGCACTCGGCGTCGTCGCCAATGTCCAGGGCTCCGTGGTCGGCGACGGGCGCATCGAATGGACGCCCGGGGGCGTCACGAGCCGTGGCACCTTCGCCACCGCGAACACCGACCTCGCCGCCGCCTTCGGCCCCGTCAAAGGGCTGACGACGACGCTGACCTTCGACGATTTGGTGGGGCTCCACTCGGCGCCTTCGCAGATCGCGACGGTGGCCGAAATCAATCCCGGCATTCCCGTCACGGCAGGGACGATCGAATATCGGCTGCTCGGCGACAACCGTGTCCGAATCGAGGGCGGACGCTGGCCCTTCGCCGGCGGCGAGCTGGTGCTTCACCCCGCGACGCTCGATTTCAACGCCACCGAACCGCGGCGCCTGTCCTTCGACATCGTCGGCGTCGAGGCGGCGGTCTTTCTGCAGCAATTCGGGTTCGAGAACATCAACGCGACGGGCAAGTTCGACGGAACGCTGCCGGTCGAGTTCGACGGGCTCGGCGGGCGCATCGTCGGCGGGCGCATCGATTCGCGCAGCGGCGGCGGGACGCTCGCCTATGTCGGCGAGCTGTCGAATCACAATCTGGGCACCATCGCCAATTTTGCCTTTGGCGCACTGCGCAGCCTCCAATATGACGACCTGACGATCATCCTCAATGGGGACCTCGACGGGGAAATGGTGACCGATATCCGCTTTGGCGGCGTGGGGCAGGGCGAGGGCGCGACGCGGAACTTCCTGACCCGCCAGGTCGCGAAACTGCCCTTCGTCTTCAACGTCAAGATCCAGGCGCCCTTCCGCCAGCTCATCTCCTCGGCCAAGGGCTTCTATGACCCGACGCTGGTGATCGAACAGAATCTCCCGACCCTGCTGCGCGTGCAGCAACAGGTCGATGCCGCCAAGGCGGGCGCCGAACCGCCCGTTCAGCCCCCAGAAAGCGAGCCCGTGCCATGACGATATCCAACAAGGAAAGAAGGAGGCTGACCATCGGTGGCCGGTATCTGGCGATCCTCTGCGGCCTGGCGGGCCTTACCGCCTGTGTGCAGATCGACACGCCCGACAAGCCGATCGAGATCAACCTCAACATCAACATCAAGCAGGAAATCGTGTACAAGCTCGATGGCGATGCGAAGAAATTGATCGAGCAGAACGAGGATATCTTCTGATCGAGCGAATGGATGGGGTAGAATGACAATGCGTTGGAAACACTGGAAATCTGGCGGAATGGCGATGGCCGCGATCACGGTGACCGCCGCGATCGCCGTCGCGGTGCCTTCGGCGATGGCGCAGCGCGATCCGGCCTATGAGGCGGCGCGCTCGGCGGGGCAGATCGGCGAGCAGCCCGACGGCTATCTCGGCTTCGTGTCGAGCCCGACGGCGGCGGTGCGCGATATCGTCAACGACATCAATATCAAGCGCAAGGCGGCCTACACCTCCAACGCGCCGCAGGGCAGCACGGTCGAACAGTTCGCCTTCGCGACGGGATGCAATCTGATCGCGAAGACCAAGCCGGGCGAAAAATACAAGGCGCCCGACGGTCGCTGGCTAACGCGCGACAACGGCCCGCCGGTGCGCGATTCGCGCTGCCCCTAAGATATTGTTTTCAAGGGCGCCCGCGGGCGCCAATGCCGCCGCGCCCCTAAACGCGGCGGCATTTTTGTGCGCCCGCGGGCAGTCATTTTTGTGCACCCGCGCACAAGCATTGACTTCATGGGGCGGCATTCCTAAACGGGCCGCGCCTTAGGGGTCCCCCGATTTTTCGGGCCTTTTTTCGCAGGCAGAATCGGAGGTTTCCGCTTCTGTTTCAGGAGGATGGCGCATGATGACGGGGAACGGCAGCGATCCGGAACCAGCTTCGGAGGATTCGCGCCTGGTCTCGCTCGAAGAGCGATTGGACCGGGCCGAAGCCGCAGAAGCGAAACGGGCCGGGGTCGCGGCACCCGAATCCGATGCCAATTACCGGCTCGGAAACAGGGTGCTGGCGGAGCTGCTGGGCGGATTGCTGGGCGGAGCGTTGATCGGCTGGCTGATCGACCGGTTCGCGGGCACGTCGCCCTGGGGTTTGTTGGGGATGTTGGCCCTCGGGATCATCGTCGCCTTCCGGAATATCTTCCGGATCGCCAATGCCGCATCGCACGGCAAGGGCGGTTCGGAACCATGAGGTTCAGCCCCGCGGCCCAGGCCCAGGGATAATGTGGAGTGACGAGCGTGTCCGCTGAGGCCGGTAAATTCGACCCGATGCACCAGTTCACCGTCGAACCGATCGCGAAGCTGTTCGCGGCGGGCGGACGGGAAGTATGGCTGACCACCAGCGCCGTCTGGATGCTCGCCGCCGCCGTCATCCTCTGGCTGTTCATGCTCGGCGGCATGAAGCGCCAGCTCGTTCCGGGCCGCTGGCAGATGGCGGTCGAAGGCTTCACGGGCTTCATTTCGTCGATGATGTCGACGAATATCGGGCCCGAAGGGCGGAAATATACGCCCTATGTCTTTTCACTCTTCATGTTCATTTTGTTCTGCAACATTCTGGGAATGGTGCCTTTTGCCCTCGGCGGCCTGCATCCGCTGACGGTCACCAGCCACTTCACCATCACCGGGGTGCTCGCGGTCCTTTCCTTCGCGATCGTGCTCGTCGTCGGTTTCTGGCGGCACGGCCTGCACTTCTTCTCGCTGTTCGTTCCGCACGGCACGCCTTGGCCGATGATCCCCTTCATCGCGCCGATCGAGTTCGTGTCCTTCATGGTGCGCCCGTTCAGCCTCGGCCTGCGACTGTTCGTCGCGATGACCGCCGGGCACGTCCTGCTCGAAGTGTTCGCCAACTTCATCGTCCAGAGCTCGGGTGCCGGCGCCGCAATCGGCCTGCCGGTCGGCATCGCCAGCATGGCGCTGATGATCGGCATCAGCGCGCTCGAGCTGCTGGTCGCGGGCATCCAAGCCTATGTTTTCGCCCTGTTGACCTCGCTCTATATCAACGACGCGGTCAATCTTCACTAATCCCGTTTCAATCCAAACGTTTATCTCAAGGAGTTAAGTTCATGGACGCACAAGCA
>Ga0182745_1002077_pt1 | contig 18470 bp, 15 predicted proteins | sample eDN3rd30CKraftBY_FD_128523 | JGI IMG/M metagenome (GOLD analysis project Ga0182745, IMG submission 128523) | Enriched backyard soil microbial communities from Emeryville, California, USA - eDNA 3rd pass 30_C Kraft BY (version 2) (version 2) | ecosystem: Environmental > Terrestrial > Soil >...
CTCGCCTCGATTCATCCCAAACTTACGCGTGAAGCGTGCATGCAAGCGATGCACCTGGTCCGCTCGAACGGCCGGATTGACGTGGGGTACGACGCGGTCGCCACCCTGGGCCGATGGACCCCCTTGTTCTGGCCGCTCGGGGTGGTCGCGTCACTACCCGTCTTTTCGCATGTCGGGCACCGCGTTTACAATAAGCTGGCGGCATCCCGACCTCGCGACGTCCCTTGTACCGACGAGGTTTGCGGCATCCACCCACCCTCGGCCAAGCGCTAACTCGTTACTTGCTCGCTCCATCTTCCAAAGAGGGCCACCCTCATGAACCTCGAACCATCCTCCCCAGCCCCCGAGGGTGAGCCCTTACCCCAACGCCTCTTCCTGCTCGAGTCAGGCTGGCGCGTGTTTCAGAAGGTGGGCAGCAGCCGCGAATTCTGCTTCATGATGTCCCCTGGGCAAGACTACTACCACCGGGTCCACGATGGCGAGATCCTCGTCCAGCGCGGGGACGAACGACTTTGCCTGGCCTGCGCCCAACGAAGAGGTCTTCTCGCCTTCGCCCCCAAAGCGCTACGTGAGACAACGGACCCCTCGGGCGCCGACTCAGGTGCCAACGCAAGTTCAAACTCCGAGTTCGGCCATCACCCCGGTAGCCAGCCAAGCTCGGACCTGGACCTCGAAATCGAGTTGGTTGACGAAGCCGATCAGCCGGAATGATCCACGCCAACTCACCGCTCAACAACCTCTGCCAGCCTCAAAAGGCGCTGAACCTCGAGCGTCCCCTCGCTCCGTGGGGTTCGGCCCTCTTGAGTTAAAACCTTCGTGCATCACCGAGCCACTATCTTGACTTGTCTAGTCGAAATATGGATGATTCCTTCAACTCCGTGCGGGAGCGGGTCCGATGAGTGTTTCGTCGAAGTGTTATTACGCGATTCGGGCCATCTACGCGCTGGCGGAGCATGACAGCAACGAGCCGATGAAGATCGCCCTGATCGCGGAGCGCGAACTGATCCCGATCCGGTTTCTCGAGGTGATTCTCGGCCAGCTCAAGGGAGGCGGCTTCGTGCAAAGCCGGCGTGGGGCCGAAGGGGGGTATCGGTTGATCCGATCTCCCAACGACCTGACCGTCGGTGAGATCATGAGGTACGTGGACGGGCCGATCGCCCCCATCGATTGCGTCAGTCAGTCGCGGAAGAAGGAATGCGAATTCCACGGCGAATGCCACTTCTTCGGCTTCTGGGGACGCGTCCGACAGGCGATCTCCGACGTGGTCGACAAGACCACCTTCAGCGACCTGGTCCGCGAGAACCGCGAGCGAAAGCGTGGATACGTCGGGGATTGGGTGATCTGAACATCCCCCTTTGATCCAAAAATCGCTGGTGCGACCCCCCTTTTTAACGGCCAAGGCTCGAGAGTGGGAGCGGGGGCATGGCACCGCATTTTTAGGTTTTCTTTCCAATGGAGACAGTCGAGTTAACATGGGACGCGGCACGCCGACCAAACCGAAGAGACGACGGAGCTTGATCCGTTTTGGCGCTTGCTGCATCGCCTCAAGCTTTCTAACCTGGCTCAGCGGCTGTCTCCCCGCGCAAGGCGTTTACGCGGGTGCCGACACCCTGACGATCGGGGCCTACTCGGTCGTGCGTGACGCCTTGCGTGAGAAGATCCTTCCCGGATTCGCCGCTCACTGGAAAGCCAAGACCGGTCGAAGGGTCCGCTTCGAGGAGTCGTACAACGCCTCGGGTGCCCAGAGCCGAGCGATTGCGTCGGGCTTCGACGCGGACGTGGCCATTCTCTCCCTCGAAGGGGACGTCGAACGGCTGGTCAAGGCGGGCCTCGTCGAACCGAACTGGAAAGACGGTCCACACCAAGGGCTCGTCACGCGAAGCCTGGTCGTCATCGGCGTTCGTCCCGGCAACCCGCTCAAACTTCAAGGGTGGGAAGACCTCGAGCGGCCAGGGATCGGTGTGCTCTACCCCGACCCAAAGACCTCGGGCGGAGCCAAGTGGAATATCAACGCCATCTACGGCTCGGCCATGCTCGAGGACCGGGAGCACCCTAACTTGCAAGCAGGCTTCGAACGACTCGCCAAGGTTCAGGCCAATGTCCTGAACATGGATAGCTCGGGCCGGCAGAGCATGGCTACCTTCGAGCGAGGGACCGGTGACGCGGTGGTCACCTACGAGAATGAGCTGCTTCTCCAGCAAAAACGCAAAGGGGTGGCCACCCCGTACGTGATCCCCGACTCCACCCTCCAGATCGAAGGGCCCGTGGCCATCGTCGAATCGTCCGTGCGCCAGCACGGTAACCGTGAAGTCGCCGAAGCCTTCCTCGACTACCTCAGGCAGGACGAGGCCCAGCGCATCTTCGCGGAGTACGGCTTCCGAGCGCTCGACTCCAGGCTCGACCCACCCGATCGGATGCCACTCCCCCAAAAGCTCTTCACCATCGCGGAGCTCGGCGGCTGGAAGGAGATCAACCAGAAGGTGTACGGACCGGGCGGGCTCTGGGACGCCCTCTTCACCGGCAAGAAGGGGGGCAAGCCATGAGCAACCGAACCTCTCGCGGACCACTCCCCATCGATCTCTTCCTGCGCGGGTCGGCCCTGAGCTACCTGACCTTGATGGTGGTCGTCCCCCTCACCGCCCTGAGTATCGAGGCCCTGAAACCGGGCTGGGATCCCTTCTGGCAAGCACTGACCGACCCGTTCGCCTGGCATGCCTTGAAGCTGACCTTCGCCACCGCGTTCATCATGGTCCTGATTAACGCGGTCATGGGGACCGCCACGGCCTGGGTTCTGGTGCGCTGCGAGTTCCCCGGTAAAGGGATCATGAACGCCCTGATCGATGTCCCATTCGCCGTGCCGACCGTCGTCACCGGCTTGATGCTGGTGGCGCTTTATGGGCCATCGAGCGTGCTGGGCTCGTTCCTGGGCCGGCACGGCTGGGCGGTGATTTACCAGCAGCCGGGAATCGTGCTCGCCCTCTTGTTCGTCTCGTACCCGTTCGTGATCCGGAGCGTGCAACCCGTGCTCCTCGAGATCGACCCGGCCGAAGAAGAGGCGGCGGCCACACTCGGGGCGGGCACGTTCACCACGTTCCGCCGCGTGACCTTCCCCGCGCTCTGGCCTTCGATCCTGACCGGCACGGCCCTCTCGTTCAGCCGAGCCCTGGGCGAGTTCGGCAGCGTGATCATGGTCGCGGGCAATCGCCCACTCCAGACCAAGACAGGGCCGATGTACATCTTCGGCGAGATTGAGAGCGGCAACCCCCATGGCGCGATGGTTGTCTCCGTGGTCCTGCTCGCGTTCTCCCTGGGAATCCTGATCGTGCTGAACCTGCTCCAACGCCAGGGGAGACACATCCATGGCCACTGAGGTCCAACGGATCCCCGCGTCGCGCCAGGCTCGCCGCTCCTTCGGAAAAGGGTTGCTGACCCTGATCGTCGTGGGCTGGTTCATTCTCCTGATCCTGGTCCCACTCCTCGCCCTGATCCGCGGGGCATTGGCGGGGGGCTTAAAGCCGTTCCTCCAGGCCCTGGCCACGCCGGAGGCTCAGAACGCCTTCCTTCTGACGGTCCTGATCACCGTGGCCGCCACAGTCGTTAACACGATCTTCGGCCTGATCATGTCCATCGTGCTGGTCCGGCAACGGTTCTGGGGGAAGACCCTGGCGGACGGTATCGTCGACCTTCCCTTCGCCATCTCCCCCATCATCGCGGGGCTGATGCTGATCTTGATTTATGGCAATCAAGGGTGGATTGGACAGTGGCTCGAACCGTTGGGGTTCAAGGTCGTTTACGCCTGGCCCGGCATGGTGCTGGCCACCACGTTCGTCACCCTCCCGTTCGTCGTGCGCGAGGTGGTCCCCGTCCTCCAGGAGTTCGGGGTCGATCAGGAAGAGGTTGCCTATACCCTGGGGGCGGGGCGCTGGCGCACGTTCTGGAGCGTCACCCTCCCGTCCATCCGCTGGGGCCTGGCCTACGGCGTCACGCTCACCATCGCCCGCTCGTTGGGAGAATTCGGCGCGCTGCTGGTCGTCTCCGGCAACATCCTCGGACGGACCCAGACCACCACGCTCTACATCCATGATGGAATCGAGAGCTTCAACACCGAAGGGGCCTACGCGGCCAGCGTGCTCCTGGCTGGCGTCTCGTTCGTGCTGCTCCTGGGAATGGAACTCTTCCGCAGACATGTCGAGGCGCGAGAGACGCGCACATGACCGACTTCATTCAAGTATCCCAAACGACAAAGACCCGGCGCCCGCTGAAGGCACAGGGGAGGAGGCGCTGAAGTGGCGATCGCGGTCCGTAATCTTTCAAAGCGATTCGGGAACTTCCAGGCCATCAAGGATGTTTCCTTCGAGGTCCCAGCCGGCGAGCTCGTGGCCTTGCTCGGCCCCTCCGGATCGGGCAAAAGCACCATCCTGCGCATCATCGCAGGCCTGGAAGGGGCTGACTCGGGCGAGGTGGAACTGACCGGCGAAGACGCCACTTACCTCTCGACCCAGCAGCGCGGAGTTGGTTTCGTCTTCCAGCACTACGCCCTGTTCCGGCACATGACGATCCGCCAGAACATCGCCTTTGGCCTCCAGGTCCAGAAACCCCGCCCCTCCCCGAAGGAGATCCGGGCGCGTGTGGACGAGCTCCTGGACCTCGTCCAGCTCATGGGCCACGCCGAGCGCTACCCTTCGCAACTCTCGGGCGGCCAACGCCAACGCGTGGCCCTGGCCCGAGCCCTGGCCACACGCCCCAAGGTCCTCCTGCTCGACGAGCCCTTCGGCGCACTCGATGCCCAGGTTCGCGAGGAGCTTCGCACCTGGCTGCGCCGGCTGCACGACGAGGTTCACGTCACCAGCCTGTTCGTGACCCACGACCAGCAAGAAGCCTTCGAGGTCGCCGACCAGGTCGTGGTGCTGAACAAGGGAAAGGTCGAGCAGATGGGCCCCCCGCAGACGCTCTACGAGCGCCCGTCCACCCCGTTCGTGACCCAGTTCCTCGGCTCGGTCAACATCCTCCGCGCCGAGACGGTGCTCGGCATGGAGCTCGGCGACGAGATGCCCCTGCCGCTCGACCTGAACGGACCGAACGAAAAGTCGGCCGTCTACGTCCGCCCGCACGACTTCGACCTCTCACGCACCAGCAACGGCCGCCCCGCCTGGTCCGCCCGAATCCGCAAGCTGATCCCGCTGGGGCCTCACGTGCGCCTGGACCTCACCCTCCTCGACGGCACCATCCTCAACGTCCAGCTCCCCCGCGAACGCTGCCTCGAGCTCGAACTCAATCCAGGGGACAATATTTACGTCTCCCCCAAGGACTGGAAAGTCTTCCATGAGACCAAGGGGTTCGTCGAGAACTACGTGATCTGACCCAATCGTTGAATCAACCGAGCATGCCGGCTCATTTCGCTCGCTGTGCCCAACGAGGGACCGGCACGGTTGTAATCTCCTGCTTCGGCTACAGGGCAATGGCAACCAGTTCCTGGGGCCCGGCCCAGACCTCGTCCAGCGAGAGATATAACGTTACCCCGCCGACTCGTGGATCGTCCGCCATCATCGCGTACGGACCAGTCCCCGTCGACCCACCGGTACGCAGGTGGCGAAAGAACGACGCGGTGAACCCTGTCCTCACAGACATGACGAGGCTCTTTCAGTCGGCCCAGACCCGTTGGGTCGCAATCAGAACCGAAGCACTCGGTCCCGCCCTCAGGGTTCGGCTTCCCGCCTCAAACCACGAATGGGTTTCCATCTGTAAGAAATATGCGCTCTACAAGTGAGGCCAAGTGAACGGCACTGAAGTCTACTCTCATGGGCTCGAAATCGCGCTGAGTTTTGACAGAATCACGATCGACTTCGACTACGGAGACCCGGGAGAGTTGGACGCGCTCGACACCTGGTGCCTGCGACCTTTCTAGCAGGCCAACGGAATCCCGGTGGAGTGCGAAGGACTCTCCCTGGTCCTGTCATGGTTAGAGGAAGCCGTCAGGCCTGGCGTGTTGCCTAAAGACAACCTCCTCCACGACTCGCCGACCAAGCGGGCGACGCATCCCCTGATTGAAGTACAATTGGACCTCGAATATGAGATCCAAATGGGGAATGGGCGATCAGATTTCATGCCTGTACACAATTTAACAGTGAAATCGCCCAGGGTTCGGTGGTATCTCCATGACATCGAGGTAAGCTAATGGCCGGTCAGACCACCGTAATTATCCCAAGTTACAACGCCGAGATTTACTTACCGGAGGCATTGGACTCGGTTCGTGCGCAAACCAGGGCCGCGCGAGAAATTATCGTCATCGATGATGGCTCGACCAATCCGGTCCAGCCTCCTGACGACTGGGATGGCCCACCCCTCCGCATCATACACACCCCGAATCAAGGACTACCGGCGGCCAGAAACTTGGCGATTTCCCTCGCAGAAGGGAAGTTCATCGCCCTGTTAGACGCGGACGACGCGTGGGCCCCCGACAAGCTTGAGCATCAGGAGCAAGCCCTGGCTCAAAATCCAGACGCCGTTGGATCTTATTGCCGATTCACCGAAAAACCAGGGTGGCTTCCTGTCCCTAAGATTTCTTATCCCTCCACCGATATTCCAGCCAACGAATTCTGGAAATGGCTTTGGCACACAAATTGTATTCGTCCCTCAACCGTGATCTTTCGACGTGAGGCGGTTGAACACGTCGGCAATTTTAATGAGAATTTACGCTACTGCGAAGATTATGAATACTGGTTCAGACTTCTTCGGTTTGGTCGGTTCATTCAGGTGCCTGAACCGTTGTGTTACTATCGCATGCATCCCAACCAGATGACAAAAGAGTATTTCCGAATGGCAACGTTCAAGCATCAGTCAAGGCTTCTTGTAATGAAGCAACACCCGCTTCAATTGCAAGCTGCGGGGATCCCTCCCAAACAGCAACTCAAGGATTTGAATGATGCCTATCGGGAAGGCGCATTACTTACATTTTATGAAAGAGATTTGGCCGGGGCTCGCCGACTCCTCTGGAACTATTTACTGAAACACCCTGGCGATCTTCAGATTATGAAATATGCTTTCGCCTCCTTACTGCCTCGCTCTTTCCTTCTCAGACTTCGAGATTCCGCTTGATACGGCGCATGCCGATCATGTCATGGCAACCATCAATTTCCACCTGAATAACCACTATGGTGAGGCCACTATGGGTAACTCTTCGCCCGAACCAAGTGTAAGTGTTATTATCCCGGCCTACAATGCCGCTTCATATATTGCCGAAACCATTAACTCTGTCCTGGCCACCACGGGGGTTAATTATGAGGTCATTGTGATCGATGACCAGTCGACCGATAACACGTGGCAGGTCCTGGACAATTTTGGTGATGCCGTCCGAAAGGTCCAAGCTCCGAAAGGTGGACCTTACAAGGCACGTAATCTGGGAGCGAGGCTTGCCCAGGGCCCCTGGCTGGCCTTTCTGGATGCCGATGACACGTGGGCTCCCACCAAGCTCGCGAAGCAGTTGGCGTTGGCGGATGATCAGACCGGACTTGTCTATACCGATCGCCTTAACATCGGTGATTGTAGCCGGGTCAAGGAGAGACAATCCGACAGCGTCCGCCTTTGGGACGGGGATGTCTTTGAGCCTTTACTCTTGGGAAACTTCATCACGTTGTCGAGCGTGTTGATCCGGAAAAGCTGGTTCGACCGACTCGGCGGTTTTTCGGAGGCCCAGGTGGGAGTGCAGGACTGGGATCTCTGGCTCCGCTTTGCCGCCGAGGGAGGTGTTGTGAGGCTTCTCCGCGAGCCCCTGACTTCATACCGGTTCCACGATCAGCAGATGAGTTCCCAGCACGATGCCCGAGCCGCTGAGCGCTCGGCTATCGTCAGCCGGACGTTACTCACTCCCCGCGGACGACATGTTAACTGGGCGGTGGCGCGTCAGGCACACGCCAGCGTCTGGGAGATCGGGGCCTGGCAGGCCGCCCACACACAGCGATGGAAGGCGATCTCCTGGTTTCTCCGATCGGCTTATTATTGGCCCTGGAACCTGCGTCTGTACAAAGGGATCGTCAAGTGCTGTATTGGGATGGCTTAACCTGCATCGTTATTGAAATCGAAATCGAAGAAGAAGTAAGCAAAACGCCCTCCCCATCGGTTGCGGATGGGGAGGGCGTGGTCCTGCCAGGCCAAGGCGGATTGGGTTGTTACTTGGCCCCGGTTTCGGCGGTGGGAGAGGCGTCGGCGGGGAGGGGGTTACCTTCGGGGTCGAGGACGTTGATGACCTTGGCGAAGGGGAGCGTCTTGAGGTTCGACTCGATCTGGGCGCGGTCGCCGACGACCAGGACGGTCATGTGATCGGGGTCGAGGTGCTCCTTGGCGACGCGGGCAACGTCGGCCTTGGTCACGGCTTCAATCTTCGCCTGGTAGGTGGAGAAATAGTCGGCCGGAAGCTTGTAGAGGACCAGGTCGGCCAGGGTGCCCGCGACGCCGAAGGTGGTCTCGAAGCGGTTCGGGAACCCCTTGATGATCCGGTCCTTGGCGAAGGTCAGCTCGGTGTCGGTGACGGGCCGAGGGCCGGTGATGTCCTTGATCTCCTTCAAGAGCTCGATCAAGGCTTCCTTGGTCTTGGCCGTCTGGACGGAGCCCCCCGCCTCGAAGGGCCCAGGGCCGGTCCGGAGGCTGAAGTGCGAATTCGCGCCGTAGCTATAGCCCTTGTCCTCACGCAGGTTCAAATTGATCCGGCTCGAGAACTGGCCCCCCAGCACCGCGTTCATGACCGTCAGCGGGAAATAGTCGGGCGTGGATCGAGGGAGGCCAACCTGGCCCACGGCCAGAACCGACTGGGCGGCCGCGGGCTTGTCCACCAGGTAGACCGTCATTGGCTTCTTGTCGGTCGAAACCTTGGCAACCTCGTGGCCCGGTGCCTTGCCTGACTTCCAGCTCTTGAGAGCGTCTTCAAGCTCGGCCACGATGGCGTCGGGCGTGGTATCGCCCACGACGATCAAGGTGGAGTTATTCGGCAGGAAGATCGCCTTGTGGAAATCCACCACGTCCTCGCGCTTGAGCCCTTCCACCGACTTGAGCGTCCCGAGGTCGGGGCGGCCGTAGGGGTGCTCGAGGCTGTAGAGCAAGCGAGGGAAGACGACGCCCGAGATCCCCTCGGCCCGATCGAACTGAGCACGAAGGAGGGCAAGCCGCTGGGTCTTGAGCCGGCTCAGTTCCTTCTCGGGGAAGGAGGGGTTGAGAAGCACGTCGGTATAGAGCTCGAGTCCGCGCTCCAGGTGCTTGGTCAGGGTGGTCAGAGAAAGGCTGGTGGATTCGAGCTTACCGTCCGCCTGGATCGACGCTCCGATCTTCGAGAGCTCGCCGGCCAGTTCCAAGGTGCCTCGCGTCTTGGTCCCCTCGGTGAGGAGGTCGGCCGTCATTGAGGCGAGCCCCCCTTTACCTTGCTCGACCAGCGACTCACCCCCTCGCACCACCAGGCCGAGCGTGAGGATGGGGAGCTCGTGCCGCTCGGCAACCAGCACTTCCAGGCCGTTGGAAAGGGTGCGCCGGGTGACGGCCGGAGGGGTGAACTTGGGCGTCGGGCCGACCTCGGGCATCTTCGAGCGGTCGAAGCTGTCCTTCACCTCGGCAAGCTTGGGGGCCTCGATCGGAGCCTGCTTCGAGCGATCGACTTCTTGCTCGGGTGCGCGTTCCGTGGGGTCGCCCGGGGTCACGTCGAGGCGGATGCGGTTTGAGGTGAGGTATTCCTTCGCAACGCGCTTCACGTCTTCGGGGGTGACCTTGAACAGGCGGACCATCTCGGCCTTGTAGGAGAGGGGGTCGCCGAACTCGACGTTGTAGTTATTCAGGAAGTCGGCCTTGCGCCCGGCCGATTGAAGGCCGATGATGAGCTGGCTCTCCTGAGTGTTCTGCGCCTTGATCACCTCGTCGAGGGTGGGGCCTTCGGTCTTGAGGCGCTCGATCTCGGCGTCGGCGAGCTTGACGAGGTCGTCGAGCGTCTGGTCGCGCTGACCGTAGATGGTGACGGTGAACTCGCCCGCGAGCGCGCTCGCGGGGTGCCCCGCGTCGACATGGGCAGCGACCTGCCGGTCATACATCAAGGCACGGAACAGGCGGTTCTCCTTGTCGATCCCGCCGAGGACCATGGAGAGCACGTCCAGGGCCTGCTCGTCGGCATCTCCGCGCGGGCCGGTCGGCCAGACGAGTTGGACGCGCGGAAGGGAGACGCGGTCGGTCATCTTCAGATGCTTGGGGGCATCGAGCTTCGGCACGATGGGGGTCTGCCGGGCAACCTTGGGCCCGCCGGGTAGGGGGCCGAACAGCTTCTCAACCAGTCGCTTGGCCTCGGCCGGGTCGAAGTCTCCCGCGATGCAAAGGCTAGCGTTGTTCGGGTTGTAATAGGTGCGGAAGAAGTTCGAGACATCTTCAAGGCTTGCGGCCGAGAGGTCGGCCATCGAACCGATCACGCTATGGTGATAGGGGTGGTCCTTGGGGTAGAGGGCTTCGAGCAACCGCTCATGAGCCTGCCCGTAGGGGACGTTATCGTAGCGCTGCCGGCGCTCGTTCTTCACCACGTCGCGCTGGTTGTCGAGCTTGGCCTGGGTGAGCGCGGGAAGTAAGAAACCCATGCGGTCGGCCTCGAGCCAAAGGGCCAACTCGAGCGCGTTGCTCGGCACATTCTCGTAGTAATTCGTCCGGTCGGTGCTGGTGCTCCCGTTGATCTGAGCCCCAACCTTCTCGATCGGCCCGAAATACTCGTCGTCGTGGTGCTTCGACCCCTGGAACATCAGGTGCTCGAACAGGTGGGCAAACCCAGTCCGCCCCACCTTCTCGTTCTTCGAGCCTACCTTGTACCAGATGTTCACGCCAACCACCGGCGTGGTGTGATCTTCATGCAGGATCACCTCCAGACCGTTGGCCAGCCGGTACTTCTCGACCTTGAGTTGTGGGATCTGTGGCGTACGAACATCGTCGCCACGCACCCCACGCTCTCCTGCAAAGACCAGCGTGGCCGCCGCCGCGAAGATCAAAACTCGGTTGCCGCAATTCATGGAGAAAGCCCACTCCCTTGAACGTGAACCTGACCGTGTCGAGAACGACCCAACCAATCAACCTCTCGTTCTAACCGGTCCCCCCGGCCACCGTCCAGTGCTTCGACGGCCCACGCAGCCATGCTCCTATCTCCGTGAACGTCTCGTCCACACGCTCCCGACCACCGCGAACACCTTGCCCAACCACTCTCCGGGTCCAGCACTCGCACCAACGCCAGCCGGCTCAGCTCCTCATTCGATGCCCCGGAATCTCTCGAGAATCCCCTCCTGCTAAAAAATCAGCATGCAACCCTTGACCATGTGAGCCCGGCATGCTAACGATTTAGCATGATGTTGGTTTTTTAGCACTTAACAAGAGGCGCGGTGATCGGAGGAGGGGAGGAACAATGAGTCGATCGACCCCGAAAGCGTTGAGCCGCCGAGAGCGTCAGATCATGGATGTGGTGTATCGAATGGAGCGGGCGACGGCGGCCGAGGTCCTGGCGGGGCTGCCGGACCCGCCGAGTTACTCGGCCGTCCGGGCCTTGCTGCGGATCCTCGAAGAGAAAGGGCACCTGCGGCATGAGCAGGAGGGGCCGCGTTACGTCTATCTGCCCACCCTCTCGCGTGACAAGGCAAGGACATCGGCCCTGCGCCAACTGGTTCAGACCTTCTTCGACGGCTCGCCGGCCCAGGCGGTCGCCGCGCTTCTTGGGGAGCCCAACGCCCGATTCACGGACGCCGAGTTGGACCGGCTCGCTCAAATGATCGAACAGGCTCGGGAAGAAGAGGAGGAAAAGCGATCATGAACTGGCATCTGGATCTATTATCAGTATCGCTCGACTCGGGGACCTGGCAATCTCTCGCGACCAGCGTGCTGGTCCGAGCCACGATCATCCTTCTCGTCTCACTCCTGGCAACCTGGACATTGCGACGCGCCTCGGCCTCGGTCCGGCATCTTGTCTGGGCCTCGGCAGTGGTGTGTGTACTGATGCTTCCAGGACTCGTGTTCCTACTCCCCGCCTTGCCCATTCCGATCCTCCCCGCTCAAAACACATCAATACAACCTGAACTTCCTCGGCTTGTGTTTGAGCCAGCCAAGCCTACCGAAGAGAATGACCACGACTACACCTCACCACATCCATTAATTAATACCCAAGAATTTTTTGCTGCAAGGAATGCTCAGGGATCCTCCAACCCAACGCCCCCGCCGCGACACGCCGTTCTGTCTTTATCCAAGATGAACTGGCTCGTGCTGGCCTGGATTGGAGGAGGAGTTGTGGTGCTCTGGCCACTCGCCTTGGGCCATGCTCGACTCTGGAAAATCAAACGGCAATCGACCCAATGGAATTTGGAAGTCCTTACGCAAGCGATTGGCGAACTTCAGCTTCCTGCATGGAAGGCGCGTCGAGTGATCGTACTCCGAAGTCAAACGGAGAACGCGCCCATGACCTGGGGATTCGGCCGGTCTGTGATCCTCTTGCCCGACGAGGCCGAGGGCTGGCAGCCCGATCGGCTCCGCGCGGTGCTTCTGCATGAACTTGCTCATATCCATCGGGGGGATTACCCGGCTCAAATCCTCGGTCGATTGGCCTGTGCTGTCTATTGGTTTCATCCGCTCGTCTGGATCGCTGCCCGTCGTCTCAGAGTTGAGGGTGAGCATGCTTGCGACGACCTGGTGTTGCAATGCGACTCACGCCCCTCCGACTATGCCTCGCACCTGTTGGCGATCGCTCGGGGGAGGCGCGTCGCCTCCGGTCTCTCGACCGCCTCGGTGCCCATGGCACGGGTCTCGCAGCTCGAGGAACGACTCCGAGCGATTCTCGACCACTCGCGTAATAGAAGGATCGTGACTCGTCGAGAAGTTAGGTCATTGGGGTTGTTCATCGCCATCAGCCTCCTTTCACTCTCGGCCGTAAGACCTGGTCCGCGCATCGCTCTGGGTCAGACGTCGCCGACGCAAGCCATCGCCAGAGAGACTCAAGACGTACCGACGATGCAAGTGACAGGGCAGGTCCGGGATGGGAAGGGGCAGCCGATTGCCAATGCTGGGGTGGTGATTCTGGGACGGAGGAAATTACCCTGCCATACCTGATTCCCGGAGCGACTTATCGGATCTACACCAACTCGCGTGATCCGCGGACTCAAGGATATGAGACACACGACTTTCAGGTCAAAGCCGGGGAGATGCTCGACCTGGGAGACTTCGTAACTCGTCCGTTGGAAGACCGGGGAGGAGGGCGAAACTGAGAGTCCATGTTGAAGATTGATTCGCGGCTCGCGTTTCGAGTAGGCGGAATGCGTGGGATGAGAGCGGCGAACGGTTCGGATCACTCGCTTGTGTTTTAGATTAATCAATCATTGAAGCGGTTCACTCGCTCGCGCTTCGGGCTCGCAAAAAAAACGCAACGGAACCGCGGTCTGCGCTACAAGCCCGAAGCGCAAGCGAGTGAATGAATTTGCATTTCCAATGCATACCCACTCGATTATTTTTTAGATCAGACGTGAAATAATTAAAGAGATTTATTCGATTGCGCTTCGGGCTCATGAATAAGGTAATCGAAGAGATTCACTCGCTTGCGCTTCGGGCTTGTAAGAAAGAGATCGAAGAGATTCACTCGCTTGCGCTTCGGGCTTGTAAGAAAGAGATTGAAGAGATTCACTCGCTTGCGCTTCGGGCTTGTAAGAAAGAGATTGAAGAGATTCACTCGATTGCGCTTCGGGCTCGTAGAAGAGGAAAGATGGAATTGGGTTCACCCTTCGGTCCCCGTTGTGGGGGACCGAAGGGTGAGAATCTCATCCGTGCATAATGAGCATAACCCCAGAGGCTTAACGGGAGGCGGCGGGGATGCCCGAGGGCTTCAGGCGGGCGCCGTTGATCCAGTCGAGGAGGACCTGGTACTCGGGCGAGGTCTTGGCCTCGAAGCGGACGCCGCCGGAGTGGGCTTGCTTGGTGGGGTCGTTCTGGGCCTCGGCCTCCTCGGCCGCTTCCCAGGTCGGCTTGCCGAGCAGGAGGCTGTCGGCCGGGCTGGGAAGATCAACCACGCGGAGCGCGGCGCGGAAGTTGGCGCGGACCGCCTCGGGCGACCACTTCCCATCCTTGCCAGGCCCCACCATCTTGAGAATCGTGTGAGAGCGATGGCAACCCACACAACTCTGGCCGTCATCGCCCACCGCGTTGAAGATCGGCAAGACCTTGGCCTCGAAGAAAGCGATGTCGAGCAGCTCGGCCGACGCCCCTTCGCCGCTCGATCGGCCTCCCGACTTCAAGAGCGCGGTGGAGATCTCCTTCTGACGCTCGTTGTCACTGCCGGTCAGCTCACGCAAGCTCTCCGCGATCGCCGGGTTGGCCACTAGCTTCGGGTGAGTTTGGATGACCTGAAGGGCCTTCTCGCGAACCCCGCTATTCTCATCGACGAGTCCATTGCTGATCACCCCAATCAACCTCAGGTCCGAGACCTTGGCCGTCTTCGGGGCCATCGTGCCGAGCAAAGCGATTCGATGTTCAGGCGATGGATCTTCAAGAGCTCGCCGCAGGGTGGAGTCGGAAATCTTGACCTTCCCGCCCAGGACGTTGCGGATCGCGGCCAGGCGAACCGTCACGTCCGAGTCGGCCAGGGCGTCGGCTACCAGGTTCCTCACCGTGCGCTCAGCGCTCAACTTGGGGAAGGCCGCTAGGGCCTGAAGCGCCGAGGCCCGCACGGTCGGCTCCTGGTGGGTCAACCGAGTGAGAACCGCCTCCGCGTGCTCGGCGTTCCCTTCCGCCGTTGGGCCCATTTGCTCGAGGATCGAGAGGGCGGCCACCTGTCCCTGGGCCGTGGGGTTCTTCAAGAGCTCTTCCAGAAGCGCGGCGAGCGCGGGATCGGACGACCCTTTCTTGATGGAGAGAGGGAACTTCTCCGCCATCGTGCCCGCCCACTCCCTGACCGCGCTGTCGTCATCGCCACGTCGGCCGGTCACCGCGAGCGAGATGGAAGGGTCCTTGCTCTCGCGAAGCGCGACCAGGGACTGAAGCGCCAGGCGTCGAATCAAAGGGCTGGAGTCGGCCATCTGCCCGATGAGCGCGGCGGAGAGCCGCCCTTGCGCCTCGCCATAGACCAGCATCGGCTCCAGGTCATTCCCGATCCGACCGCCCAGGACAGGGCGTTCGTGAAACTCGGAGATCGAGCGGAGCACCCCTTCGCGTTGCAACGCGTTCCCCTTCTCCAGCGCGGCGACGTACTTATCACCAAGCCGGTTGGAAGTCGCGTGCTGCGCCTCGGTCGCCGCGTCGCGCCGGGCCTGGGTCGCCAGCGAAGGAACCCAGTTCGTATAAAGATAGCGAACGTTCTCATCACCAATGATATACAAGCTTTCAATTTGATTGCGCCGAACCCAAGGGTGCCTCGGCTCGGCCAGGCCGGCGATCAACTGGTCCTCGATCCGGCCGCGGAGCGCGAGGTCGGATTGCCAGTACCACCAGCGCCAGGCTCCCTTCATTGCCTGAAGCTGGACGATCGGGTCGGGATCATCGAACAGCTCGAGCAAGGAATCGGCCAGGGAAAGCTCCTGGGAGAGGTCGCGGAAGTGGGCGGCGAAGACCCGGGTCGCCCCGCGCCTGGTGCGTGCGTCGGGAGATCGCAAGGCGTCCTTGATGGCGGTCGCGACATGCTGCTGAGCGGGAGTCGCCCCAGGTTTCTGGTCGGCGTTGGCGCGATTGCCAATCGCTCGAAGGGACAGGGCCGCCGCGCGTTGCACCGTCTTGCTTTCATCCCCCAGCCGGGTGACCAGGGCGTCGATCGTCGCGTCATCTCCCACGCGCCCCAGGGTCTCGCAAGCGGCGATCCGGACCAGGGGGCGATCGTCGTCGAGCACGCCGAGAATCGCATCACGCAGAGCAGGGGACGGCGTGCTCCAGATCCGTTCCAGGTCGAGCAAGAGGCTCGAAGCCGAGTCGGTGCGAAGCGTCTGGGGCTCCGGCCCGAGCGGGCCATTCCAGCCCTTGGTACCGGGGCCGGGGTAGAGGCGAGACAGGGAGATCAAGGCCCACTGCGTTTCGCGGAACGGGGTCTGAAACTGTTCATAAGGGTTGATATCGAGCCAGCCGCCAAAGTTTTTCTGCCTTCGGAGCAGCGCCGAGGTCCCTTTACGCACCGCGGGGTGATCGGCCGGCAGACCGGCCAACGCCAGGGCGTACAGGCTCTCGCCGGTCTGCATCTCGGTGATCGGGTACTTCTCGTCAAACTTGACCGACCAGTGGCCGTCCGGGCGCTGGAGGGAGAGGAGCTGATCCACGTTGGCCTTGATCTTCTCCTGGAATCGCTGGCGGTCAACCTGGCAGAGCCCGATGGTCTGAGCGGCGAGGTCGCGGGTGGTGTCGGGTTGACCGGTCGGTAAGAACGAGGCGACGAGGTCGCGGGTCTGGGCATACCGAGCCTCGCCGGTCCGCTTGTGGAGCTCATTGAGCTGGCGCCAGCTATCGGCAGCCACCTTGTATCGGCTGACCGGGTTGTTACCGTTCGACTCGTTGGGGGGAAGCTCCTTGCGGTCATCGTAGTAGAGCTTGAGGAACTCGGCGATCCCCCGGTGCGTGTTGTTGCGCTGGGGGCCGGCGATCAGGTTCTCGGAGTCCATGACGATGGTCGAGAGCCGCCCCAGCACGTTCGCGGGGGCGGGGATCATTCGGGCCCAGAGGGCGTCTGAATGCCCATGGAAGGGGACAGGGTTGTTCGAGAGCCGGTCGAGCAAGAAACTCAATGCAAAAGGCTGTTCAATTTTATACCCATTGCTCACCGCCGCCATGGCCGACTGGGTGGTGAAATGGGTGGGATGGCAGGCGATACAGGTTGAGGTTTCCTGATGGACGTTGGCGACCCGATCCATCGGATGCCCCTTGCGCGGGGTGTTGGCGTGCCAGCTATCTCCGGCCAGGAGCTGGAAGTCGAGAGCGGTTTTCACGGCCGCGCGGGCGGCTTCGGCAACGCGTTCGGGGTTCTCGGCATCCTTCGCGTCCAGGTAAGGAGGAACGTCGAACAGCTTGGTACGGAGGCGATAGTCGGGTTGGCAGGCGTCAACCAGCACGTAATAGGTGCCTCTGGTCAGCACGCGCGTGGTGAACTTGTTCGCGCCGGGGCGAGGGGGCTTTTCGCGCTGGAGGCTCTGGGGGTCGATGCCGTTGGTGTACTCGACCGGCTTGCCATCCTTGAGCTGGTAGATCCGGACGTCGGGCGGGACGTCGCGGTCGATGAAGTCGAGCGCGAAGAAGGCGAGCTTGGGGGTATCGGAATCGTATTGAAAGGTAAACCAATCTTGCCCCGTGGTCGCCTCGGTCTCGGTGGGGGTCTCCCCCACGGGGAAGTACGGGCGGTCGTCGGCCAGGGCATGCACCGACTTGCCGAGTGTCAGGGGGTTGGCCTGTTCCGGGCGGTCGTTGGGCTCGAACTCGAATTCGACCCCCTCCTGGCTCGGCTTACCAAGCTCGGCAATCCGGATGGAGTAGGGGACCAGGTCGTCGAGCTGGCGGTCGGCCTCGAGCTTGACCACCCCTTCCACGTTCGCCGGCTGCTGAACCGTGAGCGTGAGGTCGGGGTCTCCCACGTGGAGGGTCTTCTTGAAATCGGCCGGCCCCAGGCTCACTCGAGCGAGCACCGATGTCGAGGCCAGGTTCCCCGGGCGCTTGAGAGAGAGGGTTACGGAGAGGAACCGAGCCTCCTTGGTGGCCGGAATTCGCAGCTCCGCAGCACGTTCCCGGCTCAGCTCCCCCTCAAGAGATTGGGAAGGCGTTCCTTCCGCGCCCAAGCTTAGCCCCAACACCAACGCGATCAATCCCGCCAGGTTTCCCGCCATCACACGCAAGCCCTCCATCAAGGCGCTGACCAAATCGTTATTCTATAGAATATCCACCCAGGCGCGGGGGCTCAACCCAAACGACTGGAGATCCCGCGTTTTCTAGGTCTCTCGAACGGGCCCAACAAAAGTTTAACTTCCTTCAGGTTAAATCTCGGAGGACCTGGCCGCCAGGCCATGAACGGGATGGCTTGGGAAATTCCTCTGGGACGTCCAGGAGTTCGTGGCCCTCCTTTGGCCTCGAACAGGGCTTGGTGATTGCCGACTTCCTCATTCCTTTGAATTTGCTATCCGTGTGATCGACCGCAGTCCGCCAGAGTCGGGCTGTTCCGCGATGAATACCGGAGTTCGGCCTGGCCGACACCAGGGACGCTTCCCGAAGTGATCATTGAATGAGAATGCGCGTTGCACGCGCCCCTTTGGAAAAGGGGATAGGAGATCAAGAAAGGCCAGGCTCTTGTGATGAACCTCGTCTTTTTTTTCGACGGGCTTCATTTCCGAATGGCCCATGGAGAGATACAATTACGTATTAAGCTTCCCACCCCTAAAGGGTGTGGGATTTCCGGCTAGTCTCGCGAGGGTTCCAGCCCCGGTCATTGACCGCCAGTTCTGAGGGCAGCTTAGATTGCCCCAAGCCCGGTTGTTACC
>Ga0182745_1002078_pt1 | contig 18468 bp, 36 predicted proteins | sample eDN3rd30CKraftBY_FD_128523 | JGI IMG/M metagenome (GOLD analysis project Ga0182745, IMG submission 128523) | Enriched backyard soil microbial communities from Emeryville, California, USA - eDNA 3rd pass 30_C Kraft BY (version 2) (version 2) | ecosystem: Environmental > Terrestrial > Soil >...
AGCCCGGTCTTCTCGTAGATATTCCGATACCACAGGCAGTCCCGGAAACCCTCGGCGTCGATCACGCCGGAAAGCACCAGCCGCTGGACCTGGCCCAAATGCTTGCGGCGATAGGCCGTGACCGTGGCGACCGAGCCGTTGGGCAGTTTCGGCGTGAACCGATCGTATCCGATACCGCTGCGCTCGGCCTGCGCCAATTGCTCTGGTGTAGGGCCTATCGCGGTATCCCTCAGACTCGTAAGCCGGCCTTCCGCAACCTCCGCCTCCGCGACCTCGCGAAGCTGTTCCTCGGTCCGATGCTGGCGATCCCGATTGAGAAGCGCATCGACACGTCGCCGCTCGTTCCGGGAAACGACAGATTCCCGGCCTGGCCATGCCCAGGGCCCCATGGGCGCAAATGCCGGTCCCAACTCATCCTCGAATGTTTTGCGCTCGCGCTTGTCCCAGGCACGATTGAACGCCTCATCGTCATCGCTCGCCACGCTAGTCCACCCCCTTCACGCCCAAAGCCCGCTCTGCCAGCAGGTCGAGTTGCTTGCGGTCCGCCCAGGCGGACAGCCAACCCTTGTTGATCAGCACGATCTCGCCCTTGCTGGCGTGATACGCATCGCGGGCGGCTTGCACCGCGTCGCGGGCCTGCGGCTCGCGCATCAGGTGGGCGTGGCGGCTGAGTGAGGAACGCAAGTCGCTCAATGCAGGAACTCCACGTTTCGCTCGTACCGTTCGCGCCGCTCGGGCGAGAACTGAGCAAGGCGCCGAGCGCGGTAAGCCGGGTCGGGCTTGAGGCTCTTGGCGAGCCGGCGGCGGATCAGGATACGGCGCAGCGGGTTCACTGTGGCCGCTCCTCGATCTTCGAGACTTTCGCCGACAGCGAGTTAGCGGCGCTGGCGATGAGACCGCGAACCTCGGGCGGTGGTAGAGTTCCGCGCTGGGCGCTCGGAAGTTCGCGACGCAGCGGCTTGCCGAGGCGCCAAGGTGTTTCGTCCTCCATCCACCTGATCACATGGGGAACGATCTGCCCGTGGTGGGTGCACCGCTTACGCGCGTCGGCCATGCCAGCGAGGACCAGCGAACGGCTGTAGCCAGCAAGTTCCCCCGCCGCGACGGCGAGCCATTCCGCTGCGGCAGCCTCGGTCATGCCAACGGGGCGAACGAGCGCCAGGCATCCCGCGAGCGGAGGGATGACCTCGCTAGCCGGAATGCAGTCGGTCGAGCGCGAGTTGGGCTGCGTCGCGGGTACTCCCACCCCGGCCGTCCGATGTGCGTCCAGCGCCGTTTGCCTGTCTGCCATGTCCAAATTCCCTGCTATTCAAAACCCAGGTTTTCCATGCCGCGTGCCAGTTCTCGAACCGGCTGCCCTTGGCGGTGTGGTGTGCGGTGAAGCGTTCGATCTGCCGCGCGAGTTCGCCGGGCGGCCAGCCATCGACGATGCTTCGGCATTCCGTGCCGATGCCGAAGGGGGCAGGCTGCCAGTCGGCGGGTAGCCTGGTCATTTTGGGCTTTGGCTTGGGATCGGGTTTGGGCGCGCCTTGCGCGCAAGAAGAACCTTTAGGTTCTTCTATATTATATCCCTGTCCCTTTACTGTCTCTTCTCTTCTCTTGGAGCCATTATCACGCGTGATTTCCGGCTCTGTCACGCGTGACATTTCCGTGACGTGGTCCGCGACTTTCGAAGGACGGCCGAGGGCGTCCCATTCATCAAATGACGGAGATTGCACGCAATTGTCGGGGTTACGTTTATTGTGTTGGCGTACTGCTGCGCAGAAAGCGGCGTGCCTTTGCCGCAACTTGCTGTTCCACGATTCGAGAGCCGTTTCCGCGACAACCGGATGATAAAGTCGCCCGTCGCTGCACAAAACGAAGCCGCGAAGTGCTCCTTCGCGATGTTTTTTCCATGTCCGCTTGTCTCGGCCGAGCCCGACCAGACGCATCAATACGGTGTCATTATCGGGTAGCGAGCCCGCTGGAATCTGATGCCAAGAAGCGGCCCAAAGCAGCACCGCGTACCAGCACGTCTCCGGCTCTTCTTCGGCCGCCAGATTGCTGTCGCGAAGCCGCGCGACATGCAACGGCATGAACGGGAAGTCCTGCAAATCGACCTCTGCCGGAACGAGTGGATCAGGAAGAGACTGGCTCACCTGCTCCTCCGTCCACACCGGCAGGCATCACCGCGCGCGCCGCACCAAAAGCACGTATCCCGATCCACGCGAGGCAGGCTCTCGGGCGCTGGCTCCTGCGCCAACGCTACCTTAGGGCGCACCTTTCGCGCCTTGGTTCGCGTCTCAGGTCGATCCCGCCAATGTGGTTTCCTGATCTGGCCTGCGGTGCGCCGGCCCGTCGCCAAGATGGTTACGACACGTTTGGAATTGCCGCGCTCAACCCGGATCAAACCCTTTCTCTCAAGGCTGGCGACGAGGGCGGAGCCGCTCGTGGAGCCGGTCACATCCGCGATGACAAGGTTCGACGGGCAGGGCTCGCCCATCTCCGCAGCGTGCGTGACAAGCTTGAGCACAGCCTTCTCGTGGAAGGTAAGTTCCTTGGTGTCGTGCCGCGTCATACTGGAGTCCTCTGACGCCAACGGCGCATCTCGGTCTCGTGGTGCTCCATCACCATCGCCCGCGCTTCCGCTGCCCTGAGGCCGCTACGGGTCAGCTCGCGGTACATCTCGCGAAGGTGCGGTGGGATGTCGGCCAGCTTGGCCGCAGAGATCGATCTGCCGGCTTGCCGGCGCGAAGGACTGCCGGGTGGATGAGCGGCGTTGCTCTTCTCCCAGATACGCTCCTGGAGCCACCGTTCCTTCATCACCTGCGGGTCGCGCAGAGCGGAGGCCCGGCGGGCGCTGACTCGCAGTCGTTCGACGTATTCGGGATCGGCCTGGAGCTTGAGCCGGATGCCGGCGCGTTGCTTCTCTCGCCATGTCGGATCGGTCGCGTTGCGCTTGGCGACGTGGCGTCGGCAAAAGCCGGACGTATTGCGAGGGCTTAGTTCGACAGCGCATTCGCGGCAATAGCGGGGCTCGGTCATGCCAGCACCCCCAGCGGAGGGCGAAGCACTTCATTTGCTCTCCAGGGGACGGTCACATGCTCGTGAAAGTCGAGGGCAAAATCGAGAATGCCAATGGCGTCGGCTTCATCATCCGACCGCGGCGACATGCCGAGTTGCCGACAGCGCTCCACAGTGAGTGCCTTGAGCTTGTCCCGTGCCGACCCTTTGCCCGTAATGGCGCGCTTGGCGCGTGCTGCCGCCTGAGCATCCTTCACCAGATCGGCGCCGACGAAGTCTTTCCTCCACGTCCCCACATTGACCGCATGGGCCATGCAGCCCGTGGCCTCGGCGAAGCTTTCGACATGGGCGGCGATGCCAGCCGCGAGTTTCAGCGTTCTGATGTTCGTCTTGCCGCTGAGATTCGCCGGCAGGATCGGCTCCTCGAAATAGATCGTGCGGAACGGCATGACGGCGCGCAGCTCGGCCATGCGGACGTGGATCGCGGCATAGACGCCGCCATCGCTCGTCCACTCAGTGCCCAGCCGCCACGAGCCGTAGCGCGGCTTGTCCCAGCCGGGTTGCCAGACGGCAAAGCCGGTGCGCGATTTTGACAAGTCGAGGGCGCAGACGCCGGTCATGGATAGGTCTGCCGATCGAGGAGCACGAGCCGATCGTCACCCTCACCCTTACCGAGTCCCTCGCGGTAGAGGGTCAGCATGGCGGCGAGATAGCCGCGCTGAAAGTCGCTATCGGCGGGATCGCGAAGATAGCCCGCGAAGACCTGCTCAATGTAGCGCGACGCCTTTTCGGCATCGAAAGAGATTGGTTCTGCCAAGTTCGACCCCGTCTGAATGAAGCTATCGTCGGGGCGGATCGTCTTGCCGGCGTCGGCAACTTGACCCGCCCTCCCGGAGCTTCACTCAGCCGCTTCGGGCAGCTCTTCGTCTTCGGGATCGTCGTTGCCGGGCCGATCCCGCTGCGCTGCGAGTTCGTCCTCGCTGGCCTCGTCGAAATCGTCATCGCCGGCATCGGCCAGATCGCTATCGTCACCGTCATGCGCCGGCAGCGTCGCGAGCTGGGGCCGCTTGCGCTCGCCGAACGGAATGACCGAGCCGCCGTCCTCTCCCTGGGCCAGCGTGACGAGGTCGCTCGGCAGGTGCAGCTTCAGTTCTTCGAGGCCGGAGTGGAACGCCAGCAGCCAGTGATCGCGCTTGGCATCTTCCATGTCGTCGAGCTGCATTAGGAAATCGAGCACCTTGCGGGGGAAGTGGCAGGTGACCTTGATGCGCTTGTAAGGCTCGGACAGGTCGCCCTTGATCGTGGCGATGTGTGTGTTCTTCGGCTTGATCTCGTCGCGGTAAATCTTGAGCGCGCCCTTTGCGTCCGGCCGCTTGTATTCACCTTCGATGCCGGCGCCTTCGCCGTCTTCCTTCTCCGCTGCTCTGGCCATGGCCGTCTCCTCTGCTGATGGCCCGATCTCGAATGCCTCGGGCGGGGGTGGGTTTTTCGCGTCGTTGGCGATGTGGATGCGCGCTTCGGCGAGGCTGATGATCAGCGAGCCGTCATCGAGCGTGCCGGCGGCAAGGCAGGCCTGCTCCAGGGTCGCGCCATCGCGGATCGCGCAGCGGAACTTCCTGAGCTGGAGCGAGCCGCACGCCATGCGTCAGGCCTTCGCGACCTTCGCCGCGTTGCGCGCCGCGTTGACCTCCTGGGCCTTCGCGAGTGCCGCCTTGCGTTGCTGCTGGCGGCGCTGGTCCGCTGCGCGATAGCCGGCCAACTGGCTGGTCTGCCGCAGGACGATCGCGTTCAGTGCGTCGATTTCTTCGCGCGTGTCGGCGACTTTGCTGATCGCGATAGCCGCGGCAGTGATGAAGCCGCCCCCGAAGCCGATCACGGCGCCAGCCAGACCTATGGCAAAATCGATTTCCATATCTTCCCTCCCTCGTTTTCAGGCGTCGGCCGCGCGCTGTGTCAGCGCGGGACAGGACCGTTGGTGTTGTTTGCGAAGTGTGGAAAACGGCGCAGCCGTCCTTGCATGAGGACGATTGGTTCGAATCGGCGTATGCTCGCGTGGCGCGCTCCGCATGGGGCAAGCGGCGTCTGTGCAAGCCGCAGCGACGCACGTTCCGCAGTCCCCGCAATGGCGTGGGAAACAGGTCATGCCGCCTCCGCGCCCGAGGGCGTGGCGTTGGGCTTCGGCCGATACGGCTCGACCTCTTCCAACAGCGCTATCTGCTCTTCGCTCAACTCGGCGATGGTCGGATGCTTCCAGCCGGTCTGGCGGAAGATGTGGATCGCGAGTGGGCGGGACGGCGTGCGAGCGCCGCTCAGGATCATACTTGCATAGGACTGGCTGATGCCCGCAGCTTCGCGAATTTCGGAAATGGAGGGTTGTTCCATTCCCCATATATCACAGAACGTGATGTTTTGTTCAAGTGCCGAATATCACAATATGTGTGGCGCGCAGGCGATCACAGTTTGCGATATTATGCGCATGGACTTTCAGGCGAAGAACGGCGGCCCGAACCACCTCCGCGCATGGCGGGAGTATCGGCACATGACGCAGGAGGAACTCGCGAAAGCTGTCGAAACAACCCAGCATCAGATTGCCTACCTTGAAAGTGGGGAACGTGGGTTATCTGGGAAGTGGCTGCGGCGCCTTGCGCCTGTGTTGAAGATCACGCCCGGCTTCCTTCTCGATCACGATCCGAATGACTTGTCGGATGACATAATCGAGATTTGGACATCGGCTGATGATCGAAAGAAGCAACAAATTGCCGCGATAATCAAAGCGGTAGTGACCGAAGGGAAAACCGGGACGCATGACGGGTAATTGAACGCGCATTGGGGCAAATAGCGCGCGTCATAATAGGTGAGGATAAAACAGGGGGTAATGATGAGGTTGATCTTCCTTGCTGCGGGCGCGGCCGTTCTTGGCTGCGCTGTTACCGCTTCGGCACAGTCGGTTCAGACGGCTTCGCCCGTTGCTATTGAGGCTCCGCGTACGGCCAATGCCGTCCTGCGAGCCGGCACACCGATCACGCTCCGTATTCAGGAGGAAGTAACAACTAAGGGCAAGCGCGCCCGCGTCGGCCAGCGAATCAACATGGAAGTGGCCGCGCCCATTGAGATAAACGGCGTCACCGTCATCCCGGCGGGGACTCCCGCTTGGGGCGAGCTCACCAGCGTCAAGAACAAGGGAATGTGGGGCAAATCAGGGCACTTGGAGGCCCGAGCCCTCTACCTTCGCGTGAACGGGCGGCAGATCAGGCTCACCGGGACTTTCGATGATAAGGGTGTCACTGGCACCGCGGGGGTCGTGGCGTCGGTTGCGTTGGTGCCTCTCGCCGGCTTTTTCGTGACGGGGACAAGCGCTGTGCTCCCAGCCGGCGGCGAAGTCCCAGCCTTCATTGACGAGGATGTCGAACTGGCGATCGCTGACACGAGGCCTGCACCACTTGTCATCCAGGCGAGCACTCCACAACCGCCAGCCGATCCGGCTTCTGCGACACTAGAACCGGCTGTGCAGACACAATAGGCGATTCAGACGGGGGGTATCATGGCAGCACTGATTATCTTCTGGCTGATCTTCGACGATGTTCATGCAGCCATCTCCTTGCCCGCCGTGTAGCACAGTGATTCGCAGCGCATAGCGATAAAATCACATTGCGTGATAATTCTGCTTGACTGTAAGCATCACATTATGTGATTTACTTCCCATCACCCGATGGGAGCAACCATGTCCGTGTCCATTAATGTCCAACTGGCCAGCGCCGAAGATGTCGCCGCCATGGAACGGCGCATCGCTGGTTTGGAAGACCGGATCAGCTCGGCGGAGCGTCGGCTTCGCGAGCTTGAAGATATACCGCCAGTTCTGACGCCAACTCCCGCAGATCGGGATGCCACCTTCGCGAGCGTTGGAGGCGGCGATGAATGAATGTGGCCTCCCCATTGCTGAGGTCGGGCTCGGTTCGAGCGAGAATGATCGCAAGGCCGAGTGCGAGTTCGGCGATATGCTTGACCCGGTTGAACTCGTCACGGCTCACGGTGTCGCTCATCTCGATTCCTCTTCTTCGGTGTCTGGAAGCCCGAAGATAGCCGAAGCCGGGGAGGGGAGCGATTCCCTCTCCGGTGGAGGCGGGGTGCCGTTTGCCTGGCACGATACCCTGGCCGCGAAGCGCATCCTATCGCGCCTTGCCGCGGCGGATGTGTCGATCGTGCCGGAAACGCCGATCGCCGGCCCTCGCTTCTTTCGCTGGTCGGCCGGCGCGAAGCATGAATTGCTGGAGGACATCCGCAGCGAGTTCATCGCTGAGCGGTTCGGCTGCGACTTCATGCAGGCGTGCGAGCAGGGCCGGGCACGTGAATATCTCGATCTCTACAACGCGACACCAACCGTGGCCGATGCGCTGGCGGATCGCTTTGGCTCGCCCAGCCGCTTCGGGCGGCCTTCCGAACGCCTGATCGATTGCGATCGCGGGGCCGCCGCCAATGCGGCTTGGCAGCGCGAGCAAGCGGCCACGCCTGCCGCGAAGGTGGCGTGATGCAGCCCTATCTCACTCGTTCCGAAGCGCGCCGCGCGCACGCCAATAATAACCCCGTTGGCGAGACGCGGCAGGGGGAGGGGTTCATCTCCCGAGGTTGCCGCGAGGGCTCCTCCCCCGTTCGGGTGCGCCGGCGCCGGTATTATCGAATTGGACATTACGGCGGCCGGCACCCGCTTGGCGTGTTCGACCGCGTCGCACTGCTACTCGCCTACAATCGCACGCTGCCCGCTGGCGAGCGGGTCCGGTGGCGCTGGGCTTTGCTGTCGATGGTGGCACTGTTCGTGGCCGCCACGGGCTGGAGCGCAGTCCTGTGAGCGCCGGGGCAGCTCGGTTGGCCGAGGACGCGCAGGGCGAGGTGGATCGGTTCGCCTGCGCTGTCGGGGCATTGCGGGCCGAAACGTGGCAGGCTTGGAAGATGGGCGAGCGCGAAAGCAGGGTCCTTGCGCTCGATGAGCCGGAAACGCTCGACGAGGCCGTACAGCAAGCGATGGCGCGATGCTGCCCCTACAAGGGTGATCGGCTTGCCGTGCTTCGCACCCATGCCGGACGCGGTAAGCGCACGCTCTGGCTTTTCGCCGTCAAGCAATCGACACGCGTGTTCGACTATCGCGCAGCCACTGATGGCGGCCGTCCCGTGCGCGTTGGCCGATTCTATCCCGAATTGTTGATCCAGACCGAGGTCGCGGCCTTCGCGCCGGTCGAGACGTTCGATGCGTTTCGCGACGATCCGGTTGGCCGAGACGCGCAACTCGTGGAGACTGCATCGTGAAGCCGATCATCGCCACCGCCGGCGCCTATCCCGACATTTCGAACGAGGCATATCACCGCGCGCCGAACCTGCTGCCGGGGCCATCGCTTTCATCCAGCGGCGCGAAGAAACTGTTGGCGCAATCGCCGCGCCATTTCTTCTTCGACAGCCCGATGAACCCGCAGCGGCCGCCCGAGCCAGATAAACCGCACTTCAACGTTGGGAAGGCGGCCCACGATCTGGTGCTGCTCTCCGAGCGCTGGTCCGAGTTTTATCACATCACGCCAGAAGGTTTCTCCCGCGCCAAGAGCAAGGCGATGGCGGAGGCTATCGCGGAAGCGGACGCCGCGCTTGCCGAGGGCAAGACGGTCCTATCGTTCGACCAGGCCGAAGTTGTTGAGCGCGTCGCCGCTGCGATCCACCAGAATGACCTTGCCGTTGCCACACTGACGAACGGCGTCACAGAGGAGACGCTCGTCTGGCAGGATCCGATGACAAAGGTCTGGCTTCGCGCCCGCCCAGACTTCCGGCCTAACAGCATTCTCGAAAAGCGTGATGTGATGGTCGTCTCGGACCTCAAGTTCGTCGCGCCCACGCATGCGACGCCAGAGGGGTTTGCGAAGGCGATCTACAACTTCGGCTACCACCAGAGCGCCGCATTCTACTCGGACGCAATCAAAGCGATTTACGGCCACCACCCGACGCATTGGGTCCATGTCGTGGTCGAGAAAGAGCCGCCGTTTTCGGTCTCGCTCTACGAGCTACCTGGCGAGGACATCGAGCGCGGCCGGCTGCTCAATCGTCGCGCAATCGACCTGTTCGCACGCTGCCTCGAAACCGGGGAATGGCCTGGGTACGCTGATGTGCCCCGGCAAGTCGGCCTGCCGGTCTGGGCCCGCATGCGCATCGAAGAAACCGACCCCGCCGCGTTCGCCTTCGCGGACGCGGGGTAAAGAGAGGACCATACGTTGGCTGCACAATCCATTACACCGTTGAACCGCGACCACCTGATGGAGCAAGCGCACGCGCGCGGCACGGGGCGGAGCCAGGCAACGGTTGTCGAACAGTCCCGTGCCATCGCCGAGGTTCAGGGCGCTTTGCTGGTGGCTGATCGCCGACCCCGCGACACGCAGTATGCCCTCTCTCAGGCGCTCGAATCGTGCCGCACGCAGGATGTTGCTCAAGGCGCGTTCTTCAAGTTCCCACGAGGTGGCCAGACAGTAGCCGGTGCATCGATCCACCTCGCCCGCGAGTTGGCGCGTTGCTGGGGAAACATTGTGTACGCGATCGTGGAACTCGATCGCGACGATGATCGCCACGTTTCTGAAATGATGGCCTACGCTTGGGACCTGGAGACGAACGCCCGCTGTCAGCTCCAGTTTCTCGTGCCGCACAAGCGCGACAAGCGCGGCGGGGCCGAGATTCTTACCGACATGCGGGACATCTACGAGAACAACGCCAACATGGGCGCTCGTCGGTTGCGCGAGTGCATTTTCGCTGTGCTGCCGCCTTATCTGACCAAGGCGGCCGAGCGGGAATGCCACCTGACCCTGCAGGGCAACAAGGACGAAAAGCCGCTTCCTGTGAGGGTTAACGAGGCACTTGCTGCCTTCGAAGGGATCGGCATTGGCCGAGACCGGATCGAGGGCCGCATGGGGCCAATCTCCAAGTTTACCGCGGTGGACCTCGCCAACCTGCGTGTTTCCTATGGCAGCATCCAGCGCGGCGAGATCAGTTCCGATGACGAGTTCCCACGCGTTGACCGGCTCACCGCAGAAATGATGGAGAGCACGACCAAGCGGGATAAGGAATCCGGGCCTGAGCAAAGCGCGGCCGAGTACCTGGGCGACGAGATTCCCCGCTTCGAAGGCAACGAGAATGCCGGGGGCGCCGTCGCGCCTGATCCCGCCAGCGAGGTCGAAGGCGCGACCGAACAGCGCCCCGACGATGCCGATCCGGGCGAACCCGCCGATGACCTGTCGCCGGCCGAACAGTTCCTGAGGACGCTGCGTGAGAGCATCGAAGCGGCCGAGGACAAAGCCGCGCTCAAGGCGGTGGACGCGAACTGGGCCAAGAACCGGGCGGCTTACGACGACGACACCGCTGCTGGGATCGACGCGCTGATTACCGCGAAGCGAAAGGCGTTGGCGGGGGAGGCAGCCGAATGAGCAGCTTCGTCCGTCGCATCCAGCGCCAGGTCATGCCGTCACAAGCGGTCCACTATCATCGCGACGGGGACGGAAGCCTGCTTCGTGACGCAAACGGCCGGTTCAAGCCGCCCTACGCCAACCCGCCGCGCAAGGTCTTCTATATGGGGCGCGGTGACAAGCTCGGCGTGAAGAATCCCAAGGATGCGGCGTTGCTCGCCCGTCTCGCTCGCGAGGAGAAGCGGCGAGCCATGAGGGGGGAGGGCTGATGGCCGACAAGATCATCCCCGAGCCCCTGCCCACCTATGAGCGGTCCCAGGGCGAAGCCATCCCATTCGGCGCCTGCACCGTTGTCATGCCGCGCGGCGATATCGAAGCCGTGGATGCGCCCGGCTACACGACGCTGCTGGTCACGCATTCCGACCCGGCGTTCAACCGTATCGCGTTCCTGCTCTACGCCCCTGGCCAAGACACGAGAACGCCGGGCAAGGGCATGATCGCCCAGATGACGGCTGACCAGGCGCGCAATATCGCGGCATCGCTGGTGCGTCTCGCCGAACAACTTGAGCCGGGGAGAACGCATTGATGGCCGCCGGTCAACTCGTCACCTTCCGCGTCCCAAGCCTTCGCGGGCTGGACACCGACCTGCGACGCGCGCGGTTGCTGGCAGCTCGCGGGTATCGGTGGGGCTCCAAGCCGCGCCACGCGATCCTGGGTGGGTTCTGGGACCATGGCACGGTTGTGCGCGGGCGAATGGGTGGGGCGCGCTGATGTGGCCCTCCAACCGAACCTCGGCTCCTGCCCGCCACACGCGAAAGGCAGGCGCGTCCGCGTCCGCCTGCGCAACGGCCTGTGTCCAACCGAAAGCTGGGCGGCCGATGGTCGCGGTGGCTGCGATTGGTCGCTGCGGAACCGGCCTTTCGACATCGTTAGCTTCGAGGTAATCGGATGAGTTGGTCTCCCCAACAGGAAGAGGCAATCTCAGCCGTCCGCGAATGGCTCGCCGACGCGCGCGGCCCGCAAATCTTCCGCCTGTTCGGCTATGCCGGGACCGGCAAGACGACATTGGCGAAGGAACTGGCCGAGTCCGCAAAGGGTAAGGTGCTGTTCGCGACGTTCACCGGCAAGGCGTCGCTCGTTCTACGCAAGAAGGGCTGCACCGGCGCCAGCACCATCCATTCGCTGATCTACAAGGTCGAGGTGGACGAGCGAACCGGCGAGGCACTGTTCGAGCTCAACCCCGACAGCGACCTCAGCAATGCCGCGCTGCTTATCGTGGACGAGGTGTCAATGGTCGGCGCTGATCTGGCGAAGGACCTTCTCTCGTTCGGCGTGAAAATCCTTGTGCTGGGGGACCCTGCGCAGCTGCCACCAGTGAAAGACGAAGGGTTCTTCATCAACGCCGAGCCTGACGTGATGCTCACCGAGGTCCACCGGCAGGCCCGCGATAACCCGATCATCCGTATGAGCATGGACATTCGCGAGGGCCGCCGCCTGCATCACGGTTCGTTCGGCAGCAGTCAGGTCATTCGGCGCAACGCGATCGACCGCGACCACTGTGGCAAGCTGGTGATCGAGGCCGATCAGGTGCTGTGCGGCCTCAACCGGAGCCGCGCGACCTTCAACAATCGCATCCGGACCATGAAGAAGCTGACGGGCAAGGACGAGCCTTGGCATCCAGCCATCGGGGACCGCCTCATCTGCCTGCGCAATGATCGAAAGGCCGGCATCTTCAACGGCAGCATGTGGGAGACCGAGGACGTATCGCTCACGCACGGCAGGAGCGGCCTTCCCCATATCGAAACGGTCGTGGCCTCGCTCGACGAAGAGCGCGATCCGCTTACCGCCCGCGTGCTGCCGCACTTCTTCAACGGAACCGAACACGAGATCGACTGGCGCGCGCGTCGCGGCTTCCACGAGTTCACGTTCGGGTGGGCGATCACCTGTCACAAGAGCCAGGGCTCGCAGTGGGATAACGTTCTGATCTTCGACGAAAGCGGCGCGTTCCGCGAGCATGCGCGCAACTGGCTCTACACCGCCGTCACGCGCGCGGCCGAGAAAGTGACGGTGCTCGTATGAGCGGCGCCAGCCATCTCTTCGGCCCACGCTGGCCGCGCAAGCCCTTCGCGCTGACTACCGGCGATCCGGCCTTTGACCCGGCCGAGCCGATCACCGTGAATGGGTTCGCATTCGCGCCGGTGCTGGTCGAGGACGAAGACGGGGGAGCGGTAATCGATGGCTGATGGCACGCATATCGAATGGACCGAGGCAACGTGGAATCCGATCACTGGCTGCTCGGTGCTCTCGCCGGGTTGCACGAACTGCTATGCGATGCAGCTAGCCGGCACGCGCCTGGCACAGCATCCGAGCCGGGCCGGCCTGACACGCGAAAGCGGCGGCCGGCCCAAGTGGACGGGCGAGGTACGATTCAACGAACAATGGCTGGACCAGCCACTGCGCTGGAAGCGGCAGCGCATGATCTTCGTCTGCGCCCACGGCGACCTGTTTCACGAGGCGGTGCCCGACGAATGGATTGACCGGGTTATGGAGGTCGTTGCTCGCTGCCCGGATCACACGTTCCAGGTGCTGACCAAGCGTGCAGCACGGATGCGGGAGTATTTCACCCGGGCGCACAGCTTAGTTCCTCGGCGATCGATAGGTCATTCGATGATTTGGCCGAACCTGTGGCTTGGCGTCAGCGTCGAGGACCAGCAGCGCGCCGACGAGCGCATTCCCGACCTGCTCGCCACGCCGGCGGCGGTGCGCTGGATCAGCGCCGAGCCGCTGCTGGGGCCCTTGGACCTCGAGCGGATATGCCTCGTCCCGGCGGTGCCCGGCTCGATCCGCGCGGGCATCCACATCAACGCCTTGCAGGCCCATTATGTCGAGAGCGGGCTGCCGTACATTGGCGAATGGGACGTATCGGGGCCGCTGCCCCCAAATGCACCCGCGCTAGCGCTCGACTGGATCGTCGCCGGAGGGGAGAGTGGCGCCGGCGCACGGCCGATGCATCCGGATTGGGCGCGCAGCCTGCGCGACCAATGCGCGGAGGCGGGCGTGCCGTTCTTCTTCAAGCAATGGGGGGAGTTCGGCCCGGACACCGGTCCCGACGAGGATCTTAGCCGTGAAGGCTATCGCCGCGACCGCGTCATGGAAGGTGCGGGCCCGTGCGCGGCGTGGACGGGTGAGCGGTGGCATTTCGCGGACGACGGCTATGCGATGCCTCTCGACCTTCCGGGTGACTGCCGAGAGTGGGTTTATCGCCTCGGCAAGAAGCGCGCCGGTCGCCTGCTCGATGGTGTCGAGCACAACGGATTGCCGGAGGCCGCATAAATGGCTGACAAGGGCATCATCTTTAGCGGCGCGATGGTGAAGGCGCTGCTCGACGGGCGGAAGACGCAAACGAGGCGACTGCTTGCCGATGCGCCGACCGGCGACTGGTACTGCGATCGGGGTGCGGTGGGGTTGCGTTGGGTGGCTGCACCGGGCGCGCCATCCATGCCCTGCCGCGTGCCCTACGCCCCAGGCGACCGGCTCTATGTGAGGGAGGCATATACCGTTCGAGGCGTGTACTCGGATGTTGTTGAGGTCGGTTACCGAGCCCACGAACGCGCCAGCCACAGCGAGTTCGTGGAGCAATGGCCAATCGAAACGGCAGTCGATGCCAAGGGCAAGCGCCCGGTCGTCACCTGGCCCTTTTACAAGCCCTCCACCCACATGCCCCGCTGGGCCTCGCGCCTCTGGCTGAGCGTAGCCGATGTTCGGGTGCAGCGGGTGCAGGAGATCAAATGGGCCGACGCCGTTGCGGAAGGGATGACATCCCCGCTCACGCCCCTGTCAGATTTCGCCGACCTCTGGAACAGCCTCCACACCAAGCCCGGCGAGCGCTGGGAGGACAATCCGTTCGTGGTCGCGGTGAGCTTCGCTGTCCACCACGGCAACATCGACGGAGGGGCTCATGGCTGAAATCTGGACCACGCTGCCGGGCGCAGTCGAACTAGTTGACGGCTGCAAGAAGATCAGCGCCGGCCTTGGCGCTTCCGTCGAGCAAGCGTTTCGAGTCGGCTATTCCGTTGAGCAGGTCCGCGCCGTCCTCTCTGCTGGAAAGGCAATCGCGGACGGCCCCGGCAACAACGACAACCCATCCACCAGTTCCACCCCGACGCGCCGGGGCGAAGCGGGGGTGCGCGCCACCTATACCCCGCTTGGAGAGGACGCATGACGACCGCCCAACTGCTCAAGCTCTACGCCCGCCGCGACAAGCTCGCCGCACAACTGCGCGATCTCGACCGGCAGATAGCGCGCGGAGGCCGGGAATACGCCCGCGTGAACCACGGCTGCGTGTTCATGCGGCCTGAGGCAATCCGGGCGGCTGTTGAGGCCGAAATAGCAGGGAAGGCAGCAGCATGAGCGCGATCACACCAACGCCGGGTCCGTGGCAAATACACAGCGATTACACGCTGGAAGGCCGCACTACCGTGATTGCCAACGTTGACGGCGAAATCATCGACGGCACCACACATTATACGTTCGACTTCGTCTGCGACACGCTGGGCGACGACGATAGCCGTTCCGCATCGGTGGCCGTTGCCAACGCCCACCTGATCGCCGCCGCGCCTGATCTGCTGGAGGCGCTGGAAAACCTTGAGCGCTACTTGCGCGACACCGCACATCACAACGCTGTTGAGGCGGCCGCCGCTCGCGCCGCCATCGCCAAAGCTCATGGCGAGGATCGCTGACATGACCAACCGTACCGAAGCACCTGCACAGGGAGGCGAGTGATGGACAAGCCCCTTTCGCGCATCATCGGCTTTAGCGAATTGTGGCGGGCGGACGGGACGGGGGACCGCTGGTTCTTCGTTCTTTGGTGCCCGGTGTGGAAATCAACTTTCAGACACTCCACCGCGTATTGGGAGGGCCGCCGTGACCAATAACCCCACACAGGTTGAGCCGCAGAAGTGCATCACCCACCGATGGCAAATTGATCGGCCGGAGGGCGCAAAAGCTGATCGCCTTAAGGTGCCGCAGTGGGTCGTGCAGCGGAGGTTGCTGATAGGTAGCTACTTGGAGCTGGGTTGGACCGCGTTCGATCAGAATGACAAGGGGCGCATCGTGGCCACTGGCGAATGGGGCCACGAACTCGCCCAGATGGCTGACGGCACAATCATCTGCACCGAATACCCGCATGGGCGTCCTTGCCTCATGCCTGCGCCTACGGGGGAGGCAAATGATGGCCGAAAGTGATGGGCTTCCATACCCCACACAGGTCGAGCCCGAGGGGCTGGCGGATGAACTAGAGCAACTGCTTGCCAAGCGCGCAGATTCGCGGGCGTGGGTCCATGATCGGCTCACGCACTTCATTGAGGCGAATAAGGCGGCCATCCTCACAGCCCTTCGCTCAACCGCACCAGATCGCAACGCCGTGCTGGAAGAGGCGGCGAAGGCGGCTTACGACGCGTTGCATCCCCATCCAAACCACCCCGAATCCGACTGGACGGAATACGCGCACGCCCACGCCGCTGCGGCTAGAAAAGCATCCGCCGCAATCCGCGCCCTCCGCACCGAAGCACCTGCACAGGTTGAGCCGGTCGAGAGGCTGGCGGATGAGTTGGAGCAGCTACCCATCGTCAAGTCGGTGGACGGAAAGCGCGATCTTCATTGGGTCGACCCGCAATCGCTCGCCCGGGTTGTCTCCGCCCTCCGCTCCAGCACAGTCAATGATGAACTGGTGGAGGCTCTGAGGGATTGCCGCGATCAACTTTGGCTGGTGGCAAAAGACCCGCAAAACAACCCCTGGGTTAAACAAGCTGACGCCGCCCTCGCCAAGATCGGAGGCGAGAGCAATGCCTGACATCGAGATCACGCAGACGGATCGGGATGCGGCGGCTCCAATCCTCAAGCTGTATGGGGGCCAGAATTACGCGATCATGCGCGAACATGTCGGTGACTGGTACGATAACCTCGCAGTCGTTCGCGCCTTTGCCCGCCACCGCACCGAAGCCATAGTTGAGCGTGAGGACTGGCAACCTATCGAGACGGCGCCGCAGGATGGGACTTGCGCGGTCCTTTACTTCCCGCAGCACGCACATGAAGGCTTTGACGGGCTCGATTACCGCTATCGGCTTGCGATCTACCGTGACGGCAGGTGGCGGGACCAAGGCACCAACCACGACAGCTTCGAGGGCGTCGATCCGTCTTACGACGACACGCCCACCCACTGGCGGCCCCTTCCTCCCCCACCGGCCGCCAAGCTGGAGACACCCGATGCCTGACCTGCTGGAACTGGCGGCGCGCGTAACTGCCCGCTCGGTGAAGGCGCTTTCGATAAAGCAGCCGTATCCGCACCACATCATCCACGACGGTAAGGATGTGGAGAATCGCGACTGGCCGACGCGCGGGCGTGGCTGGTTCATTATCCATGCCGGCAAGACCTACGATGGCGGTAAGCCACCGTTGGACCACGAGTGCCTCCCGTTCGGCGGAATCGTCGGCATGGCGCGCATCGTCGATTGCGTTACCGAATGCTCCAGCAAGTGGTTCTTTGGCCGCTACGGCTTCGTGCTTCGCGATGCTTTCCCCATTCCGCTGATCGAGTGTCGGGGGCAGTTAGGCTTTTTCCTGCCGCCGCAAGAAGCGCTCGACCAACTTGCCGCCGCTCTCCGGGCTCGTAGCAAGGGGCGGGGAGAGTGACAGCACAGGCGCGCATCTCTCAGGCTGACATGGAGCGGGCCGCGAAAGCGGTGCGAGCCGCCGGCTTCGAGCGTGCGCGCATCATCATGGATTTGGCGAAGGCGAAGATAGAAGTCATCATTGGCGAATCGGGCATTGAAGATTCGCCCGAAGAGGAATGGAGCGATGACGACTGACCTCCCCCGCAATGTTCGGCCGGAGCGCGACCGCCACGGCAAGATCCGCTATCGCTTCCGCAAAGCCGGATATCGCAGCGCCATGGTGCCCGGAGAGCCTGGCTCGCCGGAAATGCTCGAGGCGGTCGCCGCGATCTTACGTGAAGGCAAATTGGAGGCGAAGCCGGTCGAGAGCGCCGTGCGAGTGGAGCCCAAGTCGCTCGACGATCTATTCCGCCGTTACCGCAACTCACCGCATTGGACGCGCAACAGCGCCAGATACCAGCACGTTGCCGGGCAGGTGATCGAGCGCTTCCTCAATCAGATCGACAAGAAAGGCCGGCGCGTCGGCCGTCGCCCCGTCGCCAACGTCACGGTCGGTTGGCTGGACGCACAACTCGCGACAATGGCGGACCGGCCGGGCGCGGCGAACGACCTGCGCAAGAAACTCAAAGGCCTGATGGCGCACGCCGAACGCCTTGAATGGCGCGAGAGCAACCCGGTCGCATTGACGGCGAAGTACAAGGATGGCGATGGCTTTCACGACTGGACCGATGAAGAGATCGAACAGTACCGCGCTACGCATTCGCTTGGCACGATGGCTCGCCTCACGCTCGAACTGACCCTGAACACGGCGGGGCGGCGCTGCAACGTCAATAAAATCGAGCGCGAGCATATCCGGCACGGACGCATCCACGTGGCGCACGCCAAGGGCGGAAACGAGACCAGCGTTCCCATGCTGTCAACCACGCGCGCGGCGATGGACGCCATGCCGGTGCAGCCCATCCGGTTCCTGATCGTGACGCAGTTTGGCAAACCGTTCACCGATGCCGGGCTCGGCAATCGCGTGCGCAAATGGTGCGACGAAGCGGGTTTGCCGCAGTGCTCGTTACATGGCCTGCGTAAGTCCATATCGCGCCAGATGGTGGAGCGAGGAGCCACCGACGCCGAGGGGCAAGCCGTCACCGGCCAGAAGAAGGCAACGACGTTCCAGCACTACCGCGCCGGGGCCGACAGAGTGCGCCTGGCAGATCGTGCGCTAGCGCGAATTGAGGCAGAATTTGCCGAACCTAGTGCGCCGGAGAATTGCCGAACCTCAGTAAGTGACTGGAATGACGATGAAAAATAGCAGGGATGGTGCCCAGGGGCGGAATCGAACCACCGACACTGCGATTTTCAGTCGCATGCTCTACCAA
>Ga0182745_1002079_pt1 | contig 18465 bp, 12 predicted proteins | sample eDN3rd30CKraftBY_FD_128523 | JGI IMG/M metagenome (GOLD analysis project Ga0182745, IMG submission 128523) | Enriched backyard soil microbial communities from Emeryville, California, USA - eDNA 3rd pass 30_C Kraft BY (version 2) (version 2) | ecosystem: Environmental > Terrestrial > Soil >...
GACATGTCCGCCGCGCTCCAGGTGAAGCTGCTGCGCGTGCTGCAGGAGGGCACCTTCCTGCCGGTGGGCGGCACCCAGCTCAAGGAGGTCAACGTCCGCGTCATCGCCGCCACCCACAAGGACCTGGGTGAGCTGGTCAAGCGGGGCGAGTTCCGCGAGGACCTCTACTACCGCATCAACGTCATCCGCGTGCAGCTGCCGCCCCTGCGCGACCGCCGGGACGACATGCCCGTCCTCATCGACCACTTCCTGCGCAAGCACCACCGCGAGGGCCAGCGCGCCCGGGGGCTGGATACGGAGGCCCTGGCCATCCTGAGCGCCTATGCGTGGCCCGGGAACATCCGTGAGCTGGAGAACGAAATCGAGCGCTTGCTCGTCCTCGGAGGCGACCTGGAGTCCATTCCCGCGGAGCTCATCTCCAGCCGCATCCGCGACGCGGTGGTTCCCGGCGGTGGGCCCTTCATCTCCCCGCGCGCCCACGGCAAGCTGCACGAGGCCGTGGAGGCCCTGGAGCGGGAGATGATTCAGCAGGGCCTGATGCGCACGCGCTACAACAAGAGCCGGCTGGCGCGAGAGCTGGGCATCAGCCGCTCCAATCTCATCCAGAAGATCTCCCGCTACGGCCTGGACAAGGGCCTGCCCGACAACGAGGCGGAGATGGGCGACGCGTGAGCCCCGGCGCGCGTTACTTCCACCAGGACCGCCTGCGCGTCCCGGACGGCGCGGAGCTGTACTACCAGGTCCAGGGGGATGGCCTGCCCGGCATCGTCCTCTGCGACGGCCTGGGCTGCGACGGCTTCGCGTGGAAGTACCTGGCGCCCTACCTGACGCGGCGCCACCGCGTGCTGCGCTGGCACTACCGGGGCCACGGCCGCTCCACCGTCCCCGAGGACCGCTCGCGCATCGGCATGCTGTACACCTGCGACGACCTGCGCCGGATGCTGGACACCACCGGCATGGAGCGCGCCGTCCTCTTCGGCCACTCCATGGGCGTGCAGGTGGCGCTGGAGTTCCACCGCCGCTACGCCAGCCGCGTCGCCGGGCTCGTCCTCGTGTGCGGCAGCTACGGCAACCCGCTGGACACCTTCCACGACTCCACCGCGCTCAAGCGGGCCTTCCCCCTCATCCGCCGCGTGGTGGAGCGCTATCCGAGCCAGGCCGCCCGGCTCATCCACGCCATGCTGCGCACGGAGCTGGCCGTGCAGCTCGCCATCTCCCTGGAGATGAACCGCGAGCGCATCGCCCGCAACGACCTGGCCCCCTACTTCGACCACCTGGCGCGGATGGACCCTGTCGTCTTCGTCCGCACCCTCGACTCCATGGCCGAGCACAGCGCCTGGGACCACCTGCCCCATGTGGACGTGCCCACGCTGGTGGTGGCGGGCGGGGAGGACAAGTTCACCCCGGGATGGATCTCCGAGGAGATGGCGGACCGGATTCCCGGCGCCGAGCTGGAGTTCATCCCCGAGGGCACCCACACCACCCCACTCGAAGCCCCCGGGCGGGTGGAGGTCCGCATCGAGCGCTTCCTCCGTGAGCGGCTGGACGTGCGCACCCGCGCTCCGTCGCCTGGGCCCACACCCCCGGTGCGCTCGTCCGCGGCCCGGCAGAGCGGCGCCGGTGACGCCCCGGAAGGAACGGACGCCCCGGGTGTGTTCCTGGGGGGTAACAGTGGTGAGGCGGCGCCCTGAACCCGGGGTGAATCGACGCCTGCCCGAGCGTTGGGCTTCCGGCTGCATTGCAGGGGACGCACTCGCGGCATATAAGCGCCGACCTCCCGGGTTCCGGTGGGGTTCGGAAGCCCCGGCCTCCTCGGGCGCATCCCACCAGCCATCACAGTTCGGTTCGTATGATCTCTCGCGAAAACATTCGTAACGTCGCCATTGTCGCCCACGTCGACCATGGCAAGACCACGCTCGTCGACCACCTGCTTCGCCAGGCGGGCACCTTCCGCTCCAACGAGCACGTCGCCGAACGGGTGATGGACTCGAACGACCTCGAGCGCGAGAAGGGCATCACCATTCTCGCGAAGAACACCGCGGTCAACTACAAGGGCATGCAGATCAACATCATCGACACCCCGGGTCACGCTGACTTCGGTGGTGAGGTGGAGCGTGGTCTGCGCCTCGTCGATGGCGTCATCCTGCTGGTGGACGCCGCCGAAGGCCCCCTGCCCCAGACGCGCTTCGTGCTCGGCAAGGCCCTGGCCATGGGCCTGAAGACGGTGCTGGTCATCAACAAGATCGACCGCCAGGACGCCCGCGCCAAGGACGTGCTGGACCTCGTCTACTCGCTCTACATCGACCTGGGCGCGGACGATCAGCAGCTGGAGATGCCCGTCCTCTACACCATCGCCCGCCAGGGTCAGGCGTCCACGGACCTGGACGTGCCCGGCAAGACGCTGGAGCCGCTGTACGACGCCATCATCAACCACATCCCGCCTCCGCCGAAATCGGACGAGACGTCGCTGCAGCTCCTGGTGGCCAACCTGGACTACGACGACTACGTCGGCCGTCTGGCCGTGGGCCGCGTGCAGGCCGGCCGCATCGCCCCCAACATGCCCGTGTCCATCTGCCGCGATGGGGGGAAGATCCAGCAGGGCAAGATCGTCAAGCTGTACGGCTTCGCCGGCCTGAAGCGCGTGGAGATCCAGGACGCCGGTCCGGGTGAAATCGTCTCCATCGCCGGCATCGAGGAGATCGCCATCGGCGACACCATCTCCGATTTCGAGAAGCCGGTGCCCCTGCCCCGCATCGCCGTGGACGAGCCCACGATGATGATGGTGTTCAAGGTCAACGACGGGCCGCTGGCGGGCAAGGAGGGCAAGTTCGTCACCTCCCGCAACCTGCGTGAGCGCCTCTACCGCGAGGCCTACCGCAACGTGGGCGTCCGCGTGGAGGACACCGACACGCCGGACGCGTTCCGCGTGGCGGGCCGGGGTGAGCTCGCCCTGGCGGTCATCATCGAGAACATGCGCCGCGAGGGCTACGAGTTGACGGCCTCCAACCCGGAGCCGATCACCAAGGAGGTCGACGGCCAGCTCCACGAGCCCATGGAGCTGCTCTTCTGCGACGTGCCGGAGAACAGCGTGGGCGTGGTGACGGAGCGCCTGGGGCCCCGCAAGGGCCGCATGGTGGACATGGCCAACCTGGGCTCGGGCCGCACCCGCATCCAGTTCCGCATCCCCGCGCGCGGCCTCATCGGCTTCCGCTCGGAGTTCCTCACCATCACCCGTGGCGAGGGCATCTTGAGCAGCCAGTTCGACGGCTACGAGCCGTGGTTCGGCTACATCCCCAAGCGGCAGAATGGCGCCATCGTCTCCGACCGCCTGGGCGACACCGTGCCCTACGCCCTCTTCAGCATCCAGGAGCGCGGGATGCTCTTCGTCGGCGCCGGCACCACGGTGTACGAGGGCATGATCATCGGCGAGCACTCGCACGCGTCCGAGCTGAACGTGAACTGCTGCCGTGAGAAGAAGCTCACCAACATCCGCGCCGCCGGCCGGGATGAGAACGTCATCCTCACGCCGCCGCGGGAGATGAGCCTGGAGAAGGCGCTGGAGTGGATCGCCGACGACGAGCTGGTCGAGGTGACCCCCAAGTCCATCCGCATGCGCAAGAGGGCGCTGGCGGTGGGCGAGCGCTACCGCGCCGAGCGTGACCGCAAGCGCGAGGAGCGCGCGAGCGAAGGCCAGTAGCCATTCCGGTGCCCCTGGCGCCGGACATTTCGAGGGCCCGTTCCCGAACCACGGGAGCGGGCCCTTCGTGTCTCCGCGCTCAGAACGTGTACTTCACCTTCGGGAAGATGGCGAACGAGGTGATGTCGGGCCCGATGATGTAGCGGGCCAGCAGGTCCGCGCCGACGGAGAAGTGGTCCATGCCCGTGGCGTACTCCACGCCGAAGCCCAGGCCCGCGTTGGGCGCGCTGATGGCGCGGGCCGGGTCGCCCTCACCGGGGTTCACGGGCGCCGGGTCCAGACGCGTGTAGCCCGCCACCACCTTGGGCGTGAGGTACAGGCGCTCCAGGACGCGCACGTGGTAGGCCGCCGTGACGTTCAGGAAGGCCATGGTGAAGTTGTCCGACAGCGCGCACGTCTCCGTGCCGGGCAGATAGCCCGCGAAGCAGTTCTGCGCGGACGAGCCAAGGCCGAAGTGCGCGCCCAGCGACAGCTTCTCCGTGAGGTCGTAGCCCACGCCGAGCTGAAGGTACGTCTGGGCGTTGGAGTAGACGTTCTCCCCGCCCACCGTGAAGAACACGCCGATGTCCGTCTCGGTGAAGAAGCCACGGCGCGGCTGGAAGGGCACCCCCTCCGGGGGCGTGGCCGCGAGAACCGGGGACGACAGCAGCGCGAGCGCGGCAATCCACTGAGACTTCTTCACGGCTCCTCCCGACAGACGTGCCCTCCCGGCTCAACGCGGGAGCGGCGCAGACGTTAAGGACGCCCCCGCGGAACCGGCAGTGGGGGTGAAGACGGAGGCGGCGTGGACCGTCGCGTCCACGCCACTCGGGTGCCTCAAGACTGCGCTCGGCCCCTCACCCGCCCGCGCCGGCGGGCGAGAAGAGCCACGGGTACGTCACCGACACCACGCCGCCACCCTTGGGCTCCGGGAACTTCCAGCGGCGGATCCGCGACACCATGCAGCGCTCCGCCGCGGCGTTGTTCAGCGTCGTCTCGGAGACACTGGCGTCGGACACCGCGCCCGTGGAGTCGATGACGAAGGCCACCGCCACCTTGCCGGCCAGGCTCGGATCCTTGTTCAGCTCGGACTCGTAGCAGTACTTGATCTCCCCCTGGTGCCGCCGGATGACCTTGGCGATGACATCCTTGTCGAGGCCGCCCACCACCGTCGTCTTGCCGGGGATGACCTTGGTGATGGACTTGCCACGGCCGCCCAGGTCGATGCCGCCCGAGCCCCCCGTGCCGCGCCCCGAGCCCTGCGTGCCCAGGCCACCGATGCCCAGGGCGGTGCCACCGCCCCCCTTGCCGGTGCCCCGCGTGCCCAGGCCCCCCACGCCCTGCGCGTCGCCCATGGCCGCGCCGCCCTTGAGTCCCCCCAACGCGTTGTTGAGGCCCGTGCCGAAGCCCCCCGGACCGAACACGTCCGAGGCCCCGCCCTTCAGCCCCTGGAAGGCCCCGAGCAGCCCGACCTTGCCCACCGCCTGCCGGTCCTTCTCCTTCTTGCTCTTGTCCACCACCGGAGTGCCGGGCTTCGAGGGCGCCGCCTCCTGCTGCTTCGCGTCCTCCTTGCCGAACTTGCCCTCCTCATCCTTCGCCTTCGCGCCCTCCTCCGGCGCCGACAGCTGGAGCTTCTTCTGCTCCAGCTTCTTCTCCGGGGTGATGAGGAACTTCGCCACGCGCTGCTGGGACTCGAAGATGTCCGCGCTCTGCGGCAGCCCCTGACGCGGCGTCAGCACCATGGCGAGCACCACCGCCAACCCCGCCAGCAGGCAGATGCTGGTGATCTTGAAGAACGTGAAGTCGGAGTCCTTCAGCGACGCGGCGGTGATGACGGGGGACGGTTTCACGTAGCGCGCCACGAAGGACACCGTGCCCAGCGACACCTCCACCCGGTCATGCAGGCCCAGGGTGAAGCGCTGCTCCGCGTCGTCACCCGCCTGGCCGGCGAGCGCGCCCGCGGCCCGCAGCGCTTCCTTCGTCCGCACGTGGCCCTGGTTGGTGACGAAGGTGCGCGAGCCCGCCGGGGTACGCACCTCCAGCCCCTCCTTGCGGCTGACCGCCAGCACGTGGCGCTTGCCCACCGACGGCGCGAAGACGTTGAAGTCGGTCTTCTTCGCCTCACCGATGGTGACGGGCACACCGTCCTTGAAGTGCTGGACCTCCAGCATCGTGTCGCCCCACAGCATCGCCACTTGGAGGACGTGCGCCTCGGGTGTGGGCATGGCCTCGGGAGGCAGGGGCTCCTGGAGGTGAGGCGCCACCGTGCGCCGGGAGGTCGCGGCGGTGTTCGACGTCGCCACGGGGACGCGCGCCGTGGGCGTCGTCCGGGCCTGGAGCCCTGGAGGTGCCTGCTTCGGCGGCGTCGGAGGCTCGACTTGAATCGCGCCCGGAGCGGCGACGCGCTCCACGCGGTTGCCCAGCGCCGTGGACACGGGGCGCATCGGCGTGCGCATGGCCTGCAGCACCGGAACCCGTTTCGGCACCTCCGCGCGCGGGGCCGCTCCAGGAGACGACGCAGCCATGCCCTGGAACGCGGGTCCTGTCACGTGGGCCCCCGCGGGCTGCGGGCGCACGGCCGCGGGAGCACCGAAGAGCACCTCCACCTGGCTCCCTCCCACCTTCAACACGTCCCCGGGTTTGAGCGCCGTGGGGAGGACCAGCCGTTGCCCTCGCACCTCCGTGCCGCCTTCACTCCCCAGGTCGATGGCCGTGACCGAGCCATCCTTGTCCACCTTGAGCATCACATGAAGGTTCGAGACCCTCGGGTCCTGAATCTTCACCGCCGCCTGCGCGCCCGACCCCACAATGACGCTCTCGGCCTCCGACACGGCCTCCGCCGTGGAGCCATCCGGCCCGGTGATCCGAAGCGTCAAGCCGTTGTTCTTCGCCGCCGCCATGAGGATTTTCCCTCTTCCCTTCCGCCCTGAGAACGACTGCCACCGCCCGCTGCCGCTAGAGGTTGTCGACTGACTTCTGCAACTCCGGATCGAAGTTGTCCCGGACCTTGATGAGGCTTTGGAAGTCCGTCTTCTTCCGGTGGAGCACGTAGGAGCCCTCCGGCTTGGTGAGCTCGCCTTCCACCGCGACATCCGTGAAGTCGATGACTGTCTTCTTGCGGAACACAGTGCGGTCCTCTTCCTGGATGACCTTCACCGAGTCTTTCGACTCCTGCGCCGCTGCCATGGGGGGGACCATCCACAGGCCCAGCACCACCGCCGATACCAGTCGTCTCATCGCCAGCCTCCCTTGCACAGCGCGATCCAACCTCAAGTCCCTGATTCCAGAGGCGCTTGCCTGCTCCTCCCGAAGCAACGGCCTGGAGAGGAGAAAAAAGTTCCGTCTCCCTCTGTCAGAACTCCAGCCTGCCTACCGGGGTGATGAAACAAGCGTTGAATCAACCGACTCCATGCCCGCCTCGCTGACCGGGGCGGTGTTGGTTGATGAATGTTCATCCATGCCATGCCACGCGAGGGCGGCACGTTGCCTGAAGCGGCGTCCGACCCTCGCCTTGCCCCGAGGCGCTACTCAGGCACCGCGCCGTCGTCCGCGGGCGGCGGGGCCACGCCCTGTGAGGGCGGAGCGCCGGCCCCACCGGTGGCATCTCCTTCCGGCGCCTCGCCCGAGCCCTGTGCGGGTTGAGCACCCTCCCCACCTTCAGGCACATCGCCCGCCCCATCGCTGGTGCCACCATCAGGCGCCTTGCCCGCCCCCTGCGCGGGCCGCGCGCCGCCGCCACCGATTGCGCGCCCATCGGCGCCTGGCGAGGACTGCGACCCGCCGCCGCCGATGGCTTCGTCCGAAGCCTCGCCTTCACCCTCCGCCGTTGCGGCAGCCGGGGCCGGCGCCTTGAGCATGTTCTGCAGGCCCTGGACCTTGGCCGTTATCATCTGCTTGTCGTTGTCCGCCGTCGTCTCGAATGCCTTGCAGCGTTCGAGATAGCCGATGGCCTTCTCCCAGCCAGCGCGGTCCGACGCATAGGCCCACCCCGCGCCGCACACCGCCTCTGGGAAATCCCCCCGCGCGGCGAGCACCTTCTCGAACACCTCTCCCGCGGCAATGCCCTTCTTCGGGTCGCGCCCCTTCTGTCCGTCCAGCGCCCAGGCCAGGTACAGCGTCGCCTCCGGAGAGCCGGGCTCCAGCTCCATGGCCTTGCTGAAGGAGCGCTCGGCGCCCGCGTAGTCGCGGTAGCTCAGCGCCAGCGCCCCCATGTTGAGGTAGCCCGGCGTGAACGTCGCATCCAGCGACACCGCCTTCTGGAACTGGACCAGCGCGCGCGCACGGTCTTCCAGCTTCAGGTAGACCATGCCCAGCAGGTTGTGGATCGCCGGGTCTTTCTCCGCGTACTTGCGCGCGGTGCCCGCAAGCAGCTCCGCCAGGCGGTACTGCTCCCGAGCGTAGGCCACATGCGCCAGGTTCTTGTAGGCCCCGGGATTGTCCTTGTTGCGAACCAGGACACGGCGCGCCGCCTCCTCGGACGCCTCCAGCTTCCCCGCCACGCGGTAGGTGATGGACAGGCTGTTGAGCAGCGAGGCGTCGTGCTCATGCCCGGGCGCCCTCAGCGCACGCTCGAACAGGGCGATGGCCTCGTCCACCCGGCCCTGCTCCCGGTACATGACGCCCAGGTTCACGACCGAGGGGACATGCGCCGGCTCCAGCAGGAGGACCTTCTCATAGGCCACCCGCGCATCGTCCGGGCGGCCCTGCCGCTCGGCGATGACGCCCAGATTGAACTGCGCGTTGAGGCTCTGCGGCAGCACATGCACCACCGCCTCGAAGCCCTTGCGCGCGGCCTCCAGGTCTCCTGCTTCATAGGCCCGAAGCGCCGAGGCGAAGGCCGCCTTCGGGTCGCCGGGCTTCGCCTCGGGAGGCGCCACGGGCTTCTGCGCGGGCGCGGCCTGCTTCGCCGCGGTGGGCGGCTCCTCCCGCATCGTGGATGGCTTCTTCTGCGGACCCGACGCGCACGCGGCGGTGAACGCCAGCGAGCCGACGACGAGCGAACGGAACCAGTTCATCTGCGCCCTCCCCGACCCCTCTCTCATTGCAGCACCTCCCCGTGCGCGGCGGTGGGCGCCTGCGCCGCGTCATCCGGCGGCCGTGGCTGCCCTGCTGGCGCTCCGGGCGCATCCGGCGTCTCGGTCGGCGCCACGGGCGTCGTGGCGGTGGCACCCTCCAGCACCCGCACCAGGTCCGAACGGACCAGCGTGTCACTGCCGCGGTAGCTCACCTGCCGGACCTGCGCGTAGGCCCCCGGGCGCAGGCGGTTCACCTGGTCCTGCGCGGTCAGCGTCCATGAGCTGTAGACGCCCAGCTCGTAGGCCTTCTCGAGCGCCTTCTCCAGGGCCTCGGCCGCCTTGTCCTCCAGCGGAAGCGCCAGATTCTCCAGCTCGCTGCGATACATGGCGAGCTGCTCCTCATCGAGCCCCGACGGGTCCGGTGAGTCCATGATGTTGCGCGCGAAGTCCGCATACGCCAGGCCCACACGCGTGAGCGCCGCGATGCCCCAGTCCCCTGAGCCGGTGGAGAGCACCGCGAGGTAGTCCTTCTCCAGCCGCTGGATCTCCTTCTGCTTCGCCGCGAGGTCGCGGCGAATGGTGTTCACCCGGGAGAAGCGGATGCCCGTGTAGCGCTTCCACGCCGGCTCCAGCGCCAGGAAGCGCGCGTGGCCGTAGGCATTGAGTACCGCCGTGTCCTTGCGGGCGCTCTCCGGCAGGCGGTTCCAGGCCCGCACCAGCTCGTTCTGGACGCGCTCCTGTTCGCGCGTGTTCTTCAAATGCTCGTATGCGAGCAGCTCGTGGTAGCGCGCCAGGTACACCTGCGCGGAGCTGGAGCGCGAGTCGCGCCCATAGGTCTCCGCGAAGGCACCAAAGGCCCGGGCGGCATCACTCCAGCGCTTCTCCTTCTCCCAGGCCAGGGCCGCGGTGAAGGCCACCTGCGGCACGTCCTTGCGGTCCTTGAAGCGCGAGACATAAGCGTTGTACGCGGCCACGGCCTTCTGCGGTTCACCCGCGCCCTCCCACCACGCGCCCGCGTTGAACTGCGCGTCCGCGACCCACTCGCCGGCTTCATCCACCAGTTCCTTGCGCTCGGCGGCCAGCCGCTCACGCCGGGACTCCGCATCCTCCGCGCCCGGAGCGGCGTCCGCCTTGACCTTGGCCGGGGCCTTCCTGGTCGGAGTCCGCTCCCGCTCCGCGTCACGCGCCTTCGACGCCGCGTCATGGGCGGTGATGAAGGACTCCGCCATGACGGCGGCCTTGCGGTACTCCGCGACCTTCTCGTAGAGGCCCGCCAACGTGTAGCGCGCCTTCAGCTCGAAGGGGCTGCGCGGGTATTCCTTGAGGAACCGCTCGCCGGCCGCCAGGCCCCTGTCGATCTCCCCCGCCTCCTGCGCGATGATCATCGCATAGGTGAGCGCACGGTCCGCGTTCTCGGACTTGGGGAACTCGGAGACGAAGCGGAGGAACTCCTCGGCGGCCTTCTTCGGGTTCTTCTCCTTCTTGTAGACGACCTCGTCCACCCACTTGTACTGGCTGCCCTCGACGACGCGGCTGACGCGCGCGGCGAAGTCCGTTCCAGGCTTGGACAGCTTTTTGTTCTCCAGGAACTTGCGCGACAGCGTATTGAGCTCGAGCCACTCCTCGCGGGTCTCCAGCACGTACATGGTGAGGTCGGCGGCGTCGCGCGAGCGCCGCTCCTCGGGGAACTTCTCGATGATCTCCCCGAAGCGCCGGGCCGCGTCCACGAAGTGGCTGCGGTCGTAGAGGATGACGGCGGCCTGGTAGCGCAGGTCGATTTCGTCCTGCGTGTCCGGGTAGAGCTTCACGAAGACGTCGCAGGCGCTGACGAGCCGGCCCTCGAACTTCGTGAGCGGCTCCTCCTCGCGGTCCTTCGCGTCACGCTTGACGATCTTCTGCCTGGCGACGTCCCCCTTGTCCTTCTTCTCGTCGACCTTCTGGCCTTCGCGCAGGTCACTCCTGGCGAGCTGGCCGCGCTCGATCTTCACCAGCTTGTCGTAGGCGAGGATGGCGTTGTACGCGGCGCTCTTGCGGTAGGCTTCGTTGGACACCTCGCGCGCCGTGTCGCGGTCCGGAATCTTGAACGCCACCACCGCGTCGTACTCCGCGGCCGCGGCATCCCACTCCTCCAGCGCCCAGAGGATCTCCGCGTAGAAGAAGCGGAGGTTGAAGGCCGAGTCCGCCACGAAGTCCGGGTTCGAGTTGGAGGCGAACGCGTTCACGTATTGCTTGTAGATGTCACGCGCGAGCCGGTAGGTCTCCACCTGGCGCGTCTTCTGCGCCTCCTGGTGGTACTCGGTGACCATCACGCGCATCGCCTCTTCCGTCACGTTGAAGGCGTTGCGCAGGACGGTCGTCTTCCCCTCGTTCGCGCGCCACCACGCGCCCCCCGGGCTGTAGAGGCCCACCATCCGCTTCATTTCCTTACGGACCAACTGGCGCTGCCGGAGCCCCTCGAAGGCGCGGACGATGGCCTGCTGGTACTCCGGCGCGTTGGCGCCCATGGGCTCGTCGTCCACGAGCGTGCGGTACGCGAGGATGGCGCTGTCGAAGTGACCCGCGTCCACCAGGCCCGCGGCCGTCTTGGCCAGCAACCGGCCCACGCGCTGCGCTGGCGCCTTCTGCTTGAAATAGGCAATGGCCTCCCGCGGCTGGTCGAGTTGCACGTAGAAGACCGTGAGGTCGTTGAGCGCCTCGGTGCGCAAGTCCCCCAGCTCGGGGCTCTTCGCGGCGTAGTCCACCACCGCGTGCAGCTTCGTCAGGCCCTGCTCGTAGTCGCCGGTGTTGTAGTCACACCACGACAGCTTGTAGACGGCGTAGGCGTAGATCTTCGGCACGCCCGAGTCCCGCGCCTTCTCGTAGTTCTCCTTGGCGGGGAGGAGCTGGTTGTTCTCGAAGTAGTGGTTGCCGAGCTGGATGTACGCGTCCGGAACGAACTCCGACCTGGGGAAGTCGCGGATCAACTCCTCGTAGCGGGCCACCGCCTCCTCGCGGCGCCCCAGCTCGTAGTAGTTGTAGCCCATGGAGAAGAGGACCTCGTCGCGCTGCGGGTACTCCGGGTACGCGCCGAGGATCTCCTCGTAGATGGCCATCGTCTCGGAGCGGTAGCGCTCGCTGTCGCGGTGGTCGTGCTTCGGGGCCTCCTCCTTCTCGCCCCGCGCGATGGCGGCGTCGTACTGCTTCTCCGCTTCCAGGAAGCGCGCCATCTCCAGTTGGTAGAGGTACTTGGACTTCTCCCAGTAGAGCTCCGAGAGCCGGTAGAGCATCTCCGCCTTCTGCGGGTTGCCGTCCCGCAGCTTGGGGATGAGCCGCTTGAAGGCCTCGATGGCCTCGTCACGCTTCTTGTCCGCGAGCGCGTCCCGCTTCGCGTCCGGGATGCTGGGCAGGTCCCCGAACTTCGCCGAGGCGGGCTGCACACGCGCGGGGCCCTGGCGCACGTCCTCGGGCGCGACCCCGGGCGGCGGCGCTTTCTCCTCCGCCTTGCTGGCCGCTGGTGCCTTCGTGGCCCTCTTCTTCCCCGCGGCCCTGGCACCAGAGGTCTTCGACGCGGGCTTCTTCACCGCCCCACGAGCCTGCGTTTCCGCCGCCTCCCCCACCCCGCCAGTGACGAGCACCGCGCCCACCGCCAGCGCACCGAAACGAAGAACCACCTTCATGCGAGCTCCTGCCGTGAAGCCGACCCGGCATGCGGGCAATCCAGCACCCACTGACGAGGGACGAAGAAAAGTAGATGCGCACTTCTGGATTGAGAAGTGGCCAAGACGAAGGGGCCGCGTCCGCAATACATCGCGCGGAAGCGGCCCCTCGAAGGTACGGCCCCGGGCGACAGTGCCGCCCACCTGCTCACGGCTGTTGTTCCGCCGTCTTCGCCGGACAGCCACGCTTCAGCGTGTATTGGTAATAACCAATCTCATCGATCCAGAACTCCCCCTGGAACTTCCAGTAGTTCCAGGCCGCGCCCGGCATCTTCGGCCGATACAACGACTGACGCGTGAGCAATGCCTTCTGGTCCACCCCCGCCTGTAGCAAATCCTTCTCATCCAGCGCCGTCTGTACGCGGATGATCTCCGCCTGGTCGGAGAAGGTTCGCAGGTTGTCGGCTGCCTCACGGATGCGGCTCTGCGCCAGCGTGCCCCCCACCTGCAACAAGGTGCCGCGGACGTCCTCCAGCGACGCCGTGGTCTGCGCGGTCAGCGGCGTGCCGCGCCAGGGGCCACCAGCCAGCGCCCGCTTCTCCACGTCGACGCGCTCCAGCATCCGCATCACCTCGCGGATGCGCTCGTTGTTGCGCAGCCACAGGTAGACGGGGCGCGGCAGCCGGCGGTTCTCCGCCGCCACCAGGTTGAAGGCCTGCACCAGCGGCACGTCCTCACCGGTGAAGGGCTCGAGCTGTGCCTCCATGGGGCCATACAGCTCGTCGAACGCCGCCAGCGTCGTCTTCACCTCGTCGTAGAGGCACGAGTAGTAATAGACGGTGGCCTTGAGGATCCACGACTCGGGCTGGAAGGCGCCAGCGAACTGCGGGGCGTGCAGCGCCTGGAGGCTGCCGAGCGCACCGCCAAAGTCCTCGTTCTGGAAGCGCGCGAAGCCGTTCTCGAAGAGGGCCTGGTCCCAGTAGCGCGAGTAGCGCGGCACCCGCTCGTACGCCGCGCTGGCGTCGGCATACTCGCCTCGCCGGTAGTGCACGCGCCCCAGGGCCAGTAACGCCAGGTGCTGGGTGGCCCGCAGGTCGAGCTGATCATCCTTCGCGGCCAGCACCGCGTTGAAGGCGGCCAGGGCATCCCTGTCCAGCACGTCCGACTCCCCCGGCCGCCCGGGGAAGCGCGGGTCCGACAACACGACGCCGAGCAGGTAGCGTGCCTTCGCGTACACGCGGCTGTCCCGCGGCACGGCCTCCAGCAGCGAGCGCGCCTCCTCGAAGCGGCTCTTGCGTTGGCTCACCGTGCCCACCAGGTAGTTGATGCGCGCGAGCACCTCCTTGGGCAGCGTCACCCACTGGTCGCGGACCTCGTTGGTGTATGCCTGGTTGAGGATGCTGGGGATGAGGTTGTGCTCGTCGAGCTGCTGCTGCATGTCCACCAGCCCCTCCACCGCCTTCAGGTACGCGGGGTGCGATGGACCGGCGTTGACGATGGCCGCGTAGGCGATGAAGGCGGAGACGGGCAGTCCCTTCCTGGCCAAGGTCTGTCCCAGGAAGTACTCCGCCTTGCCCTTCACCTCGGGGGCGGAGGCGCGCTCGGAGAGCTCGAAGAAGAGCGGCGCGGCGGTGTCCAGCTCGCCCGCGTTGAAGGCGGCCAGCGCGCGGTTGTAGCCCCCCGTGTCGGGCTGGGCGAACACCGCGAGCGGCGCCAGGGCGACGAAGAGGCTGAGCAGTCGGTTCATGGCGGTTCGGGGTCTCCTGCGCGTCAGAAGAGGACAGAGAAGCCGGCGTAGAAGCTGATGTTGTTGAGGACGTCGGAAGACGGCTCGGACACCAGGTCGCGGCCCAGGATGATGTCCTCGCGGTAGTTCTTCTTCGTCTTGGGGTCCACGCCGTCGAACCGCTCGTAGCGACAGCTCCCGCTCAGGTTCAGGGTGGAGAACTCCTGGTTCGTGGAGCGGGCCATCTCCAACGCTTCGAAGTCCGCCAGGTTGCAGCCATCCACCTTGTCCACGCGCGCGGTGTAGATGAGGTCTCGGACCTCCACGCGCAGCGCGTACGACTCACCGAACTGGAGGCGGAAGCCGCCGCCCACCGAGCCGAGGAACTTGGTGCCGGTGTCGCCGAAGCGCGCGGGCACCTTGAAGCTCTCGCCGTCCACGTCGTTCGTCACGGCCGGGCGGATGAGGTGGCGCGTGGAGCCGATGCCCGCGCCGCCGCTGAGCACCACGCTGAACTGCGCGAGCGAGTTGTTGAGGAAGGCGAACTTGCCGTAGAGCGGCGTGACCTCCACGCCCGCGTGCGCGCCCCAGACGAGCAGCAGCGACGAGGCCGCCTGCGCCTGCTCGCGGACCTTGTCGATGAGCTCCAGGTTGAAGGCGCTCTCGTTCGAGTGCCAGTTGTACTGGCCCATCACCTGGAGCGCGAAGTTCTCCTGCAGGTGGTAGGTGTAGTGCGCCGCCGTGCCCACGTGGTTGGTGTACTTCCCGTTCACCTGCACCGCGGCCGGATACAGCGTCAGCTCGTGCCGGCCCTCGTCCGCGAAGCGCTTCTTCTGGACGATGTGCACCGACACGTTGGGGTTGTAGAGCGGCGCGCCATTCACCAGCCGCTGCTGCCGCGCGTCCGTGGTGCGAGGCGCGTCCGACCCCAGGTCCGCCGCGAGCTCCGGCGCGTCATCCGGCCGGGGCGGTGCCGCCTGCCCGTCCCGCCCCGGCGGCGGGGGCGCCGGCTCCGCCTCCACGGTGGGCGCGGGCTCGGCGCCGGCCTCGGGATCAGCGGCGGCGTCGGACTCGGGCTCGGACCCGACGGCGGCCTCTTCCTGCGAGGCCGACGCGTCCGGCGGCGCGCGCCGCGCGGGCACGGAGTCCGAGCGGGCATTGGCGCCCGGTGAGACAGCCTCATCCGCCGTCTCGGGCACCATGGGCTCGGGCCGGGGCGAGGGCTGGGGGGGAGGCGGCGGCAGGGACGTCTCCGCGCCGGGCGCGGGCACTTGCTGCACCTGCGCCAGCGCGAAGGCCGGCGCCGGCACGCGCGGCGCGGCCTGCGGGGCCGTGGCGACAAGGAGCGCGAGGGACAGGATCGGTCGCATAGTCAGGTGGACCTAGAAGGAGAAGGTGTAGCCAAGGTCGAACTGCACCAGGTGCGTGAGGCCAGGACTGCGAGCGGGCTCCCCCGTCGTCTGTCCCGACTCCCACGCGTCCCGCACCAGGTTGACGCGGTACGCGTCGCGGAAGATCCAGTCGCGCAGCTCCAGCCGCACGCCGTGGCTGTCCAGGATGAAGAAGCGGAAGCCCACCGCCGCGGAGGCGACGGGCGCCACGCGCGACTCCTTCGCCCAGTAGTCCTGGGTGGCCGAGCCGCGATCATCCACCGACGTGCGGTTGTCACAGATGCCCAGCTCGCGGTTCACCACTTGCGTGCACTGGATGACGGAGCTGCGCTGGAACGAGCCCAGGCCCCCACCCGCCCAGGCGTAGGCCTGGAAGTGGGCCGGCAGGTCCGACAGCAGGCTGAGCTTGCCGTAGATGGGGGCCCAGCGGACGCCGACCACGCCGTGGAGGTTCATCTGCCAGAGGTCTTGCAGTTCATCGGTGACGCGCTTGTCCTCGCGGCCGAGGAAGCTCTCGGAGATGGAGCGCGCGAGGCCCGTGTGGCGGCTGGCCGCGTAGCCGGCGCGCGCCTCCACCGCGAAGGTGTCGAAGAGGTTGTAGGCCACGCCGGCGTTGAAGATGTAGTGCGCCGTCAGGCGGGACTGCAGCGGCAGCCCCGCGCCAATGGACAGCTCCAGCTTCCCGCCCGGCTCGTACAGCCGGTTGCGGACCACGACGTGGTCGAGGACGTTCTCGTCGGCCTGCGCCGCGGAGACGGGCGCCGCCAGCGACACTGCCAATGAAGCAAAGACGCAGAGCGTGCGAGCGTTCATAATCCTGCCCGGCCCATGGGGTGGGCCGCCGTGAACGGGAGTGCCAGGCCTCCCCGAGCCACGGAGCCCGCGTCACCCGACGCTCAGGCTCCTCCGTGGGGCCTGGATGTGCGCACGCCTTCCACGACCGACAAGCCGAGGTGGCCTGGAGTCGGAATTCTTTTCACGGTCGTCCCCACCGGACGCCCACCGGTCAACGCTTCCGGGGCATGCCGAGGCACGGGACGTGGTGAAGCAGGCAGCCGGGTCGTCACGCGGGGCAAGCACCTGCCCACCCGCGGAATCCACGCGCGCCGTCTCCCTCAAAAGCAAACGCCCCGCCCGATACCCGGAAGACCGGGCCCGGAAGCGGGGCGTTTCGAGCGTCAGGCGCTCAGAAGCCGACTACGCGCTGCGCGCGGCCTTGTGCTGCGCGCGCATGGCCGCCTTGATGCTGGGGCGGATGTAGACGACGCCATCATTGTGGCCGGCGACGGCGCCCTTCACGAGCACCAGGCCCTTCTCCACGTCCACGTCCACGACCGTCAGGTTCTGGGTGGTGACCTGCTCCACGCCGTAGTGGCCGGGCATCTTCTTCCGCGGGAACACGCGGCCCGGCGTCTTGCGCTGACCGATGGCGCCCGGGTGACGCTGGTACTCGTGCGTACCGTGCGTCTTGGTCTGCGAGCCCTTGAAGTTCCAGCGGCGCATGACGCCGGAGAAGCCACGGCCCTTGGTGATGCCCGTGACGTCCACCAGCTCGCCCTTGCTGAACATGTCCGCCTTGACGGCGTCGCCCACGTTGAAGGAGGCAGCCTCCTCCACCGTGACGCGGAACTCCTTCAGGTGACGGCGGTAAGGCGCGTTGGCCTTCTTGAAGAAACCCCGCTCGGGCTGGTTGAGCAGCTTCTCGCGGATCTCGCCGAAGCCCAGGGTCACCGCGGAGTACTTGTCCTTTTCCGGGGTGCGCTTGCCAACGACCTGGCACGTGCCCACGTCGATCACCGTGACCGGGACGAGGTTGCCCTCGTCGCTGAACACCTGGGTCATGCCGATCTTCTTACCAATCAGACCCTTCACGTCGTCCTCACTGCCAGCGCGCTGGTGGCGCGGAAAAACCCAATAAGTTCAATGACCTGGACTGCACGCGTCCCCGCGGTCGCCAGGAAGCGGCGCAATGTAGCAGACAGGACCTCGCCGTCAAGCACTACGGGCGGAAGCCCTCTCACCGCGCGCGATCCAACCGGGGGTAGAACGGTGCGAGCTGCGCGTCGTTGATGCGCTGTGCATACACGTCTTCGCCGAGGAGGAACAGTGCTTGATCCAGATAATCCTCCGCGGCCCTCACCTGCTCCTCCTTCGCGGCGATCGCCTGGTCGAGGTCCACCATGCGCTGCTCGTGGTCGAGCTTGCGCTCCTCGGCCTCGTCCTCCATCTCCAGCATGCGCTTGTGCGCCAGGATGCCCGCCGCGCCGGGCTGACCGGGCTCCGGGGTGAGCGCGGTGGCCAGGCGGTCCTCCAGGTCCTCCAGCTCACGGCCGAGCCGCATCTGCTGGAGCCGGTTCTTCTTCAGGTTGGTGCGGGCCAGCTCCAGCTTCGCGGGAGACTCCCCCGTCAGCTCCATGTCGTTGATCTTCTGCTCCAGCTTGCCCAGGCCATCCTCGGCGTAGCGGAGGTCCGCCTTGCGGGACGCGAGCGTCTTGCGCAGCTCCTTCACCTTGCCGTCGATGGCGTCCACCGCCTTCTTCCACTTCTTGACGATGACCGCCTGCTGGGCCCGCGCTTCCTCCTGCTCGGCGAGAAAATCCGAATACGCCGCATCCTCGTCGTTCATCTCCTGTTCGAGCGCCGCCAATTCGTCTCGACGCGCCACCACTGCGTCTTCGGCGCGGTACACGCGGTCCATGGAACGGGGGCAGTTGGGCTTGCCGGGGAGACGGTCCCGGGCCAGGTCGCCCAGCTGAAAGATGAGGTCGTTGTAGCTCTCCTTCGCCATGACCGGATTTCTACGCTCAATATGCCAGCACTGTCACCGGCTGAGCGAGCCATCCGGGCCATTGCTCAGGAATCGCCGGGGGCGGCGCTGGCCGGCGCGTCGCCGTGCACCACGGGGCCCAGGGCACCCTCCGCAAGCGACAGCAGCTCCCGGGCGCGGTCCTGCTCCTCGGTCCGGTTCAGCTCACAGACCCACGCGGACGAGAGATCCGCCTGCTGGCGGGCCAGCTCGGCC